>Ga0105047_10007474_pt1 | contig 18400 bp, 30 predicted proteins | sample MAT04_FD_78384 | JGI IMG/M metagenome (GOLD analysis project Ga0105047, IMG submission 78384) | Freshwater microbial communities from Lake Fryxell liftoff mats and glacier meltwater in Antarctica - MAT-04 (megahit assembly) | ecosystem: Environmental > Aquatic > Freshwater > Ice > Liftoff... | reverse complement strand
GACGTCTGGAATTCGCTGAACCGCGAACTGGCGCAGCTCGGCCTGCGCGAGATCTCTCATTCGGCCTTCGGCCGCTGGGCGAAGGACGGCCTCGAATGCGGTTTCGCCGCCGTCCGCACGCCGTCGGCAGGACGCTGCTGCCCGACCTGTGGCCAGCCGCTCGCAACGCGGGCGCTGTCATGACCGATCCCGAAACTTTTGCCGTTGCGCGGATGATCGGCGGCCAGCCGCGGTTCTTCATCGGCTTCAGCGACGCCGTATCGCCGCTCGGGCTCGCATCGCCGCTGATCACAGCGGAGCCGGACAAGGCCCGCGCTTACGACAGCCGCGCCGTCGCCGAGTTGATGGTCGACTTTCTGGATTTCCTCGACAGCGCCGGCGCGGGCACCCGCCGCCGGAACTGGATCGTGATGCCGCTTCCGGAGGAATGGCTGTGAGCCGCCGCCCCGACAGCGAGCCCGCGACCTCCGAGCTTTTCGCGGAGTATCAGCCGCGGCCGGTGGTCGAGCGATTTTCGCCGGAGCGCGTGCGGGCGTCGAGCGCCGCGGCGCGGATCAAACAGGCGGTGAAGGAAACGCTACGGCAAGCCGGCCGATCGCGCGAGACCATCGCTGCGGAGATCAGCGCCTATCTCGGCGAGCGCGTCTCACCACAGATCCTCGATCAGTACACCTCGGGCGCGAATGAAAATTCCAACATCCCGGCGCACCGCCTGGTCGCGCTGTTCGCCGTCACCGGCGACATCCGCCTGATCAACGCGCTGCTCGCAGACACCGACGCGATCGCCGTGCCGAGCCGGTGCGAAACGCTACTGCGCATCGAGCACATGAGAGAGCTGCGCGAACGCCTCACTCAAGAGATCGAATCCGCTGATGCGGAATGGAGGGCTGGACGATGACCACGATCGGTTGGCATTTTTCGAATTTCAATCTCGGCACCGGCGGCAAGATCATCGTGGCGGAGGACGGCCGCAACATCGGTGTCATGTACGGCCCGAACGTCAACCCGCGCGCCGCCCAGGATGCGGAGATCGCGGCAGCCGCGCCGAAGCTGCAGGCGGCGCTCGCCGAACTCACCGCAGCCTTCGACGACGCACTGTCGGCAACTGACGTCGCGGGCGCGATGTATTCGGCGCGCGTCAACGCGGCGCGCGAGGCCGCCGAAGCCGCGCTCGCCGCAACTCGCATCGTGGAGCCGCGCCGATGACCGATGCAGCTCCGAAGATCCGCGCCGCCAACATCCCGCCGGTTGTCCGCATCGTCAGGCTGCGCACGCGGCTGCAGCTCAGCGCCAACAAGCTCGAAGCGATTGCCGTGGCGGTCGCGGCGGCGGGACTCGTTTGCCTCGCCGACGAACTCGAACAGGAAGCCGCCGCCATGCATCGCGCAGCACGCGCGAGCTGACGGATCATTTTGGGGCACGCGCGTGAAGGACTATCTCTCAGCCGCCGAAATCGCAGCGCTCGCGCTGCCCGGCCTGCCGGCGACGAAGCGCGGTGTCGCCTTCGCGGCCGAGCGCGCCGGCTGGGCGGCGCGTGAGCGCAACGGCAAGGGCGGTGGCGTCGAATACGCGGTCGCCGCACTGCCGCCCGAAGCCCGCGTCGCCTATCTCGGCCACCACGTCGACGAGATCGAACTACCCGTCTCACTGGCGCGCGAAGCCGCCGCCGAGCCCGAAGCCGCGACCCTCGGCGCACCGGCCGCCGAGGCGCGCGATGCGCGGCTCGCGGTGCTGGCGCTGTCGGATTCGATCTCCACCCAGGCCGGCATCGGCCGCAAGCGCGCCGACGCCTGTTTCTGCGATTGCTACAATGCCGGCCAGGTCGACGTCGCCGGCTGGATCAAGACCGCGGTCAAGCGCATCACGCCGCGCACGCTGGCGCGCTGGCGCGCGTTCGCCAAGGCCGGCCACAAGTCCCGGCTCGCAGTCGATCGCGCCGCCGCCCGCCGCGGCACCGGCGTACTCGATCGGGCAAATGGCGGCGAGGTGCGCACCTATGTGCTGGCGCTGCTCGCCAAGCAGCCGCAGCTGACCGCACATCACATCCGCGCGCTCACGGCCGATCGCTTCCCGACCGTGCAGGTCGGTGGTCGGGTCCAGTCGCTGCCGCCGGTCCGCACGTTTCAAAACGCCTTGAAGGCCTGGAAGGCGAGCTACCGCGTCGAGCTGGAATCGATCCGCAACCCGGACGGCTTCAGGTCGACGATGCGCTTTGCGGCGCGCGTCGCGATGCCGGCGCAGCGCCTCAACGAAGTCTGGCAGATCGACGCATCGCCGGCGGATGTGCTGCTGATCGACGGCCGCCATACCATCTATGTCTGCCTCGACGTCTATTCGCGGCGAATGATCGCCACCGTCAGCAAGACGCCGAGGGCGTCTGCGGTCGGCCTGTTGATCCGCAAGGCGATTGTCGCCTGGGGCGTGCCGGAGCGGATCAAGACGGACAATGGCTCCGACTTCATCGCTCGCATCACGCAACGCCTGTTCGCGGCGCTCGGCATCGAACACGACGTCGCGCCTCCATTCCAGCCGGAGAAGAAAGGCCATGTCGAGCGCGCGATCGGCACGCTGCAGCGCGGGCTGATGCGCACGCTCGAAGGTTTCATCGGGCACAGCGTCGCCGACCGCAAGGTAATCGAGAATCGCAAGGGCTTTGCCAAGCGTCTCGGCGCTTCCGCTGAGGACATGTTCGAGGTGGCGCTCACCGCCGCGGATCTGCAGCGCCGGCTGGACGCCTGGTGCGCCGACGTCTACGGCAACGCGCCGCATGCCAGCCTCAAGGGTCAGACGCCGATCGCCGTCGCGGCGATGAGCCGCGCCACGATCGGCCGGATCGAGGACCTGCGCGCGCTCGACATGCTGCTTTTGCCGGTCGCCGGCAAGGACGGCCTGCGCAAAGTCACAAAGACCGGGCTGCGCATCCACGACACCCACTACATCGGCGGCTTTCTTACCGTCGGCGACACCGTGCTGGTGCGCATGGACGAGGCCGACATGGGCCGCGCCTATGTCTTCGCGAAGGACGGCGAGACCTTTCTTGGCGAAGCGATTGCGCCGGAGCTGCTGGGCATCGATCCGATCGCAGCGCATGCCGCGGTCCGCGCCGAGCAGAAGAGCATCATCGACGATCGGATGGCCGATGCGAAGAAGACCGCGCGCAAGATCAAGGCCAGCGACTTCGCCGGCGCGATCCACCGCCAGGCGCTGAAGGATGCCGGCACGCTGATCGAATTTCCGAAGCCGACCAGCGCGCACGACACGCCGTCGCTCGCCGCCGCGCGCAGCGTCGCCGCCGGGGAAACAACCGCGCATTCGGATGCGGTGGCTGCGATGGCCGAGCGAATGCGCGCCGAGGATGCGACGCCGTCCAACATCAAGCCACTGCGCACCGAGGAGACCAAATTCCAGCGCTGGAACCGGGCGCGCGCGATCGAGGCGAAGCTCGCCCGCGACGAATTCATCGAGCCGGCCGATGCGGTCTGGCTCGGCGGCTACCGCGAAGGTCCGGAGTATCGCGGCTTCAAGGCGACTTACGGCGACGCCGGAGAGTCGAGCGTCATCAGCGTTTGAGTATCACCCCCTCTTAACAATGGTCAGGACACCATGACAAAAGAACCAACCCACCACGGCCCGGTCGCCCTCAAGAATGTCGCCTCTTTCATGGTGATGACGATGAGGCTGATCGAACGCCCGCCGCATCTGCCGGGTTTCGGCGTGTGTCACGCGCCGTCGGGTTACGGCAAGACCTACGCCTCGATCTATGCGCAAAACAAGACCCGCGCGATCCGTGTCGAGGTCGGCGACTCGTGGACTCGCCGCACCTTCCTGCGCGCGATCCTGCGCGAGTTCGGCGAATCCGCCAGCGATCGCGCGCGGATCGACGATCTGTCGGAGCGCGCGATCGCCGCGCTCGGCGAAGATCCGCACCGGCCGCTGATCGTCGACGAAGCCGACAAGCTGATCGACAAGGGCATGATCGATATCGTGCGCGAGCTGCAGGAATTCTCCGGCGCATCGGTGATCCTGATCGGCGAGGAAAAGCTTCCGGCCAAGCTGCTCGGCGTCGAGCGGATGCACAACCGCGTGCTCGACTGGTTCCCGGCGCAGCCCTGCGATCTCGACGACGTTCGCGAGCTGGCGCGCGCCTTCGTGCCGAAGGTCAAGATCGCCGACGACCTGCTGGAGGCGATCCGCGCGCAGTCGGGCGGTCGCGCCCGCCGTATCGTCGTCAACCTCTCGCATGCAGCCGAACTCGCGCGCAACAACGCCCTCACCACGCTCGATCTGAAATCGTGGGCCGATAATCGCTTCTTCACCGGCGAGCCACCGACGCCGCGTCAGGTCGAGATGTTCGCACGCAAAGCGAGGACGGCATGACCGACAAGCGTGCTGCCGCCTGCATCAATATCCGCGTCCCGTTGCGATGGGATGATATCTGGCCGGCGATCATCGCCGTCGCCGACGAGGCGACCGATACCTTCACGGTGGAGGACGTCGTCGCGAATTGCGGCGCGCCGCAGCCGGTGGTCAAGGCCTATGTCGACCGACTGACGCACGCCGGCTTCGCCTGCAAGGTCACGTCGCGCGGCTCGAAACTGCGCCTGTGTCAGGGCCGCCCGGCGGCAGCGCCGTGCCTGTGGCCGGATCGACAACAGCTCTGGAACGCCATGCGGGCGCTCAAGGCTTTCACCTTGGACGAGGTGGTGTTCGCCGCCGCGACCGAAGAGGTGCGCATCCAGCGGCACGTTGCCCGCAACTATGTCCAGCAATTGTTGCGCGCCGGGTATTTGAGCGAGAACGCCAAGCGGATCGGCCCGGCCGCCGACATTGTCTATCGGCTCAAGCCCGGCGCCAACACCGGCCCGCTCGCGCCGTCGCTCGTCTCGATCGCCTTTTCGGTCGTAGTCCTCGATACCAATACCAATGCCGCGCCCGACGTCACCGACGTGCGGGAGTGCCGCGTATGAGACCGCCCGCGAAGAAGGTCGACTACCTCGCCAAGGCGCGCGCCGCCTGGGGCGACGACGCCACGCCCGATTGGGTCGAAGAGCTGGCCAAGGAAGCCAACCGCATCACTGCGGTCGCCTTGTCTAAACGCATTGGCTATTCGGGCTCGGTGATCAGCTACGTGCTGTCTCGCTCCTATTCGGGCGACATCGCACGGGTCGAGGCGAAGGTGCGCGGCGCGCTGATGGGCATGACGGTCGATTGCCTGATCGTCGGCGAGATCGGCCGCGACCGCTGCCTCGACGAACAGAAGATGGGCAACACGGGCGCGTCCTCGATCCGCACCAAGCTATTCCGCGAATGCCGCAGCGGGCGCTGCCCGCATTCCCGCCTCGCACCGGAGAGCGACGATGCTCAGTCATGACCTGCGCGACCTTTACACCACCTTCGCCGGCTGGCTGCGCGGCGATGGCGAGGCCTTCACGATCGAGGCCGCGAAGGGCTTCGAGCGCAAGCTGAAGCACGGCGCCGCCAAGGCGGCGTTGCTCGAACTCGGCGTCGATCCGCATGTGTTCGATACCGACGTGCCGATCGAGGATGTTCTGCCGAGCGCCCAGCTGATCGCCTTTCCGGCGCAGCGCATCGTGCGGCGGGAACCGAACGGGAGCGCCCGATGAGCGCCGCCCCCGACATGCTGCAGCGGCCGAGCTTCGCCGACCAGGTCGCGGCCGTCGAAGCGATCGAGGTCGCACAACGCATCGTCACGCGCGGCACGCGCCGCGCCGCGCTCGGCGTCTCGACGGTCGAAACCGTCGCGATGGCGCACCGGCTGCTTGGCCTCGAAACTCTGGCGGCGATCACCTTCGACATGCTCGCGCAGTGCCAGGGCGCCGCCGAGGTCGCTCCCGCGCAGCGCGATCAGCTGCGCCTCGTCACGCTGCAGCACATCGGCGACGTCGCCGCCCAGCTCGAACGACTCGGCTACGCCGCCGCGCCTTCCACCACCACCGAAGCACCCCCGAAGGAGTCTTAGAAATGGCCCCCAAGAAGTCGAAAGCCAACCCCGTTCCGCAGGATCGCGCCCAGGCCAGCAAGGCGCTGGCCGAGTTCGCCGCGATCGAGCGCGAGATCGATCAGCTTGAAATCGAGATGAACGGCCTGATCGCCGAGGTCAAGAAGGACTACTTCGACAGAGCGTTGCCGCTGCGCCAGAAGGCGGATGCACTTGAAGAAGGCCTGCAGACTTATTGCGAGGCCAATCGTGACGATCTCACCAAGGGCCGCAAATCAAAAACCGTCAGCTTCGGCGTCGGCAAGGTTGAGTGGCGTATCCAGCCCAAGAAGGTGGTTATCAACGGCAAGGAAGAGTCGCTCGTCGACTACATCCGCCACTCGGAAGACGACGACCTCAAGAAATTCATCCGCACGACGTTTGAACTGAACCGGGTCGAAGTACTGCGGCACCCGGATGAACTCGCCAAGCTGCCCGGCGTCGAGATTGCCGACAGCTACGAGACGTTCCAGATCAAGCCCGACAGCGCCAAGATCCCGGACGATCTTCCGGCCGAGGCGGCGCAATGAGCGCCGCGGCGGGACTGACGCCGCGGATGCGCGATTGTCTGGCGGCGATCGAGGCGTACATCGCCGAGCAGCGGTGCTCGCCCTCGATCGAGGATCTGCGCATCCGGCTCGGCCTCAGCTCGAAGGGGCGGGTCAGCGTCATCGTCCAGGCGCTGCAGCAGCGCGGCCATATCAGCTTTCAGCCGCGCCTCAGCCGCACCATCACGCTGACGCCGAGGGCGCCGGGCAAACTGCCCGACGATGTCGAAGCGAAGCTGCGCCGCTACTGCGCGTCGACCGGCGACGATCCGGGCGCCGTCGTCGCCGACGCCGTCGTGCTGTTCCTCGACCAGGCTGAGGTCGACGACGCGATGGAGACGGTGCTGTGACGTCGCTGGAGCAAGCCGTGCGGCTGGCGCGCATGGTTCCGCGGGTGGTGCGGATACCGATCGTCGACGGCGAAAGCGACGACGGTCCGATCGAGGTGATGCGCTGCGACACCAGCGTCATCGGGCTCACGTCGGACCTGTCGGTTCGATTGGTCCAGGCCGCCTGTGCGGCGGCGTTCAGGGTCGCCGTGCACGACATCGAGTCGGATCGGCGCACGCTCAATGTCACCCGTCCCCGTCAGGTTGCGATGTATCTCGCCAAGAAGCTGACGCTGGCCTCGCTGGCGGAGATCGGCCGGGCGTTCCACCGCGACCACACCACTGTCATTTACGCCATCCGCAGGGTCGAGCAGCTCATCGAGGCCGATGCGGCCTTCGCCGCGGAAGTGTTCTGGATCGAAAGCCGCCTGCGCTTCGGAGCCCGCCCATGAAACTCTCGACCCGCAATTCCACCAGTTCGATGATCGCCGTCATCCACACCCTCAAGGCCAAGGCCGGCCTCGACGACGACAACTATCGCGCCTTGCTGATGCAGCATGCCGGCCGGCGCAGCGCCAAGGATCTGAGCGTGACGCAAGCCGGCCGCGTCATCGACCGGCTGCGCGAACTGACCGGCGAGACCGGTCTGGCGCGCGGCGCAGTCTCGGGCCTCGACAGTCCGGTCGGAAGCAAGCTCCGCGCGCTGTGGATCGCCGGCCATGATCTCGGTGTGGTGCGCGACCGCTCCGATCGGGCGATGCTCGGTTTCCTCGAGCGACAGACCGGCGTCGCGCATACCCGCTTTCTCAAAGACGCCGGCGCCGGCGCATCCGCGATCGACGGTCTGCGCGCTTGGCTGGCACGGGCGGCGATGGTCGTCTGGCCGGCCGATCGCCGCGACGTCATCGCGGCCAAGCGCGCCGTGCTGAATGCGCAGTGGCTGCGGCTGGTCGACCTCAAGGTCGTACATCCGTTCATCGCGAGCCGGCCGCTCGATGATCTCGACGCCTACGCCTTCAAGGTCGGCGGCGCCAATGGCTGGCCGTATCTCGACGGCCCCAAGCTCGACGAGGTGCAGAAGGCGCTCGGCCGCAAGCTGCGGCGCGCGATCGAACAACAGCAACTTTCAACCGGGGAAGCAGATGGCCAGCGCTGACGCGAGGATGCAGAAGCTTCTGAAAGAGCTGAAGCCACTCACCGAATACGAACGCCGCCTGCGCCTGATCGCGCTGGCGGATCAGTACGGCTCCGGCTTCGCCTGGGCGGTGAAGTCGGAATTCGAGAATGCCAACCAGCGGAGGCCCTCGTCATGACCGGCCGCCGGCTCCGGATCTCCGACCACGCCCTGCTGCGCATCCTGCGCCACGCCGGCGGCGTCGACGTCGAGACGCTACGCGCGGCGGTCGCCATGGCGCTCGCCCGTTCGGTCGAGCGGGCCGAGCTGATCGGCGAAAAGGACTTCGTGATCGTGTCCGACGGCCTGCGCTACGTGGTCTCCGGCGCCACGCTCGTCACCGTCACCGAGGCGCCGAAGCGATGACCAAGGCGCTGCCCGCCGTGCTGCAGGAGATTGCGGAGGTCGCGGGCGAAGCCGCGGCCCTCAAGATCGCCGCGCAGTATGGCGGCAAGCGCGTCTACTTTCCGGCCAAGCCGGGTGCCGATGAGCACTGGCTGGTGACATGCGTGGGCTGGGACGCGGCCAACAAGATTTGCGCTCACTTCGCCGACCGCAAATGCGGCCTGCGGATCGAAATCCCGCTTCATATCGGCGGCACCTACCGGCAGTTTCTGCGCTCGATATCCGAGCGCGTGCATGCGCTGGACGGCGACGGTTTGTCGTCTGGGCAAATTGCCGGTAAGCTCGGACTGACACAACGCACGGTGCACCGTCATCGCATGCGTCATCGTGGCGGCGGGGACGACCAGGGATCGTTGTTCTAGCGGCGATTAGTCCCGTTTCACGGGAAACGGCCTGACATCTGTCAGGGTCAGCAATTTCGGGAAGGATTTGGCACACACGGGAAGCCAACTGACTCCTGTCAGGCTTTATCCCGGAGCCGAATCGTGCAGTCCGACTTCACCAAATGCATGCCGATCATCCTCCGCTACGAGGGTGGTTATTCCAACCATCTGCGCGATCCCGGCGGCGTCACCCTCGAAGGCGTCATTCAGCGCGTCTATGACGGCTATCGCGCGCGCAAGGGCCTGCCGCAGCGGCCGCTGACCGCCGACATGCGGCGCACGGCGGAGTGGATCGCCGAGCGCAACGATATCTATCGGCTGCAATACTGGAATGCGATCCGCGGCGACGAGCTGCCCGAAGGCGTCGATCTTTTCTTGTTCGACGCCGCCGTCAACTCCGGCCCGTTCCAGGCCGTGAAGTGGCTTCAACGCGCCTTGAAACTCAACCTCGTCGACGGTCACCTCGGCGAAGGCACGATGGCGGCGCTGCATGCGCACCCCGATCATGACGCGCTGATCGCCGACATGGCGTCGCGCCGGCTCGGCATGCTTCAGCAGCTCAACACGTGGGACGCCTTCGGCACCGGCTGGGCGTCGCGCGTGGCGAGCTGCAAGAGGATCGCGCAGGCCTGGGCGTCCGGCTCGGTCGGGCCGCAGCCGGCCGCCGTGCACCTGATCGGCGGCGACGCCAAGGCCTATGCGAGCGACGTCGCGCAGCCCGCGGTCGACGCCGGCAATTCGGTCAAGGGCGGGCTCGGCGGCACCACAATCGCCGCAGTGCTCGACGGCGCCAAGGAACAGCTCGCGCCGCTGGTCGGCTCGTCGGAGTGGATCAACCAGATCTTCACCGCGCTGACACTGCTGTCGGTGGTGATCGGCCTCGGCGCCTTCGGCTATGCGCTGTGGTCGGCGCACAAGACCAAGCGGGCGCAGCGCGCGATCGACGGCGACCTCAAGGCCGACGTGCCCGAAGGACAGCCGGCATGATCACGCGCTTCGTCAACGACGTGTTCACCGACACTTCCGATCTGATCGGGCGCGTCACCGCCGATCTGTTCTGGGACGTCGCGACATCGGCGCCGGTGCTGGTGCTGATCGGCGGCGTCGCGCTGGCGGCGTTCGCGGTGGCTCATGTGCCGCTGATCGCCCGGCTGGTGCCGCCGGTCGATGCATATCAGCGGCTCGCCGGCGTGGTGGCGATCGTCGCGGCCGGCGCGCTGGCGTTCCTGATCGGCTTTTCCGTCTCCGATCAGCGCGCCGACCTGGCGCGGGTGCGGGACGAACTGGTGTTCAAGGAATTCCAGCTCGAAAGCGCGGCCGCCACGGCGGCCGACGCCGAGCGGCTGCGCAACGACGCGGAGGCGAAGGCCCGCGATGCCAAGGGGAAGCTAGATGAGTACTGCGAAAAATTCGGTTGCGACGGCGAGCGCAGGGAACCGGCCGCGAAGGGCGTTCGCATTGTGCGCAAGTGCGTTCCTCCTCCCGGCTATTTCGAGTGGTTGCGTCAGCTCCAGAGGCGCGGCGCCGCCGCCGGCCGGGCGTAACGGCGTGATGCTGACGCGCGACTGCGAAAATCTGGCGCGCAACGTCGACGATCCCGCGCTCGGCAAAAAGCCCGACCCGTGGCGGGTGATCGGCCAATACGCGGTCGCGCTCGGCGAGGCCAACGGCAACCTCGACGCGACGCGGGCGTGCCAGGCCGGCCAGCGCGAGCGCTTGGCCAAGGGGGGGTAGCACGATGCAGGTTGATCTCTCGACACTCGCTCCGTGGGGTGCGCTCGTGCTGTCGATCGCCTCGTTCTGGTATTCGATCGCGTCGAGCCGATCGAAGGAAAACGATGAGAAGATTGCGTCGATGTCGAAGTGGATCGAATCCAAGGCATCGAAGGACCATGTCGAGGTTCTGCACGAGAAACTCGATCTGGTCGAAAACAAAGTTGCGGTGATCGAGAACGATCTGACGCATCTGCCCGCCAAAGAAACCACTCACCGGCTGGAGCTTTCGATCAGCGAAATGCGGACCGAGATGCGCGGCCTCACCGAACGTATGAAGCCGATCGCCGCGATGGCCGAGCGGGTACAGGAAGCAGTCTTGGAAAAGGTCATGAGCTGATGAGGGACATTATTCGCGAAGAGGCGCGGTTGATCATGATGCGCGAGCTGCACGCGCAGACCAACTACGCGCTGAACGACGCGCTGCTGCAGCAGGTGTTGGAGAGCTTTGGCATCGCCCGATCGCGCGACTGGGTGCGCGAGGAGATCGGCTACCTCGACAATGTCGGCGCCGTCACCCGGGTGTCGGCCGGCAGCGTCGTGGTCGCCAAGCTCACCGCCAAGGGCGTCGAGCATGTCGAGCGCAGGATCGTCATCGAGGGCGTGAAGCGGCCGTCGCCGCCGGAGAGCTGATCCGATGGCGGGGCGAGGACCGAAAGCGAAGCGCGGCAGGTTGTCCGAAATCGACAAGCTGCCCGAGTGGGCCGACGAGGCCAAGCTGTGGGCGTTCGAGCAGCTGAAAGAGCGCAAGGTGACCCAGCTTGACATTCTCGACGGCTTCAACGGCCGCTTGAAGGTCGCGGCGTTCGAACAGGGCATCACCGATCCGCCGGTGATCTCGCGCTCGGCCTTTAACCGCACCGCAATCCGTATCGCCGTGCTGTCGCGCCGCCTTGAGGAGACACGCGAGATCGCCGCGGTGATCGCGCCGAAGCTGGATGAGGCCGGCGACAATTCGCTGACGCTGATGGTGGCCGAGACGCTGAAGACCCTGATCAGCGAAATGCTCGGCAATGCCGGCGAGCTGCAGGCCGACGGCGACACCGCCGAGATGCTGATGATGACCGCTCGCGCGCTCGCCGCCGCCGAGACTGCGAAGCGCATCAGCTCCGACGGTCGCCGCAAGATCGAGGCCGAGCTGAACAGCAAGGCATCGAAGGCGATCGATCAGGTCGCCAAGACCAAGGGACTCACCGCCGAGACCGTCGACGCCATCAAGGCGAAGATCCTCGGGATCGACATCAAACCGAAGCAGGAGATCTGAGATGGCCGAATATTTTGTGATCGATCCCGAGAACAACACCTCGTTCCCGAACGTCGACAATGCGGATTGTGCCGAGGTCTTCACTGATCTCGACAAAGCTAAGGCTCGGGCGGAGGAACTCGCCGCGGAAAACCCCGGAGACGTCTACACCGTCGCCAAGTCGATCTTCCTCTCGGTCAGCGAAGTGAAGGCGCCGAAGACGAGCAAGGCTCCGTAACAGTAGCAACCGAAACGGAGTCAGGACCGTGCAGGACGTTATGTGCGACGACAAACCAGTTCACCGGCCAGCCGAATCGATTGGCGATTTGTGGCGTTGCGTGACGCATCCAGCATTTCGGATTGGCTTCCTCGATGCGATGTGCGGACGTCAGTTCGACCACGATCACATCATGTCGCGGATTTCGTCCGAAACTCCTGCGCGCGCACTTGAAAGGTGCGGTTGGTCGAACGTTGATCTCTTCCAATCCGGAACGGTCGAGCTGGCTCAGTATCGGTACGAAGAGGGCCGGAAGCTGTTCAAAGAGTACGGCATCCGCTGCAGGGCTTGGGGACATCCGGATTTTCCCCCGGCACAAGTGCGCACATTTCTGGTCATTCGCGCGGGTGAGCTTCAAGCCCCCGGAGAAGCTGTATGACCGACGCTCACCTCGGCCGCACGCCCTGCGTCAATCCGCGCTGCCGGCGGACGGCTGACGCCGCGAAGTTCGGCGGCGAAGAGATCATCTGCGGCAAATGCTTCCGCGCGCTGCCGGTCGATATTCGCAGCCAGTATCGCTCGCTGCGCCGTCGTGAAAAGACGATGCTGCGGTTGATCTCCAAGCGCGTTTCGGCGCACCGCATCGACCTGGCGCGGGTCGACCAGCTTCGTGATCGCATGCAAGCCCGGTTCGGTGCGAATTGGGATCGGATCAAGAGCTATTTCGTGACGCCCGAAAATCCCGTCGGCCTCGAAGGCTTCCTCGCGGAGGTCGGGCTGTGACCGACACCGATCACCTGCTGCCGGAAGGGCTGCAATTCGGCGGCGAACTTCCGCCCGACCTCGACCCGCTGGCCGAGGGCATCCTGATGAAGCATCAGCGGGAGTGGCTCGAAGACGACAGCGACCTCAAGCTCGGCGAGAAAGGACGGCGCACCGGCATCACCTTTGCCGAAGCGCTGGACGATGCGCTGCTCGCCGCGAAGGCCCGCTCGGCGGGCGGCATGAACGTGTTCTACATCGGCGACACCAAGGACAAGGGCCGCGAGTTCGTCGCCTATGTCGCTCACTTCGCGCGCATCGTCGGCGGCGAGCTGGTGTCGATCGAAGAGTACATGTTCGAGGATCAGCAAGCGGACGGCTCGACCCGGCTGATCTCGGCCTTCCGGGTGCAGTTCGCATCCGGCTTCCGCGTCGAGGCGTTGTCGTCGCGTCCGGAAAACATCCGCGGCTTGCAGGGCAAGGTGGTGATCGACGAGGCGGCGTTTCACAAGAACGTCCGCGAAGTGCTGGACGCCGTCAACGCGCTCTTGATCTGGGGTGGCAAGATCGTAGTGATCTCGACCCACAACGGCGTACTCAGCCCGTTTAACGAACTGATCCTCGAAGCCAAGGCGGGCAAGGTCCCCTTCAAGTTGCATTTCATCCCGTTTCAAAAGGCGGTCGACAACGGCCTGTACCGCCGCGTCTGCCTGAAGCTCCGCAAGGACTGGACGAAGGACGGCGAGATCGAGTGGGAGCGCCAGATCCGGGCGTCCTATGGTGTCCGCACCTCGGCGATGCATCAGGAACTCGACTGCCTCCCGGCGGAGTCTGAAGGCGCCGCGCTGACCCGCGTGCAGATCGAATCCTGCATGGCGGCCGATATTCCGATCGTTCGCTGGGTGCTGCCGGATTCGTTCAAGAACGAGCCGGAAGAGGCTCGCAAGGCGGCGGCGAAGGACTTCTGCGACCGTGAGCTGCTGCCGATTCTGGAGAAGCTCGATCCGAACCTGCGCCACGTCTTTGGTGAGGACTTCGCCCGCACCGGCGACGCGGCCGACACGCTGGTGCTGGAGATCGGCAGCGACCTCACGCGACGCGCGGTGCTTCTGCTGGAGCTGCGCAACGTGCCTTTCGATCAGCAGCGCGACGTGCTGTTCTACGTGATCGACCGGCTGCCGCGCCGCGGCGGCCGGCTGGATGCGACCGGCAACGGCGCCTACATCGCCGAAGCCGCGGCGCTGCGCTACGGCGCGTGCGTCGTCGAGGTGAAGCTGTCGGCCGAATGGTACAGGCTCAACTCGCCGCCCTATATCGAGGCGTTCAGCGATCGCACCGTGCTGCTGCCGAAGCACGACGACGTGCTGCGCGATCACCAGGCGCTCGCCTATGTGGGCGGCGTCATCAAGGTTCCGGATGACTACCGGTTCAAGGGCACGGACGGATTCCCGCGGCACGGCGATTCCGCAATCGCCGGCATTCTCGCCTATGCGGCGTCGCGCGCGGACTATTGGGAGGCCGGCTATCGCTCGCCATCCACCGACGCCGCGCGCGACGACGGCCCGTCCGACGATGACGAGACGCGCGACTGGTGGCGGCAGCCGCTCGGCGCCGGACTGAGAGGTGGAGCGTGAGCGTCGATCGCCATTATTGCACGTTCTGCGGTGTAGGAAATCACGAGGTCGAGGTGATGATCGCCGGACCGGTCTCAGCGTTCATTTGCGACCAGTGTGTTGATGTCTGCGTGGAGACCATCGCGAAGAAAAAGCAGGACGATGCCTACATGGCTGACGTCGTTCGTTGCGCATTCTGCTCGCCGATATCGCTACTTAAGGAACCCGCCTGATGGCTGACGCCCCGATTCTCTACGGTCCTGACGGCGCGCCGATTCGGCGCGAGGTGCTGACGGCCGAGATCGCCGGGCCGACGATCACCGGCGTGCGCTCGCCGTTCTCGGACTATCCGGCCGACGGGCTCAATCCGCGGCGTCTCGCGTCGATCCTGCGCGAGGCCGACGCTGGCGACCCGGTGCGTTACTTCGAATTGTGCGAGCAGATCGAGGAGCGCGATGCGCATTATCTCGGCGTGCTCGGCACCCGCAAGCGATCGGTCGCGCAGCTCGACATCACGGTCGAGGCCGCAAGCGATACGCCCGAGGCCAAGGCGCACGCCGACATGATCGAGTCCTGGCTCGGCCGCGACGAGCTGCAGGGCGAACTGTTCGATATTCTGGATGCGATCGGCAAGGGCTGGAGCTTCACCGAGATCATCTGGGATACCTCAGAACGCCAGTGGATGCCGACGCGGCTGGAGCGTCGCGATCAACGCTGGTTCAAGCCCGATATCCGCGACGGCGTCACGCCGCTGCTGCGCGTCGACGCCAATCAGGACACGTTCGCTCAAGGCCTGCCTCCGCCGGGACCGAACGGCGCCGGCTACACGCCGCTGCCAACCTTCAAGTTCATCACCGCGGCGATCCGCGCCAAGTCGGGGTTGCCGGTGCGCAGCGGCCTCGGCCGGGTGGCGTCGTGGCACTGGATGTTCAAAGCTTTCACCCAGCGCGACTGGGCGATCTTCGCGCAGGTCTACGGCCAGCCCATGCGTGTCGGCAAATATCCGGCCGGCTCATCTGAAAAGGACAAGGACACGCTTTTCCGCGCTGTCGCCAACATCGCCGGCGACTGCGCGGCGATCATTCCGGAATCGATGCTGATCGAGTTTGTCCGCAACGAGGGCTTCAACGCTACCGGCGATCTGTATGTGAAGCGCGTCGACTGGCTCGATCAGCAGATGTCGAAGGCGGTGCTCGGACAGACCGCCACCACCGACGCGATCGCCGGCGGCCACGCGGTCGGCCAGGAGCATCGCTCGGTGCAGGAGGACATCGAGCGTGCCGACGCCAAGGCGCTGTCGTCAATCCTCAACCGCGACCTCGTGCGGCCGTGGGTCCAGCTCGAACACGGGCCGCAGAAGGCCTATCCGCGGCTGCGCATCGGCCGGCCGGAAAGCAAGAACGTCACACAGATTCTCGACGGGATCAGCCGCGGTGTGCCGATGGGCATGCAAGTCGAGCGAAGCTGGATGAACGATCTACTCGGCGTTCCGGTGCCGAGCCCAGGCAAGGACGGCCGCATGCCGGAGCTGCTCACGGCGCCGGCGACGGCGTCGCCGTTCGGATCGATGTTTCCTTCGGCGTCGCCGCAGCAGCGCGCGCTTGCAGCCGCCGAGATGGCGCTGCACGACGTGCGCGACCCGATCGCCACGCTGTCCGACCAGGCGGCGAAGCTGTGCGCGCCGGGCAGCGACGCGTTGGTCGACGAGGTGCGCGCGGTGATCGAAAGCTCGACCTCGCTGCAGCAGGTGCAGGACAAGCTGCGCGCGCTGAAGCCCGGCGCCGCCGAAGCGCAGATGGCCGGGCTGATGCGGATGGCGCGGGTGATTGCGAACCTTACTGGCCGCGCCAGCATTCCCGATGCTTAGAGGATTCGGCACCGCGAACGCGTGTAGTTGCTGCGGCGGCGTCATCACCTCGCTGCAAGCGAAGGTGATGCCGTTCTCGCTCGACCCGGTCGAGGCGATCGACTTCCTCCGCCGCAAGGTCAACGTTCCGACCGCGACCTGGACCGATCTGTGGGAAACCGAGCATTCGGCCGCCTTCGGCGTCGCCGGCGCGCAGACCGACGCGCTGGTGAAGGACTTCCACGACGCGGTGCAGAGCTTCATCGACGATGGCCTGACGATCGAGGATTTCCGCCGCGACTTCGACCGCATCGTCGAAGATCACGGCTGGGACTACAACGGTTCTCGCGGCTGGCGGTCGCGCGTGATCTTCGACACCAATGTCTCGACCGCCTATGCGGCCGGGCGCTGGGAACAGATCCAGCGCGTCAAGCGCACGCGGCCGTATCTGCGCTACGTCCATCTCGAAGGGCAGCAGAACCCGCGGCCACAGCATCAGGCCTGGCACGGCCTGATCCTGCCGGTCGACGATCCGTGGTGGCTCACGCACTACCCGCCGAACGGGTGGTTCTGCCACTGCACCGTGATGAGCGTCTCGGACAGCGACCTCGGCCGCTACGGCTGGAGCGTCGCCGACCAGGCGCCCGAGACCGTGATGGTCGAACGGCAGGTGCGTCAATCTGACGGTAGCATCCGCACGATCTTTGTGCCTGACGGAATCGACCCCGGCTTCGCCTATCGGCCCGGCGAAATGCCGAACTTTTCCGGAGAGGAGGAGTGATCGAGCGACGTGATTCGTCTCCCGTCAGTGGCGGGGGACACAGCGCGCAAACGCTGAGTGCCGCGGGCCTATCCTGGCAGACTGACCCGCCCGACGAAGACAACCGTTCTCGCCGACCCGCCGCTGCTGCACAGGGACTGCACAGCAGCGCGACCGTAGGCAGACCGGAGCGATTTGACGATATGAGTTCGAAGGTTGTCTACAGGCCCGTGGCGCCGACGCGCCCGGCGGCCGGATACATCGGTGGCAAGAAACAATTGGCAAAGACGATCATCGCCGAGATCGAGCGCATTCCGCACGAGACCTATGCCGAGCCGTTCGTCGGCATGGGCGGCGTGTTCCTGCGGCGTCGCCTGGCCGCGCGGGCCGAGGTGATCAACGATCGCTCAGGCGATGTCGCGACGTTCTTCCGCGTGCTGCAACGGCATTACGTGCCGTTGATGGATATGCTGCGCTGGCAGTTCACCGGGCGGCAGGAGTTCGAGCGGCTGAAGGCTTCGCCGCCGGCGACGCTCACGGATCTCGAACGCGCGGTGCGGTTTCTCTATCTGCAGCGCACGGCCTTCGGCGGCAAGGTCGATGGCCGCAGCTTCGGCGTCGATGTCCGCGGCGGCGCGCGGTTCAACGTCGATCGGCTGGGACCGATGCTCGACGAACTGCACACCCGGATCGCCGGCGTCACGATCGAGTGCCTGCCATGGGCCGACTTCATCGCGCGCTACGATCGACCGACGACGCTGTTCTATCTCGATCCGCCGTATTGGGGGAGCGAAGACGACTATGGTCGGGGCCTGTTCACGCGCGCCGAATACGAGCGGATGGCGGAGGTTTTGAGCGGGCTTCAAGGCCGGTTCATTCTGTCGATCAACGACGTTCCAGAGATCCGAAAGGCCTTCGCTCGGTTCGCCTTGAAGCCGGTGTCCTTGTCCTATTCGCTGCCGGGCAACGGTAAGGCGCACGCGGCCCGAGAGTTGATCATCACCGGACGGCGAAAGCGGGCCGTTGCAGGCCGCTCGGTGAGGCATTGAATGGCGCTGGAACAGGGGCTCAAGCAGCGGCTGAAATGCGGGATTGCGGGGCCTTCCCGATTCCCAGTTCCGATTCCCAGTTCGACTCGGGGGTGTTTCGAGAGAATCCCGGAAGTCCGCGCCGTTCGGGCATTTCCGCGAATCCGGCGAACTGGGAATCGATCCGGCGGCGGCCGTGTTTCCTTTCCCAGTTCGCCGACGACTTCCAGAAAAACCGGGCCTTTCTCGGATCAACACCGGCGGCCGGTGCCATTCGAATTGGCGCGGCGTCTCGCTCGGGAGGGTCGCCTAGAGTGCGCT
>Ga0105047_10007473_pt1 | contig 18401 bp, 9 predicted proteins | sample MAT04_FD_78384 | JGI IMG/M metagenome (GOLD analysis project Ga0105047, IMG submission 78384) | Freshwater microbial communities from Lake Fryxell liftoff mats and glacier meltwater in Antarctica - MAT-04 (megahit assembly) | ecosystem: Environmental > Aquatic > Freshwater > Ice > Liftoff... | reverse complement strand
GGCGAGAAAGCCGAGCCCGCCAAGGACGGCGAGACCGATGATCTTGGTCGCCACCAACGCGCCATAGGTGGTGGAAAGCAGCGCGGTGACGGTGGCCACCGAGCGGGCACTGAGCAGCAGCCCGGTGGCGCCGGTGAGCACCAGACCGACCCAGGCAGCGCGGCTGACGCACACCCACAGCCGGCGGGCGACGGGTGCAGCTGCCTGGCGGGTCACCCACCACCCAACGGCGACCGAGCCGACCCAGCAGCCGAGCGCCAGCAGGTGCAACGCGCGCAGCGCAAAGCCGGCCAGTTCGCTGCCCCCGACACCGGTGTGTCCACCCAGCGCGGCGCAGCCGACGAGACCGACGGCGAACACCGCCAGCACCTTCGCGACGGTCACCATCGCGGCATCGGAGGCGCGGCTGGCGAGCCTGGCTGCCCACGAGACGGCGATGGCTAATTGGGTACCGATCAGCACTCGCCGCCCAGGATCGCTGCCGAACAGCAGATTGGTCCAACGGACGTTGGCCATGCCGACGCTCGCCGCGTCGACCAGCAACAACCCTGCCGACGAGGCCACTGCCACCCACGTCGCCAACACGGCAATTCGCAGCAGGCGGGAACGCACGGCGTCGGGCGATACGTCGCCGCCGCGCAACGCCAGCAACAGCAACACGACGGCGCCGACCGCCACGAACAGTGCGCCGCTGGCGAACGCGCGCAGCATCGTTGCGAACGTCGAATCGCCGGCGGTCTCCGCGCCCGCCGACGGTGGTGCCGCAACGCCGACGCCGAACGAGATGGAGCCAACCGTGCGATGCAGGTCAGCTGGGTCCACAGCGACGAACCGCAGGATGTACGCACCGCGGGTGAGCGTGGGCAACGTCGCGATGAGCGTCTCCCCGTTCTCACCGGCAGCGATGCGCAGGTCCTGCCACGTGCCGCCGCCGACGTCGAGCAGGCGAACGCTGCTGATCGAGGCCAACACTGCCTCGCTGAACCGCAGTGTTGCGACCGACGGGCCGGTGCTGAGCACCGAGCCGTCGATCGGGTCGCTCGCCAGGAAGGAGGCATGAGCGGACGCGCGTCCCGCAGGAACGAGCGCGAGCATGACCGCAAGCGCACAGCACCACGCCCATCGGCGCGTCACTCGAGCGTCACGCCCTTCAATCGCAGCTCACCCATCCGCACCGTGACCACGTCGCCCTCCTGCAGCCCGCCATTGCTGTTGGCCAGCAGTACGAAGCCGTTGCGACCCGCGTCGGGCACGTGATGGGTGTGACCGTGTCCGGCGAGGCCGGGGGAATCAAAGGTTGTTCCATGCGCTTCGAGCACCGGCGACACCGTTTCGCTGGCGATCTCCTGCGCCTTTCCTTCGTCGAGTACCTGATACTGGATCTCGATCATGCCGTTGGCGGCAGTAAGGTACGCCCCGACGATGCGGACGCCATACAGGTCCTCGATCTGCGCAGATGTGGGCATCACGCCAGCGGGGCCGGCGGCCGCCGAGTCGCTGCCGTCGCGCACCCAGGCCACCGCGCCAGCGACGAAGACCACTGCCGCCGCCAGCGCAACCAGCCAGGGTGCTCGCTGGATCAGTGAACGGCCGCTCACAGGAGCACCGCCGCCGCTGAGCTCCAATGCCCGAACTCGTCGTGGACTCGAACCCACAGCGTCGTGCCGGTGCTCCCGAACGTCGAGGGGCTGTTGCGTTGAATGCGGAACTGCCCGCCGCTCAATATGGTGAAGCCAATGCTGTTGCCGGTGCCGGCCGGTGCCGCAGCCGCCCCCACTGACCACTCGACCTGGTCGATGGCAGCCGACGGGGTAGGACCTACCGAGAAGGTTGCCTGGCGGCGGTCGATGTTGCGGGTGAGGTTCGAGATGGTCGGCAGTGCGTTGGCGACGGGGCTCCACTTACCGGTGCTGTCCTGCACCCGCACCCACAGGTTGTCGCTACCGGTGAGGTTGATGCCGGTGAGCACCGTGCTGAAGGTGGCTGCCGGATCGACGACTGCGACCTGTGTCCCGGAGCCGGGAGCCGGCAACAGGACACCGATGGTGAACTCGTAGCCCACGATCTTGACTCCGACGCCGTTGCCGGCACCGGAGAGTGCCACTTCCTGGATGCTGCTGTCGTAGTACAACTCGGTCACCCGTGGCGCACCGTTGACGACGGTGAGTGTCGCACTCGCCGCCGGGCCACCGGTGATGTCGCCCCAGTTGCCGGCACGATCCCTGCCGTGGATCCAGATGGCGTGGTTGCCCGGCGTGAGACCGGCAACTGCAGCCAACGGGATGTCGGCGTACACCAGCTCGTGACCACTGTCCAGGTTGCCATCGACGGGCGTGAACATGAAGCCGGTGCCGTAGTCGGCGGCAAGAATCGGTAACGCCAGCAGACCGTCGTCGAGGAAGCCTTCGACCTCGTCGATGCCTGCCGCATCGGCCCCAGGATCATCGATGGTCGCGGTGATGCGCACGACATCGAGATAACTGTCGACAGTTGGGAAGGCCATCGTGCCGTCGTTGTTGTTCGGGGTCACGGCCCCGTCAGCGACAGTCGGCGCAACGTGATCGACAACGATCGTGGCGACGCCGCATTGCGAGGTCAGCCCGTCACCATTGTTGCTCCACACATCACGATTGTCCTGCGCGGTCACCTCGATGGTGTGCACACCGTCGGTCAGTGCACCGACCGTGGCGGCCGGAACAACCCCGGTGAGGTCCACGATCGCGGCCGGGCCGTTCGAGTCCAGCAAGATGCCGGTCGGCTGATCTGCCATCAGCGGGCAGTTGTCGATGCTGGCAGTGCCCTGCACGACCAGTCCGGTGCCGGTGAGCGTACTGTCGGCGGTCGCGCTGAGCACCACGGCCTGATCGCCGTTGACGTACATCGGGTCGGCCATCACCGGCTGCACCACAGGGCCTGCTCGATCGAGTGTGAATGCCACGCCCGACGGGTCGCCCCAGGAGGCACCACCGTCGGTGGAGAGCTCCACCCAGACGATGTGGCCGCCATTCACCAGCGGTGCCAGCGCCGCAACACTGACTTCGTCGATGATCGACGGCGTCGTCAATTCAACCTCGACCGCACCCGCACCCGGGTCGTCGATGGAGACGCGATACCGGTTGACCGCGGGTGTCACCACCGGGATCGTGCCGGTGAACGCCAACGGACTGTTGCCCGAGGTGTCGTCCAGCGGCGAGGCGATGCTCAGCTCGGTGGTCGGCCGCGAGGGGTCGGCCTTGAGGCCCCACACGGTCAGGAACGTGAGGGCGCCGTTGGCGCTCTTCGCACCCGGCTGACGCACCTGGTCGGCCAGCGCATAGCGGTAGCCGCCCTTGGCGTCGATAGGGATCTGCACCATCACGTCGGCCGTCTGGCCCACGTTGAGCGGGACCGTGACGTCGTCGCTGCCGTGCGGCAACGCCGTGGCATCGCGGCCGATCATTCGTTGGTGCGTACCGATCAAGCCCATCGAGTGGTCCGCGAGGCCGAGGTTGGCGTAGCGAATGAGCACCTTGTCGCCCATGAACGCATCGATCACCTCGGTCTCGGGGAACGCCCGGCCGTTGATCAGATGGGCGGTCGGATGGAACTCGGTCATGTCGTAACCGAGCGGGTTGACGGCGAACAACGGGTCGATCTCGCTCATTGCGACGAGGGCCTCGCCGTTGAAGCTGTCGGTGCCCACGTCGTAACCCTGCGAGCCGCGGTTGCCCGGCGTCGGTGCGGTGGGGTCGCCATAGGCGCAGCCGGCGAACGCCTGTGGAACACCTAGTGCACACTCGGCGGGACGCACGATCAGCACACCCGAGAGGCCCATTGCGAACTGACGGTTACCCACCTTGCTCTCCGCGCTGGCGCCATAGATGGAGGTGCCCACTTGATCGGCGGTGAACTCGTAGGTGCCGGTCGAGCCGGGGGCGGCCAACGCGAATAGCGCTGTCCGATCGGTGGTCGGCACGGAGCGAGCCTCGAAGCCGAGTGGGTCACCCAAGTTGTTGTGAATGGTGACCGACACATCATCGCCGGCGTTGACGACGATGGTGGGGCCGGGAAGCGTCGGCTCGCCGAGTTCGCTGGTGGCGTAACCCCAGATCGGTACCGACCCGAGGCCGGGAACCGTGATGGTGCCCGGCTTTGCCCACAGTTCGCAGGTGGCACCGCATCCGGCAGCGATCGTCTGTGCCGGCGCGGCACTCGCATCGTTGACGAACGCCGGGTCGAGCACCCGGTCCTTGATCGTGGTCCCGCTGCCGTTGGCGGCGATGACCATCGTGGTGAGGCCGGCTACTGCGACCACTGCGAGGAAGCCGGCAGTGGTGACCGGGCCTCGCTTGCTGTTCAAGATTCGCATCTGGATGGCCTTCCTACGAGTTTCCGCAACTGGCGTTGTCAACTGGGTCCACTCTGATGAGCGTGAGCTGGCCCCCGAAGGCTGCGCCATAGTTGGTCGCCTCTGCGAGGTTGTGGTTGTGCGCGACGTGGTAGTACTCGCCGCAAACGTTCTTTCCCTGCACCTCAGGGTTGAGAGCACCGGTGCCGCCGAGATACGGCGAGCCGCTCCAGTACTCGCCTTCGGTGAGGTTCTTGGAGCTGGGGCCCGGAACCGGGGTGGGCTTGCCCGCAGCGCTGTAGTCCTCGATGTTCTCCCAGGTGAACAACGCGTCCACCGTGCTGCCGGGATCGACCACGATCGCGAACTTCTCCAACGAGAGGTCGATGAGCGCACTGAGGCTGCCGTCAGCGAGTAGGCGGCCATCCTTGGCGATCACGGTCTCGTGGTTGCTGTGCGGATGGAACGGATACGGCTCGCCACCGACGGCGAGGTAGCGAATCAGCGCCGGCAGTGGGTTGTTCGTACTCAACGGCTCGACGTGGGACAGTGCGCCGTACGGCTGAGACGGCAACCATCCGGCACCGTTGGGTGCGATCGTGTCCGGGAACGAGCGACCGTTGATCATGAAGTAGCGCGGCGTGTACGCCTCGGAGTACTGCGCAGACGTCGTGACGCCGCCCTCTTCCACGGCATAGTGCACGTCCGGGTCGAGTTCGGTGAGCAGCACCAGGTACTCGTGTTCCGAGCTGTACCTGCTCAACGCCGAGCGGTCGTCGTAGGCGAAGCGCACAGTGGCCTGCTCGCCGACGGGTACGTCGGTCATCGCTGCCAGTTCCGCAGGAGTCGGTAGCGACGGACGCACGATCAGCGCCCCGACAAGACCCATCTCGATCTGCAATTCGGGGTCATTGCCACTCTCGTAGACGTAGGTGCCGGGCGAACCGGCAGTGAAGGTGTAGGTGATGGAGCCACCCGGAGCCACGTCGCTGGTGAGCGACTGCAGCACGCCGGACCCGTTGAACTGGGCCTGGGCGGCAACGTTGTTGGCCATCACGCCGTCGATGCCCAGGAAGAGCAGCGACGTCCGCACGGCAAGTTGGTTGCGCAGCGTGATCGTGACGCGATCACCCTCGTTGACGCACAGCACCGGTCCGGGATACTGGAACGGCCCGTTGCCCACGCCGTAGCCCCACATCTGCATGCTGTTGCCGTCGGGCAGGTTGATGAAGCCCGGCTTGGCATTGAGCACGAAGCTCGCTGCGCCAGCGGTCGTGCCGCTGGAGGTGGTGCACAGCAGCCCTTCCGACTTCACCCCGGCGGCAGCGGTGCTGCCCGGTGAGCTCGAGACAGTGGTGATGCCGACGAGACCGAGCGCGAACGCTCCGGTCACGATGGCTCGACCGAGCTGGCGACGACTCCTGATTCGAAGTGTCCGGTCACTCATCATGACTCCCACTGGTTGGCTGCCGGCTGAGGCGACAGGTTTGCTTGCACGACGAGTTCGGTGCGCTGGCCGCCCACCCATTGATCGCTGGGGATCCCCCGATATCTGGTGGGGTCCGTGTTGTAGAACGGATAGTGCCCGACGCCGGGGGCGGTGAGCAGCACATCGCGGCTCTCGCCCGGCCCGAGGACCACGGTGTCGGAAATGGTCCGCTGCTCGGGGCCCAGGAGGCGGGCATCGTTGCCGACTGTCGTGAGTGGCACACCGGGCATGGTCAGCGTCTGTTCCTGGAACCCCAGATTGGCCAACCTGATCAGCACCTTCTCACCAGGCTTGGCCTTGATGAGGGAACTCTCCGGCTGGTACTGCAGGTGCGGTTGCCCCGGCACCTCCATGTCACCCGTGGGCGTACGTGCCGAGTTCGGCTGCAGCGTGTCGGGGTAGGCCCGGCCGTTCATCAGCCACACATCGGGCTTGTAGCTCGTCCAGTCCGAAACTTGGATGTGGGCGTCGTTCCAGTGACCGGCCAGGTCCATCTCCGTCAGCATGATCGCGTACTCACGATCAAAGGCGGTGGTCTCATCGTCGTATGCCCACTTGGGGTGACCTTCGGGGCGAACGAAGACGATGCCAGTCATCCCCATCGTGACGTGCTCCACGTCCTCGAAGTGGCAGTGGTACATGTACGTGCCGGCATCGAGCGGCCGATAGACGTAGGTGAAGTCACGCCCGATGGGTACCGACACCGAGGTCTCGGGCACACCGTCGTAGTACGGGATCGCATTGCGGAAGCCGTGCCAGTGCACCGTGTGCGAGTCGACAAGGTCGGGTCGGGTGAGCAGGCCGAGGTTGCTGAGCGTCAACCACAGTTCCTCTCCCACCGAGACCTCGAGGAGCGGTGCGCACACCTGTGCCTTGCCGGCCTGCGCCTGCACCTGTGTGCGATCCAGGCCGGTCACGTCGCGGAAGCCGAACACGTAGGTCTGGAAGCCCTCGGCGGCGAGGGTGTCGGGGAAATACGGCGGGATCGCCGGCAGGCCGGTGGGCATGCCCACCCACCCGTCGGAAACAGCGAAGGCACGCTGCCGCACGTTCGCTGGGACACCGGTCGTTCGCAGGCCGGCCGGCACCTTGCCACGAGTCGGCTCGGAACTTCCGGCGGCGTACGCCCCTCCGGCGATGAGTGCCACTACGGCACCGCCACCACTGATGAGGAACGACCTCCGGCTCAGGCCGAGCCGCCGTGTCGCATCCTGGTTGGGCTGGTCGTTCACGAGTTGCCTCCGAAGAAGTCGTCCACCTTGGTGGTGTTGAGCCCGGGCGAACCGGCGGGGACGTAACGCAACCCCACCTGGCCGCCGGCGTTGTTGTTGGAGTTACCCCAGCCGCTGACGCTGACGGGGCTACCCACCTGCACACCGTTCTTGAACACCGTCACGCCGCTCGGGGTGGCCTTCGCCGAGATCACGTCAGTCGCATTGAAGTCGACGCTGATCGTGCCGACCCACGTCGGGTTGGCGCTGGTGGCGAACCCCACCAGCACCTGGTGGGTGGATTCGGTGTACCGAACCTCCAGGTACCGCTGCGGCCTGCTACCGAAGGCGGCGGAGCCGTTGGCCTTCAGCACCAAGCTGACGGCGGTGGTCGTTGCGGTTGGCAGCGAGGTGATCGTGGCGCCAACTTCCTGGGTTGCCAAGAAGCTGACTCCCGCCTTGTTCCAGATCTGGAAGCCACCGAACTGTCCGGTCGCCGTGTTTCCATTGACGTTGAAGGCCGGGATGACGAAGTCTGGACGGCTCGTCCAATTGCCCCCCAGGCCGAAGACTGTGTCCGTCCGGTTGAAGTTGTCGAGCAGGTTCGTTGGCGGTGGCGGTGGGAGTGGCGGTGGGTCGGTCGCCGGCACGGCGTTGAACTCGTCGGCCCCGATGTCCTGTGCCCCTCCGGCGGGCCGGAGCCCGTCGTCGATGTCGGTGGTCGGCGCGTTCAGCGTCGGGTACGGCGTTGCTGTAGCCGACACAAGACCCTTGTTGACCACCGGATCGAGCACAGCAGGTGCCGGCCGTGGCGATGCCAGGCGGTAGTTCGACAGCTGTTGCACAGGGAGCTCGAGCGTGACGATCGCGGCCGGCCGGAACGCCGGGAACGTTCGCCAGTTGGCCACGCTGACCTTGGTGTCGTACGTCTGCACAAACTGGACCTTGCTGATGCCGGTGGCGAACTTCCCACCACCGATGTCGACCTGCAGGTCGCTGCTGCCGGCACCGAGCTGATAGCCGGTGCCGCCCTTGTACAGCGTGTTGGTAGCGAACGAGTCGACCACCGAGCCGTACACAGTCGGCGACCCGGAACCGTCGGTAGCGCCGATGTCCCACCGCAGGATGGGTGACGTGTCGAGATCGAGACCGATTCCGGCGACACCGTTGTTCGTCCAAGAGCCGGCCCGGTTGTCGGCGAAGATGTTGTTCAGCAACGTCGGGTTGGAGAACTTCGGCGAGCGGGTGCCGTACTTGCGGTTCAGCCTCGCTTGCAGCAGGGCGCTGTTGGCGCCAGTGGCCACTCCGGCCGGGGCCGGCAGGCCGTTGCTCGTCATCGCCGTCGCGGTTGTCACGTTCTTCACGATCGTGTTGGAGACGATGCGCACGTTCGGCGTGTCGTCGATGGCGATGCCACCGCCCTCGTGCGTGGCGACGTTGTTAGCGATGATGTTGTTGCTCACCTCCATCTGATCGTTGTCCCGGCCGGCGGCCATCAGGAAACGAATGCCACCGCCGTCGTCGTTGGACAGGTTGGCAGTGATCTCGTTGTGATCGATGGTCACCGCACCAGAGCCGTCGGAGAGTGCACTGACGTTCGTCGGCAGCTCGCCAGCGACCATGATGCCGCCCGCCTCGTCGTACGACTGGTTGAAGTAGATGCGGTTGTGGTCGATGCGGCCGCCGGGGCTGCGCCCGTAGTGGCCGATGCCGCCGCCGTACTCGGCACTGGCGTTGCCGCAGATGTCGTTGCCCGACACGCGGTAACTGTCGGAGCCGTAGAACAGCCCGATGGCGCCGGCAAGGTTGGTACCGCCGTTGGCCACGATGCGGTTGCGCAGGATCTGCACGTTGCTGTTGTGGTTGCTGGAGGTCGCGGGGGTGGTGCCTAGCTCAGGGGTTCCGACTCGGATGGCGCCACCGAAGGTGCCACCGTTCGACTGGAACACGTTGTTGGAGATCTGGGTGTTGTTGGCGTAGGCGTTCACGAAGATGCCGCCGCCCTGCGCCTCGACGTTGACTACCCGCGGCGTGCCGTTGGGACCGCCACCGATGAAGTTGATGTTGGTCGGGAAGCCCTGCTGATCGCCACCAGTGATGGTGAAGCCATCGATGGCGGCATTGAAGCTGCCCGTCCCCAGGTCGAACTGACCGTTCGTCTCAGGGCGAACATAGATGACCTGACCCTCCGAGACCGTCGGGTTTCCGGCCACCGGCAGCGTAGAAACCGCCTGCTGCCACGAGTCCGCGTAGGCAACGTTGCCGTTGGCGTTCGAGCTCCAGAAGTAGCGGCCGTCGACGCGGGAGCCGGGCACGTTGGTGCTGCCCGGGCCGACGCCTTGCAGTTTCAGCTTGCTGTGCACGACCAGGTTCTCGAAGTAGGCCTGGTCGGGGTTGAACGAGGCGTACTGCGGGGCGCTGTTCGGGTACACCACGACCAGCGGGCTGCTGAGGCTGCGGGCGAAATCGATCGCTTTCTGAATGGCCCGAGGGCCGGAGCCGTCGACCGGGTCGGTGGCGGGGTCGAACTGCTTGCCGGTGCCCACTTCGATGACCGGCGGGTTGTAGCTGCCACCGATCACATGGAACGTGATGCCGTTCGTGGCCGCCTTGCCGTTGCTGGCGATGATGCGCAGGTTGAGTGCGCCAGTGGGCATGTTCGATGGCAGGTTGAACGTGATCGTGGTCTCGGTCCACGACGCCGTCTGGATGGTGTTGGCGCCGATGACCAAGCGGCCAGGCGTGGCACCGAAGCTCTTTCCGGCGATCGTGTACGGGCCTGAGTTGGCAGCACCGTACGGCTTGTTGATGCGGTAGAACTCAGGTTGCGCGGCCGGCACCACACATGCCGGCGGGTACACGATCTGGCTACCCGGCAGCTGGAACGACGCCGACACCCGGCTGGGCGCCTGGTCAACTGGGTGCACCACACCCGGCCACCCCTGGAACTCGGTGCCGATCGTGCGGTAGTTGGGATTGAAGTTGGCGTTCGGGTGACCCAACTGCCCCGGGTCGTTACCGACCAGGCGATACACGTTGGGGCACACGCCCGAGGGTGTCGGGCAGGCGATCGTGTTTGTCGAGGGCAGCAGCATCTCGTAGTAGCCGTTGTAGTCGGACTCGGCGGTGTACACGAGGCGACCGGTGAAGTCGTAGACGCCTACCGGCACGTTCGGCATACCGGCCTTCTCGCCGAAGACGATGCTCTTCGGGTCGGTGGAGACGTTGAGGTCGTCGATGATGTACCCGACGAAGCGGGTGGGGATCGGGACGTCGGTGTAGACGTGGAAAATGGGGGCGATCGAACGGCGCGGCTGCACCTTCACCAGCTTCACGTTGCAGTAGGGCCGAAGTTGGCCCTCGGCCGGGCTGCCACCGTTGCCCGCGAAGTCGGGATTGTTATCGTTCGTGACCTCGATCAGGTGCATCGCGCCGGCACACGCCGACTCGACCGTGTTCTCGGTGTAGCCATTCGTCGCGTCGAGCGGCGGCGTGGGGTCGGTCGGGGTGGAACCGGGCTGCTGCCCCCACACCTGCTGGGGGACGTACGAGTCGCCGGTGAACACGTTGATCGAGGCTTCGTCGGTGAACTTGTACAGCGGCTCCGGGTTCTCAGGGGTGCCGCGCACAGTCGTGTCGGCGGGAGGCACAGCCTCGACGAGGTAATCACCCGAGCCGAGGTCCCCGAAGCCATAGTTGCCGTCCACCTCACCGTTCTCACCGAACTGCACGCCGCTGATCGGCGCTTCCAGGCACGGCGAGTCGGCAGTGGGCTGCGGGAGTGCTTCGCTGTACGCAGGGCGGCCGTCGGCAGTGCGAGCCACGCAGCCCGTGGGGCGCGTCCAGTGCTCGGTACCGGTGCCGTCGAGCGGCTGGCATCCGCCGGCCGGATCGAGCTGGCCATAGTTCTCGTAGTCGAGTCGTTCGCAACCGTTGGCGCCGAGCTGGACGACGGCTCCAGCGTTCGGGCCGTCGGGAACAGTCACGAAGGATCCGTCCGGGTTCGTCTTGGGACGCCACAGCTGCATCGTCACGTCGGGTACGCCAGGCTGCCAGTCTTCGGCTGCCGCGTTGCGGGGGTTCAGTTCGTTGCGGGTGACGTCATAGCTGACGGTGCCGACGATGCCACCGTTCTCGCCGGGCGCATACGGTTGCACCCCGATGTCGAAGTGACCGCCGAGACCGAAGATGTTCAGCACGTTCCAGTCCACCTGGTCGGTGAGCTGCGTGTGCGATGTGGCTTCGTTGTTCAGCTTCCACGTCGCGCCCGTGGTCTTGTAGCCAGGGTGGTAGCCCTCGAGGATGAGGAACTGACCGAGCGGATATGCCGCCATCGACCAGTTGCCCTCAGGGTCGGTGGAGGCAGTGGCGGCACCCTGATCGTTCAGCGTGTTCACACGGGTACGCAGGCTGAGCGGGAAGTTCGGAACCCCCTTCTCTTCGCTGGCCGTGCCCACGCCGTCACGCTTGCCGTTGCCGTTCCTGTCCAGGAACACGACACCATCGAGGTCGGTGAACCAACCGGCGAGCGGGAAGGTTCCCACGTCGGACACGCCGCCGTTGCGAACCGTCACCTGCACCATATCCAGCAGGCGGACCTGCGCTTCGTCCCACACGGTCAGGTTGTAGGTGCCGTTGGGGACGTGCGTGATGTTGAAGGTGCCGTCGGCGCCGGCGCGCTGCACGTAGACGGCCAGGTCGGTGGCAAGCGTGGGGCACCCGGCGAGGCAGCTGAGCGAGACCCAACCGTCCTCTACCGGCCCCTCGTTGACGGTGGACGTGCCGCCACCCCAGATCGACCCGGCGTTCGGGAGGCCACCGGTTTGCGCGACGTAGGTACGGCCGACCATCAGCCGTCCCTTGATCGAACCGGTCACCGCAGGGCTGTTCGGCAGCAGGTTCTGTTGGCGCACGAAGCCGAAGTGCACGAACGGGGTGGCTTCACCGCCGACGACCAGTTCGGTGTCGAAACCGGTGGAGCCCTCCATGTTCCAGGTGTCCCAGTCGTGCCCACCCTCGAGCGTGGTCGTCTGGATCCACGGCTTGGCGAGGTCAGACGCGTCCTGGGGATCCGGCGGAGAAACGACCACCGCATAGCGGTTCGGACCGAGGTTCGGGATGACGATCTCTCCCGACGAGTCGGCGATGCATTTGCTCACGCCGCCAGCGAGGCTTCCGCCCGTCGAGCCATTGGTGCTCGTCTCGACCGGGATGGGCGAGCCGTCGGCATCGAACAGGATCTTGTGCTGCAACGTGTTGTCGGTCTGATACTCGGTGCACAGCGGGTTGCCGTACACGTCGAAGGCAACCTCGCCGGCGATGTCGTTGAGGTGGGCCGTGAAGCCCGACATGTCGGTACCGTCCTCCGACACGCCGTCGTACTGGCCGTTGGTGGCCGCATTGTCGTTGAACACCAGCACGCGCACGGTCACGCTGGGAAGCGGCAGTGGGTTCAACTGAACCTTGATGGCCTGGTCGGCGCCGGCGACGGTGAAGTGGGCGCCGTCGATCTTGAAGCCTGCGGCGGTGATGGAGACCAAGTATTTGCCGTTGGGCAGGGTGAGTCCTCCGTCGGGAATGTCACCCTGGTCACCGTTGGCGACGACGTCGCTGTGGCCGTCGATCGCACGGACCGAGGGCCAGGTGCAGGCTGCGGGATACCCACCTGAGCCGGCGTCCGGGGTGTTGCCGTTGGCGGCGTTCGGCGGCAGGCACTTGGCGGCATCGAACGTCGGGTCGCCGATGCTGTCCTCGTTGATCTGCCACTTGAACGTGAGCACGGGATCGTTCTCGGCGACCGCCGTGTCGCGGAACGGCGGCGCGACGAGGCTGGCGTAGGCGCTACGCACGTCGAACGTCACCTTCCCGTCGAGCCCGAGGCCCTGGACGGGGCTCGCCGGTAGCGGCGCGGCAAGTCCCAGAAGACTCACTGCTAGTGCCGCCACGATGCCGCGGTGCATTCCCACTCGACGTTGACGCCTGCCCATGTTGTTCTCCCATCCAAACCGTCTCCCGCCGGCTCACACCGCCCGGAGAAACGCCACCCGCTACACGTTCGCAATTCGATGTGGACACGACAAACGCATCCATATCGATGTAAGGAGCGAACTTTCGACCGGAACGTTGTGGGAGTCAAGAGTTGCAGCGGACGGTTAACCGTGCGCTGTTCCAAATAGGTCAATCGACTCATTCCAGCTGCCCCAGATCGCGCCGAAAATCGCTAAACGCTCACTGTCAGTGTTACTGATGGAGGGTGGCACCACCCTCTGTTGGTAATCCGAGCCCCCTATCGCCCCGTGATCTCTCCGCCCAACGTTCACGGTCAGCGACGACAGAGTCACTTTTCGCCGTCTTGTGAGGTCTTGCGCCATTCAAGACGCGACCAAACGCCAACCGATTTACCCCTTTCACAATCGCACGTGACGCTCTATTATTCGGCCATGACGGGAATCTTGCTGGTGGAGGACGACGCACTCATCGTCAGCAGTCTCGAGCGGACGCTGCGGTGGGAGGGGTACCGAGTCGACGTCGCCAAGTCGGTCCGCGAAGCCCGGTCAACGATCAGCGACGCGCACGGCCTGGTGCTGTGCGACCTCAGCCTTCCCGACGGCAACGGACTCGATCTCGTCCAAGAGCTTGCTGCACAGCGACCGGAGCGACCGATCCTGATCCTGACCGCCAGCGACGACGAGATCAACGTCGTCGCTGCCTTCTCCAGCGGCGCTGTCGATTACGTCACCAAGCCGTTCCGCACGGCGGAGCTGCTCGCCCGTATCGACGTGCATCTCCGCTATCACCGAGCGGTCGAGGTCCCGAAAACAGCACTCCTTGCAGCCGGCGACCTCGTGATCCACCTCAATGCTCGACGGGTGTTCCGCGATCGGAACGAGGTCGAACTGCGGCCGAAGGAGTTCGACCTCCTGCACCGGCTGGCTCGTTCGGTGAACGCCGTCGTTCACCGACGCGAGCTGATCAGGGACGTGTGGGGGGCAGACTGGGTGGGCTCGACCAAGACGCTCGATGTCCACATCAATGCACTGCGACGAAAGCTGGGCGAAACTCCGGGGGCACCGAGCCGCATCAGTTCGCTGCGCGGCGTGGGGTACCGGCTGGAAACACACTGATGCGACGCCGCATTGTCATCGTCATGATCTTGACGACGGCTGTGGCGCTGGTCGTCATCCTCATTCCTGCGCTGTTCGCGCTGAGGGCGGCGGCGGCGCACGAACAGGAGATCGAGCTACAGCACGAGGCCTTTACCGCAGTGAAGCAGTTCGAGGCCGTGGGCACGGTGGCGCAGCTCGAGGAGCACTTCATCAGCGCGTACTTGCCCGACGGCACGTTGCTCGATGGCGACGGGCCGACCGAACTGGACGAGGTGACTCGCCAAGCGCTCGCCGGCACGCCGGGCTTGGCGACCGCTGGCGACTATGTGATCGCCGCCGTGCCACTCTCCAACGGTGGGGCACTGAGGATCTCCGAGGAGCTCGCCGAGTCGGAGCGGAGCGCGCTGATCGGGGTGGCCTGGCTGTGCGCCGCGGCGCTCGCGATCGCGTCGTTGTCGTACATCGCGGCGTCACGCCTGTCTCGAACCCTCAGCAATCCGCTCGGCGAACTGGCGGTATCCGCTGGTCGGCTGGGTGCCGACGATGCGAATGATGCGCGGCCCCGCAGCGGCATCGCCGAAGTCGACCGAATCGCGGATGCGCTCCGTTCGTCGACCGCACGCGTGAGCACTCTGTTGCATCGTGAACGCCGTCTCACTTCCTACAACGCACATCAGCTCCGAACTCCCCTCACCGGCATGCGCTTGGCGGTCGAAGCCGAAATCGCACACCCGCGCGACGATCGCGCCGAACTGCTCAACGAACTGCTCCAGGCGCTAGACCGACTCGAAATGGCGTCGGACAGCCTGATCGCCACGTACCGCATGCCTCCGAATCGCCATGAGAACACCGAGGTGGTCGAGTTGGTTCACGCTGCCGTGTCCCGCTGGCGCAACACATTCGAGCTCAGCGGTCGAGCGATCTCGACCACGTCCAGCGGTCACCTCATCGCTCGAACCCGACCAGGCACCGTCGACACGGTGCTCGACGTGCTCATCGAGAATGCACTGCACCACGGTGCAGGGAAAGTCCGTCTCGACGTCGATGGCACGCGAGACTCCGTCCTCATCGGCGTGCTCGACGAGGGCGCCTTCGACGACGCCGCGCCAGAAGCAGCGCTGTTCTCGATGCAACCTCTGGATACGCACGGGATCGGCCTGACGCTGGCCAGGACCCTTGCCGAGGCAGAGGGCGGCGACATCGTCTTGACCTCACGTCATCCGACGAAGTTCTCGTTCATCGTCCCCTGCCCAGCCGACGACACGCCAGCGGAAGCGACGGCGGCACCGTGATTGGGCAAACTGCGGGCGCCACGCGCCCGAACCTGAAGACCTGAGTTCACCTCTTTCGGACGCGCCGCGGCCGCGACCTCCACACCGCGACTGGTGAGAACCCGCTCGATGACCAAGCGCGTCCGAAAGAGGTGACCCCACATGGCACCTGAAGTGCGCGTCGGGTCTCCCCGGGGGCTCAGCGGTAGTAGCCCACCACGTCGATGATGAAGTTGGTCGTCGACCCAGACTGGCCACCGATGAACACCGACACACGCCGTTGCGAGTCGAGTGGCCACGCTGGCATTGGCGAGGGCAAACTGACCGGGAGACCAGTTGATGGCCGACCCGCCGTACCCCGCGGCGCCGCCAGGCTCGACGGCGAGGAAACCCTGACCGGAGTTTTCGGTCACCGTGAGGTTGTAGGCGATGGCGGTCGCGCCTGCCGGCACCACGTCGTTCAGGGTGACCAACCCGGCGTCCAGATCCCGCTTGTCGTCGCAGAGCACGAGGCGCGACGCGCCACCCACGACCATCGACCCCTTGATGACATTCGGGAGGATGTTGGTCCAGCGGCTGTCGTACACGCGAGCGGTGGCGATGGGGTGAAGTGAGCCGGCGGAATCGACCGAGGCCAGCTTGCGCCAGGTACCACGGTTGCCGTCTTGGACGCAGAACCACAGCGTGTTGTTGCGTTGTCGACGGCCAACTCGCCGACGCTGTGGCTGCCTGACACTCCGGGGCCGGAAACGAACCCCTGCGAGAAGAACATCTGCGACTTGCCGCCCGTCACCACTAGGGCGTGCCCGGCTGTGCCGTTCACGCTTGCGACGACGCCACGGGCGCTTGGTCCGGACTCCGTGAATGCCTCGAGGGCACTACCACCTCCGGAGTTCCGGGCGTCGAGCGCCCTCCCGAACTGACTGGAGTTGTTCACTCGCAGCGTCCAGAGCTGGCTACTGGCGCTGAGCTCGGTTTCGTCGGCGCCGGCGTTGTTGGAGACGCCGTACTGCATGGTGCCGGTTCCGGCGGCCGCAACGCCGGGCTTGCCCACCACAGCCGCTGCGGCCCCCCCCCAACGCGGCCGCGCCACCCAGCCGCAGCATGTTGCGCCGGGATGGGAGCTGCCGGCACAGGGCTTCGATGTGCTGTTCGGCGTCGGCGAGTTGGTGCCCCAAGGCGGCGACCTTCTCGACGTGTTCGTAATCCATTGGCGTCCCTCCCGTGCGCGGCGGAGCATTGTCCGGAGGTTTCGCCCGGCTGGCCGCCTCTCGATGACAACACGGTGGACCGACAGCCGCTGTCAGTGGCCACGATGTGCGCCAGGCAGCCCGCGTCGCGCTGACGACCGCAATGAACTTGACGGTACCCCGCGGGTATCACACGGCCGGCGCGTCCGAAAGAGGTGAACCGGGACAATCAGTTGACGGGCGGCTCATGGCTCAGGGAAAGTCCGAACGGGTCGACGAAGAGCAGGACGGCCCGGTCCGAGTATCGATCTAAGAAAGCGCGTAACTGTCTGACGCGCCCGATGGATCGTGCGCTCGTCGTCAATGTCATCCTGGCGGCTTTTCGATGACGAGACGGTCGACCGATCTCAGCTGCAACGCAGCAACGATGACAGCGATGCATCGGCTGCGCGCCTCGAACTCCGTGACGCTGTGGCGACGCCGACGGATGACGACGAACGACTCGATCGGCAAGTTGGCAAACGTCTGCAACAGAGCCTGCCTGCGTGACTCGAGTTCAGCGTTGAAGTGCACACGGCTGCTCTTCGTCCCGGCAAGCTCGCCAACGTTGAGAGCGGCAAGCAGAGGACCAGATCTACTCGATACGCAGGCCTGATATCGCCCGAGCGATCACCAGTTGCTGGATCTCCGAAGTGCCTTCGAAGATCGTGTGGCTCACGGTCCCGGTTATTCCTGGTGTGGTGTCGCGGGTTACCGTAGGCGTGACCAGGTGCTTCGCGAGTTGGCGATTCCACCTCGTTTCACCGCTTCCACACGTTTCTAGGTCGAAAACTAGGGATCTGGCCGATTTCGTCCACTTCGATTCGCGACATCCCTACCTTCGAAGATGGTTCGTAGGGCAATCCTCGTTGCGGCCTCGCGGGGGTCAATCGACCAAGTCATGTAGCGAATCTTCGAGTGCGCCGAAGCCTTGCTGACGGATGATCGCCACAACGACTTCCACAGGCGACATCGGCGGCCGCCTCTTGCGCGCCGCCATCGCTCCGACTGCGAGGGACACCACGCTGGGATCGTCAGCGACGAGTTGTCCGACCAGCTCCGGCGGCGTGACGATGGCGATGCCGCGCCGACGAAACAACTCGCTGTCGAAGTCACGAACGTTGTACGTCACCACCGCCGCCGCGCCGACGTGGACCGCTGCTGCCGCTACATGCCGATCCTTTGGGTGGTTGTCCATGTCGCCGATCAGGTGCTCGTACCCCTCGACCGCCGCGGTCGGGAACGCACGCCGCATTGCGCTGACCGACCGTGCGTCGAACTGCGCCGGCTCGATGTCCGGTCGGTCCGCCAGCACGTTGCGTGTCATCTCGTCGATGATCGCGTCGGTCCAGCGCGGCTCGAAGGCGTCGAGGGTCGCGAGCGTCAGCAACAGATCTCGAAGGACGACGGGATAGAGGACGCAGGCATCCAGGACGTAGACCGGAGCCACGGTCAGTAGCTCAGCCCGAGTTCCTCGTCAGCTTCGGTCAACTCCCCCAAAGCGGCGAGCTTCGATGCTCGACGCTCGCGGTATGCGAGCACATCACTCGACAGCAGTCGACGATGGGAGCCGGCCATGTGAGCGGGCAGCGAACCCTGGTCAATCAATCGAACGACGTAGGTCCGCGAAAGCCCGAGCAGATCGGCCGCCTGCTGCGTCGTCAGTTCCGCATCGGCGGGGATGACGTGTACGGGGACTCCAGTCGCCAGATCGCGTAGCAACGATCGCACTGCACGGCTCGCATTCTCGGGAAGAACGACCATCTCG
>Ga0105047_10007470_pt1 | contig 18404 bp, 13 predicted proteins | sample MAT04_FD_78384 | JGI IMG/M metagenome (GOLD analysis project Ga0105047, IMG submission 78384) | Freshwater microbial communities from Lake Fryxell liftoff mats and glacier meltwater in Antarctica - MAT-04 (megahit assembly) | ecosystem: Environmental > Aquatic > Freshwater > Ice > Liftoff... | reverse complement strand
TCACCAGCAACATGCGATGCACTCAACCAATACCCATCAGGTAGATAACCGAATAGTAAACATACACCAACCTCATGTACGTCCAAAACACAATATAATAAATAAATGAAATTCAAAACTATGGAATTGGTCTGTTCCATTTTTTGCATTCCGATCCGAGCATTATGCTCTTTGAGATTCACACTTATTTATATGATAAGTAAATTGCCGCTCTCAACCCTAAACCATAGCAAAATATAATTTTCTTAAATAGGGAATTATCATTGCCATTGAGTTATAGTAAGTGCTTTTTGTTTACCGGTAATCACTTGCAGCAAACAATGATATATTATTTCATGTTTCAAATAAAAACATTGAGTGTATAAATTCAGGCAGAAATGAAGAATCATTCAACGTTGCTAAAAATGAAGAATCATTATTCTTTCCAAATTAAAACATCTGTTTGTTTTAGTAACTTATTACCTATGATAATAGTGGAGTTGAGAGGTAATTTTAATTCTACTTCATTAGTTGAATAATTAACAGCATACCATAGTCCATTTCTCCATTCTACAATAAGACCTTCGGGATACGATTCAGTAGATATACCTGCCTTTAAATAAATTTCTCTCAAAACATCTAATTCTAAAATTCCTTCATCTGTATCTACTCCAATATAAGTAATACTTCCCTTTCCGATTTTTTTTGAAACTATTGCTGCCTGGTCTTTATAGAATTGGTTGGCGTAGGCGGCCAACACTTCTGTATTTTTATGTGCTTCTAAAATATCACCCCAATTATTCCATTCATAGTTTTTATTCTTAAAAGAAACCAATGCTTTATAATGATCAGGAAGCGCATCGTAATTTTTAACATTAGCCCCTATTAAATCTGTTATTGGGGCTGAGTATTTGCCTTCCCATAAATGAGCATTTCTATCTTTTTGACCTGTTCTGCATGTTAGAATTAAATTTCCTCCCTCTGTGACATATTTCTCCCATCGTTTGACAAGTGCAGAATCTAATAATTGATAAGCTGGCGCAATTAAAAAAGGATAATGAGAAAAATTAGCATCCTCTTGAATGAAACTAACAGGAAGTCCCATCTTTTTAAAAACATCATAATATTTATAGAAATGTTTTTCATAGCTCCACTGGGCTGTTTGTCTTTGGTTGTTGGTTTCCCAATGATTATCCATATTAAAAAGAACGGCGGTATTTCTTTTAATAAGTTTATCTGGAGTAGCGGCTTTTTCATCGGATAGTTTTCGTACTTTTTTCAATTCCTCCATTACCTGTAGATACTCTTTTCCTCCTTGAGAAGGAGTAATACCATCCGGGAGCATTATTCCATGATGATACTGTTCTACACCGTACAATGGTTGCCGGAAGCGATAAGAACAAACAAATTTATTGCCTCCGGCAATGATATGCCAAATCCACATTCTAACCGCTCCGGGATATAGTAAAGGATTATATTTTGGACCCCAATTTACCTGTCCAGGTTGTATCTCGAATACGCCAGTATTACCAGTAATATTTCTGAAGTAATCATTTGCAAATCCTATTCTACAACTATTGCCTGTTCTAAATCCTTGTTCCCCATATCCCTCGTCAAGCCCACCTACAGGATATATGGTATAAGAAACAAAATCCAGATCTTTGTTTAAATCAGGCTGTGTTTGATCACAGAAATGTATATAATTGGTCGTTACATATTGTTTAGTAGTAATAAATTTTCTTAAAATCTCTGCCTGCATTGAGATAAAAGAGGCACATTCCTGGGCTTGGAATCTTTTAAAGTCTAGGACAGCGTGTGGGTTTGACTGGGCAATTAGTTGATAGCTATTAGGTATCTTCACCTGATCAAACGTTTGGTAATTTTGACTCCAAAATTGATTTCCCCAAGTTTTGTTTAATTCACCTATAGTTAAATATTTTACTTTTAACCATTCTATAAATCTATTTTGCGCACCATCGCTAAAATCATCCACCCAATAGTGAGATGGTTCATTGTCAATCTGCCAACCACAAACCCGTTTGTCGTCGCCGTAACGTTTGGCCATTTCTACAACGATTTTAGAAACAAAATTTCTGTACTTTAAGCTCGACCAACTTCCTTGTTGTCTGCTGCCCATCTGCATAGTAGTTAGAGTAAAATTTTTAACAAGTATTTCTGGATACTTTGTACACATCCAAGCGGGTGGAGTAGCAGAAGGCGTGCACATTACAACTTTTAGATTATTTTTCGCTGCTATCTCCAATGCTTCATCGAGCCATTTAAAATCAAATTCACCTTCTGTAGGTTCCATCATAGTCCATGCAAACTCCGCAAAATGAGTAAAGTCATAACCCATGTCTGCTATATGTTTAAGATCACGATCCCATTGGTTTCTATTCCATTGTTCAGGATAATAATAAACACCTACCTCTGTCAACTTGGAAGGAGAGAAAAAAGCATCTACTGATTTAATAACTTGAGCATCTGTTTTATTTAAAAAAAGAATAAATAAAACTGAAAGAAATAGTATGTATTTCATATTTAAATTGGTTAGGTAGATTGAAAAAGAGTATATAATTCATTGGAGTCTTTGCTTCACTTGTTTTATTGTATCTACCAAGTTTTACAGCTAAAATATCCATCTTTTTTTATTGGCAAAAGCACTACCTTTTTATTTGCTAGAGGCTACTATTTATATTTTAAGAAGCATGTAAAATACTATTCTTTTAAATAGAACTTCACCACTGCTCCTCCATTTTCTGAGACAGGTATTGAAAGTGTTTCCCCTTTCTTAATTTGTCCATTTATTTTAGTTAGTTTACCTGGAAATTTATTTAATAAATCATGGTCTTGCCAAATAGTATAGATGTAAATTTTATCTTCCTTAAGAAAATCAGTATCAAAAATAACTTTCTTACCAATCGAACACATAATACCAATATACCATTCATCAGACTTTCTTCTTGCCAGTACAATAAACTCCCCAGGATATCCATCAATGCCAATTGTTTCATCCCAATAAGTAGGGACCTTATTAATAAAATCTAATCCTTCCTGGTTTACTAAATTAGAAGGTTTATCACTAACCATTTGTAACGGACTTTCATAGATTATATACTTAGCCAATTCCTGGGCTCTAGTATTCAGGACTTGAGTAGATTGCACATAATCAAGTTCTTTTAAATCATTGCCATTTTTATCTTTTTTAAATGTATTTTTAAATTTATCAAGCGTTACATTCACAAAAATTCCTGGAGTGTAATCCATTGGGCCGGCTAGCATGCGGGTAAAAGGAAGAATAAGATTATGTTCAGCCCAAACTGTATCCCATTTATTATATTCTGCTCCCATAACCCCTTCGCTTGTTATTAGATTGGGGAAAGTACGATTTAATCCAGTAGGCTTATAAATACTATGCAAATCAACCATTATATGATTTTTTGCCGCTGAAGATATTATTGCATAAACAACATTAACTGTTTCCTGATCATCAGAACTAACAAAATCAATTTTAGCAATCGTCACTCCCATTTCAGATAACCAAGAAAAAATTTTCTCGTAATTATCCTTAATAGAAACGTAATTCATCCATACACCTAGTCCCATTTTTTTTTCTTTACAGTAAAGGGATAATTCTTTTAAATTAATTCCATTTACAATCGTAAAAGGATCCACTTTAAATCTGGCTGCAGAATCATGCTCTTGACCTATAATCCACCCTGCATCAATTAAAAAATGTTTATACCCTTGACTGTTTGCGAAATCAATATATTTCTTAATTGAAGAATTATTCATTCCAGAAAATTCATTTGTTTTCATAGAAGAACCACTACTAAACCATGTCCATGCAGCCTTTCCTGGTTCAACCCAACTAAAATCATCTTTACTAGGTTGATTTAAATGAAGTATTAAATTTGATTCTAAAAGACCGACTGGCTCTTTAGCAATTAATATAACTCTCCATGGTGAAACAAGAGGATATTCAGATCTTACAGATATGGAAGAATCATTTAAGGTTTGAGTCAAACGAGTTAATAAGGTGTTTTTATTTATGGAATCACTTAATACATTCATTCCAGCATAATTGACCAAATTTGCTTCAGTGATTGAAATGAATGGACCATCTTTAATAGATATGGTAATAGGAAAAGAAGTAAGACTTTCTAAACTATTAATTGTATATTTCCCTTGATCACCTTCAAAATCCTTATTATAATTTTTCATACCCCAACAGGTATAATTGTCTTTAAATCTAAAAGTTGTATTTTCCTGAACAATTTCAATTTTATCTTTTTTATTTTCAGAAAAACTATAACGAAATGCGATACCATCGTCATAAGCTCTAAAAATTATAGACATTATTTTTTTATCTCTGTTCTCTAATTTAACTTCAACTTCATTATACCTAGAGCATGAATAATTACTTTTTCCATACATTGAACTAATTGTATCAATATCTTTATTTTTTTTTGTACTTATAATTGTAAGATTCTCCGTAAACCCGATTGTATTTTTAAAAAGAACACCAAGGTTAGATTTGATTAATACAGGCTCACCCTTGTAAAATATTTCATATATTGGACTACCAATAGAATCAATTTGAAATAATAATGATATTTGTCCATCTGGAGAAATTAGTCCAATATTTTTTGTTGATTTTTTTATACTTTCACAAGACAGACTTAATAACACTGATAATATTAATGTTACTTTTACTATTTCTTTCATTTTCTTTTTTTTATTATAAAAATAAATTACTTTTTTTTTAGCAAAAAAATATATTAATGATACCCTATTTAGTATGGGGCTAATTTTGTTAAATACTTGCTATCATTGGTTTTATCAAGCATACTAAATGTTGACACTCTTTAGTAAACAATAATATCAATAGATACATTTCATTTCTTAAATACATTTTTTAATTTATGATAACCCTATGACCTAAATATGCCAACCAAACTGACAACCTATTTTTCGTCAAAAATTTTAAGTTTATTTATTGTTTTGAACCTGTAATATTTAAAAACTATAGTTAATTATATTGTTTAATACTTTACCTTTATTACCTTTTTTTTGCAGCGATTAACCTATTAGTTTTATTCTGTACACATGATGACTAATCTTGTTTAATATTGGTCGGCTGCTGTTTGTCTTTGTAGGTGATTATTAATAGTTTAGTTATTTAAGTCGTATTAAATTTCAGGAAAGTATTGATTTTATTGGCATCTATATTTTTTTTAAAAACTTAAATGTTGATCCCATTAATAAGAGAGTTTCAAACAAGCTATTTAATTATTTGTATATTCTTTGAAAATAAGGTATAGAGTTAAGTGATATGTCTACTTCAAAAGTTTTACCACCTTTAATTACTTTCCCATCAGGAGTTAGCCATTTGCCTTTTGGAAGGACTACTTTTCGTTTAGATACTCCCTTGGATAATATTGGTGCAATTAACAGGTCATTTCCTAACATAAATTGATCCTTAATTAGATGAAGTCCTTGATGAGGGAATACATATTCTAGATTTCTAACTATTGGTTCACCAGAAATAGCCGATTCTTTAGCAGTCTTAATAATATATGGAGTAAATTTCATACGTAAAGTAACAGCTTGTTTTATAGCGTCTAAATGTTTACTGTTTAATACTCTCCACGGTGCAACTGAAAATTGCATCATAGGCATAAATACATGGCATTGAGCCGACCTCACTATTAATTCACTGTCGAATTGTTTACCAGGAAGAAACCAACTATACTCTCCTCCACCAATCATATCCGGACAAGTGAACGGATAACCAAGAATTCCTTGTAAAGTAATATCAGGAATAAGTTTTTGTAAATCTTCCCAATTGTGTGCTTTATCCCTAAGTCTTTGCGCTAAGGGCTGGCCTCCCATTTTCCACGTTGCTCTATATTCATTTAATGGAAAATCCAGACCGATTTTTGCAAAAGCTTCTGTATGGTCATTTGGTGTATAAGAATTATTATAGGCTATTATTCCTGTTGAACAAGCTTCACTGTTCCCTACATAAAATTCTGTATCACCTGCATCTAATTTAAAACCATCAATACCGTATTGTTGCTGTAAGGATTTTAATTGGTTTTTGAACCACTTAACGCTTTCTGGATTTGAGAAGTCTAATTCTGCACTACTGCCATTCCACCAATTAATAATTGCTGGATTTTTTGCTTGTACCCATTTGGTTTTTAATGAATCGCCAGCCATCAGAAAAAGTCTCTTATCTTTCGCATCTCTGTAAATGTCACAATCAGGGCTCACAAAAGGACAAACCCACAGCATTACTTTAAATCCCATAGCATGTAATTCATCAATCATCCCTCTTGGATTTGGAAATCTACCTGGATGAAAATTCCACTTGCCGTAATCTTCCTGCCAATTATCATCTATCATCAATACGCCAGGAGGAAAGTTGTTTGATTTTATCGCTCTGGCGTACTTTAAAATATCTTCTTGATTTTGATTATAAATTAATTCAATCCACGTGTTGTATTGCGGGGAAGTAAACAAGGTGGTGTCAGGAATTTTTTTGCTAGGAGGAAAAAAGGTGTTACTTAACTCTAAATAAGCACTCTTAAGATTTTTATTTTTTTCAGAAAAAAATATGGAGTCTTCTGAAAAATTTTTAATCTTAATTGTTCCATTGGATATTGAAAATTCAAAAGGTTTTTCGCTCCATATATATCTACCTTCGGTAGAAATTAAAATGGGGGATACCTGATTTCCGTAGTTATTATTTTTATATGACCGACTATAGGCAGTACTATCAGGGTTAATTGGTAAAATAGAGCCATCTGTTACGATGCCTGAATACCAATACTCTTTTTCGAGACCTCTAATGACTGTTGTTTGTTGTGCGTAGATGAGCTTAATTTGTAAAATTAAGCAGAATAAAATAATCAATTCCTTCATTATGTATAATTAAATAGTTGAATTTATTTTAGAATAAATGTTTAGTATTTTTACTGATATTCAATTGAATTTAGGTCACCATACTTATTTATGAGAATAGTTTAGTAGCTAGTGTTCATTTTCAAGATATATTTTTTCGATCTCTTCTAATGACTTTCCCTTAGTTTCCTTAATAAACTTTAAACAAAACAATCCACTTGCCGCACAGAGAATGCCAAATAGGAGGAAAGTAATATAAGCATTAAGATTTTCCATTAAAATGGGAAAAGAAAATGAAACAATGAAACATGAGAACCATAAAAAAGAAGTTGCTATGGATAGATATATATTTCTTAATTTATTTGGAAAAATTTCTGATAAGACTACCCATACTACAGGCCCTAATGTTAAGTCAAAAGCGGCAACATATCCTAAAATAAGATAGATCATTATATATTCTTTGTTTAATTCTGCATAGAAAGAATAGGCAATTCCAAAAAGGAAAATTGCCATTACAAATGAACCACTTACCAAAAGCCATTTTCTTCCAACTTTCTCAATTAGACCAATTGATAAAATTGTAAATACCACATTGACAACTCCGATAATTACTGTTTGAAATAAGCTATCATTAGTGGCAAAACCAGACTTTTCAAATATCTCAGGTGCATAAAAGAAAATAATATTTATCCCTGAAAATTGTTGCAATACAGCTAATGTTATTCCAATAATTAATAAGCTAAGGTATTTTCGCTTTTTTAAAAGCGATAAATTGAAAGATTGATCTATAACTAAATTTTTCTTAATCTCCGAATATTCATGAAGGGCATATTCTTTATCGCCGATCTGTTCAAGAACTTTTAAAGCGTTGGAATCCTTCTTTTTAGTTAATAGCCATCTCGGACTTTCTGGTACGAATAAAAGTAAAATGAAAAATAAAACAGCAGGTACTGCACCTGTGGCAAACATCCAACGCCAGTTATTTTCGATATCTGAAAGAATATAATTTGAAAAATAAGCTAAAAGCATACCCAATATAATTGTTAGTTGATTAAATGTTACGAATTTGCCTCTATAAGTTGCCGGGGCAATTTCCGCAATGTACATAGGCGCCAACATGGAAGCTGCCCCAACAGCCAAACCTGCAATCATACGCCATAGTATCAATACGCTCAAATCATAAGCAAGAGCAGCTCCCAAAGAAGAAATAGCAAATAAAAGTGAGGCAATAATTAATGGAATTTTACGTCCTAATTTTTCAGATATTATTCCTGTAAAAATGGTTCCTAAAATGCATCCAACGTGCAAACTACTAACGGTCCACCCAAGCATTAAACCATTAAGTTCAAAATAAGGTTTTATGAATGGTATTGTGCCAGATATAATTGCGATATCAAAACCAAATAATAACCCACCTAATGCTGTTATTAGACTAATAACAGCTACATAGAAAAGTTTAGACTTGCCTGGTGTTTGGATCGCATCATTTTCCTTTATTAATATTTGCATTGGTCGATTGAAAGTTATTGTTTGTTGATAAAAATTATACTTAATGGTAGAACCTGGCAGTTGGGTTACCATAAATTGGAAGTTTTATGCTAAAAACTCCTCCCGTCCCAGAATATTGAATTAGTTTTTCCTTGTCTAGCTAAAATCTACCACTTGTAATATCTAGCGTATCAAAGTTTTTTCCTCCAAACACCATTTTCGTTGGATTATTGAATGGAAGCTGAATTGATTGAATGATTTTTCCGTTTGAATTACAATTGTAAATCGTTTTCCCGTTTCACTCGCCAACCGATAGATTTCCATAATTATCCATAATCAATCCATCAGGCGAACTATTTTGAGATGACCAATCTATTATAAATGTTTTATTGGTTAGTTTATTTTCCAGGGTTATATCAAAAGAGTAGATACCCTTTTTAATATTTTCATTTTGGCCTGTTTCTACAATAAATAACCGATCACCTGAATTTGAAAATGCAGGTCCGTTAGAAATAATAAATCATTCCGCAACAATTGAACTATTTAGGTCTGTATTATATCTAACTAATTAACCAATGGGGGCTTTCCCCTCTATATCCATTGTGCCTGCCCAAATACATCCATGTTTATCACATGCGCCATCATTAAATCTAATGTTCGCAAAATCTTTATTTATTGAATCAATCCTAGTAAAATTTAGCTTAGTATTAGTACTCGTAAATTCAATTTTAAAAAGTCCGGACTTTAACCCGGCCAATAAATTTCCAAATTTATCCAACACAATGAATCCAATTAATTCGGATGTATTCCATGATTTACATAAGTTTTTTTCTGGTGAATAGCTGTATAATTTCTTATCTGGAATGTCTACCTAATAAAGTATCTCTTGTCTTTCATCCCAAACAGGTGACTCTCCAAGTAAGCACTGGCTATTGACTTCCAGATGAATAGTTAGTTTAGTATTTTCCTTTAGAATAGTAAATTTATTTGTTAAATCATAGGATATAATGAATTACCACCATCAACTAATAAAGTTGAGCCTGTCATATAATTGCTGGCACTGGAGCAAAGAAATAAAAACGCATCTGCTACAGATTCTGAAGGTTGCATAAAACCGACTGGAATTGATTTTTTGGTTCTCTCCCTGTAAATTTCATCTGTTTCGAATTGCTTCTTCGCCATTCCTGAATCAACCTGTCCAGGAGCAATTGCATTAATTCTTATATGTTTTGGAGCGTATTCTCTTGCTGCGGTTTTCATTAACATTTCAATGGCAGCTTTTGAACTGTTATAGCCTGATAATTGAGGCCAGGGAACTTGTGCTACCCATGAGCTGGTATAGATAATTTTGCCAGGATTGTCAAATGTTTGCTTTCCTAACATCTGTTTTAATCCTTCTCTACTTAAAAGAAAACTACCTTTAACATTTATATCATAAATTTTTTCCCAGTCTTCGGTTGAATAGTTTTCTAATGGAAAATCCTGAACAATTCCAGCGTGACACAATACGATATCAGGATGTGTACCATGATTTTTTTTAATGTTCTTGTAAAGCGAAACAACACTTTCCTCATTTGATACATCGCAATAGTAATAATATGAATCAGACCTTAAATCAAAATTCAACTTATTTTCAGGTATAATATCAGACATAAATACAGTGGCTCCATGGTGTAAGAGTTTTTCTGTAATTATTTTGCCTAACGCACCCAGACTTCCGGAAATCAAAATGTTTTTTCCTTTTAAGCAATCGTTTTTAAAACAAGAGTTATTCGACATTTTTAATTGATTGAATTGGTGGTATATTCGCCGTCAACAATCCGCATAATATTATTAGGGTTTTCATTTTTTAGTTCCTCAGGTAATAAATTATTCGGGAAATTCTGATAACATATCGGCCTCACAAACCTAAGAATTGCACCAGTTCCTACAGATGTTGACCTGGAGTCAGAGGTTGAAGGAAATGGACCACCGTGGACCATTGAATCGCAGACTTCAACTCCTGTAGGGTAACCTCCAAATAGAAGCCTGCCAACTTTCTGATTAAGGATTTCAATTATTGATTGCTCATTATTAATCTCTTCTTCTGTAGCATGAATTGTTCCTGTAAGTTGTCCTTCTAATCCATTAAGAGCCTCTGCCATTTCTTTTATAGTTGAACATTCCACGATTAAAGAAGAAGGTCCGAATACTTCAGCAGACAAGTGAGGGTTGTTGATGAATGTGTTGGCTGATACTTTTAAAATTGTTGGTCTGGCTTGTGTTTTTGAGTAATCAGCTTCTTGCTTTGATCTGGATAAAACAGCAACATTTTCAGTCGTTGATAGTTTATTTATTCCTTCTTGATAAGCCTTATGAATTCCTTTATTGAGCATTGTAGAAGGAGAAATTAATTCGAATTTTTTACTTAGGGAATCCAGAAAATTTTCTGACCCCTCGGATTTAATAATAAAAATTATACCTGGGTTGGTGCAAAATTGACCAACACCTTGAGTAATCGAATTTGCTAACCCTTCAGCAATCGCATCACCTTTTAAACTTAAGATCTGAGGTAAAATTACAACCGGATTAGCGGCGCTCATTTCTGCATAAACAGGAATTGGTTTTTTTCTGTTTGTAGCCACTTTAAAAATTGCCATACCTCCAGAATAGGATCCGGTAAATCCAACAGCTTTTGTATGAGGATGCTCTACTATTTTTATAGCCATTTCTCCATTGCCAAAAATCATAGAAAATACGCCTTCGGGCATATTTGTTTTTTGGGCAGCTTTGCTAATTGCCGAGGCAACCAAATAGGCAGTACCAGGATGAGACGAATGTGCCTTCACTACCACAGTACAACCAGCGGCTAATGCGGATGCAGTATCTCCGCCAGCGGTGGAGAACGCAAGTGGAAAATTGCTGGCTCCAAAAACTAAAACTGGTCCAATCGGAACTAACATTCTTCTTAAGTCAGGTTTAGGCAAAGGTTGCCTGGAAGGTATTGCAGTATCAATTCTTGCATCTACCCATGAACCTTTCCTTAATAATTTCGCAAACATTTCTAATTGCCCTACCGTTCTGCCTCTTTCTCCAATAATTCTGCCTTCAGGTAAGCCAGTTTCTGCAACGGTTCTGTCAATTAGAGTTTGTCCCAGGTTTATGATCTCCTCTGCAATAGCTTCAAGAAATTTCGCCTTTCGGATACCAGAAAATTTTCGGTAAATTTCAAATGCCGCAGAAGATTTATTCATAATTTCAGCTATTTCCTCTTCTGTAACTCTGGCAAATTCTCCGGGTATGAAGTTGCCTGTGGAAGGATCAATTGCTTTAAATTTCGAATTGCCTAAAGCGGAAAGTTTAGTGCCAATAATATTTTTACCTTCAATAATAGTTTCCATATTATTCATGATTATAAAATTGTAACTTTTAACTCAGTTGATTCTTCAATTTTTAATGTATTTCGGAGTGGTTTTCCAAAAATCTCCGATTCCATTTCAAATATGTCACCGTCTTGAGTGACAATTCCTTTGGAGAAACTTATGGTAGCAGTGCCAAAAAAATGACAATGAACATCGCCGGGAGTGCGGAATAAATTGTATTTGAAGTGATGGTATTCAAGGTTTTGAATACTATGCGACATGTTCTTTTCACCTGTTGAAAAATTTTCCTCCCAAATGATTTCATTGTTTCTGATTATCCGGGATTTTCCATTTATGTCATCCGGAATTTCGCCAATTAAAATTTCGGGGCCAAAAGAACAATATCTTAGTTTAGAATGTGCCAGGTATAAATAATTTATCTTTTCGGTTTTATGATCCGAGAATTCATTGCCTAAAGAAAACCCAATCCTAAACGGCGTACCATTTTCTCCTATTAAATATATTCCGACTAATTCGACTTCGTCACCTCCATCTAATGCAAAACTTGGAGAGAATATGTCATGACCAGGATTCACTAATGTATATCCGTTACCTTTATAAAACCATTCAGGTTGCACACCAGGTGTTTCGAAAGTGCCTTTTCCTCCTTCTAGACCTAGGTTAAACATTTTCATAGTATCAGTTACTTCTACTCCTTCCTTAATTAAAGCATGCATCTTATTCCTTGTAGAAGCACTTCCAAGGTGAGTAAGACCTGTTCCTGTAAGCCAAAGTCTACCTGGATCCTTATGATCTATTGGAGAAATTATTTTATCCTGCGCAATTAAATCATCATAGGAATAGATTGTATCGGACTTTAATAGAGTAACTGTATCTAAAAGTGAAAAACTTGCCCGTATGGCTTTATTTGCTAATTCGACTAACGTAGTTACGGATGATATTACTCTAACGATATCCTTTTCAATAACGCCTAGTTTTCTACCTTCATCATGAAATTGAATTAATCGCATAATCTTATCTCGTTTTAATTATGATTTATCAATTCTGGTATTTATCTCACCAAGTTTTAATAATGCTATCATTCTACTTTCTGCTTTCTTTGCTTCCCGCATTCTTATTGCTTCAAAAACACTCTCGTGAATTTGAATTATTTCATCTCTTTGTTCAATAATATTATTTTCCTTGAAAGTATGAATGAGGGCAGAAGAAAGAATTTTACCAAAATGCATCCAAACCAGATTTTGACTCGCTGATAATATTGATAGATGAAAATCAAGATCAGCCAAATAATATTCTCTCGAATCACTTGGATAATTTCGCATCCTGTCTATAGAATTTTCTATTTCGGATAATTCTAATGCGTTGGATCTTTCTGCAGCATACTTAGCAGCTAAGGGTTCGATTGATGTTCTTGCCTCATTTAGTCCATTAATAATGTTTGTGTACAGTTTTGTTTTTTTTGACCACTGAATTATTTCCTTATCAAAAATATTCCACTTTAAAGCACTTGTAACTCTAGTACCCAATTTAGGTATTGACTCAATTAGACCTTTTTGATTTAGAACTTTAAAGACTTCTCTTAATGAATTCCGCCCAATATTAAATCGCTCACATAAATAAGCTTCAGATGGGAGAAGTTCTCCCTCTTTAAATAGTGACATTACTATTTCTTTCCCTAATACCTGGAGTACTTGTTGATGTACACGAGGCTTTATTAATTCTTCCATAATTCAGTTCTAAATTACCAATGTACTATTGTGCCATCTTCAATTGCTGCAGCCTGTATAATGTTGACAGGTTCTTGTTTGAAAGGGTATTTTTTAGCGATAGATTCGTTAACCTCAATTCCTAAACCTGGTTTATCAGGTAAGGTCCAATACCCATCGATGATTTCAGGTTGTCCTTCTATAACATCATAAAACCAAGGAACAGCATTCATCTGTTCTTGAATTATAAAGTTAGGGGTGGCTATATCATAATGCAATGCGGCAACACCTGCTATTGGACCAAGAGGATTGTGCGGGGCTACACCAGCGCCACAAATAGCGGCCAGCGCCCCAATTCTCATTGCTTCTGTAAATCCACCGCAATGACATAGATCAGGTTGCACAATATCCAGTGCTCGAATACTTAAGTGTTGTTCAAATTCAGAAAAAGAAATTAATCTTTCTCCTGATGCTAAGGGACAATTTATTTTATCTTTAATGGACTTCATTAAGGCCGCATCTCCAGGTTGAATAACCTCTTCAACAAATAATGGATTAAAGGGCTCTAAAACTTTAATAAATTGAATTGCAGAACTTGCGGAGCCAGGTCTTCCATGAAAATCGACCATAATATCGATTTCATTGCCTACAGTTTCACGCAAATGCCCCATCATTTGATAAACATGGTTCAATTGTTTAACTGATGCTGTGTAATTTATAAAGGGGATAAATACAACCTTTAATGCTTTATAACCTTTTTCAATTACTTTATTGGCCTTTTCAACTACACAACCTGCTTCGAGAGATGAATAAACAGAGTCTGAATCCCCCAATCCAAGATGGGTGTACATTTTTACCTTATCCCTAACTTTACCGCCTAGTAGACGCCAAATTGGTACGCCTAAAGATTTTCCAAGAATATCCCAAAGTGCTATGTCGATACCAGAAATTGCTGTTTTACCAATAGCGCCTAATTTCCAGAAACTATGTTTATTCATAATTTCTGATAATAAAGTTATATCTCTTGGATCTTTCCCAATCAATAAGGGCCTTAAATCGTCAATAGTTCCAGTTACGCCTCGGGTTTTCCACTCCAAAGTAGCTTCTCCCCATCCATACAAACCAAGTTGATTAGTTTCGACTTTAATGAAAATCCAATTTCTCAACTCGGCATTTACAATAAAATATTTTATGTCAGTTATTTTCATCTTTAGGTTATTAAAACCAAAGTAAAGATATATTATTTTTTGATTAGCGTACTATAAAGTAGGATTTATTTTTTTTTTAATCCTAACTATTTAATTTTAAATTGTATCTTTAACGTTAAGTATTAAAATTACACTATTATTATGACTGTTGTATTGTAACATTTTACAACAGTTATAATAAATTTTCAAATTTTTTGTGGGTAATGTTTTTTACAGAAAAGATAAATATCCCACTGAAATATTCTATTTTTCGCTAAATGTGTTTGACATAATTTAAAATACATTCAAAAAATTAAACATAAATTAAGTTGGAGTTTTCCTTATGGTATAACGATGTAAATCTTAGTAACGGTGCTATGTTGGGTATTAGATTTTTCTGCCTAATCAAGATTGTCCAGTGTTTGTATTGGAACTGTTTCAGATGTAAAGATTAAAATTAAAAGTAAAAATCACGATTTAATTGTTGGGCTGTCCAATATCAATATAAAAAGATTATTTATTGTTGGTTTAGATACTGCTTTTCAATTTCAAACTAATAGCAATTGAACTGGTCCAAAACATTTATTAGCGTAGATTTAAAAGTATTGGTAAGATTGGAAGTAAGGGGTAATGTTACCTCTGCAAAATAGGGGCGATTTGAACAATTGGAGGAACCAGTAACTTTGGCAAAACTGTAATGTTCGGTCATTTTTGGTTTGGACTTGCACAGGGTAGAAATGAACCACTAATAGTTGTGAAACCAGCCAATTTGCCAAAAAAATAGTTTCTACATTCGATGATTTTGGATATAAAAAATTATCTGATGAATGGTTGGCACTAAGAGAACGTCATTAATACAAGTTGGGCAATTTTAATTAAACAGGACGGCTACCTTAGAATAAACGGAAAAGATGAATTGTTTAATTTTTCAGGGCAAAGTCTTATTGCTAAAAGAGGAGTCAATTTATCGTATCAAGCTGAAATAAGTGTTATTTTCAATCCGGAAAATTACAGACAAATCGCTGGTTTAATTGTATATTATGATTCGCACAGTTTTACTTATTTAACAATTAGTGCAGATGATGCAGGTAGAAAGAATCTCAATACGCCTAAGGTGAAAAATGAATTTGGGGGGGTGGAAAGAATTACTTAAAAAACCAATTGATATAAATTCACATGAAAAGATATATCTCAGAGTTGCTGCCCGAAATGTTACAATGCAGTTTTATTATTCAATTGATGCTAATAATTGGCCAATGGCGGGTGAAGGAATGAGCACTAGTGATCAATCAGATGATGTAAGTAATGGTTTCACGGGTATATTGATAAGTATTTGCGGACTGGATGTTACCTATCTAACAAATAATGCAGACTTCGATTATCTTGAATTAAATGCATAGGAATAAATTTGATGTTTTTCGATTTACACAAATACAAAAAAAATAATCGAAAATTATTTTATAACTATAAAATAAAGTTAATTAAAGGTGATTTCAAAAATGGTTGCATTCAATATTGATACTTATCAAATTTTAAGGACGATCATAGTTGTATTCTACAGGATCCACTCTCTTCTTTTTTAAAATTTGATCATCATGGAATTAGTAAGAACTATTTGAAAGTCACGAATAAGAAAAAAATCCATTGGAAAGCTTTTGAGCCTCTAAATTAGAAATAAAGCATATCAATTTTAATGTTTCTGGAAATGTTCGCTTTGAATTTATTCCTCAACCTAAGTAATTACTTTAATGGCTTATCATTCAAGAAATTTTTAGTGACCGAATGCCAAAAAGACCAATGAAAACGTTAAGGAAATGTGGGTAAAACTGCAATAAAGTTTACTTATTTCTAAAATCATAATTTGATTGGGCAGTTATTAGATTCTGCTGGATTATGGACATTATAAAACCAATTGCAATTCAAAACTTTAATGCCGACTAAAGTTGGAATATTTAATTCTATTTGAGTGGTATTAATAGCCCTTTCAGTTTTAGCACAATGAAATTTAATTCCATAATCGAAATAAAAGTTGTGATTTTTCTGGTGTTGGCATTACAAAGAATCTCCTTTTTATGGTTTTGTGAGTCAAGGTTGTAGGACATTTTATCTGGCAAAATTTTTATCAAATTGCTTATCTTACTTTTATTTATAAAACTATTTTAAAATATTACAACAATTGCGTTATAACTATGCCATTTATGAAGATATTGACCTGGTAGAAATGGTCAGAAACGATCATGACCAGATCGCTTTCACAGAAATTTATATGCGTTATGCAGATTCGCTTTTGCAACTTGCTTTTCGTAAAACCGATAGTAAAGAGGCTGCCGAAGACATCGTTCAAATCACTTTTATAAAACTTTGGGGCCGAAGGGATAATTTAAGAATCGATCATAGCCTTAAAGCCTACTTGTATACTTCTACAAAAAATAATGTAATTTCTTATTATTTACGGCAGCGGACGAAAAAAACGATCACGCTGGAAACCGTCTGCGATGAGCTGCAGCCTCAATTTAATACACAGCATGAGATAGATTATTCTAATACACTTAAACTTTATAATGAAACACTTCACCAACTGCCCAATAAATGCAGGGAGGTTTTTGTTTTGAGCCGCAAAGGTTTTTCACTTAAAGAAATAGCGGAAATAAAGAATATTTCTCCAAAAACCGCTGAAGTTCATATTGGTAAAGCCATTCGCTTTCTCAGGAAAAAGTTCACAGGCAACCATATCCTGTTTCTTATTGCCCTTGACATTTTTTTAAAATAATTTTTTAAAAGAGTAAGGGAAGATGTTGTATCAAAGCGTCTTCTTTAGAGTACGCATCTAATTTTAATTTATTTATTACTGATGAAACCACTGCCGATACAAACTGAATTGCTGGAAAAATACCTAAAAGAAAGCTGCACTATAGATGAAAAAAGAGTGGTGGAAGATTGGTATTTCAATTTGGACGATGTCACAAATATCTCCATTTCCCAAATGCCGGTATTTAACAAAATGGAAATATTTGAAAAAATAAGACAACAGGTAAACAATATTGATTATCCTCTACAACCTGTACAGACCAGCCGGATTTCTAATTTAAGGCGCTTCAAAAACATAGCAGCAGTTGCTGCTATGCTTATTTTAATTTCATTCATTTATTTTTTTACCAGAACACAACCCATTACCACCTCTACAAATATTGCGAATAAAGTAGATTATATTATCCTCAACAACAACACATCTGTAGTTTTACAAAGAAGGTTGCCAGACGGAAGCTCTATATGGTTAAAACCCGGTGCCATCCTAACTTATGAAAGAAAGAATGAAGATGCTGAGAGAAATGTAACGTTTACAGGTGAAGCCTTTTTTGAAGTGGCTAAAGACATAAAGCATCCTTTTATTATTCGTGCAGACGAAATGAGGATTAGGGTTGTTGGTACATCTTTCAATGTAATTGCTTTGCCTAAAAGCAGAACCTTTAAAGTAGCGGTGGTAACAGGTAAGGTGCAAGTTACTGCTCAGGATAAATCTGGTAGATCAGAATCTGTTTATTTAACGCCCAAGCAACAGGCAAGTTTTAACCTGAGTTCACAAAAAATTGTTCAGACAGTGTTGAGTGAAACCCAGTTAAAGAATCAATTTTGGAAACCGTTTACTTTGAATTTTGGCGATGATGCTTCTATGAGCATGATTTCTAAAGAATTGGAAAAGGCATTCGAACTGAAAATTAAATTTTCCAATCAGGATATAGCCAACTGTCATTTGAAGGTAGATTTTAATAATC
>Ga0105047_10007468_pt1 | contig 18408 bp, 15 predicted proteins | sample MAT04_FD_78384 | JGI IMG/M metagenome (GOLD analysis project Ga0105047, IMG submission 78384) | Freshwater microbial communities from Lake Fryxell liftoff mats and glacier meltwater in Antarctica - MAT-04 (megahit assembly) | ecosystem: Environmental > Aquatic > Freshwater > Ice > Liftoff... | reverse complement strand
AGGGGGAAGATAAATTCTGATAACTTCCCCTTTTTTATTGACAGCAACGTCAATAAACCCAGGGTCCTGATGAGAAAAACCATTATGATCTTGGCGCCACACATGGGAGGTTAAAAAATAATTGAGGGAAGCAATCGGACGTCTCCAGGAAATATGCCGTGTCGTTTGTAACCATTTGGCATGTTGATTAAACATGGAGTCGACAATATGAATAAAAGCCTCATAACAGGAGAAAAATCCATGACGCCCGGTAAGAAGATAGCCTTCCAACCAACCTTGACACATATGTTCGCTTAAAACTTCCATCACGCGCCCATCTTTTGACAAATGGGTGTCATACGGGTAAATATCGGCCATAAAAACCCTGTCAGTAACTTTAAACAAATCCCCAAGCCGATTGGATGCTGTTTCATCAGGTCCCATGACTCTAAAATTTTTGGCTGTCATATTAAGTTTCATGATTTCTGCAAGATAGCCACCTAAAATACGAGCCGATTCAGCAGTTACAGTTCCCGGTTTCTTGACATCAATGGTAAAGTCTTTAAAGTTTGGCATACGAAGATCTTTTAATAAAACGCCCCCATTGGCATGTGGGTTTGCCCCCATTCTTCGGTTGCCTTTAGGTGCAAGTTCGGCAAATTCTTCAAACAGCTTCCCATCTTTATCAAATAACTCTTCGGGTTTATAGCTTTTTAGCCATTCTTCTAGTAATTGTAAGTGATCGTTGTTCTTGCCGATTCCTGAAAAAGGAACTTGATGCGAGCGCCAAAAATCTTCGGTTTTAAGGGCATCAACAGTTTTTGGGCCGGTCCAGCCTTTAGGAGTCTTTAAAATGATCATGGGCCATTTCGGATAGGTTTTAACTCCATTATGACGGGCATCTTGCTGAATGGATCGAATTTCAGCAACCACTTTATCTAAAGTCTTAGCCATGAGTTGATGCACAAATTCAGGATCGCTGCCCTCCACAAAATAGGGCTTATATCCATAGCCTAGCATCAAATCTTCAAGTTCTGATTTTGGGATGCGGGCTAAAAAGCTTGGATTGGCAATTTTGTAGCCGTTGAGGTGTAAAATCGGTAAAACAGCGCCATCCCTTTCAGGGTTTAAAAATTTATTGGAATGCCAACTACAGGCAAGAGGGCCGGTTTCAGCTTCTCCATCTCCGACTACTGCACATGCAATAAGATCAGGATTATCAAAAACAGCTCCATAGGCATGAGCTATCACGTAACCAAGCTCGCCACCTTCATGGATCGATCCCGGGGTTTCGGGAGCTACATGGCTTGGAATACCACCGGGAAAAGAAAACTGCTTAAAAAGTTTTTGCATTCCAAAAGTGTCTTCTGTAATATTCGGGTAGATATCGCTGTAAGTGCCTTCTAAATAAACGTTTGCAACAATACCGGGTCCTCCGTGACCAGGGCCTGCTAAATATATCATATCGAGATCATATTTTTTTATGATCCGATTCATATGAACGTAAATAAAGTTTAGCCCGGGGGTTGTTCCCCAATGCCCCAAGAGTCTTGGCTTAACATCTGATATTTTTAAAGGTTCTTTAAGCAGGGGGTTGTCTAATAAATAAATTTGACCAACCGAAAGGTAATTGGCGGCTCTAAAGTAGGCATCAATTTTTCGAAGCTCTTCGCTGTCTAGCACTTGCTCTATATCGTCTTCAAATTCCATACAACCTCCAAAAGTCCATATAAATTTTTTTGTCGCAAAAGTAATGAATAGCATGTAACTATAAGGAGTCAATTATAAAGAAGGCCTACAGTCTGCATTTTTTATTTAATATCTTATCTAGGGCGCTGCCCTAGGTAGACATAGATAAAAATGCAGGCTGTAAGCCTGCCTTATAATTGCTTTTGCGATTATAATTTTCACCGTAGCTTAAACTTTATTTGATGTAAAAGATTATTTTGATATAACGCTTAAAGCGTTAACTTTTAATATTGTTTCCAGTTCTGCTTTTTGCCATTCCTTCGGCTATAATTCTTTTGCCAGGGTAGCTACTTTAGACGCTTACTAGCAACGCAAAATAGTCCAAAAAGTAGAATAGGATGGAGTACCATACCCATACCTCGAATATACAAAATTAATCATTACATTTATTGCAAAAGCCATTTAATGTAATGGAATGTCCTAATAATTTAAAACCTAAAGGAACAATATCTAAAAGTCCTTTTGGACATTTGTTGATAAAGTAAATTTTACTACAGCTATCACATGAAAAATAATGATGATGGTGCTTCCGAATTAATTCATAACAGGATTTTTCTCCAGGAAGCTCTACCACTATAATTTTTTTTTCTTCCACTAACTTTTTTAGTGTTCTATAGATAGTAGATAAGTTGATTTGTGGAATTTCATCAGCTGCATAAGTTAATATTTCTTCAATACTGAGGGGTCTTTCTGAATCTGACAAACATCTTAAGATAGCTATTCTTTGCTTGGTCATGCGTTGCATTTTCCAATCCTTTGTAAATTCTTATTGCAAATGAATTTGCATTTGCATTATGTTATAGGTGTCTCTAAATTAGTTCAAAGGTTGATCATATGAAATCAAGTTTAAAATTTTTGTTTACAGCAATTTTTATTGCTCAGGCTTTTTTCACGCTAAACGTAAAAGCTGAAAAAAGTGATCCTATTGATGTAAATAGCATCCTGGCATGCAAAGATTGCAAATAGGAATAATAAATCAATAACAATAAGGAAATGTGAAATGAATTCTAGTCATAGTACTACACATTTAGATCCTCATGCAAGAGTAAAATGCTCCCCTGACCATAAGATATCAAAATATGATTCCCTAGTAGACGTTATAGAAAAAATTAGTGCTGTAGCGCTTGGTGTTTTTTCTGCTTACACTTGTAGCAAATTATTTGTTCCCTATTTCTTTGTTGGTCTTTGCATTGGGGTATATAGTAATATTCAAAATGAAAAATCTTGTGATCACCCACACTCTGTGTCGTCATGTGCTCATGGATTATTAGAGCAGTTAACAGGAGTTAAACTTCCTAGAATTGTCTCTCTTGCAGCCAATATAGCTGCAACTGTTTGCCATATTGATCACCACGAAACTGTTTTTGTACCCATCACAGGAATATCTCTTGGTGCCTGGGCAGGAAAAATAGCTTGGCAATGTGGTGATTTTGTTTACAAAAAAATTGTTAATCTAAATCCGGAAATTCGTTTTGCGGCTTTTTGAGGCTATGCTATATTCCTTTGTGCATCTAACAAAGGACTTCAACCTATAACGAATTTTTTATCAAACCTTTCTTGTTTAATCGAATTGAACAAGAAAGGAATTTTTTTTTACTTAAAAGCTAAGAGCGTTAACCTTTGATAATGTTTCCGGGAGGATTTCTTCTTGCTGTTTTAATCATATCTTCCATCTCAGCAAACAAATCCGCTGCAGGATCTTTTTTTACAGTTGTAGTTTCTGTTTTTGGAGCAGCTTTTGGTGCAGTTTCAGGTTCAACCTTAGGAAGATTATCAAAAACCTCATCAAGCTTGGCTCCTGTCATTCTATCAATCTCATCGAATAATGCTGCCGCAGGATCATTCTTTAATGTCGAAGCTTCTGTTTTTTTTGCAGTTGAGATTTCAGTTTTAGGCGCATACTCTGCAAGTTTTGCGAAGGTCTCATCATCTATTCCCTCATTAAGTTCCGTATTTAATCGATCTATTTCTTGCTCCACTGCCTTATTTGTGGCAGTTTCGGCTGCTCCATTTGTATTTTTAACTATTTCTTCACCTAAAATGTTTTCAAGTTCTGCCCAATTAGCCTCTTGATCGACTTCAGGCCTAGATGCTACGGCCTCATTTTGGGTAGCTATAGGTACATCTTCACTTATTACAGTACCTTGTGCATATTTTCTAAGGGTGTTATAAGCATCAGCAACTTCTTGCTGTGTTGGAAATACCAAACCGTCAGTATTCAGCTCCCTTTTTAAAGTTTCGATGCTCGATTTGATTTCATTTCTTTTTTCTGTAATTTCTCTTAATTCACCAGCCTCTTCTTTACCAATACCATTTGCCTCTAGTATGGTTTTTTCTAGTGTTTTAACCATTTTTGCCAGACCTTCAATTCGGCCAGACCCCCCTCCACTTTTACTCGCAATAATGTCAAGTTTAACTCGCAGGTCAAGATCCTGATTAGACATTGTATTTTTAATATCCAGTGTATCTTGTTTAATTCCATTAATAAGACTTTTGCCTTCAAGATTGCTGTTTGGTATTATTTTTCGGATTTCTTCAGTAAAATTACCAAATTTCACTTGAGGGCCTAATAAATTTGGACTGTTTTTTATTGCCGATTCAATATCTTGTTGAAGATTTTTTTGACCAATTTTATAATCATTTTTAAATTCTTTTATTTCTTTTAAGGAAGATTTATAAAAATCCTTGCTAATTGAATTATCCTTGTAACTATCGGATAATTGCTCTTTTAAATTGGCATATTTAGTTTTTATTTCTTCGTATGGAGTAGATCCATTTTTCAATCTATTTCGACCACTATCAATTTTACATTGAAGCGCACATTCATTTTCATTGTAGCTTAATTTAAAAAGAAGTATTTGGCCTACTTCCTTGCTAATTTCGTTTTTTTCACTGGCTTCTATTAACTTATTTTTTATATCAACTGCTTCTTTTTTAAACATTCCCTCATCAAATGATAAAAATTTGCCTGACGAATCCTGTATTAAATTGCCCTGTTCATCTTTTAGATTTGCTTTGGTGTATAATTTATTTAGAAGTGTGTTAACTTCACTTTGAAATCCTTTTTCAGTTTGATTTGATTCTTTAGGTTGCTGGTTTTCAACTCCAACTTTAGCTGTAGCAGGTGCTTCACTTTTTTTAGTTTCCCCTCTTATCAAAAGAATCCCTGCTAACACTAATGCGCCACATCCAAGAGTTCCGATCGATGCGCCGATAACTGTTGCTCCGTCAAGAATTTGAGTGTTTTCTACATTTTTTGGTTGTCCTTGTAATTTTGCTTTAGCTGCTGTAAAACTTGCTGCAGCTCCTAATAAACCAAGAGGCAAAACAATGGGGGAAAGAACACCAAGAGCCAGGACGCCGGTACCAATTAAAGCAAGGCCACAGGCTATTTTTACAAATTTAGCAACATCAGCTTTAATCAAAGGAGTACTTTCTTGACGCTTCTTGACTTGGTCCCCGGTATGAAGTTTTGCTTTTAGACCAGTTTCTAACTGTGTAGTCGGAGGTGAAGTATTTTCTACAACATTCGCACCTTCAATTGGCTGAGCGTTTTGATTAACACTTAAATTAAATTCAACCATTGTTAACCTACCTTTCAATAAAATTTCTAGTATTTTATTGAGATGATAATAAATTATTTATTTTCTGCACCCACATAGCTCTTTCATCCTTTTCTAAACCAGGCAACACTTTTTTTAGCTCATCAACTTCAAGTTTTGCTTTGTCTTTTTCTTTTAAGTCCAAGTAGCACTCTAGGATGTAGAATAAGGGTGCGGGATCCATGGGCTCTAAGAAGTTGGCTGCACCAAAGGAAATGGTTGCATCTTCTTTTTTGTTGAGCTCTTGCAAAGAAACACCTAATGCAATCCAATAACTTGAAACATGAGGGGCTAAGGTTGTTAAAAAGGTAAAAAGTACACGTGCATCTGCAATATTGCTTTTTTCCACTAAGTTTGTCCCTAAAGCGTAAACATGCAAAAGTGTCTCATTTGAAAAACCAAACATTTCTTGCAAAAGTACAGGGTTTTCGGGCTTTTCGTCTTCTTCTTCTTCCTGCATTTCTACAAACGAAAAAAAATGGTCACTGCTTTTATCGAATTCGTCCTTAACTTTGCTAAAATCAAGACTTGAAATTAAATTAGGTAAACCATTCAATATTAAACTTTGAGCCGCATCTAATTGAGTATGTAGGTCTGTTAATTTAAAAAATTCGACGAGATGTCGTCTGTGCTGCTGCTTTATCACAGAAGCCGGTTTTATGGGTGTGGAGAGGAGCTGATAGAAAGCATCTTTTTCAAGTAAGGTATCAACTTCTTTATCTATCAGTTCATCTAATATACGGTTAGTTTCTGGCATAGCTAATCACCTTTATTAAAAACTCACATATTCTTATTATCAACCATATAAAATTAAATTGAAAGTGTAATTTAATTACTAAATTCAAATGGGTAAATTATAAGTTTGTAAAAATAATTATGTAAAGGATTATGAAGATTTTAGATCTTAACTTTTTTGTCTGTTCTTCAATAAATTGAATCAAGCTTGTATTATCGATTGGGGACGGTTCTTGCATAAGTGCGTAACTTTTAATCGACATTTAAGAGTTATAAAACTTGACTGGTCGATTAAAAGTTACGCACTTATGCAAGAACCGTCCCCAATCGTTATAGCGGGTCTTTTTTACGCTCGTTCATGTCGATCGCATCGATGGGCTCATCGATTAAAAGGGTGGCTCTTGCATCGGACATGATGAAAAATGTACCACAAATAAGGAGGATTTCCGAAGGGTCGGATTTTGAACAAGCTTCATCAATTGCATTCTGTATGCTTGGATGTGCAAATACATTTTTCTGATTGTCAGGGAACTTCTTTTTTAATTCACTTAACGGTAAACCCCTGCCATTTCTTGCAGAAACAAGATGAAAATAGCTGCCATTGGCTATTAGAATTTCCAAACAACTAGAAATATCTTTACTTTCTGACAAACCAAAGATGAGGCGGAGGGGATTTTGCGGGTATTTTTCCCGTACGGCGGCAATTAGATGACTTAATCCATCAGGGTTATGGGCGACATCCAAAATAACGGTCTTACCTAAATATTCGATAATTTCCATTCGACAAATTGGTTTTGCAAGCAAACCTTTAGCAATAGAGTCATTAGAAATATTCAATAACGTCAAGGCATTTTTTGCAATTTCGTTGTTCTCATCTTCGAAATTGACAAAATTGCCTTTAACTTGAAATAGAGGACTTTTATTTTTTAAGGCAACCGCTTGGATGATGTCAAAAGGCACTTTTGGCCCGATGATTACAGGAATTTTAGGCTTTATAATCCCGGCTTTTTCCAGAGTGATTTCTTCGATGGTATTACCTAAAATTTCGGTATGGTCCAACGAAATGGAGGTGATCACACTTAAAATAGGGGTGATGATGTTCGTTGCATCTAATCTGCCGCCAAGGCCTGTCTCAATGACTGCCATATCAACTTTTGATTTAGCAAAATAAATAAAGGCAAGCAGGGTTGTCAGCTCAAAAAATGTGCAGGGGATTTGATGCTCTTTTGTGATTTCAAAAAGCTGAGTAAGGATTATTTCCACATCAATTTCTGAAATCATTTCTCCATTGATTTTTATTCTCTCCCGAAAACATGAAATATGAGGGGAGGTGTATAGTCCAACTTTAAAGTTTCCCGATTCTTCCAAACCTTTTGCAATTTTTGTAGAAACGGAACCTTTGCCATTTGAGCCTGCCACATGAATCGTCTTAAATTGATTGGCAGGAAAATTAAGGATATCATTAAGTAGCAGCATGTTTTTAAGGCCAAGCTTCATGCCGGAAAATAAATTGACCTTAAATAATTTGTCGATGAGATTTTTGTAAGAATTCATAAATTGGTTTTGAAGTGTTCATGAAGGGTTTTAAATAAAGTCTCGTCAACAAATGAGCATCCAAGGGGTAGATTTGGCTTGATGTCACCGTGAAAGTCTGAGCCACCCGTTATCATCCAGTTTTTCTTTTCAGCAATTTTCAACCAGCGTTTATGTTTGTCCATATTGAATCTTGCATAGTAACATTCAATACCGTCAAAATCCATTTCTAACAGCTGCAGAAGAATACCGGGGGGTTCAACTAGATGAGGATGTGCAATGATGGCTAAACCCTTCGCTTCATGAATCAGGTCAATAGTTTCTTCGGTTGAAAAGGAAGGCCCTTCTGCATAACAACATTTTCCTTCTCCAAGGTATTTTTGAAAGGCTTCTTGAATGCTCTTAACATATCCTTTTCGAATCATGGCTTTTGCAATATGGGGACGGCCAACAGTCGTTTTACCACCTGTAGTTAGCTCTTGTAAAAGCTCTTGTTCGCTAATGGGAAGATTTTTTTTTTTAAGGTTTTCCAAAATGGACTGGTTTCTGATTAAACGTCGTAAATTATGCATTTTGCAAAATGATTCGATGATTTCAGAGGTCGGTGAAAAGGCATAAGCTAAAATATGGATGCTGGCTTTATTATGGACGGTTGAAAATTCAACGCCTGTTATGAGTTCAATTCCTTCATCCATTGCTGTTTTTTTAGCCAGGGCATAGCTATCGATAGAATCATGATCTGTTATGCTAAGTGCTGACAAGCCAATTTCTTTTGCGATTAAAACAATTTCCTCAGGGGTTTTTGATCCATCAGAGCAGGTAGAGTGACAATGGAGGTCTGCCTTAAATGGTTTCATCACACTTCTTCTGGATTATAAGGGATTAATCTGACTTCACTTTTTAAATCTTGGCCGGTTTTTTCTTTGACTTTTTTTTGAATCAATTCAATCAGCTCTAAAACATCATCAGAGGTTGCAGATTTCACATTCACGATAAAATTTGCGTGCATCTCAGACACTTTTGCATCGCCAATTTGTAGTCCTTTAAGGTTACAAGAATCAATGAGGGCACTTGCATGGAAGTTTTCAGGGTTTCTAAAAATGCAACCGACAGACTTGTCGCTGTAGGGTTGTGTTTTTTTTCTATAGGAAAAAAGTTCCAGTTGTTTTTGACGTGCATCCTTTAGTGGCTTTAAAGTAAATGTGGCACTTAAAATGACTCCCTTTTTTTGTTGAAAAGGGGAGGTTCTGTAGGAAAAAACTAAATCGTCACGTTGGTAGTTTCTAATTTTTCCATTTTCTTCTAGAAAATCAACAGAAGTTAAACAATCGCAAGTTTCCCACCCGTTTGCCCCGGCATTCATAAAAACTGCCCCGCCAACGCTTCCCGGTATTCCGGAAGCAAATTCCAATCCTGAAAATTCAAGTTTTGCAGTTTGCGTACCAAGAAGTGAGAAACTATATCCTGACCCTATTTCAAATACGTTATTTATTTGATTGATAAAATTGATTTTATTATGAAGAACTAATCCATTAAAACCGTCAGTTGAAAAAAGAGTATTGGAGCCTTTTCCAATAACTAAATAGGGAATGTTTTCTTTTTTAGCCATTTGAATAGCTTCTTTCATGGAGGCAATAGAATTCACTTCCAGGAAATAACGGGCAGGCCCGCCAATCCCGAATGTTGAAATTTCCTTCAAGTTTTTATCTTGCAAAAAAGAGAGGGTGTTCACGATTATTTTTGTGGTTCTTGGCTGTCTTTACTAATGTCTTTACTTTCAAGAGCTGCTTGTTTTGCTATTTCTTCGCTCATTGCTAGTTTCTCGACGCTTTTATTAACTTCCTCGATGTCAACGTATTTGCCCTGACTGACTTTGTAAAGAGAATCTAATATGGCATTTACAAACCCGGCAGATTCAGGAGTTCCAAATTTACGAGTCAGGCGTATGGCTTCTGAAATAGCCACTTTTGCAGGAATTTGATTATCAAAAAAGATTTCATAAAGGCCAAGACGCAAAATATTGCGCTCAACAGTTTGAATTCGATCAAATTGGTAAGTTTTTGATGATGCCTGGATCATTGTGTCAAGTTCGGGCAAAATAGCTGCAATGTGGCGGACGCGGTCTTGCGCTTCTAGCATTGTTTTTTTTGTGACACTTAATTCTTTCATTAAGAGATTTACAAGTTCTTCTTCGGAAGCTCTGCCAATGTCGTAACCGTATAGCATTTGAAAAACAACTTCTCTAAGCTTTTCTTGTGGTAAAGCCATTTGAACCCCTCCGGTGCTTTTATCTTAAAGATAACTTAATTTAATAATTGAAACAAGAGCAAGATTTTTAACCTAAGATGTTGAGTTGGATTTCCAAGCCGCGATCATGTTTTATGTTCTTGTGTTGCAGATAGATACGACGTAACTTGGATTGATCGTCAAATTGAAGGATAAATTCGACCCATCCTTCGGTAAAACAATAGGAAACTAGAGTGTTGTTTTTGAATTTTTCTTTGAGGGGGGCACCATAAAAAGCTTCTTCCGCTTTTTCACGGCTCATGAATTTTGAAAGTCTTGTTGGTTTGCACTTCAAGTTTCCAAGTCGCGAGACAAATTCATGAAAGGTTAGATGATTGGACATTTGAATTCCAAGCGCATTTGCGACATCTTCTGGCATGGAAACAGGATATCGAAATCTTAAAAAAAGCCTGGACAGTAAGTCTAACGCCTTCATTTAGAACCTTTAAGTTGTTCCCCTTAAGGGAAATAGTAATGATAAGTCTTAAGCCAGTACATCATGTCGATTAAATTGATAGATACTATACTTATCTTTCACCTCTATTTTAAGACTTAAATTCCAATCCTACAAAAATGTATGGTATTGAAATTTAATTCTTAAACTAAAGGCAAAATCCAAGCATATTACCTACCAATTTAATCGACATGATGTACTAGTTTATTCAGCATAACAATTTAAAAAAAATAATGGCAACAAAAAAAGATAAAATTTTTCTTTCAAACTAGAAAATAGAAGATTCTAATGGAATAAATTTATCGAATCAGGCACTATGGCTTCCTTCTATTAAAACTACCGGTTTAAGCTTATGTTAGCAATATTTCTTGATATGGAAACTACCGGCCTTGATCAATCAAAACATCATGCAATTGATATTGCATTTACCATAGTGGATGTTTCAACAGGTAAAGAAATCCTTTCTTATCAAACCATTATCAAGCATCCTCTTGAAATTTGGTTAATGCATGATCCGGTAAGTATTGAAGTTAACGGGTACACTTTTGAGGCGATTTCTAAAGGAAAAGAGGTTCAAGTCGTAAAAGATGAAATCATCCAACTCTTTATACAAGCCGGGATTAAAAGGGGCTCCTCCTGTTTTATTTGTCAAAATCCAGGTTTTGATCGCTCTTTCTTCTCGCAGTTAGTTGATGTGTATACCCAGGAAACCCTAAATTGGCCCTATCATTGGCTCGATTTAGCCTCCATGTACTATGCAACTGTTCATCGTCAACTCATCTTGGATAATAAACCCTTTCCTACAGAATTCAATCTTTCAAAAAATGCGATCGCCAAAAGCTTTGGACTGCCGGAGGAAGAAAATCGTCACATCGCGATGAACGGTGTCAATCATTTGATCGCCTGCTATCGGGCGGTTCTTGGGCTTTAACCTTTTTTTTGACAATGATCTAAAAAAGAGAAAGGCTTCCTCTTTTTAAACAAACAAAGAGGATGTCTTAAGTTATTTTGCAGCTAGTGCCAAAGTAAAATTGGCGATGTAATCATGAACGTCGAGTGGGACAATATTTGATTTACTCATTAGTTTTTGATTAAGGAATGAGTCTCTATCATTTTCAGCTTTTTTAATATTCTCATTTAAATCTTTAATGAGTTCAGAAAGCTGAACATTTTTGGTATTATGAGCTTTGTGATAATCTATTACAGCTGTATCACATAATTTTTTGTTTTTGTCAACTTTTAAATTATCCCATTTCTGATCCACTTTAAAAGCATTAAAATATTTGATTAATTTACGGCCGGGTAATCCGTTTTTTTCATCTTTAGTTTTTTTACACAGTGAGTAAATACTTGCCGAAGTCAAAGCCACACCAGCAACAAAGATTGGCACTGCCACTGCCAATCCCATTACTAAAAGTGCGGTAGCCGACACAATTAGTGCGATACTTAAAATTACACTAAGTGCAACAACTGTAGCAACTGCCGCAGTTACAAGTACTGAACCTATAGTGATACCCGCAATTGGTGCTATTTTACATCTTCTATTTTTACCGTCATTTAGAGCTTTCATACCGATAAAAATATCACGTGCAGCTTTAAGGTCGTTAATTTTAGGATTTAATTTCGAAATTCCTTGATCAACTGCATTTAATGAAATGTGATCAGATAAATTATTAACAGTCATGTAAAACTCCTTGTTAATTGCTTGTTTAATATTAATTATGCCATATAATAATTAAATTAACATTAAACGATAGTTAAGTTTTAATTAAGATGAGTTGAATTTTAGTATGAGGTCCGAAGGACAGTCATTTGATAGTTAGGTCGGAGTTTCGAAACACAATTCGATTTAGATGTTCACTGTAGACCGAAGGTCTTAAATTGCAACAGCCTTAAGGCATCGCCAATGTCATCAACTTAAGGAAAATTCGCTAATTTGGAGTGCGGAGACTCGTCTCCGCTTTCACCCTAGCCCGACTTGTCGGGCTCTTTAATCCTGAATTTTAAAAAAAATTCAGGATTACAGGCAAATCGACGAGTCGATTTGAGCAAAAAGCGGAGACGAGTCTCCGCACTCCAAAAAGCTGCATTAGTTTTTTATTACTAAACTCTTAACTTAATGACATTGGGCATCGCGCTAGGAACTGATATTTAAGCTAAGAATTGTAAAATTTATATTCTACTGCAGGCCTTCAGCCTGCGATATATTATTTTATATTAACCTAGGGCGATGCCTTAAGGCTGTTGCAATTTAAGACCTTCGGTCTAAGGTTAATGCATCAGCGCCGCCTCAAGGTACCTTGCGATTTAACGAGAGACTTTACCCTAAAATTTAACTTTACATTGTACTTAAGCTATCGCATTACGATCCTTCGGACCTTTACTTCTATCTAGTTTTTGCATGCTTTTCTTTTAATAGGGGTTATGGTATGATTTTTTATTAATTAAAGGTGTGAAGATCATGAAAGAAAACAAACCATTTCCAAAAAATAGAGCAAGAACTGAAAGCCGCCATCCCCAAAAGATTAAGCCCAGCTTTGTCAACAAAGATGAAATGAAATATTACGGATTCTACGCTTGTTTAAAACTTTGGAAGGAACGCCCTGATGATATCATTCGCGTTTATGTCGATGAAAAACGAGTAAAGGAAGCTGCAAGCTTGCTTAAATGGTGCGCTACCAAGGCAAAAGCCTATCATGTGATTTCTGAGGCTGAAATGGCCAAAGTATCCGATTCCACCCATCACGAAGGCTTGTGTATTCTTGCTAAACAGAAAAAAGTTTCAAGTTTTAATGAAGTACTAGAAAGCTTCAAAAAGAATTCCGATCCTGCATGCCTGCTATATCTTGATGGGGTACAAAATCCACATAATGTTGGCTCCATTATGCGTGTTTCTGCCCATTTTGGCATCAAATACATCTTGGGACAAAAAGATTTTTTACCAAAAATTTCTCCATCCTCTTACCGAATTGCTCAAGGTGGAGCTGAATTTGTAGAACTCGTTCCAATCGATGACGTCAAATCTGCATTTCAAAAATTAGAAGATTTGGGCTTTAAAATTGCTACGACATCAAGCCACGGAAAACAATCTTTATATGACTACAAATTTCAGAAACGCACATTGATTGTTATGGGTGGCGAAAGCGAAGGAATCGACCGTAAACTCTTAGACTCTTCCAAAGACACTCTCACAATTCCTGGTTCTAACCTCGTTGAAAGCTTAAATGTGTCTGTTGCAACAGGTTTATTGCTTGGTGAATATTACCGACAAATACAGGCAAAATAATGGAAGATCAAAAGACATTTGCCTACCTTGCCCCTGAAGGATATGAGAAGCAATTAAAGAATGAATTAAAAAACATCACGGCAGAATATGGGCGTCTTTTTTTGACTAATGAAAAACAGGATGGAATCTATTGGGCACAAAATGTTTGGTATAATCCAATTGTTGCAGAATTCGAATCCATCTCGGAGGCTGCCAACATCCTTAAAGGTATTCAAAGAAATTGGGCTTTTTACCCCTTTGTTGAGCATCGAAGAGCTGCCTTGATTCAAGCTAAACTTCCCTTTATTTCCGACAAGCCTCTAAATTTTCCAACGATTTTACCAAAATCAAATATGGGTTCCTGGACACTTCTAAATAGAAATACGCTTATTGCTTCATCCGATTGTTCTTCTGCTTTTCCAAACGGTGAAATTCACTTTGAAGAGTGCAAAATTGGGCCGCCGAGCAGAGCCTACCTTAAACTTTGGGAAGCTTTGACTTATTGTCCAACAATGCCTGGTCCCGGCAGTAAATGTCTTGAAATTGGATCGAGCCCCGGTGGCTGGACATGGGTGATTGCCAATTTGAAGGCTGAAGTGATTAGCGTCGATCGAAGTGAATTGGCCCCGAATGTAGAACGAATGAAAGGTGTTCATTTTGTAAAAGCTGATGCTTTTTCCATGACACCAAGTAAAGTTGGCGTAGTCGATTGGATATTTAGCGATGTTGCCTGTTACCCTGAAAAGCTTCTTGAATGGATATTGCTCTGGATAGCAAGCGGGATGTGCAAAAATTTTGTTTGCACGTTAAAGTTTCAAGGCGAAAACCCCTACGCCATCTTAAAAGAGTCTGCTAAAATCGAGGGCAGCCGTATCATGCATCTTGGAAATAACAAACACGAACTCACCTGGATGTTAAACCTCGAATAAACGTTGCTCTCTAGAAAAATGAGGGGTCTGGCTTGGTATAACAACTTAACGAAACTGTAATTCTGTAATGCCTGACCCCTCATTTTTCTAGAGAGCAAGAATAAGTCTAATTAGTTGTATTTTTTTATCTGACTTATGAATAATTCATTATTCCAGTTTTCAACAAATTTTCTTTCATTCGGTCATAGAAAATTTTCAACATCGTGTTTAGCTATTTTTATGCAAGATAATGTCATAATGTGACACTCTCCTACATGAAATTTCCTTTTTTTCATCATGATGCATTTTAAGTAAAATTAAAAATACATTTATTTTAATAGCAAGAGATTAAATAGATTTTAAATAATCAGATAAATATTGATTTTTTTGTTAAAAAATGTAAGAATTCTACTGTTATTATAGATTTTAAGGAGAAATATTATGAAACGTTCTGCAGATCCGGTTATTTTAAATTCATTTATTGAAGATTATACGAATTATTATGAAGCTTTTAGGCTCGTTATTTATGGAACAGGAGGGGAGCATGAGGGGGTGGATGTAAAAAATGCGGCAATTGGGGCAGAATGGAGTAAAGTATTTAACCAAATGAGCATTGAGCCTGAACAACTGAATAATTACTGGAAAAGGCAATGCAGCGACAAATTTAAATCTTATGAAACTAATGAACAATTTCAAGTGGATGTTAAATGGAAAAATTTATTTTGTAAATATTCCAATGAATTACAACAATTAAATGTAGCCAGAAAAGAGATGGTTGAAAAAACTATCCCCTATTTTTTAAAAAGCGAAGAATTCGACGAAAAAATGGAACAATTGCTTGCAATTGTTGGAAAATATATGCCTGATTTTGCAAAAGATTACCAAAATAACAGGTTAGAGATGATTGATAAAATATCTTTATACTGTTTGAAAATTATTCAAAGTAAAGATAAGTCAATTCAAGCTGAATGCTTTGAAATTTTAAAAACAATCAAAGAGTATTTAAAAGATCCAGAATCAAATCCCATTGCTCAATATTGTTTAGGGCATTGTTATGAATTGGGTCTTGGTACTAATAAAAACTTAATTAAGGCTTTTAGGTTTTACGAGTTATCTGCAGATCAGGGAAATTCAGACGCACAAAATAAACTTGGGAATTTTTATGAAAATGGCTCTGGAATTGATATTAATTTGGAAAAAGCTTTTGAGTATTATAAGAAAAGTGCAGATCAGCAAAATGCAGATGCTCAAAGTGATGTTGGTTTTTTCTATCAAAGGGGTCGTGGAGTTAATGCGAACTTAGAAATCGGTTTAAAGTATTTTCAACTTTCAGCAGATCAGGGAAACCCCCTTGGGCAATATAATTTAGCGTGCGCTTACCAACAAGGTCTTTCTTGTGACATTAACCTTGAAAAATCCTTTAATTATTGCTTGTTAAGCGCAAATCAGGGACATTCAAGTTCACAACATCATGTAGGCGTTTGTTATCTATCGGGTATAGGTACTGATAAAAATTTGAATAAAGCTCTTAAGTTTTTTACACTTGCTGCCGATCAGGGCAATAATTGCGCACAATGGGATCTTGCAAATCTTTATAAAAAAGGTGATGGCGTCACTATTAATTTTGAAAAAGCTTTTAAATATTTTAAACTTTGTGCCGATCAAAATAATAATTTATCAGCACAAATTGAGACCGGGTTATGTTACTTAAATGGGCTAGGAACAGATGTTAACCTAAAAGAAGCTATTAAATATTTTAAAATTAACGCAAATAAAGGTAATACCCTCTCACAATATTATCTTGGGCTCAGTTATGAGGCAATGGACAATATAATCGAAGCTATCAAATATTATGATGCTTCATCATTTAACGGCTCAGAAGATGCAAGAAAGATGCTTGACACTTATATAATTAAGTATAAGCCGCAAGCCGATCAAGGATGTGCCAAAGCACAATGGTTCATGTGTTTGATATTTAACTGTCGTGCAAATAAAAACTTAACTAAAGCATTTGAATATGCCACGGATAGTGCAAATCAAGGGAATGCTGATGCTCAAAATTTCCTTGGTTGGTATTATCGGGTTAACTTAAGTAATTTTGCTGATGCATTTAAGAATTATGAACGTAGTGCCGATCAAGGTCATGCAATTGCACAAAATGCTCTTGCACATTGTTATACTAATGGTTGGGGCACTAATATTGACTTATTTAAGGCTTTTAAATATTTCAAGGAAAGTGCATTACAAGGGGTAGCTTCTGCACAATACAGTCTTGGAAATTGTTACCAAAATGGCTTAGGCACTGACATTAATTTAAACGAGGCTTTTAAATATCTTAAGTTAAGTGCAGATCAAGGTAATATATACGCACAGTCTAGTGTTGGAAACTTCTATTTAAAAGGCTTAGGCACTGTTGTAAATTATATAGAAGCTTTTAAATATTATAAGTTAAGTGCAGATCAGGGAAATCCCATAGCCCAATATAATGTTGCTATTTTATTTGAAGAAGGTTTAGGAAGAGCTATTGACATGGCAGAAGCTTTTAAGTATTACAAGTTATCTGCAGATCAGGGAAATGCTGAAGCATATGAAAGGCTTGGTTTTTTTTATAGAAATAACTTGCAACATCAATTTTTAAAGAGAAACACTTAAAACTTTTAAGGAGAGATATTATGAAACGTTATGCAGATACGGTTTATGTATTATTTATGGTAGCTCTCGCGATATCTCTTTCCCTTTTTGCAAATGATGAAAAAAGGATTGAAACTGCCTTAAAAAATGCATTTCCTTTATTTAAAAGAGATGAAATCCACCTTAAACCACTAACCGGTGGCTATTCTTATGCAAAGAATTTTCTAATTGATGTGCAAGGTAAATTTTATGTTTTAAGAATGCAAAAAGAGTCTGAATCGACTTCTAAACTACATAAAGAGCTCTATATGATGGTTCGAGCCTCAAATCTTGGAATTGCGCCAAAATTGCATTATGTATCTGATGATGGTAAATGCACAATCATGGAATTTATTGAAGGAGGCACTTTAACGTTGACTGAAGCGAAAAAAATAGAGTTCGCAGACAAATTTGGTAAAACAGTTTCAAAATTGCATCAAATTCCGAAAGATGAAAAATTTTGCGAAATGACTTTTATAAAGGCTATGCAAAATTTTTACTTAGAATTTGAACTTGCTCGTAAGAAATATGAAAAATTAGAGTTAAACATTCCGGATCTTGCACTAAAAGCCCTGTACGAACACAATGCAGATCTTGAATTTTTGAACCATGCAAAAGTAAATATTCATGGTGATTTAAATCCCCGTAATATTTTGTCTTCAAATGAAAAAATTTTACTCATAGACTGGACTGAAAACCTATTTGAAGAGCCTTTTCATGATCTTGCCTATTACTCCATTCTATTAGATTATGATGAAAAGTTAGAAGAAACTCTTTTAAAAAGCTATTTAAACAGCTCTTTAACAATTGATAACTTAAACCGTTTTCATCTTTGTAAGAAAATGCAATTTGCAAGATTGGCCTTAGGAGCAAGTTATGTAGTTTTGCAAAGAATGGATCTCCATGGTGAAACAATTGACCAAACAGCAGTTTTAAAAAACTGGTTTGAATATATGGATCTTTTTGCCTCAGGCAGAGATGATCTACCCGCCCAATTCTTTTATGAAGTAGCACGTTTAGCCTCCTTACAAATGCAATAGTTATTCCCCACATCTTTTGCAATCGTTGATTTTAGATTGTAGCACCACGCTGTGGTGCGACCTCATTTCATCTTACCGGTGGTTTTACCACCGGCTACCTTTGTAAAACCGCTCCGCGGTTGAAAATAAATACCCCTTTTTTTCATCACGGAGTGATGGTAACAGTGGTGCGACCTTATTTCATCTT
>Ga0105047_10007466_pt1 | contig 18409 bp, 15 predicted proteins | sample MAT04_FD_78384 | JGI IMG/M metagenome (GOLD analysis project Ga0105047, IMG submission 78384) | Freshwater microbial communities from Lake Fryxell liftoff mats and glacier meltwater in Antarctica - MAT-04 (megahit assembly) | ecosystem: Environmental > Aquatic > Freshwater > Ice > Liftoff... | reverse complement strand
GAACCGCTCCGCCACCATCTCAAGCAGCAATCCCTCGTCCACCTCGGCCATCACCCGCTCCCGCAGGTCCATCGAATACGGCTTCGCCATGCGGCCCTCCCTGACACCCACGTGAAGCCTCGTAATTTATTCGCGTTTAATAGAAGACCATTTCCGAAGCTGCTCTAGGCATTCAGGATCGTATCCATTCCCCCGCCGCCGATGATGTTGTCATTACCGAGGATGCCGTCGCCGCCATCGAGGATGTTGTTCAGGATGTCGCCGGTGATCGTGTCGTTGTAGAGCGAGCCGATCACGTTCTCGATCGTGCCGAGTGAATCACCCCCAGCGGCACCGGTAGTTTTCTTCGTAGTCAGGTTGACAGTCACACTTCCGCTGGCTGTCTGGTAACTGATCGTGTCGCTGCCGATCCCGCCGGTCAGGGTATCGTTCCCCAGGTTCCCGAACAGCAAGTCGTCGCCCGACCCGCCAGTCAGCTTGTCGTTCATATCGCCGCCGATGAGCGTGTCATTGCCTGATCCGCCGGTGACCGACACCACCCATGTCGCCCCAGTCGCATCGAACGAATTCGCATAGATCGAGCTAGTCGCCACGACCATCTCGATCTGGCCGTTGAAGAGATTCAGTGATACCCCGCCTGTCGCCCGGGTGACCGTCACCCGATCAAGTCCCGCTCCCCCGTGGACCGTCGAATCGAAGTTGTCTACCACCAGCGAATCATTCCCGTCGAAGCCGAACAGTACGTCATCCCCCAGCCCTCCGGTCAGCGTGTCATCACCATCGCGACCCTCGATCGAATCATTCCCCGCCCCCCCCGTCAGCCTGTCGTTCATGGAGCCGCCGAAGAGGATATCACTCCCCGACCCACCCGTGATCGTCACTGCCCAGGTGGCTGCCGATGCATCGAAGAAATTGTTGTATGACGAAGTCGTCGCACTCACGCTTTCGATCTGACTGACTGCCAAATCGAGGACGACGTCGCCCGTGGCACCGGTCACCGTCGCCGTATCCGTTCCCGCACCACCGGCCACCTGATAATCCAGATTGTCGAATCTCAGCGCGTCGTTGCCGAGGTCGCCGACAATACGGTCTGATCCCAGGCCGCCAGACAATGTGTCGTTGCCCTCCCCGCCGTACAGACGGTCCGACTGGGTGCCGCCGGTGAGAGTATCGTTCTGATCGCCACCGAATAAGACCACTGGTCGGGCAATGTTCGCGGCAGAGATCACATCATGTCCGCCGAATCCATGGAACTGAAAGGCTCCGACGGAAGCCATCAGATGATTGAACAGCGTTCCGTTAAAGTTGATTCGGAAGTTCGCCCCCACCCTCGTCAGCAAGATGGAGTCGGCCACATCTCTTCCATAAGCGAATACCACACCCCCCGCCCGGTAGACGCCAGTCAGAGCCGCAGTGTTGTCTTCGTGGAGCGGCTGGAGATCGGATTCATCGACAGCATTGGCCAAGTCCGCGACGACGAGCACTCGGTCATCCGCATCACTGACGAGAGGATTCACTCCGGGCAACGCCACTTCATTGACACCCGAACCGATTGACCAGGTGAGCGAATGCACACCCACCGTTCGATCAGCGGCATTCGTGATGGTGACACTCTCCAGAACCTGATCCCCCGTATCTGCCAACCCGTCACTCGATGTCACGAATGAGAGGTCAAAAGCCGGAGCGTCGACGTTGATGATGGTGTAGGTGACAGTCACTGTATGATTGCCATTGGTGGTGATTGAGTTGACTTGGATATCAGTCCAAGCCCCCGCCTCGACAGCTCCGATATCGGCACGTGGTGTTCCCGAACCGGATGCGCGAACGGGTCGAGACACGCCTCGCTGGTCGGTGGTGCCATTGAGCGCGGGGGATCCCTGGTCGAGCGCTGGACTCTGATACAAGGGGCGATGTGTGAGCGTTATGCCGCCGTTGTTGGCCAACGGAGCCAGCAACGGGTCGATGGGATGGAGCACATCTCCCACAATGTCCGTCCCCTGCCCCATCCAGCCGACCGGCGTTCCAGATATGAGGTTGTACCCTGTTGAGAACACGAAACCGGGCGTCGCAAAGGCAATCGATGAACTCGCATTCCCCGCGATGATGGAGTTGTGAACGGACACGACCCCTGAATTGTAGATCACCGGCCGGGGCTCTCCGTTGAGCAGCTCGCTCGCATTCCCCGTGATCGTCGACTGATCGATGATTAGATTGTCACTGGAAATGACCGCGGACTGGGCATTGCCGGAGATCGTCGAATTTCGAATCGTGCCTCCGAGACTCAGCTGGAGTGCGGTTTTCAATCCGTTGGCAATGGTCGAACGATCGAGCGTGACGACTTGTACCCCTTGGACGCTGATTCCATCGTTATTGAGCATTTGCGTTTGAACGATCGTCGTCGGCAGGGCGGTAAAAATCACCGATCGAGTTCCCAGGGCATCCGACAAGTGGTTGTTGTCGAGTCGGGAGTTCTCCACCCTGGCCGAGGGGACGCTTCCCGTCAACGCGAGCCCAGCACCGGAGAGCGTCGTCGCCAATGGATGGACCAGCGTGCCTGAGATGGTGACATTACGAATGAGGATCTCTGGGCCGTCGGCCCCCAAGATGGCCAGTCCGACTCCGTACTCAGTCCCCAGGCGAGTCCCATTAAATGTACTGTTCTCAACAACGACTCCATTCAACCCCGGGCTGATGATCCACGCGCCAGACCCAATGGTGGCCGTGGAAGTCGCCACGGGGCCATTCGAGTCGAAGTGACTTTGATCAATCGCGACTCCCGCCTGCCCCGAAGCATAGAGGCCAAACGACCCATTCCCTGTGAGATTGCTATTGGTCAGTTGAAGATTGGCGCCGCGAAACCGTTCCCCGTTGACCACCGAGAGACCGGCGCTTCCGTTGGCTGTGGCGTTGACATCGTTGGCCGAAATATCTCCTCCAATGTCTTCCACAAAAATGCCATCCGCAGGATTGTTGTTGGCGACCACATGATTGAGAGTCACTGCCGCTTGACCAAGAGCCAAGGGGACACGAGGGTTGCCGATGTATGCCCCCACGTGATCATAGTGACTCGATAATGCCCACGAGTTACGATTGAATTGAGAATCGGTGACCGAGATGAGACCGGAAAACCTGTTGACATTCAATCCATTCAACTGGTTGTCACTGGCGATCAGACCTTCAATCGAAACGGCATCGAACCCGGCCACATAGACTCCGAACTCATGATTACGGAGTGAGACTGCGCCGGTAATCGTCGCGTTCGGGTAGACAGCTCCCACTGGCATGGTCGTTCGCAGAAGAACGGCTCCGCTATATCGAATATTGTCGTTCATGGTGATATCGGTCAGTGCGACATCTCCGGTCATGTCCCGGAGAACCATTCCGTAGTCCATATTCTGGTTGGCTGTCACATGACTGACTTGAATCGGTCCGGCGACATTGACGGCGAAGACGCCCGTGAGGCCATTGTTCGAGAACTGTCCTCCATCCAAATTTAAGAGGGGACCGACCGGCGCGAGCCCCGTGGTGCTGCCTTGGTAACCGTTGATCGGAATTGTGTCGATAGCGAACAGTCCGAACCCCGCGTTGCCATTACCTGAAAGGTTCTGAGAGAGAATCGGTCCTGTCCCGGGCATAAAAAAACCGTGCGATCCATTGTTATTCGCCGCTACATTATTCAGGGAGGACGACATCACATGATCAAGGTGGACGCCGAAACCGCTGTTGCCGCTGAAGACAGAGTCGCTCAAATTGACGGCGATGTTCTGGCTGGCATAGAAGCCGTTGCCATTCGTACCGGGAATTTGAATTCCCGTGGCGTTGATGACGGCCGGGGCATTGACGGGGGCTACGCCACTCCCGGGGATGGTCCGATAGGCATTCGTAAACCAGACGCCCAATTGATTGGAACTGGGGCTCGCCGAGTTGACCGTCAGCCCATTGATATTCAACTCCGTGACCCATTGCCCGTACAGGCTATTCGAGCTGGGATTGTTGATCGTCACACTGCTGAGGCTGGCAACGGAGATGTCGGCGAGTGCAATTGGTCCATTGTTGAGTGTCAGATTCGTGGCTTGAAAGGAGTTCAACCCCACCATGTAGATGGCCGTGTATCCACCTCCGACTGGTGAATCGACCTGCACGTTTGTCAGAGTGACGTCCCCGAAACGAGTGTTCACGGCACTTCCATGGACCACCAGAATTCCGGGATTGCTGGTCTGCGTCACTTGCAGATTCTCAAGCGTCACATGTGCAAGCGGACCGTTCAGGATCAAGCCGCCAACCAGGTTCGGTCGCTGATTTCCGCCGACTCCCCGAAAATCGAGCCCCCGAACAGTGACATCATCGGCCGCGTCGACTTGAAGGTATCCTTCCGAATAGGTCGCAGGCTGGACGAAAATCTGATCCGCCCCTGGATTCAAATTCGCCGCGTTCAGCGCTTGGCTAATTGAGGAAAACGGGTTGCTCTGGCTTCCCAGGCTTCCGGAGCTCGCCGCGCCTGAACCAGGAGCGTCCAAGAACTCGCCACCAGTCGCCGAGCCGTCGACGTAATAGCTGGAGAGCAGGGTTCGCTCCTCCAGCATTTGAACCGAGGCCATCCCCGCACAGCTGCGACGCCATTGATTTTTCCGAATGGTCATTTTGAAGGACTCACTGTTCGGTCGAATTGAAAGATGGGATCTCAACTTTGATCAATTTAAGCCGACATCCGACAAGATTCAAGCCCGAAGTTTCATGCCGATCAGAGCCGTTTGACTCTCAATCATTGCGATCCTCGCATGTCCGAATTGGGGCGGGGGCTCGCAGGGCAACGCTCCTCGCTGGCTATGATGCCCTAGCCGCGGAACTGTCGGCCAGAGTCTGACAGCGACCGTCAACCACTCAGAACGGAGTCGCCGCTTCTCAACCGAACACTAACGACGGATCTCTGCTTTGAGTGCGAGACGCACTTTATGATTGCTCGATAATCGTCAATGGCCCAGCTGCCCTGCGTCCCGGCCCGGACGGTTGAGAATCGCCCACCGTCTCAGCGGTGAGTGGTCGCTCGCCCCCCGCGATCTAGGCCCGGCAGGGACGGCAGAACCTCTGGCCATCCCGTACGACCGCGAGGCGGCTGTCGTCCCTGGCGGGTCTGCGGAGTTCGCGAGCCATTGGTCCCACCGTGGGAACGGTGGGCTTTCTTCGAATGTCGCTGCCGGGACAAAGAACGGGCTCGGGCACATCCGATGGGAGCCACGAACTCATTTAAAAGGGGCGTCTCGCACCCCACTGATCCCCTGCCCCCAAACTGATCTTGCCGCGAAACGGCCCGCCATGCCAGACTAACACTCCCGGCCCATCTCCGCCTCCCCATCCACCCTCCCCTCAACTGATGATTAGTCTACGACTCATCACGGGTTTGCTATGCGCCTCGCTACTCGCGGGCTGCGCGGGGGGGATGTCGACTTTGCGGATGGCGGGTGTGGTGCCGGTGAAGGCACCAAATCCGTTGTTCGTTTCAACGAACAACGAGGATGTGCTCTGGGAGCGGATGGTGGAGACGCTGGAGGATTTCCAGTTTCCGATCCTCAAAGAGAACCGGCAATCGCGGGTCATCGAGACCGATTATAAAGTTGGGGCGAGCGTCTTCGAACCCTGGCATAGTGACTCGGTCGGCTTTGCCAATCGGTTGGAAAGCACACTCCAGTCGGTCCGCCGCCGCGTCGTCGTGACAATGATTCCCAGCGACCAACAGGCGGGCTACACGGTGAACGTCGCAGCCTACAAGGAATTCGAGGACTTGCCCGGGGTCGCCGCCAACACCCCCGGCGGAGCCACCTTCTTGGAGAGCAAACCGCTTGATCGCGACCTTAATTTAGTTGTGGGTCAGTCGGCCCCCTCGGGATGGTTGTCGGCGGGGCGAGATTACCAGCTGGAGCAGTCGATCGTCGGGCAGCTGAGCTATTTGCTCTCGCGGTCGCAGCTGAAGTAGGACGGGCACGTTTGCCCGTCCGGCTTAGAATTGGGCGTACGAGACATCAATCACGAGTTTTCATATCCCCAATGTTCGAAAGGACAGTATTTTCGCGACGGACACGCAGGCTTCGTGCTGATCAGGACGGGTAAATGTGACTTGCCCTACGAAGCGCTTGGATCGAGTTGCACGGTTCCAAACCCGAACTCGTTCCAGGTCTCGGGAATCGGGGCCAGGATCGGGAGTGGTTCGTACCGGACGGGGTGTTGAATGATCAGCCGGGCAGCGTGCAGGGCGATCGGGCTTTCCCGCTGAGCTTCTCTGCTGGTGCCGGGAAAATTGACGGTCGATCCGTACTGATCATCGCCGACAATCGGACAGCCCCGGCTGCCAAATTGGATGCGAATCTGGTGCATGCGTCCGGTGCCCAGGTCGATCTCAACGAGTGCCCGGCCTTTGGCCCGCTTGAGTACTTTGTAATGGAGAATCGCTGCCTTGGCGTCTTCGTGGTCTGGCCCACAGACAATGACTTTGGGCTCATTGGGGATGCGATAGAGCCAGTCGGTGAGCGTCCCAGCGTCCTCACTGGGCGGTTGCTCCAAGACTGCGAGGTAGGTCTTTTTGACGACACGCTGGGCGAATTGTTCCGCCAAACGAGCGGCGCATTTCGAGTTGCGGGAAAAGACGACGACTCCGGAAACGGGTCGATCGATGCGATGTGGAACTCCCAGATAGACATCGCCCGGCTTGTTGTACTTGTCCCTTAAGTAGTCTTTTACCAACCCGATGAGGCACGGAACGCCGACCGGAGCCCCTTGCGAGATGAGCCCCGGCGGCTTGTTGACCGCAATCACTGGCCCGTCCTCGCAGATCACATCCAGGTCGCGAAATGAAATCGGGTCGCGAAATGAAATCGGGTCGCGAAATGTCATGAGAGGGCGCATCGAGAAGCGGTTTGAGGAGCGTCAATCTCAAAGATACGGGCCTGAGGAATGGGATTCAATCCCGCTGAGACGTTCCTCGTCCCAATCCGGTTTCAGATCGGCAAAGTTCCAGCTCGGAGCCCCCGAACAAAACACCGGAGTATTGCCGCAGAGAGGGGGACAAGCATACACTCCCGCTCCCGATGTCTTGGAGAAACTCCAAGCCATCGTTTGTGGAACATGTTGGAGTGCTGGATCTTTTGTTTCAGGGATCGCATGGGCGTCCTCCGTTTTCGCATCGAGCCGTCCAGCCTGATTTCCTCTGGCCCGGCTCCCGATGCGTACATCACCGGGGCCGATGGTCGCGTCCACGTGACGCGATGTGAGGTGAAAGACGGCGTCCTGAACCTGTATCGCCAGAGTTCCGAGAGCGCTACATCCCACATCGTGGTGCATGTCCCCGAACGTGGCCAACTGGTGCTTTCGACCACCTCGCTGCCCGAGCGAGAGAGGCCCTACCACTTGGGTGTGGAGCTGTTGCGAGGGACGCTGGGCGAGGTCCGGGAACAGGCCTGCGGCTGGGAAATGGCTCGAATGAGCATTCCCGACCGGTACCGCATCACACAGCGCCAAGCATTTCAGTCTCTGGCCGCTGCCGGGGGATCTCAGGACGAGCCAGCCATCAGCAATCCCCTCGTGCTGACCGGACTGAAGCAGACGCTGAATGCATCCGACATCCTCATGGAAAGTTATGTCATGCAGCGGACGACGGGGAGTCGGTCCACCATCGCTGCCGCTCCGTCGCTGCTCGGGTGTACTCTTGATGCGACGGCTCTCCAGGCCCGCAATGACTTCGTCGGCACGTTTAGCTCCGCCCGCGTCCCCATTGAATGGCGCTGGATCGAACCCATCGAAGGGGACTACCAATGGGAGTTGCTAGATCACTTGATTGAGCGGTGTATTGATCCCCGAATGGCGATTATTGGGGGTCCGCTGCTCGATTTTACGGCTGGCGGCTTGCCGAAGTGGCTCGCTCCGTGGGCGGGCGACATCCTCAATTTACCGAGTTTCGTCTGCGATTTCGTCGAAACAGCCATCACCCGCTACACCGGACGCATCCGCATCTGGGAGGTCGCAGCCTACGGAAATCTGGGGGGAGCCCTCTCGTTGTCCGAGGAACATCGGCTCGCGGTCATGGCCCGAGCCATGGAGACGGCCCTCCGCACCGATAGCGATGCCCAATTCTTTGTGCGCGTGGGCCAACCGTGGGGAGAGTACCTCGCCCAGGGGAATCACCGGCTCTCGCCCTTCCAACTCGTCGACGCCCTGTTGCGGTCGCATCTGGGCCTGTCGGGTGTCACTCTCGAAATCGCCATGGGGTACGGCCCGCCAGGATCGCTGACCCGCACTCGGCTCGCGGTCTCCCGGATGATCGACCATTGGAGTCTGCTCGGGATCCAACTGCATGTTGTGCTGTCCTGCCCTTCGGGAACCGGACCAGACCTGGCCGCCTATGGGGGGTGCAGTGTCCGGAACGGGACATGGCGAATGAACTGGAGTGAGGAAGCCCAAGCGGCTTGGCTGGAGGAGTTCGTCCCGCTGATCGCCGCCAAACCGGCTGTCACAGGGGTATTTCTTAACTCCTTTGGCGATTCACTGGCACACCGATATCCGCATTCCGGCGTACTGCGCCCCGACGGCACAGCCAAGCCCGCGCTGCAGGTCTTCAACCAGCATCGAAACGCCACCACTTAACTCTCCGCAGGTCATTCCCAAGAGTTCTAGAAAATCTGTCGGCTGAGTGATCTGCGAACGGCCTCTCGACGTTATCCTTCTGGCTGATCTGGCATTCGGTTGTCTATGCTGTGGACGATTCGCTTGCCCGCCGCCTGATCGATCAACGAAGATCACCCGTTCCGGCTGAGAACACTTACCCCACGAGGTCGATATGTCCACTGCCCCTGCCACTGAGAAGCAAGCTCGCGGAGTGATGCTGGTCTCTTACCCCAAGGTCGTCTTCCTGTATCCCTCACTGATCATTGCCGTGATCGCAGGGCTCTACATGCAGATCTGGGGCAACGCCGCGCTGGATCGAACCCGAGTCGCTCCAGCCGCCGTCATGGCTGACGATGCCACGGCGAAGGACGCTGCCATCGCTGCCCCCGTCACCGTCGCCCCCAAGTCGCTGTCGACCGGGCCGACGCTGGCCGCAGCTGCGTTTCTGCTGACGCTGGCTTTGAATCTGACCATCACTTCGTTCGACTTTCCCCGGACGACCAGCGTGACATTGGCCGCTCTCACAGCTGCATTGTTTCTCGGTGTGATGCTGCTGACTACGTACAAGCCGGATCTGGTTCCGTTTGCGACGAACCTGATTAAGAAACTCCATCCACAGGCGAACGCGATGTTCTACTACTGTTACATCGTGGCGATGAGCATGATCTACGTGGGTGTGATGATCAATGCGAAGTTTGACTATTGGGAAGTGCGACAGAACGAACTGCTACACCACCACGGCATCTTGAGTGACTTGGAGCGGTTCCCCACGAGCACACTGAAGATCGACAAAGAGATCAAGGATGTCTTCGAGTATATGCTGCTGAAATCGGGTCGCATGATCCTGAACCCCGGCCCTTCGCAGCGTCCGATCATCCTCGAAAACGTGTTCTTCATCGATCAGAAGGAAACCCAAATCACGAAGCTCCTCAGCTCGATGCAGGTGCAGATTGCCCCGCCGTCCGAGCAGGTGTGAGGGGGAATAGCTGTCAGCGATCAGCCGTCAGCTTTCAGTCAGAGGAGCTGTCGCGTGGCTCTCTGCTCTTCCTTGTCACTTGCCCCTTGCCCCTTGCCCCTTGCCCCTTGCCCCTTGGCCCTTCCCTTTGAACACCCCCGCCAGTCTCGGTTACCGCATGCCCGCCGAGTGGGAGCCGCACGAGGCGACTTGGCTCTCGTGGCCGCAGCGGCGCGATACTTGGCCGGGGGCGTTTGAGGATGTGCCGCCGGTCTTCGTTCAGATCGCCAAGCACATCGCTGAGTCGGAGTTGGTGCGGATCAACGTCTCCAACCCGGTCATGGCCAAGGGGGTCAAGTACCAGCTGGAAGCGGCGGGTGCCGACCTCGACGCGGTGAGGTTTCATTATAACCCGACGAACGATGCATGGGTCCGCGATCACGGGCCGATCTATGTGGTGCGTGATGTGGACGGTGTTCGCGAGCGGGCGGTCCTCGATTGGGACTACAACGCCTGGGGCGTCAAATACGGAGACTACCATCGCGACAACTTGATCCCCTCTCGCATTGCCGATGAGTTCCAGGAGACCTGCTTCAAGCCAGGCATGATCCTCGAAGGCGGATCGATCGATGTGAACGGCTGCGGCACGGTCCTCACGACCGAGGCGTGCCTGCTTAACCCGAACCGCAACCCGACGCTCGCGCGTGAGCAGATCGAAGAGCGGCTTTCGCAGAACCTCAACGTCTCCAAGTTCATCTGGCTGGGCGACGGCATCAAGGGGGACGACACCGACGGGCACGTCGACGACATGACCCGTTTTGTCTCCGCTGACACGATCGTCACCATCGTCGAGACGAACCCGCACGATGTGAACTACCGAGCACTCCGCGAGAACCGCGAACGCCTGGTCGGCGTCACCGACCAGGACGGACAGCCGCTGCGGATCATCGAACTTCCCATGCCCGATCCGCTGGTCGTCGAGGGCATCCGCCTCCCGGCCAGCTATGCCAATTTCTTAATCGCCAACACAATCGTCCTCGTCCCGACCTATCGCTCCCCGCGACAGGACGCCGAAGCGCTTGAGATCCTCCAGTCCCTGTTCCCCACCCGCCGAGTCATCGGCCTCGACTGCACCGCCCTCGTCTGGGGCCTCGGCTCGATCCACTGCGTGACGCAGCAGCAACCCGCGAGCGGAGCGGCGTAGGCCCCCCGAGGTCTTCGTCTCGACACACGAACCGCAAAAACTCATTTCGACTTTATTCAAAAAAAATGCACGAACTCTCCGGATTTCCCTTGGAGCCACCACACCGAGTGCTTAGCGTGACGTTGTGGTCTGGTTTGACGAGACACCGTTCGCCGTCATCCCACTGCATTCGCGGGGAGACCACGTTTCAACAGGATCAGCCATCATGGGTCACGCCGCACTGTCACTCACGAGGTTCGTCGGCCAACTGGTTGGTATCCTGCGGGGTGGGGGGTAGCTCGCCGGCGTCGAAGCCCCTCGCAGCATTGCCATCTGACAGTCGCCGCCTTGGAATGCCGGGTCATGCTCGACGGCCTCGTTCCACTTGGTGCGCCTGTTCTTGTGCCTCCACCAGATCCAGCACTTCCGCCCCCCACAACTCCACTCGTCGGTCCGACAGTCGGACCTGCCCAGCCTGGATACACCTACAACGTTCCGATTTGTTGTCCGCCCGGAGCATTTGTCAGCACACCTCCTCCACCGCCTGTTCAAGTTCCAGGCACCAGCACCAACGTGCCCGCTAGTGTTTGGTACTTTATTTGGAACGGAACCGGGCCAGTCGGCTTAAAAGCTACTCTTATAAGACAATATGGAACACCTCCGGTGAATTTCGCGTTGGGTAGTCGACCCAATACTGGGACGAACCCGACAGTGATGCCGGGACTTCCTCCGATTGCAAATTCGATCGGGGTGACGGGCGGCAACGGGTTTGTGTACACAAACATCCCCAACGGTACGATCGTCGGGCCATCAGGAACGGGGCCTTGTATCGGGGTGACTGTCGTATCACCACCGGATACGAATGGGAACATCACAGTGTGGGTCTTTCACTTTCAAGGTACCGACAATCCGGGTGCAACATTGAACAATGTCACGTTCCCTCCGGGATCAACAGTGATCCTCAATGGAGGCCAGAATGCCGGTCCTAACTCAATGGGCACTTTGCAGTCGGTGTATACTTACTTTCAAGGAAACCCCAATAACACGATCGGCGGGTACTACAACAACCCCAGTTTCTATGTGGACAACCTAGGGAACTACTATGCGTATCTCCCACCGAATTATGCAATAGAAGACCCGGCACTGCCACATCCATAGGAGTCAAGCCATGACACTTCGACGAATCGCTCTGGTTGCCGCTGTGCTGGTGGTTATCGGGTTCTTAGGGCTGGTGGTGAATTTCTCTGTTCAATCCTCACGATATCAGACAGAGTACCGATCCGCCCTCGCCCAGATCGATCAGCATCTCTTGAAGTGTCCTTCAGGACTAGACGCCAATGGTTGGCAATCTCTAGTCGGCACGACATCGAATACCATCGTGCAGACGAGTGGATTCAATCACTCGTCTCTGTGGGTAAAGCCTCCTCTGAACCGATCAACATACGAGCAGCTACACGCACTAAACCTGGATTTGCAGACCTATCTCACCGGCAAGGAGGCGCTCACCGAAGAGGATGTGCAGTGGCTCTACGACCGGGTGTCGAAGACCAGCTCGCCTGCGCAAGCGTTTGCGGACAGATATCGCGTCATCTTCGAGGGTGAATTGAGGGCGGTCTTTCATCCCACAGAGCCCGAGTTGCTCGCTCGTGATGTCATGGCTGAATTGAATCTGGAAGTACGCGGCATCGAATCCAAGCTCAAGGCACTCTCCGAACGCCCTCCACCCGGAGTCCGAGTCCCTGCCTGGAAGGCATTGATTGGCAGCACGCGTCGCGTCCTGTCAAGGGCGGGAGGCTATCTGCCGATGTCATACCCAGAGGTTTGCTCTCTGCATCGAGACTTGAACATTCGAATTTCCTCGAAGCCAAGTCTCAACGAGGAAGACATCCGTTGGATTTACGATCGCATGGCCACGGCAGACTCGCGAGCAGAAGAGTATGCGAATGAATATCGTTTTGAATTTGAGGATCCTCTCCGCTGGGTGTTTCATCCTCAAGCCGGAGATCAAGCGGAGTTGGATCGACGGGATCAGTATCTGCTGACGTACCATGCGGTCAATACGCAGTTTCAACTGATTGCCCAGTTCCAACCGCCGAACACCAATGGCGTGGCGTGGAACTTGCTGGTTAACAGGATACGTAAAGCTCTCATTCAAGCCGGCGGTGCCCAGCAAACAACCTGTGACGAATTGCAGGCTTTCCACCGCGACTTGAAGCAGAAACGGTCCGAAAAGCGGTTCCAAGGCGAGGCCGATATCCGTTGGATTTTCGATCGCGTGGCTGCCACGAACCCCGCTTCCAAGCAACATGCAAAGGAGGCTCAAGGCGAGTTCGAATCTCTCTTAAAAAGAGCGTTTCATTCAGAGTCGGCCACAAGCGGAGCAGGTCCGCCCCGTGAATTGAATCAGTAGTCGTGCAAAGGAATCAAGGCACACTCCAGAACTAGCCTACACATGCAGGCGTACATTTCACATCACGACTTCTCCAAAAACCTCTTAAAACACCTCAGCGTCTCCGCACTGACGTGGTGCTCGATTCCTTCGGCGTCGTCCGCAGCTGTGGCTGGCGGGACGCCGAGTGCGAGGAGGAATTGGTAGACGATCTCGTGCCGCTTCTGCGAGTCAGCAGCGATCTTGGCTCCGACTTCGGTCAGCGTCATCGGGCCATAGGGCTGGGTGTTGACGAGTCCTTCTTTGGCGAGCCGGGCGACGGTTTTCGTGACGGTGACGTGGCTCACTCCGAAGCGTGCGGCCAGATCGGTGATGCGGCAGCGGCCCGTCTCGTCGATCAATACCGCGATCGCCTCCACGTAATCTTCGGCGGTTTCCGAAGCGTGGTCTTTGCGGATGCGGGAGTGGCTCTGCGCGGGTGGTTTGGACGGCATGGATGAAATTGTGGAATCGAGCGTTGACAGATTTGTAACCAGGGCTACACTTTGTAGCACTGGCTACACATCCCTGATGACTGTGACGTGCTGACACAGGAATCGTACTGGTCTCAGAATGGAATTCCCATGCAGACGGACTGTCGAATCGAGCATCGTGTCTCGCGAAGAAGCGTTTCTCCAGGGATATTCCGAGGGACCACCACAGAGACACGGAGGCCCGGAGACGACAAGGCCGAATGGTTTCCGAGCAGCGAATCGGAATATACCGGTTCAACTGCCCAGCTGACTCACATCAGCTCCCTACTCCTCTCTCCTCCGTGTCTCCGTGTCTCCGTGGTGAAATCCGCCCTCACCTCGAACCCCCGATTAGACAGCCACATGGGGAAGCGGCGGGGGTTTACGCTAATCGAGTTGTTGGTCGTCATCGCGATTATCGCCGTGCTGATCTCGCTGCTACTGCCCGCCGTGCAGCAAGCCCGCGAAGCCGCCCGCCGGTCGCAGAGCAAAAATAACCTGAAGCAGATCGGGTTGGCCCTCCACAATTATCTGGACGCACACTCCGTCTTTCCCGCAGCGTATCTGGCTGATACTCGACACCCGAATCGAAATCCGGACACCTACGATGGACCCAATGGCTTCGCTTGGGGAGCGATGATCTTACCGCAGCTCGATCAAGCACCGTTGTACAATCAGCTGCGGACGGATCTTCCCTGCTGGGATCCGGCCAATGCGGTCGTTGTGGCTAACAACTTGCCGGTATTCCTGTCCCCATCCGCAACGAACTCGGATGGTCCCATGACTGTCAAGGATGGCTTGGGTGCGACTTTGGCCCAGTTCGGGCGATCTCACTACGTGGCCAACGCGGGCCAGGACGAGCCGTGGGGATATCAGCTGACTGATTACAGACAGATTGCGGATGGTCCGATGTACCGGAACTCTAAGACGCGTCCAACAGATGTCACTGACGGTCTATCGAATACGGTGTTCATCGGAGAGCACAGCATTGTGAGCGATAAGACTTGGGTGGGAGTCGTCCCAGGGGCGGAGGTTTGCACGATTGATCCCACGAGATTTCCAATCACTAGCTGCGATCGAGCAGCGACACTGGTCAATGTTCACTCGGGACCAGCGGTCGATGAGATTGATCCGGTGACTGGGTTTGCTCCGATCCATCCGCCCAACAGTCCCCTCTGTCACGTCTGCCAGATGTATTCGCCCCATGTGGGCGGTGCCCATATCTTGCTCGGAGACGGCAGTGTTCGTTTTGTGTCGCAGTACATCGATCAGCCGACCTGGGCCGCATTGTCCAGCTGCCGCAAAGGGGAAGTTGTGGGAGATTTCTGACTTATCTCAGTGGTCGATGCCCGTCGACATGTCATCACGAATTCCGGGATCGCTCCCCAGGTCACACGCGAATCCTGAACGGAATCGCTAGCCGCCCCTCCCACGAAAGGATGATGATTCATGAACACAACCGAACTTGTGGATTCCATGCGGGAGATGCCGCTGGCCACTAAATCCCTAGCGGCTTTGGCTCTCGGTCTGGGCCTCTACTGGCTTGTTCAATGGTGGCAGTATCCCCCGGCGGTGGAGTACGACAATTTGAAATACATTCAGCTGCTGCGGACAGCGGTCTCGTCGAAGCGACCCGATTGGGTAGAGAAAGTGAAAGGCGTCGTTCATGACCGATTCGACTCAGGAGAGCTCTCCGGGCGAGAGCTGGGCCATTTCGACAAGGTGATCTCACTTGCCGATGCAGAGCAATGGGATGCCGCCCACCGACTGTGCTTCCATTTCGAGGAGGCCCAACTCAATCGTCGACGATCATTGCCACCGAGTGCTGATCTCCATTCACACGACCACGAATAATGGGGTATGCCCGGGCCACCGAGCGGCAAGACGCCGCTGAGGCCCTGAAAAGGTTTATGCTTGGACAGCGTAAGGCCAGGTCGCGTGGGCCTTAGCCCACGCGAATGCGGTTTCAGGCAGCCGGGCGGCAATTGAGTACCGGCATCAATTGTTGCAGAATTCGTCAGCGTTCCCAGGAGCAATGCAAAGAGGGATCGCCAGCAGACTTCTCACGAATTCTGCGACCCCCATCATTCGTTCGTCGAACCCACCGGAGCCTGTTTCGCCCTGGCGAAATCAAACCCACTTAGTTGCACCACCTCTGGCTCCGGATGCAGACGCACACTCGCTGGGATCGGCAGCTCGGGCAATTCCTTTAAACCAAACAGCGTCGTTCGCGCCGCCGCCCACAGCCCGCGCCAAGAGTTAAATGTCTCATGCACAGCCGTCGGCTCATGCCCGCAGTGGACCATGCAGTTCTGGCACTTGCTGTTGCCGCTCTGGCGACCGTAGTTCTCCCACAGGGTGTCACTCATCAGCTCCTGGAAGCTGCTGACGTACCCCTCTTGGATCAGATAGCACGGCTTCTGCCAGCCGAAGATGTTGTAGGTCGGGTTCCCCCACGGCGTGCATTCCAGCTCGTAATTCCCACGCAGGAACTCCAGAAAAACCGGCGACTGGTTGAAGACCCAGCTGGGCTTGGCCTTGTGGAGCAGGCGGCGAAAGAGCGACTCGGTCTGCTCACGGATGAGGAAATGTTCCTGGTCGGGAGCCTTCTCGTATTGATATCCGGGGGAGATCATCATCCCTTCGACGCCGATCTCCGTCAGCGTGTCAAACATCTCGCGCAGCCGCTCGGGCTGGGCGTTGTTAAAGAGAGTGGTGTTGGTGGTGACGCGAAAGCCCTTCGCAATGGCCGCCTTGATGGCCGAGATCGCGATATCGTAGATCCCCTCGCGGCACACGGCTTCGTCATGTTCGTGCTGGGGCCCGTCGAGATGAACAGAGAGCGACAGGTATTTCGTCGGCTCGTACTTGTGCAGATGCTTCTCCAGCAAGATCGCATTCGTGCAGAGATAGACATACTTCTTGCGAGCGACCAGCCCCCGGACGATTTCGTCCATCTGCGGATGCAGCAGCGGTTCCCCTCCGGGGATCGAGACAATCGGGGCTCCGCATTCGTCGACAGCTGCGAAGCATTGTTCGGGAGTGAGGTTCTGCTTGAGGATGTCACCGGGGTATTGAATCTTTCCGCACCCCGCGCAGGCGAGATTGCACCGGAACAACGGTTCCAGCATCAGCACCAGCGGATACCGCTTGATCCCGCGCAGCCGTTGCCCGAGGACATACTGAGCCACCGTCCACATCTGCGAAACCGGGACACCCATGACGATCGAATTCCGAAGACGTGCGAGAGACCCGGGTCGACACCCTTCAAGATGCCGACATTCCAATCCCTAGGAAACGGGTCGTATCAGGTTTTGGGTTTGCCGTCAGCCCCAGATTCCGAATACATCCTACATACTTTACGCGATCTCAACCAAGAGCGAGACCGCTTGGGACGGATTTCATTTGGTCTTCAACTTGAAGTCCAGTGAGTTATCCCCCCCGCCTTCACCTCGACTGGGTTTCCAGAGGTTTGAGGATTGCCCAACTTTGGCGGTAGCTTCTCCACAACTCCCACCAGGACCGGCCCCTGGGTCATCTCTGGACTGGCACTATCGGGGCTCCCGTCGGGCAACACCCAGAGGTGAAAAGTGGCGTCGTACTTGCCTGGAACTGCTCCATTCAGCTTTGCCAGTGCCTCTTCGCTCGCCCCGCCACCCTGAGGAGTGGCCAAGCTGTAGTTTCCCTCCGCGTCCGTGACGGCCGTCGCGAGCTGCACTTTGGGATGATTCGTGCTTCCACCAATGGCCTGGCGTGGGACAAAGGTCACCTCGACTCCCTCGGCGGGTTCACCATCGACGGTGACGAGCCCCGTAACGGGGACCAACTCATCCATGAACTCTGCGGCGCCGCCCGAAGCACGACACCCCGCCCATGAGAGCATCGCACCCAGCAAAATCGCTGAACTGAAGAACTGTTGCTGGGTCAGATTCTTTTGGAAGCACTCCATGACTCGATCGAACGAAAACAAACAGCACCAGAAAAAAACAGCAAACGGGAGCCAGGCATCTCACGCGTTCCCACATTCCCGTTGGCAGTGATCGGGTGACTAGAACTCTCCAACCGTCTGCCCGTTCGAGATCGTCACAAGGTTCGTAATCGTGGTGGAGCTGATGTTCTCGCTGATGAAACGGACGGATCCGTCTCCCAGCAAATAGTGTGCTCCTCCCGTGTGATAGCTTCCTGAATAGCTCCAGCTGGCGAGCGCCGGACGGGTATTCGGAAAGGTCGCCGAGTCATAGAAGTTGTTGATCCCAAACGTGGGGTCGATGCCATCCTGCAGCCATCCTCGGTACGCCCGTGGCGTGCCGTAGCCGTTGAAGACCGGGTAAGTGGTCTCCCGACCAGAATCGTGTTGGTCGTTCCATCGGTAATGTCCTTGATGGGGTGGCCCAGACGCTGCTTTGAGCGTCTGGGTTGCGGAGCAGCACGAGGCTCACAGGGTGGCACGTCGATGGGGTTGATCCCATTGTGCCTGCGTCACTCAGACGTGCAAAGCCACGTCTGGGACACCAAAACGGAATTCATCTGGTCCACCCCGCCAGCCGGAAGCTCGGGGAGAAGGGGGAGCGGAGCGTATCACAACTCATCAAGCAGCCATCGAGTGAGTCCCAAAGAACTCCGCAGCTTCCGGCTTACCTGCCTGTCCCGTCGCCACCGCGATTATGGTGTCGTAGATCGCCCCCTTCGGCACATTGAGATCGACACCATTCAAATCG
>Ga0105047_10007465_pt1 | contig 18409 bp, 15 predicted proteins | sample MAT04_FD_78384 | JGI IMG/M metagenome (GOLD analysis project Ga0105047, IMG submission 78384) | Freshwater microbial communities from Lake Fryxell liftoff mats and glacier meltwater in Antarctica - MAT-04 (megahit assembly) | ecosystem: Environmental > Aquatic > Freshwater > Ice > Liftoff... | reverse complement strand
GCGGCGGATGGTAATCCGCCGAGTCTTTATTCGGACAAAGACTCCGCCGGTTACCACCGGCGGCTCGCCGTGGCGGCGGATGGTAATCCGCCGAGTCTTTATTCGGACAAAGACTCCGCCGGTTACCACCGGCGGCTCGCCGTGGAAGCAGTCGGCTCGATTCTACCCGATCAGCGCCTTCAGTTCCTTCAGTACTTTGGGGACTTCGGTTTTCGGCGCGCCTACGGCTTCGTATTCGAGCGTCACCACGCCGTCGTAGTTCGCGTCCTTAAGCATCTTGACCAAGCGCGCCAGGTCGGCCTCCTCGGTCGGTTTGCCGGCGGGGAAGAGTTCGGTCTTCAACTGTACGGTGCGGCCGTAAGGGATGATCTTCGCCAAGTCGGCATAGGGGTCGGCCGTGCGGAAGTTTCCGGTATCGACGTTGACGGCCAAGCCTCGGCTCGCGATCGGCTCGACCAGTGCGAGCAAGCCCTCGGGCGTGCCGGTGATGCCGCCGTGGTTTTCGAGCACCAGGGTGACGCCGCGTTTCTCGGCGGCATCGGCGCATTCCTGTAGGGAAGCGACGACCTGTTTCCGCACGGTCTCCAGCGTCGTCCCCTTCGGCAGGTTGCCCGCGAAGATGCGGACTGTCGGCGAACCCAAGGTCGCCGCCCGCTCGATCCACTCCTTGACATGAATCAGTTCCGCTTCGAGCTTCTTCCCATCCGCGAGGCAGAAATCGCTGCGGATCGGCACGCCGGAGATGCTCAGTTTCCGCTCGGCGCACTTTGCCTTCAGCTTGGCCAAGTAGGCCGGTGTGGTCTCCGCGAAGTAGTACGAGGTGAGTTCGACGGCCGTAACGGGATAAGTCGCCGCCAGGTCGATGAAGTCGAAGAGCGTCATCGTCGGCTTCTTCAGATCGAGCGCGACCCTGAAGGAGTACGCGGCAACGCCGAGGGTCATCCGCGGCTTGGCCGGCCGCACGACCGGATCGATGGCACGAAGTGCCGTCGCCGCCAACGGCAATGCCGCCAAGGATTGCAGAAACCGGCGACGGGTGCTGTGCATGTCTTTCTTCCTTGTCTCATGATTCCGACTACAGACTCTTACTCGCCCGACACGATTTCCGTCAGCGCGGCAGCGATGGCGTCGATGTCCGCGGTGGTGTTGAACGCACCGGGGCTGACGCGGACCAGGCCTTCGGGGAAACTCGTGTTGGCGCGGTGGGCGTAGGGGGCGCAGTGCAGGCCGGGGCGGACGGCGATGTCGAAAGCCTGATCCAAGATACCGCCCAATTCCGGGGCGGCCAGGACCGCGTGGCGGAAGCTCAAGGTGCCGACACGCTTGCGCCAGTTCGTGTGCCCGAAGAACTCGAAGCCGTGCGGCAAGAGTTGCTCGTGCAGTCGCTTGGTGAGTTCGACTTCATGAGCGCGGATCGCGTCCACACCGCGTTCTTCGACGAAGTTCAAGCCGGCGATCATGCCGACCACGCCGAGGACGTTCGGTGTGCCGCCTTCGAGGTGATACGGCATCACCTTCGGTTGCGTCGGCGTCGAGCTGTCGCCGCCGGTGCCGCCTTCGCGCCACGGCTTCAAGTTCGCCCGCGGCCCGACGTACAGAACGCCCGTACCGGTAGGGCCGTACAGTCCCTTGTGGCCGGGGAAGGCGAGCAGGTCGATGTGCATGGCCTGCACGTCGATCGGTACGACGCCGGCCGTCTGCGCGGCATCGACGAGGAACAGGATGTGCTCGAATTTGCGGCAGATGGCACCGTACTCGGCGATCGGCTGAATCGTCCCCATGACGTTGCCCGCATGGGTCGCCACCACCATTCGCGTAGCCGGCGTGATCGCCGCTTCCACGGCGGCCGGGTCCACAGTACCCCCCGCATCGGCGGGGACGCGGGTCAGCCCGATAATGCCTTGTTCCTCCAGGCTCACCAGCGGCCGGCTGACGGAGTTGTGTTCCTGATCGGTGGTGACGACGTGGTCGCCCGGTTTCAGAATTCCCTTCATCGCCATGTTCAGCGAATCGGTGCCGTTGAGCGTGAAGATGACGCGTTCCGGGGCGATGCCGTTGACGAAGCGATTGAGGCGATGTCGGCCGTCGTCCAACGCGTGCTCGGCTGCGAGCGCCATCTTGTGCCCGGCCCTGCCGGGGTTGGCGAGCGTCGTCCGCGCGAAGCGGTCCATCGCGACGTAGACGCCTTCGGGCTTGGGGAAACTGGTCGCGGCGTTATCGAGGTAGATCACAGGATGTTCCGGAAGAAAAAAGGCGTTCGACCCGTCGAAGTCTCGACGAACCGAACGCCTTTATGGTAGCGTCCCTGCAGCGGTCGCGGGAAGGCCTTGGCATCAATCGATGTTCACGACCTCGCCCTGGCTCCGCGTGACCAGCCCCGCGTAGTTGGCGATCGTCATGTTATGCCTCAGCGACGGCCTCGCACATCGACCCCCGACCTGTTATTCATCCGTTCTTCGCCGTTCGCTCACATGCCCCTCTCGCAGCACCAATGGAACAGCAGCCGCCATTCGAGCATCTGCACCTGACGGAGCAGCGCTTCGGTCGGCGTCCCCGTGTCGCGGTGGCGTTCGCAATCGTCGACGAAGCGTTCGGGCGACCAGTTGGCGTACCCAGCTTCGGTGGCGGCGAGTTTGAGATCCGCATGAATCGGATGCACGCCGATGCGGCGGAGCCAGTACTTGGCATTGCCGGCGTCCGGCTCGCGGCGATGTTGGATCGCGTGCCAGTAACTTCCCTCGGCGGTGTGGAGGTCCTGGGCGATGTCGTGCGATTCGGTTTGGAAATCGTGGACCAGCCACAGCCCGGCGCGGCAGGCCGGCGGCAAGTCGATCGCCTGAAGCGCCGGCCGCAAATCTGCGTTCGGCTTGCCCGGCCCGAGCGGCATCAGCGGCAGGGGCGACAGCACCGCCGCGACGGCCGGGCCGAAGAACGACGGATCAAAATCGACGTCCATCATACGTTTCCCACTGAAATCCGAAAACCGAACCCTGTAAACTCAGCGTATGAAAACCCTTCTTGAACTGTTCCCCGTCGTGCAGTCGCGCGTCGTGCCGCCGGTGCTGATCGTGCTCGGCTCGCCGTGGCCGGTGACGCAACTCGTCCGCGAACTCGGGGACGTGCCGATCACCTGCTTCCAGATGGACGTCTTCCAGGCCAAGCGGCTCCGGGAGAAGCTGATCGAGAACGAACTCAAGGCCGAGGTCGTGGCGGCCCCCGACCTCTGGGATCTGCCCGCGACGTTCAAAACCGCAATCTTCCCCGCGTCCGCCTATTCCGATTTCGAGTTGAAGCTGGACATGGTTGAGCAGGGTTTCCACGTGCTGGAGGAAGGCGGGCTGTTCATCAGCCTGTCCGAGTACGAGAAGGATTCGCTCTTCGCGAAGCGGCACAAAAAAGTGTTCGGGAAGTGCTCCGAATCGCCGACCAGCGAGCACGGCATGGCCTTCTGGAGCGTGAAAACCGGCGAGCAGAAGCGCCGTCGGCACGCCCTCAACTTTCATGCCCGCATCGCCGACGGCGCGAGCATGAACTTCGAGACCTACCCCGGCACCTTCAGCTACGGCCGCATGGACGACGGCGCTCGAGCCATGCTCGAAGTCGCTCATTCCCTGGGGGTGAAACCCGGCGACAAGGTGCTGGACATGGGTTGCGGCAACGGCAGCGTCGGCTGCCTCGCCTACCCGTGGACGCAACCCGGAGGGCACGTCACCTTCATCGACAGCCATTGCCGCGCAACCGAACTGACGACGCTCAACGCCAAGACCAACGGCTGCGGGCACGTCAGCGTGATTCTCGATTCCGCCCTCCAAGGTTTGGACGAGGCAAGCTTCGACGTCTGCCTGGCCAACCCGCCGTACTACGCGAACAGCGAGGTGGCCCGCATGTTCATCGACGGCGCCCGCGAACTCCTCAAACCCGGCGGGCGATTCTTTCTGGTGACCAAGATGCCGGTGCAGACGATCCCGGAAGTCGTCGAGATTTTCGGCGACGTCGAAAGCATCGAAAACCGCGGCTACACGATCCTTGTCGGGACAGCATAGAGTTCCGAAATTGCGCCGCCGTTACCTATGATGATGGTTTCCGGCTGAGGATCGTGCGATGGATTTGCCTTATTGGTCGGCCGCCCCGTTCGCGCTCCTGCTCGGATGTGTGGCGGTGCTCCCGATTTTCGCCGAGAACTGGTGGCATGCGAACCGGAACAAGGCGATCGTCGTCGCCGTGCTCGCGTCGCCGACGGCTGCATACCTCGTGTGGCTCGGGCAGGACACCACGTATGCCTTGATCCACGAGCTTGAGGACTACGGTTCCTTCATCGCGATGCTGCTCTCGCTTTACGTCATCAGCGGCGGCATCGTTCTGCGCGGCCGACTCGGCTCGAATCCCGCCTCGAACACCGCGCTGCTGGCGGTCGGCGCGGTGCTGGCCAATCTGATCGGGACCACCGGGGCGAGCATGGTGCTCATTCGGCCGCTGTTGCGGGCGAATGCCGGGCGGAGCCGCAAAGCGCACATTCCGGTCTTCTTCATCTTCATCGTTTCGAACACCGGCGGGCTGCTCACCCCTTTGGGCGATCCCCCGCTGTTCCTCGGCTTCCTGCAGGGGGTCGATTTCTTCTGGACGCTGCGGCTGTGGCCGGAATGGCTGATGGTGAACGCGAGCCTGCTGGCGATCTTCTTCGTGCGGGATACCTACTCGTTCCGCCGGGAAGCTCAGATGTCGGTCGAAGCACCCGAACCGCTGAGCCTGGCTGGGGCGTGGATCAATGTGCCGCTGTTGGTCGGCGTGATTGCGGCGGTGATCGGCCAGAAATACCTGCCCAAGCCTGCCGGCGAGGTCGCGATGTTGGTGCTGACTGGGCTGTCGCTGCTGCTCACGCCGCGCGGCCTGCGGACGGAGAATGCCTTCCGCTGGGGGCCGATGATTGAAGTCGCGGTCTTGTTCCTCGGCATCTTCACCACGATGGTGCCGGCGTTGCTGTTGTTGAAGGAGCACGGCGGTAAAGTGGGAGTGACGCAGCCGTGGGAATACTTCTGGCTCACGGGACTCTTGTCCAGCGTCCTGGACAACGCGCCGACTTATCTGACCATCGGCACGCTCGCCGCGAACGGCAACCCGTTGGCCTGGCTGATGACGAACAAACCGGGGCTGCTCGCGGCGATCAGTTGTGGGGCAGTCTTCATGGGCGCCAACACCTATATCGGCAACGGCCCGAACTTCATGGTCAAGGCGATCGCCGAGGAAGCCGGCACGCCGATGCCCAGCTTCTTCGGGTACCTGTACTATTCCGCGCTGATTCTGATGCCGCTGTTCGTCATCGTGACGTTCGTCTTTTTTGTGTGAGTCAAGACGCGATGGGCAGGGACGCCGTCGCGGACCTCCGGGGCAAGCCCCGAGGCTCGTATGAGCACATGGCGAGGTGGTGAGCGAACACACGAGCCTCCGGGCTTGCCCCGGAGGAAAGGACTTCAATTCCCAACAAGTTTCCTCTGCGTCAAGGCGCGTCGATGGTCGCTTCGCGGATGCGGTCCAAGCCGGGGATCGTCCGCAGTCGGCGCTTGCATTCGACGACATCGGCATAGCTTCCCGCACGACCGGACAGGGTGAGCACTCCCTCGACCAACGTGAAGCTCAGGTTTGCGAAGCGCGGGTCAGTCAACGCTTGCTCGACCGCAGCACGGGCCGATTCCGGCATGGGAGCGAACTGCCGTAGCGTCGTCGGTGCCGCGGGCACGCGGCTGTCCGGCTGATTCTGCACCGACGGGGCGGCGTGTATCCGCCGCATCCGCTCCGCGAAGGGTTCCATCGCCTTGGGGTAGGTTGCGAGCGTGAGCTTACGCAAGCCCGGCACCGCGGGTGCTGCGGTTCGGATGGCCGCCTCGGCGTTGGGGTGCGGCAAGGCCCCGGTCACGGTCGCCCGACCCTGATCCACATCGATGCTCAGCGTCGTGCCCTGCAACTCCGGCAAAGTGTGGACGAGTACGTAAAGCCGCAGTGCGATCAGCCGATCGGCATTGGCTTGAGTCGCCACAGGCGGGGTCAATGCGGTAAGAAACAGGAGCAGCGTGGTCATGGAAATCCGCCGCACGGGAACTTCGCATCGGTTGCAACGATGCTTCTTCCATCATGCGGCGGCAATCCGGAAATCGGACCCGCTTTCGCTCAAGTTCCCGCGAATCGGTAACTCTTGCAAGCCGCTCGAAGCGATCGCGGAGAGTGGGGAAAGTTTGCCGCCGATGTGCTGCCACTGTCGAACCGACGGTCCCGGTTACTTCCCCTCAAACCGATACAGGCTCGATTCGGTGCGGACGAAGAGTGCGCCATCGACGGGGACGAAGGTGGCGAAGGTGCGTTCGTTCAGGTCGTTGCGGGCGAGTTGCTTGAACTCCTTACCGACGGCCATGACTTGGCCGATGCCGTCTTCGCTGGTGATGAAGAGCTTGCCGTCGAAGAGGATCGGGCTGGCGGAGTAGCCGCGGCCGGCGAGGCGCTCGGCGAAGTGGACCTTGCCGGTTTTGGCGTCGAGGCAGCTGAACATGCCTTGGTCGGAAATCAGGTACAACTCGTCGCCGACGACCATCGGCGTGGGCGTGTTGGGCACGTTGCGGTTGGTCTGCCAGACGATCTTGTCGGTGAGGTCGCCGCTGCCCGTCGGCGGGAACGCGAGGATGTGCTGGTTCACGTAGCCGGTGCTGATGAAGAGCAGGCCGTGAGCGTAGATCGGCCGGCAGATCAGGCTCCAGCCCGGCTTGGGGTACTTCACGCGCCACAGTTCCGCACCGGTCTTCGGGTCGTAACCCATGCAGACGTTGCTGGCCGGGCTGACGATCATCCGCCGGCCCTCGTGCTCGATGAGTTGGCAGGTGGCAAACGAGAAGGACATGGTGCTGCCGCTCTTGCGGTCGGTCTTCCAGCGGATCTTGCCCGTGGTCTGGTCGAGGGCGACGAGGAACGGATCCACGCTGCCGTCGCAGCAGAACACGACCAGGTCGTCCACGAGAATCGGCGAAGCACCATTCCCGTGGACCGGCTTGTACTTCAACTCCTCGTTCTTCCAGAGCACTTCGCCGCTCAGGCTCAAACAGGCCGTGCCCATGTGGCCGAAGTGGACCCAGAGCTTTTTCCCGTCGGACACGGTTGTCGGGCTGGCATGGCTGTTCTTCTTGTGTGGCCGCGGTGCGGTCTTGGTGTCCTCGACGAACAGTTCCACATCCCAATCGACCTTGCCGCTCGCCGCGTCGACGGCCAGCGACCGCAGCGAATACTTGGGTTCGGGTTCTTCGGAAGGCACGGCGGTGGTCAGAAACAATTTGCCGCCGACGGCAATCGGCGACGACCAGCCGAGGCCGCGGATGGGCGTTTTCCAGACGACATTCTTGTCCGGCCCCCAGACCGTCGGGATCGGCCGGCCGGTGTAGACGCCCAGCCCATTCGGCCCGCGAAACTCCGGCCAATCGGCGGCCGCGGCGCTTCCGATGTATGCCCCAAGGATCAGCAGGGCCGAGATCAGTCGTGTCATGGTCCGCATCCTGCTCCGTATCGAAATCGTTCACCCGAATAACTGCATCCTAGCATCGCATCGTGCCGCCGGCTATGATGCGGCTGCGGGGGTGGTCCTCCGCGTCACACCTTTCGTCGCCTCTCCAAAGGACTTCCTCCCATGCTCGAACGCGGTAACCTTTCCCGTCGCGGCTTCATGAGCCGCTCCATCGCCGGCATGACGGCCGCCGGCTTGCCACTGTGGTATGCGACTCAACTCCACGGTGCCGAAGACGCCACCCGCGCCGCTGTCGCCAAGAAGGTCGCGGCCAACGACAAGCACAACTTCGGCTACATCGGCATCGGCTCGCCGCAGAGCCGGGCCTATGCCCTCTACGGTGCAGCCAAGAAGTTCAAGTCGGTTCAAAACGTCGCTCTGTGCGATGTGGACGGCCGACACCTGACGCGCGCCGCCGAGATGTTCAAGAAGGACGGCTACGAAGCCAAGAGCTACGACGACTTCCGCAAACTCACCGACGACAAGACCATCGACGCCGTCGTCATCGCCACACCGGACCACTGGCACGCGCTGGTCGCCATCGAAGCGCTCCGCAAGGGCAAGGACGTTTACTGCGAAAAGCCGCTGACGCTCACCATTGCCGAGTCGCTGGCCTTGCAGAAGGTCGTCGCCGAAACGGGCAAGGTGCTGCAAACCGGCAGCCAGCAGCGCAGCGAGATGGGCGGCATGTTCCGCTTGGCGGCGGAAGTCGTCCGAGCCGGCCGGCTCGGTAAAATCAAGTCGATCGAATGCCGCATCGGCGATAACCCGACCTCCGGCCCGATTCCCGTCGTGGAGCCGCCCAAGGAACTGAACTGGGATATGTGGTGCGGCCCCACGCCCAAGGTGCCCTACCGCGTCAGCGCCGACGGCAAGAAGACGAATTGCCACTATGAATTCCGCTGGTTCTACGACTACAGCGGCGGCAAGATGACCGACTGGGGCGCCCACCACATCGACATCGCCCAATGGATGTTGAACATGGACAACAGCGGGCCGACCTCGATCGAAGCCCTCGAAGCCGCCGAACCGCTCAAGACCGGCGACGGCTACAACTGCCACCGGACGTTCAAGGTGAAGTACACCTACGCCAACGGGGCGACGGTCACGGCAATGGACGGCCGGGGCAAGACGGTCAAGGGCCTCGTCCGGGCCGACGGCAAGCCGGTCACCAAGAATGTGACCAAGACGGTCGAAGTCGACGGCAAGCCGGTCCGCAAGACGGAACAAGTCGCCATCGACGCGATCGACGGCAACGAAAACGGCATCATGGTCTTCGGCGACAAGGGCACCCTCTTCGTCAGCCGTGGCCTGCTCCTGGCGAGCGACGCCAAGATCCTGAGCGAACCCTTAGGCGCGAACGATCCGATGCTGTACCCGAGCCGGCCGACCGACCACATGGGCAACTTCCTGGATTGCCTGAAGTCCCGCGACAAGCCGATCACCGACGTCGTCGTCGGCGGCGGCTCGGTCATCGTCTGCCACCTCGGCGTGATCGCATTGCAGACCGGCAAGAAGTTCACCTGGGACCCCAAGGCCCACGTCTTCACCGGCGCCAACGCCGAGCTGGGGAACAAGATGAAAGGCCGCGAAATGCGCGGCCCGTGGAAGCTTGAGGTTTAAGGTTTCGGATTACGGATCGTCGGCTGTGTTCCGACGATCCGCGTTTTGTTCCGGAGTTTTCTGTGGAGCCGACGATGACTCCCGAACGCGACGAACTGAATGCGGCGCTAGAAAAGCTGGGGCATCGGTATCCGCATTGGCGCTTCGGCCAACTTCTCGCCAACGTCGCGGGTTGGGTTGGTGTTGAACTTTGGGATGCGGACGAAGAGCAATTGCTGACTGCGATCCACGAACATCTTGCCACGTCGCCGAAACCTGTCGGTTCGATTCGCTCATGAATGCCGCGATCGAGTTCCATGATTCTACACTTGTCGCCGTCGAACGGCGGGACGACACGGTCGTTGTGCGCTTGAATGCTTATCTCCATCGTTCGGAAGGTCGGCCGGGGTACGACGCGGGGACGGGGTGGATTCAAGTGGTCGAGTTGACTTTCGCCGGCGGCTTGGTCGAACGCTCGCCGGCGGAACTTCCTCTGGAGTTGGACGACGGCGAGTTGACGAGCGATTTTGAAACGCAATTCCTACTCGCGTTACCGGCCGCGAGCATCGGCGACATCCGCTTCACGACGTGCGGCTTATACGGGGATGAGCTGATCGTTCGCGGCAACGGTCTCGTCGTCAAAACGCTCGACGAAGCCCGATACGTCGAAGACTTCCCGGGCACAAATCCTTAATCGCGGCTACTTCGGCTTCTGCTCGCTCGGCTTCTCCCCGGAAGGCGTCGGACCAACGAAGGGCGACCGCACCGGCCGACCGATCCGCGGGCGATTGCGTTCCGATTCACGTGCAACACGATTTCCACGAACAGGGAACCGTCCGGATTTTTGTGGGTCGTGACCATAACCGGAACCTCTGCATTTAGTGGACTTGAAACGAAACGTCTTCTTATCGTGCCTACGCCCCGATCACATACGGCATTACGTATGGTCCCTTGGGGATGACGGCGATGGTGGCGTTCGTGCCGTAGACGGCGAGGGCCTCGGCGACGGCGGCTTCGACGGATTCGACCGGTTCGACTTCGCATTGCCGCAGCACTTCGGGGGTGGATGTCCCGCTGACGACCTTCACTTTGCACAATGCGAGCACCTTGCGGAGCATGACGAGTTGCCATTCGTCCATCTCGCAATGGTCGGCCGCACCGGCGAGCGGCCCGGGCGGGGCGACGATCGAGAGGTCGTGCACCGCTCGGGCGGAGGCTTGGAAGTACCCCTGCTCGGCGTAGCGCTGGAGACTTTCGCGGAACTCGTGGGAACCGATGCCTTCGGTCAGGCTCGCAGTCAGCACGATGGTGCCGCCGGGCTTGACGATGGACATGACCCCCGTCAGGCCCTTGACCGCCTGATACCAGGTCGTGTCCAACGGGTAGCCGGCGCAACTGGTGACGACGATGTCGCACAGCGCGGGCACGCCGGCCTTCACCGTCTCGCGGCAGAAATCCACGCCCTGCTTCCAGGCGGCGATCATGTCCCCGGCACCGACCCAAGTGATGCGGCGCTTGCCGTCGATACAGACGTTGACGATGAAATCGCAACCGGTCTTCAGCGCGATCTCGGTGTTCTCTTCGTGGACCGGATTGCCGTCCAGACTTCCGCAGTCGGCCTTGGGGTGTTCGAGAAACCGCGGCGAATGCCAGGCGGCGACGGTGGTGAGATGCGCGATGCCCGGGCAGATCAGCTTGCGGCCGCCGGAGTAGCCGGCCATGAGGTGCGGCTCGATCAGACCGGTCGTGATTTTGAGGTCCGCTTGCGTGTAGTGCTTGTCGATCCAAATGGGAACGCCGTGCGTGCTGACGCCGAGGTAGTCATGTTCGCCGTCGGCCTTGCCGTGGTGGTTGACGCAGCGAACATTCGCGGCGATGTCCGCGCCGACGAGTTCGATCAGTTCGTCCCCCTCGTTCGGCCGATGGAGACCGGTGGCGATCAGGATGGTAATCGCTTCGCGAGGAATGCCGGCGGCTTCGAGGATGGCAAGCATCGGCGTCAGAATCAGCCGATTCGGCACCGGCCTGGTGATGTCGCAAATGACGATGCAGGCGGACTTACGGCCGCGTGCCAGAATCGACAGCGGCGGCGTGCCGATGGGGTGCTCCAAGGCGTGGGCGACGGCGGCAACGGGGTCGGCGAGCGGCTCGGCGTCTCGGATCGTCAGCGGCGGGGCGATCAGGTTCGCGGCCGGAAGTTCGACGACGAGGCCGGTTTTGCCGTAATCGAGGGTGACTTTCATGGTGGTCGGTTTTCGGTGTTCCGTTTTCAGGTTGAGGCGCGAACGCAAATGCGCCTTGTGGGCCGTCGCGGGAAGTCTATCATAACACTTTGCGTTTGCCGACCCACCGCGACCTCGAACCCCGAACGTACCATGTCGATCGACAAAAGCCTGAAACTGAAGTCCGGCGGCAACGTCAACCGCTCCGTGATGAGCCGCGTCGAGCGGATCGCGAAGATGATGGAGGACGGCAAGTTCGAAGACGGCCGCAGCCCCTTCGGCATCCCGAAGACGCGCGTCATCAAGGTCATCCTGAAGAAGAAGAAGGAAAAGGTCGAAGGCGAGGGCGCGGCCGCCCCGGCCAAGGACGCCAAGAAGAAGTAACTCGCGCTTCGCGCGGATTCCGAAAAGCCGCCGGCTCCTCCGTTCGGGAAGCCCGCGGCTTTTTTCGTTGGTGGATGTGCAGCCGTCGCGTACGCTTTCGACTCGACCTGCAGGAACAATCACCCGGAGCGACATGAACGCCACTCCCATCTCTTGGCGCCTCGGTCTGGCCGCCGGGATCGTCGCGCTCGCTTCGGCGGCTTATCTCCTCGCCGGGAGCGTCGACGTGAAGCTTCAGTCGCTGCTCGGGGTGATCGCGTTTCTGCTGGTCGCGGTGCTCTTCTCCGCCGATGTGCGGGCCATCAACTGGCGCGTGGTTCTTACGGGGTTTCTGCTCCAGGTGTCCCTGGCGCTCGTCATCACCAAGGTACCGTTCGTTTATCGCCGTTTCGAGGAAATCGGCAACTTCGTCGCCAAGTGCCTCACCTTCACCGAAGGGCCGACGGCGACCCTCTTCGGCACGGTGTGGCCGCGGCCCCCCTTGGCACTCATCATCCTGCCGACCGTCGTGTTCGTTGCCTGCGTGTTCACGATCCTGTTTCACCTCAAGGTCCTCCAGGGGGTGGTCTGGGTGTTGGCGAAACTGATGGTGTTGGTCATGGGCAAGCGCGGCGTGAGCGGCGCGGAGACGCTCTCCGCGGTCGCCAATGTCTTCATGGGCCAGACCGAAGCGCCGTTGATTGTGGCGCCCTACGTGGCCAAAATGACGAAGTCCGAACTGATGGCGATCATGATCGGCGGCATGGCGACGATCGCGGGCGGCGTCATGGCCGTTTACATCAGCATGGGCGCCGATGCCGTGGCAATCCTGGCCACGAGTACGATGGCGGCGCCCTGCGGGTTATACGTCGCCAAAATGCTGCAGCCGGAGACCGAAACGCCGCTGACGCGCGGTTCGCTGACCATCGTCAACGAGACGGGCTACGCCAACGTGATCGACGCGGCGGCGGCGGGTGCTTCCGAAGGGATGAAGCTGGCGATCAACATCATCGCCATGCTGATTGCCTTCACTGCGCTCATCGCCTTCGCCAACTATCTGCTCGGCCAAATGTGGGACGGGCTGACGCTGCAGGCCATCTTCGCCGAAATCTTTGCCCCCGTCGCGCTGCTGATGGGCGTCGACGCGGCGGACGTGCCCAAGGTCGCCGAGTTGCTCGGCGTCAAGCTCGTCGGCAATGAGTTCCTGGCCTTCGACGCCCTGACGCAGAACTACAAACCCGGCACGCCGAACGGCATGACCGACCGCTCCTACGCGCTGACCACCTACGCCCTGACGGGCTTCGCGAACATCGGTTCGATCGGCATCCAACTCGGCGGCATCGGCAGCCTGACCAAGGATCCGGCCGATCAAGCCGGCCTCCGCGCCAAGCTCGCCCGCCTGGGGCCGAAGGCGCTTCTGGGCGGATTTCTGGCGACGCTGATTAATGCCGCCGTGGCAGGCGTCTTGTTGTAAGTGACGGATTGTACCAACGCGATTGCCGGAACCGAGCCGGTACTGCGACTCGTACCGGTGACGTAATGCCTCGGAAATGAGAATTCGGTAGGCGTTATCGATTTTTCCGATTCGGACTGCGAGGCGAGCGCAGTCGGCAGGAAATCGTTCTAAGCTTGCTCAGGCTTCGCCAATGCCTGAGATGAGTCTCGCCCGATGACGCCCGCCTCCGGATCGCTCCAACACCCGATGACGTCGAACTCGACGGCCGCTTCGCGCTTCACGCCGCCGGTCGATCTGCCGCGCAAAGCGCAGATCCGACTGACCGAACGGATCGACCTGATCCGCAACAAACACAAACCGCTCTCGATCCTGCGTGCCGAAGCCAAGCGCGTCCTCGATCAGTTTCTGGATCAGGAAGTGACCGCATCGGCCCTGAGCCGGTCGGACCGGGACCGCATCGTCGAAGATCTGATCGCGTCGTCCACCGGCTTCGGGCCGTTGGAGGAAGTGTTTCGGGACGAGTCGATCAAGGAAATTCTGATTCTGAACTCGTCGCAGGTGATCGGCCGCAAGAGCGACAATTGGCTGCCGACCAGTGCCCGTTTTCGGGACGACGATCAGGTCCGCATCGTGCTGCAGAACTGGGCGAATCTTGGGGAAAGCTACGTACCGGGGTCGCCGTCGGTCGGCGGCTTCGATCTGCGGTTGCCGAACGGCTTTCGGGTCATCGCGATCCTACCGCCGCCGGTGATGAACGCCAAGCCGCAGATTCTGCTGATCCGCAGCGCACCGGCCATTTCGGCACCGGCGGCAGGCATCGGCGGCACGGGCAGTTCCGTGGGCAGCATGTCCGGCATCTATCGGCCGCCGAGCACGTCTGGGATCGCGACGACGCCCGCCCCGCGGCAGACCGTTCCCAGTGCGACGTCAACCGCGGGCCAAGGGGCGGACAAGCCGGAATCCGGCGTCATCACCCTCGGGGCACCGCAGACGCGCGGCAACGGCCCGAATTCCAGCGTCGGCTTCTTCGCTCCGCCGTCGTCGCAATCGTCCGCATCCCTTTCCTCGTCGATGTCGTCCACCTCGATGGTCGATCCCTACGTCCGCATTCGGCAAAAGGTGACGCAGCGGATCATCACCAAACTCGCCGCCGCAGGCGTCTACGACCTGAACGTGATCCCGCAACCGGAACTGCACCGCGTCATCCTGGCACAGGTCATGGAGTTCTGCATTCAGGAAAAATACAGCGGTGACGAAACCATGTACGACCGGCTCACACTCGAAATCCTGGCCGGCATGAACCGGTGAACTCGGGATCAGGGGCGCATCCACTTTCCTCGGGTTCGCGTAAGATAACTCCGTCGGTTCACACCCACGGAGTCGCCGGCCATGATTCCGCAACGCATTCGGCTCCTCGGCTTTCTCTCGTACAAGGACGAGCAGGAAATCGATTTCGGCAGCGCGGCCTTGTGGATGCTCGCCGGCAACAACGGCAGCGGCAAGTCGGCGATCTTCGACGCCCTCACCTATGCCCTCTTCGGCGCCCACCGCGGCGGTTCCACGAACCACGTCGAACTCATCAACAAGGAATCGAACGCCGCCACGGTCGAGTTCGACTTTCGCCTGGACCACGTCTCCTACCGCATCCGACGCACGCTGCGCCGAAGCACCAAGGGCAGTGCGACCGGCACGCAGCAACTCTCGACAATCCATACCGACGGCTCGGTCGAACCGATCCCGGACACGTCACGCAAGGCCGATTTCGATGCCTGGATCGACGCCCACATCGGGCTGAACTACGAGACCTTCACGTCGTCGGTTCTGCTGTTGCAGGGGAAGGCCGAGAAGCTGCTGGACGCCAAACCGAGCGGCCGCGCCGCGGTGCTCGCCGGGATCGTCAACCTCGAACGCTACGAGAAGCTTCACGCACGCGCCAACGACCGCAAGCTGGAATGCAAAAACCGGCTCGAAGCCCTCAGCCATCAGTTGGCCGGCATTGCCGATGTGACCGACCTCGAATACGCCACCGCGCTGCTCGCGGTCGAAGCGGGCGACGACGACCGCAGGCAGGTGCTCCAGCAGATCGAAGACCTGGTGACTCTGGAACTGGCTGCCACGCGTCGGCTCGACGCGGTGAATCGCCTCGCCGGGGCCAACAAGCGGCTGGCCGCCGCCAATACGATTCTGCACGACGCGGGCCGGATCGAAACCGACGACCGTCGCAGGCAGGAACTCGCCGGAGTGCTGCCCGCCGCGCATACGGTCGTGACCATGCGGGCCGATGCGACCGCGTCCCAAGCCAAGGCCGAGAAGTTCATCAAGGAGCGCGAGGCGACGCAGGTCCGCACAACGGCCGCCGATGTGGAGGTCGTTCGCCTCAAGAAGCAACGGGACGAACTGCTCACCCGGCAGACCACCGAAGAAGCCAGGCTTCAGGCCCTCGGCACGCGGCTGCGCGAACTGTCCACGCTCCTGGAGAAAGTTCGCCAAGGCGATGAAGCCGAAGCCGAGGTCGCGCGGCTGACCGCCGAATTGTCGGCGCATCCCGCGTCGCTCGAAGCCGAATTCACGGAAACGACTCGAACGCTAGAGCGATTGGAGCACCTGCGCGGCGATCTCGTCCACTTGGAACGTATCGGCAGCGAACGACAGGAACTGATTGAAGCCCAAGAGCTGGAAGCGAAGCAAAAGTCGGAATTGGCCACCGTCACCGAGCGCGGCAAGCAACGGAAGACGGCACTGGCCGAAGCCGAGCCGGTGGCGGCACAGGCCGTCACCGAACGCAATGCCGCGGCCGAGCGACTGGCCGTGGCCCGCAGCCGCTTCGACGCGGCGACGTTGGCTTCGCAGGAAGTCGAACACTTGGCCGGCAAGCCGACCTGCACGGCCTGCGGCCAAACCCTGACCGCGGCACACCTGGCGGAGGAGCGAGCCAAGCGCGACGCGGAACTGCGCCGGGCGTCCGTCGAACGCACCCAGTCCGAGGAAGCCCTCGCTCGGGCCGCGAACGCCTCCGACGCGGCCACGCAGCAGTTGGCGACGCTGACCAAGCAACGGGACGCGGCCCGCGAACAGTACCTGAAGTTCAAGAATCTCGTCGCCGACTCGGGCCGGACGACGACCCGACTTCGCGAAGCGCTCAGCTTGCGCTACGACGAGCTTTCCCAACCCGAATCGCACAAAATCGCCGCAACCCAACCGGCGGATTGGGCGACGACCATTTACCCGGCGAGCCCGGATCTCGTGCGGCTTCGCCGGGAGGCCGAGACGTGGGATGCGGTCCGACGCAGGCAGAAACAACAGCAGGAATCGCTGACGAAAGTTGCGATGCTGCGGGCAAAGCACGAAGGCGCGGAGGCCGGATTGGCCCGCCTCCGCGCCGGCCTGGCGGGGCTGGACCCCGCCGCGATCCGCACGGAGCACCACGGCGCGACCACCGAGGAAAGCTCGTTGGCCGCATCGGTGAAGAGCATCCGGAATTCGCTGGTTCCCGTCGTCCGCGCTTTGGAGACGCGCACTGCGGAGGGGCACGATTGCGTGCAGAAACTCAGCGACCTGCAGGGGAAGCTGAACACCGAGGAGATGAACCGCAAACATTGCCGCGAAGCGGGCGACCGGGCGCTCGCGCAACTGCCGCCCGCCTGGCAGACTTTGGTGAAGGACTCCCACACGGCGGAATACAGCGCCTGGAGTACGGAATATCAACGCCTGCTCGCCGACGGCGTCGAGGCCAAGGCCAAGTCGCTGACCCAAGCCCGCATCAATCAGGAAGCATTACGGGACGACATTCGCCTGCAGGAACGCGAGCTGGCCAAGTTCCCGCCCGAAGCGGACGTCTCACCGGATGAGATCAAGCTGCGGATCGCCGCAGCCCGCAACCTTGCGGACGAAAAGGACGATGCCCTGCTCGACGCCCGCAAGGCCAAGGCGGACCTCGATTCCCTGAGATCGCAGCGGGGCAAACTCACAACCGAGGCGACCCGGATCGACGGCGAATTCCACCGCTGGAAAATCGTCGCCGAACTGCTCGGCCGCGATCGGCTCCAGCGCTTTCTGGTACGTCAGGCCGAGCGGCAGATCGTCGAGTACGGCAATGCCGTGCTCGACCGACTCAGCGGCGGGCAGCTTTTCCTCAAGCTCGTGGGTGGGGATGAAGGCACGGGCGTCGACAAGGCACTCGACTTGGAAGCGACCAACCGCATCGCCGGGACGGCCCCGATCAACGTTTCGTTTCTCAGTGGATCGCAGAAGTTCCGCGTTGCGGTCAGCTTGGCCCTCGCCATCGGCCAATACGCGGGCCGTCAGCAGCGGCCGATCGAAAGCGTCATCATCGACGAAGGATTCGGCTGCCTGGATCGTCAGGGGCGGCAGATCATGATTCAGGAACTGCAGAACCTCCGCGGCCACCTGCACTGCATTCTGCTGGTCAGCCATCAGGAGGAATTCGCCGACGCCTTCCCGGACGGCTACCGCTTCGAACTGGAGGACGGCACCACCCGCGTCAAGCGCTTTCAGCGCTGAGGTGGCTTCGGCCGCAGCTTGCGGTCGTGGGCCTCGCCCTCAGCGAGCGAAATGAGATCGTCCTTGTCCGTGTCGATCACGGCGAACTGGGCGGCGCTGCCGAGGAACTCGCCGCGGCTGACGTCGCCGTCGCTGTTGCGGTCCATCCGGCTGAACCAGATCGGGCCGGGCTTGGGTGCCGCCGGCTGCATCGCGGTCTGCTGGGTGAAGTCGTCCGACAGCGGCAGGCGGGCGCCGTTGAAGGCAGGACCGGGGGACGCCTGCAGGAACACCACCGGCCGCAGGATGCCCGCGGAGACGGTCGTCGCCCCCGGGGCTTCGAGCAGGCTCAGGCGTTCCCACGCCGTCCGAAGTTCGCGCAGGCTCAGCTTGCCGTCGTGATCGTCGTCGAGCACTTGAAACAGCGTCGGCCGATTCACGGACGCCGAGAGCGCGAAGCCGAGGTCCATGGTGCAGCGCTGCATGTCGAAGTAATTCACCAGCTCCGCACGGATGAGCCGGCCGTCGGCATTCACGTCCGCCGAGTCGAAGATCGAGCGGATGAACTGGTTCGAGATGCCGCCCAAATCCTGCTCGTCGATGTGCTTCTTGGCTCCGAAGACGGTGGCGATCAGGCCATCGTAGACCGACTTCGATTGTTTGGCATCGGGCACGAACAGGGACAGTTCCACCGATTGCGATCCGAAGCGAAGCACGGCGCGACGCTTG
>Ga0105047_10007464_pt1 | contig 18411 bp, 15 predicted proteins | sample MAT04_FD_78384 | JGI IMG/M metagenome (GOLD analysis project Ga0105047, IMG submission 78384) | Freshwater microbial communities from Lake Fryxell liftoff mats and glacier meltwater in Antarctica - MAT-04 (megahit assembly) | ecosystem: Environmental > Aquatic > Freshwater > Ice > Liftoff... | reverse complement strand
TTTTGCCGAAGCAGTTAAGTTTCAGCAACGCGAACATATGGAACGGTCGCTTGCTTATGCGAAGCTAAAGCTAGGTCTGGGCCGTCGCTGGCGTGTGGCGTAGGACTTACTCGCTGCGCGTCGTAGGGGTAGCGGCTCCTTCTGATAAGGTACGTTTTAATGGCGTTTCACATCCGAGTAGCGCATATCTCGGATTATAGTCCATCGCTCGGGAGATCTTCTGCCTCCTCCCTGGGCCAAATCCAGGACCTCCCCTCCCTTACGGTCGGGGTTCTGTTTGTGGTTAAGTGATCGAAAATAGAACCGCGACCGTGAGGGAGCGGAAGTCCCGGCCCGAAGGCTTTGTGTCACGAACGGGCCAAGATCAATGTTTTCACCCTCCCGTAAGCGGTGGATCACATTCGCTCATTGATTGCTCAGAAATAATGGAGTTGCTTGGTCCTGCGCGACCCGGTAGGCGGACCGTGAGGAGGTGAAGCTACTTCCCGGACAACGACACATGTTTGACGCGATCTTCCTCCGCGCCCTTCTTGTCGCCCATCCGCATTTTGAGTCCGGCCCGGGTTAGATAGGCATTCGCGTAATTCGGCTTCAGGTCAATGGCGAAATTGAGGTCGGCGAGGGCCTTCGGTAATTGGTTGGCCAGCATATAAGCAAAGCCTCGGGCGTTTAAAGCCTGCACATGTTTCGGATCAATCGTGAGTGCTTCGGTCAATGCGTCGATCGCCTTCTGATAACTGCCCGCCTGAGTTAGCTTGCGGCCGAGCGAGTTGTAACCCTCCGCGGTAAGTCCCGCTGGCGTCGCCGGTTCGGGGACCGTCACCTTCGGTGCAAGCGCGGGAGCAGGAGGAGCGGGAGCGGGCTTTTGCACGGCTACCACCGGGGCCTTCGGTGTTTCTACCACTGCCGGAACTGGGGCCGGCGCAGGGGCCGAAGCCAGAGCGGGCGGTGCCTTGGCGGCTTCAATCTTATCTTCGGTCATCGCCAACAATGACGCCGCTTCCGGTAAAGATGGCTTCAGCCGCAAGGCTTCTTTCAGGTCGCTCTTAGCACGCTCCAGGTTGCCCAAGAGTAAGTGCGCACTGCCCCGGGCATAAAATGCTTCGGCATAATTCGGATTCCGGCGGATGGCTTCGGAACGGTCAGCTAAGCCGCGTTCATGATCGCCGAGTAAGTGGTAAGTGCCGCCCCGGATGACATAAAGCTCCGCGTCCGCCGGATCGAGTTTAATGGCGGCGCTCCGGTCAGCCAAGGCGCGGTCTAGCTCTTTCAATTCCACAAAACTGGTGGCGCGCGCTAAGTAGACATGCTTATTTTCGGGTTGTAACTTCAGCGCCGCGGTAAAGTCCGCTACCGCCTCAGCGTGTTGACCCAGCCGTTGTTTCGATCCCCCGCGCAGCGTCAAGGCCTTATCCGAATCCGGACTCGCTTTGACCACTGCGTTCATGTCGCTGATCGATTTTTCGAAATTTGCCAATTGCCCGTAGGCGTAGCCGCGCTCAAGTACCGCTTCCCAGTAATCCGGCTTTAAGGCCACGGCGCGGTCGTAATCTTCCACCGCGTCCCGGTACTTGCCTAACAACGCCAGCGCCACGCCGCGATCTTTGTAGGGCCCCGGGTTATCGAGGCGCAACTTAATCCCCTTGGTCAGATCGTCGATGCCGCTCTGATACTGCCCTAGCTTCACCTGCTCGACACCGCGCGCGTTGTAGGTCTGCGCCCGTTCCATCCCGGCACCGATCGCTCGCGTATAGTCCGCCACCGCTTTGGAGGGCTGGCCCAAGGCCGCATTCACATCGCCGCGCAGCAGCCAGGCTTCGCCATCGTCCGGATTTAGCGTGAGGGTCTGGTCCAGGTCCGCTAGCGCGGCCGGCAGCCGGTTCAGCATCATCCGCAGCCGCGCCCGCGCGCGCCATATAGCGGCCGACGAGGGGTTGAGCGATACCGCTTCGTTGTAAGCCGCTTCGGCCTCAGCGTCCTTACCTTCTGACTCGAAGCGTTCGCCCGCCTCCAGCAGCCGCTTCGCTTTTCCAGCATCCGGCTTTGGCGGCGCTTTCTGCGCCGTCATTTGTCCCGCGCCTAGGCAGGCGCACAGTACTAGCATCACCAGTCCGATTCGCCGATTCATCTGGGTTTCATGGTACCATCCGGCCTCAACTCCAGCCGCTGTCCGCGCCACTCCACCGTGTTAAACATGGCCCCCGCCACCCAGATTCCGAAAGCGAAACAATCCCAGGCTGGGGCCAACCACCAACCGGACCGCGCTACCCGGCTCTCGAGCACCAGCACCCCGGTCGCGTAGGCGCTGGCCCAACGCACCGCGGCGATCGTCAGCGCTACGCCAAACTGGCCGCTCAGCAACGCCATCAACATCCAGAGGCCGGCATGCGTCACGGGCAAGCCCCAATAGCCATCGCCCCGCGATACGCGGATGGTCCGCGCCCAGCGGATCTGGTGCTTGACGATGCCACGCCAGGAGTCCTCGCCCAAAGTCGTCTCCACCACGGTGCGCGAAAGCTCGACGCGCTTGCCCAACTGCGTGATGTGCCGCGCCAATTGATAGTCGTCGGCCAAATAGTTTTCGAGCGCCTCAAAGCCGCCGATCGCGGCCAAGTCGGCGGCACGAAACACGAGCGTCGCCCCCAAGCCAAATTCTTTGATCCCCGCGAGCGGCGCCACCAGGACGCCGGCCGCGAAGTCCACGGCAATGCCCAAAGCTTCCCAGCGGCCCGCCGTACCGCGCGAACTCGCCCGGTAAAGGCATGTCACGACGCCGATCTCCGGCTGCGACAAGGGCGCGGTCACCTCTTCGAGATAACCCGGTGAGACGGCGATGTCGCTATCGTTCACCAGCCACAGCGGATAGCGCGCCTGCCGGGCCAGTTCTACCAGCGCAGCTACCTTGCCGTTCGGCGCCTGGCGCTGCACGGGGAACCACTCGATACGCAGATGCGGAAATTCCCGCTGCAGCCGCTCGATCTCGGCCAAAGCCGCATCCGCCGGATCGGTGACGCCAAATAACAATTCAAAGCCGGGCGCATACTGCTGCTGCGCATGTCCGCGGATGGCCTCGTAGAAGCCCGGATCGAGCCCGCGGACCGGCTTCAAAATCGACACCGGCCCCGGGTGGGTCGCCACTTCCGGACGCCGCCGCCACTGGCGCAACGCCGCCCAAAGGGCCACCGAATGATAACCACAAGTGACAGCCGCGCAGGCCCAAAGCAGATAGACGATCATGCCGCCAGCAGCCAAACCCCTGCCGCTACCAGCCCCGCGCCCGCCCACCGCGCCGCTCCCACGCGTTCCCCCAAAAAATACCGCGCCATGAAGGTTTCAATCACCAAGCTAGCGGCGGTGGCCGGCACCGCAAAGCTCAAGTCGGCAATTTCCAGTAGCTTTAAGAAGCAGAAGAATGACGCGGCCATGAAACCAATCGAAGCCAACAGGAAGCGCCTCTGAAACATTGCGAGCCACACGCGGCCCAGGCGGCTAGGCCGAAAATCGACAATCTCCCCGTGCCGCTTCATCTCCGCGGCTTGCAGCGCATCGGCGCCTACCGTTGAGATCACTACGCCCATCACCAACAGCCAGGTCATGCCCGGGCCTTGGGTGCCGTGCGCCCTACCAGCATCGTCCCCGCCGTAATCAAAGCGATTCCCGCCGCCCGCTGCCCCGTGATGCTCTCGTGCAGAAACAGCCAGCCGGCCAGTGCGCTCAGCACATAGCCAATCGACGTCACCGGTAGGACATAGCTCAAATCCGCCAGAGACAGCAGCGTGATGCGCGTCAAGGTCCAGAAGATCAGCAGCCCGATGCCGGCGATCACGAACGGGTTCAGCAGCGCCGTCAAAAGCGGCTCTCCGCTCACCCGGTGCTTCATTCCCCAACTCATCGAGAAATTCCCCACCACGTTCGCCAGAACCACCACTGCCGCCAAGATACGAATCCGCAAGCTTTCAGTATACGGAACACTTACGACTCACTCTGCGTAATAATCCACAGTATGTCGGCCCTTGAAATTCTCGGTACTGCGGCGAGCTTGAGCCTTTTGGCCGGTTGGCGCTTATATGCAACCGTGCTGGCCGTGGGCATCGCCCTGCGCTTCGATTGGTGGCACTTGCCCGCTCAGCTGACTAATCTGAGTGTCGTCTCGCACACCTGGGTCTTGAGTGTCGCCGCCATCGGCTTCGTCTGTGAATTCTTCGCCGACAAGGTCCCCTGGCTTGACTCGCTGTGGGACTCGGTACACACCTTCATTCGCCCCGTCGGCGGTGCGCTGCTGGCCTTCAGCTTCATCTCGCCGACTGACCCGAAGATGCAGGTGATCTTTTTTCTGCTAGGCGGTGGCATGGCCCTTTTGAGCCACACCACCAAAACCGGCACGCGCCTGATCGTCAATCAGAGTCCGGAACCGGTGTCGAACGTCGTCACCAGTCTGGCGGAAGATGCCACCGTCGCCGCCGGGCTCTGGCTCACTTTCACCCATCCGCTCGTCGTCACTTTCGCGGCCCTACTTGCCGTCATCCTCTGCGTCATCGTCATCCGTTTGGCCTGGGGACTGTTGCGCCGTCAGGTAAAGTGGCTGGCCAGCGCTTAGAAGATCCAGACCATCGGGGCCAATCCGGAGGTCACCTCACCCACCCGCAGCACTACGCTGAGGTTTCCGACCGTTCCCGGCGGCACCTTGGTCGGCATGCGGACATTGATTTGCAGCACTCCTACTTGCCCGGGAGCCGCTCTGGCGAACACCAGCTCGGTCAACTGGCCCCCAATCCACACCGTTACCGGCAGACGCGGCTTCGGAAAGGGCGCCAGGGCTGGGGTGCCGTCGGGAAGGTCGATCTCCCAAAGCCCGAAGCCCGTCGCGAACAGCGACAGCACGGAGCCCTTCTCCGCCGGATTGTTGCGTACATTGGCGCCGCCATCCTCATTGAAGGCCAATGCCTGCTGATTTTCCACTACGAAAAGCGCCGGTGCTGACTCGGCCACCTCCACGACCCGCGTCCCCCGAAGGGTGCCGCCGACGGTTACCGTTACCGTCACGCGGGCCCGGCCCGTCACCATCCGCGGAACTTGCAGGTTGATCTGGGTTTCGGAAACATAGAACAGCGGGGCAGGGAAGCCGTCGAAGCGCACTTCGACGCCTTGCACGCTGGTGTCCCAACGGCCCAGCAAATCCACCCGGCCCAGCGCTCCGGCTACTGGCCCAAGCCCGGCCCCAAATAGCGTCAGTAGACTGCCGGGCACGGCCGGCGCTGTCCGGAGCGTCGCCGCGCTGACCACCGCCGTAATGCCTGGTTGGGCCACCAGCCCCGACGCTTCCACCTGCCGCGCCACGGCCCGAATCCGGTGGTTTTCCTGGTCGGCAATCAATAATTCCCCGCTCGCCGTGACCGCCAAACTGATGGGCCGGTTGAGCATGGCGATGGCCGCCGGGCCGTCGTCGCCGGAATAGCCCGCCTCGCCGGTGCCGCCGACCTCGCCGCGCGCTCCATTGGGCGCCACCAGAAAAATCCGGTTCCGGGCGGCGTCAGCCAAGTAGAAGTTATCGCCGCTCCAGGCGATGGCCACGGGCTCCACCAAGCCTTCCGACGGGAAGCCCATCATGATCCCTTCCCGGCCCACCCAGCGTACGCGGCGATTTCCGCTATCCACCACGAATAGCGCGCCCTTCGGGTCATACACCACGTCCGTCGGCCTTTGCAAAGTCGCGGTTCGGGCCGAGGCGCCGTCTCCGGTATTGCCAGGCGTACCTCGCCCCGCCACTAAGTTCAGCAAGCCCGACCCCATCACTTTCAGCACGCGATGATTCTCCGTGTCGGCGATCGTCAGTAGGCCGTCCAAATCCAACGCCAGCCCCCGGGGTCCGTTTAACGGCGCTTGCTGGGCTACTCCGTTTCCCGCGCCCGCCACGCCCGTCCCGGCGAACGTCTCAATCATCCCGGTCTTCCGGATGCGGCGAATTACGTGGTTCCCGGTATCGGACACATACACGTTGCCGTCGCGATCCACCACCAAGCCCGTGGGCGAGCGCAGCTTGGCCACGATCGCCAACTTCAGGTCGCCCGCATACCCGGCCTCTCCCGTGCCGGCAATGGTCTCAATCTGTCCGTTCAGCCCGATTCGCCGCACCCGATGATTCGCCGTGTCCGAGATGTAAATATTCCCGGCCCTGTCCGTCGCCACGCCGGCCGGCGCGCGCAACCGCGACTCGACCGCCGGTCCGCCGTCGCCCCCAAATTGAAAGCTCCCCGTCCCCGCCACGATCTCTGAGCCCAGCCGGCTCGACTTCCGCACAAAAGGTCCATCTGCGAACCAAACCGCTCCCGACGCGTCCACCGCCACGTCCCGCGCTCCGTTGGCAAAGGAAAACACCGCCCCCTCCGGCGTCACTCGCCGCACCGGGCTCTCCCGACCTTCCGCCACGTAAAGGTCGCCCGAAGCTGCGTCGATGGCCAACCCGGTGATCGTGCCGAACCTGATCCGCGGCGCCAACCCCGCCGTGGACATCACCCGCTCCAACAGCCCGCGCTGCACCCTGCGAATGTCATTGTTTCCAGAATCGGCGATGTAGAGCAGCCCCGCCTTGTCGAGCGCCAAGGCCGTCGGCGACCGGAGGTTCGCCGTCAACGCCCGCGCATTCTCGGTCGACCTGCCCGGCTCGCTGCCCCCTACGAGATGCGTCAGTTGCCCGTCGGTCGATAGGCGGTAGACGCGGTGGGCGCCGAAGTCCGAAATATACACCTGCCCAGCCGTATCCACCACCACATTGCGGGGGGCATTCAAACGAGCATCGGTCCCTTTGGTGGGTACTCCGAAGAGCGAAACATCCGAGTTTCCTCCACCCGCCAAGGTGCTGATCCTCCCCTCGGTAGAGACGCGCCGTACCCGCGCATTTCCGAGATCGGCGATGTAGAGATTCCCGGCCACGTCCACCGCCAATCCGTACGGCGAGTTCAACTGGGCCGCTGAAGCGGGCCCCCCATCCCCCGCCGACCCGGGTTGGCCATTGCCAGCTACCGTTGTAATTTTCCCGCTGGGCTCGATCCTGCGGACTCGATGATCTGGACCATCGGCCACGTACGTGTTGCCAAATCCATCGATCGCAATCCCTTCCGTTGAAGCGAGCGCGGCCGTCTGGGCGGCGACAGACTCCGCCACGGCGTTCGATCCGGCAATCGTGCGGATCGTAAGTATTTGATTCCAAGCCAGATTGCAGTAGGTGAGTAGTAGGACGAGTTTTTTCATATCCGATTCCTGAGGGAGTTCCCTAAGTAAGTGTGTTTCGGAGGGAAAAATTCTCATTTATTTTGCTCTGGTCGAGAAGATTTTTGTCCACCAAAAACGGCCAGAAACTGAATGCCACGATTTATCACCGGCAGCCTGCTATTTGCTTGGCTGCTCTGTCTAGTTCCGTCGCCCGACACCGAGGTTCCGCTTGAGATCCATCTCAAGACCCGGACCTACGACCCCCTCTCGACTGAAGTCGGCGCGAAATCGAGCCCCCTACGCGCCGCCGATAGCGATGGCCGCCGTCGCGTGCTGGCTCAGTTCACGCGGCTTTTGAACCCCGAGGAAATCGACCTGCTGGCGAACCAAGGTGCGCGCATTCTCGGCTTTATCCCGGACCAGGCCTACGTCATCTCCACCCCGGCCGGATTTGCCTGGGATCCATTTCCCTTGCGGTCCCAAGCGCCCATCGCTCCCAGCGATAAGTGGAGCCCCCTGCTCACCTCATCACTTGCCCTCAGCGACGCCGCCCGCGACCCGGACTCGGTCTTCTACCTCGTGCTCTTTCATGAGGATGTCGCCCCCGAGGACGCCCGCACGCTGGCCCTCACCCAGGGCCTCGAAGTCCGCGAGCATCCCAACCTGTTACCGCTCCACATGCTGGTGCAAGGCCCGGAAGCCGTCATCCGTGGTCTCACCGCATTCGACGAAGTCGCCTATATCCTCCCCGCCTCGGAGGATCTCGCCAAAGGCTGGCCGGTCGTCCCTTGCGAAAACGGCATCGTGGGCGGCTATCCGCTCAGTCCCCTGGCCGCCGCCGCCGCCACCGGCCCCGGTTGGGGCAGCCCCCGCACTCCCATCACGCTTACTACCACCTGGGGCCCGCTGAGCAATAAGCTCGACGCCACCGCTACCCGCGCCGAGATCGAGCGCGCCCTCGCTGAATGGTCGCGCGTGGTGCAGGTAACTTTCCGCCCGGGCTCTTCCTCCACGGCGACCCGCAATTTCAACATCCTCTTCGCCACCCGCGCTCATGGAGATCCTTTCCCGTTCACCGGCACCACTGGCGTCATCGCCCACGCCTTTTACCCTTCGCCCCCCAATCCGGAGCCCATCGCCGGCGACGTCCACTTCAACGACGACATGCCCCTACGCATCGGTGCCGATATCGACCTTTTCTCCGTCGCCCTGCACGAAGTCGGCCACGCCCTCGGCTTGCCACACATGGACTCCGGCAATGCCGTAATGTATCCCTACTACCGCCGGCACACCGCCCTCGCCTCCGCGGATATTGCCGCCATCCGTCAGCTCTACCTCTCCGCGGATTCCACCGGCGGCGGCCCGGTGCCCACTTTCCGGGTCACCGCTACCCCCGTCGCTAATACTTCCGCCGATACCGCCGACCTCGCCGGCACAGTGGAGAATGGCACCTTGCCCATTCGCCTCCAGTGGGCCAACAACCGCGGCGGCGGCGGCACGGTTTTGGCCGATAGCGCGCGCCGGTGGTCGGTGCGCAACGTGCCGCTCGTCGCCGGCGTGAACGCCATCGCGCTCACCGCTACCGATGCCTCTGCCACTCGCGCCGTGGAGTCAATCGCCATCACCCGCGCCGCTACACCCGGGAATACCCCCACCCCGAGCGCCCCTGCGGCTCCTCAACTTCGGGTAACCGTCCCCAACGCCAACGACCGTACGACGGCCCCCACCGTCCGCGTCACCGGCACGGCCACTGCCGCGGGAGGAGTACGCCGCATTCTCTGGAATACGGCGACCGCTAGTGGACAAGCCGAGGGAACTATTTCGTGGGCGATCTCCGCGCTACCCCTGGCGCGTGGCGCGAATGCGGTCACCCTTCGCCTCGAAACCAGCGACGGCCTCACCGCCACTACCCAACTCACGCTCCATCGTGACGCCACCAACGACACGACGCCTCCCTTGATTACGATCGTCTCCCCGGCCACAGTCAGCATTTCCACTTCCAATGCCTCCATCGTTGTCTCTGGCACCGCCTACGATTCCGGCGGCGTGGCCGAAGTCACTTGGCAAAACTCAGCCGGCGGCGCAGGAATCGCCATCGGAACCAACTCCTGGCGGGCAGAAGTGCCGGTCTACCAAGGCTTCAACACCCTGATCATCCGTGCGCGCGACGCTTCCGGCAAAACCGCTTGGCGTAGCATCAACGTCACGCGCCGCTAGCATGCCTTTTGCTATACTCTCGGATAGATGCACCGCCAATTCGGCGCCCTACCTCCTGTTTTCTTACCCACGCCCGCCGGCGTGATCCAACTCACGTAATGAAAACCACCCTCCCTCTCCCCAATGGCGTGGAATCCCTCTTTGGGACGCGAGACGAGAATCTGCGTCTGCTCGAACAGGGCTTCGGCGTTCGTCTAGACGTCTGTGCGGAAGGCCTGAACGTGGAGGGCGAAGAGGCCGCCGTGGCCCGCGTCTCGCAGATCGTGAACGACTTTGGCGAGCTCGTCCGCCAGGGTCACGTTTTTGGCAACGGCGACCTCAACGGCTACTTACGGGTAATGGCCGGTGACGCCGAAGTCCGCCTTCGCAGTCTGGTCGAAAGCGGCAAACAACGCAGCTTCGGCAAGAAAATGCTCGCCCCCAAAACCGTCAACCAACGGCGGTATATGGAAGCGATCGAGCGCAATGACATGGTCTTCGGCATTGGTCCCGCCGGCACCGGCAAAACCTATCTTGCCGTCGCCATGGCCGTCTCCGCCCTGCTGGGCAAAAAAGTCTCCCGCATTATCCTGACCCGTCCGGCGGTCGAAGCCGGTGAGCGCCTCGGCTTCCTGCCCGGTACCCTGCAAGAGAAAATCGACCCCTACTTGCGGCCCCTCTACGATGCCCTCTTCGACATGCTCGAAAGCGAACGCGTCGAAAAGTTGATCGAACGCAATACCATCGAAATCGCCCCCATCGCCTTTATGCGCGGTCGCACCCTGAACGACGCCTTTATCATTATCGACGAAGCGCAGAACGCCACCCGAGAGCAGATGAAAATGATTCTCACCCGGCTCGGCTTTAACTCGAAAATGGTGATCACCGGCGACCTCACCCAAATCGACCTGCCCGGTCAAATGCGCAGCGGCTTACTCGAAGTGACGGATGTCCTGCGCGGAGTTCCGGGAATCACCTTTGTCCCCTTTACTGACGTCGACGTCGTGCGCCACAGTCTGGTGCAGAAAATCGTCCAAGCGTACGAACGCTATAATGAGCTGAACGGAACCGGCCGTCAACTGGCCCTCCGTTTGGAAGAAACGGCCGCGCACCCAACCGTTACCCCGCCGGTAAGTGAAGTAAGTAATTGAGTAACTTTCGAATGTATGTCTGACCCGGAGACCAGTCTCCTCATAGAACAGGCTTCGCCGCGCCTCGGCCGTACGGCCTTGCTGGCTTTCGCCGAAAGCCTCCGGATGGAGATCTGCGCGGGCCGCCCCTTCACTTGTCTGCTCACCGGGGATAGCGAACTTCGCCGATTGAATAAACAATTCCTGGGTCATCCCTACGCCACCGACGTCCTCAGTTTCCCCACCGGAGAACCCATAGGGCCCCTGGGCGACATCGCTATTTCGCTCGACCGGGCGAAGGCCCAGGCCGCCGAATTCGGCCACCGTATCGAACAGGAAGTCCGCATTCTGCTTCTGCATGGGGTCCTCCATCTCTTGGGGCACGATCATGAGACCGACGGCGGCAAAATGCGCCGCCTGGAATTGAAATGGCGTGAGAAATACCGACTCCCCACCGGCTTGATCGAAAGGGCCGGCCCGTGACGATCTTCCTCGCGGTCGTCCTTCTCCTGGGCTTGTTGCTGTTAGGTTTGGCCTCCACGGTGCAGATGTTTTATCTGGAGGCCATGCGCCTTCGCACGCGCGAACTGCCCGCCCTCACTTACTTTAAAGAACAGATCGAAGATAGCATGGGGTTGAAGACTGAGCGCGGTGCGCTGATCTTCTCCCTTTGGAAACACTCGCTGCTCGCCTGGCTCGGCGTGGCGATGTCCTTCCTCGCCACGCGCGAAAAACTCCTCAGCGAAGACTTCCTCGAGGCCGCCATATTTTCCTGGATGTCGATGATGGTGGTCTGTTACATCGTCCCCCAACTGAGTTACCGCAAAACCGCTGGCCTCTGGCTCCATACGTTATTGCCTTTCCTGCGCCTGATGATCCTCGTGATGCGCCCTCTCGCCGCGCTGCTCGATTTCCTCCACTCCATCGCCGACCTCTCCGGCGCCGCCGTCGTCGAAGAGGAGCCTCAAAGCTCCGCCGAAGAAATCGAAGCCCTCATCGAAGCCGGCGCCGAAGAAGGTCTCATTGAAGAAGGCGACCGCAAGCTCATCCACTCCGTGGTGGCCTTCGGGGAAAAAATCATCCGCGACGTGATGACGCCTCGCCCCAGCGTGGTTGGCATTCAGGAAGATGCCTCGCTCGATGATCTTCGCCAATTAGTCATCCACGAACAGTATTCCCGCATTCCGGTCTTCCGCGAAGATATCGATTCCATTGTCGGCTTCGTCCACGTGCACGACGTGCTGGAAGTCGACGAAGCCGAGCGTTCGCGCAAAAAAGTGAAGGATCTGGTCCGTCCCATCCGCTTGGTGCCCGAAACCAAGAGCGTCAAAGTGCTACTCGAAGACATGCGCGAAAATCGCCAGCACATGGCCGCCGTAATTGACGAGTATGGACACACCGCCGGATTAGTCACCATGGAAGACATGCTTGAGGAGTTAGTCGGCGAAATTCGCGACGAGCATGAGCCGCAACAGGACGTCGAAAGCCTGGGCAACGGCGAGTATGTGGTCGCCGGCAGCTTCGACATCAGCCACTTGGGCGAGTTAGTCGCGTACGAGTCCGACGAAGATACCGAAGCCACCACCGTAGGCGGGCTGGTTACCGAATGGATGGGCCGGGTGCCCGCCGTGGGCGAGATCGTGGAACGCGAAGGTGTCCGCGTCGAAGTGCTGGCCGCCAACGGCTTACGGGTCGATCAAGTGAAACTGTCGCGCGTCCTCGAATCGCGCCTCGAAGGTGCAAAGAAAGAACAGGGGGCCACCAATGGCGAAACCGCCAAAAGCTGAACATCGCTTTGGACACGTCGGCATCGCCGGCCGCCCGAATGCCGGCAAGTCGACGTTGCTCAATTCGCTGGTGGGCGCGAAGTTAGCCATCGTAGCGCCGCGGCCGCAAACCACGCGCACCGTCATCCAAGGCGTCACCACCCGGCCCAACGCCCAAATCGTCTTTGTCGATACGCCCGGCATTCACGAAAGCGACAATAGCTTTAACCGCCGCATGATGCAGACCGTCCGCCAAGCCATCGAAGGCCGCGACCTGATTCTCTATGTCGTCGACGCCACCTTACCCTGCGATGAACAAGAACTCAGGGCCATGGACGCCGTCCGCAAGACCGGCACCCCCGTCATCTGCGCCTTGAATAAGATCGATAAAATCAAAGACAAGCGCGACTTACTGCCCATTATGCAGAAATATGCCGAGGTGTTTACTTTCAAGGAAATCGTGCCCATCTCTGCCCGCAAAGGCGGCGTCAGTATCGAAGCTTTGATCGAAACCATCGTCCGGCAGTTACCCCTCGGCCCGGCGCTTTATCCGGAAGACTACCTGACTGATCAGCCGATGCGTTTCCTGGTCGCCGAGTTAGTCCGCGAACAGATTCTTCGTCTCACCAGTCAGGAAGTGCCGCACGCCGTCGCCGTGGTGGTCGAAAAGTGGGAAGAGAGCGAAAAGCTCGTCCGCATCAACGCCAGTATCATCGTCGAACGGCCCGGCCAGAAAAAGATTATCATCGGCCAAGGCGGACAGATGATCAAAGAAATCGGCACCCGCGCCCGCGTTGAAATCGAAAAATGGACCGAACGCAAAGTCTTCCTCGAGCTCTTCGTCAAAGTCGTCCCCGGCTGGCGCGATAAGGCCGAATTCCTCCGAGAACTCGACTGGCGCATGGTCGCCTCCACCACCACTACGGCTTAACGCCTAGCCCACGCCTACCCCGCAGCGTAAGCTGTGGGGTGACGTCGTCCTTCCCTGGCAAACCCACAGCTTACGCTGTAAGCTAGGCGTGAAAGATTCAAAACGAATAAATCTAATGCTTAATCAACCGCGCATCATACAAAAGAAAATTCTTAGCCCCCGAATTCATCGCAATAAATAATCCGCCCGGAAATTGAGGGCCAAGTGGCGCGGAAGTAATTTCGATTCCATCCGTTGTATCCGCGCCGCCCCGGAAGACAAATAACTCTCTGTTCCCGCCCTGCCGGTCAAATACATGATATTCACTGTTGACGGGCAACTGATCCGTCGAAACCAAATAGCCCGTCCCGTCGGGCCGCGCATAAATTGCTAGCCCTTCCCGATCGCCGCGATATCCCGTTGTCGCAAAGATCGCCAACTCCCGCGCCGCCTGCGGATGGTCTGGATCGGCATGATACTTCCGGATCCCAGCGCCTTCGTCGGAGTAATAGACGATGCCCAGGGCATCGTCGACCACCACCGCCTCAATCTCCTTGGTCCCACTAAAATTGCCGAATCGCCGCACCAGCTTACCCGTCACTTTGCCGTCCACGCGTTCCAAGCGGTACTGATACAGGTAATCCCTAAGCGGACTATTCGCCCGCCCCTTCGGCGCCACGATCGCAAAGATGGCCCCATCGCGCGGACGTTTGTAGAGGCCAATGCCCATCGGCTCCGGGCAGCACTCGATCGCCCCGGCGTCGGCAATGCCAGCGGCATCCACCGTAAAGACGCGCAGCCGGTTGGTGAGTCGCTCCGTCGTTACTGCGATGTCGACGCCACCCAAACCATACTCCACGTCGATGTTGTTCGGCCGGTCGATGTTCGCCACCCGTTGCTTCACCTGCCCGTCCAGACTGAAAACGTAAATCGCGCCGTGCGGCGCTTTCACTTTATTGGTGCCGAGAATCAGGCTCTTCGCCGGATCCTTCCGGTTCACCCAAATCGCCGGATCATCCGGATCGTCGCTAACGGCCGCCGTCGGTCGGACGGGCTTCAATTCCAAAACCAGGGCCAGCAAAGGCAACATCAAGAGTAAGCGCATCATCCGACTAGAGTAACTGCCGGCCCGCCCTCCGCGCATTCACCGATTTGACACCGGATCCCCTAAACTTTTGTAAACGCGACCGCTTTTGCCGAAAAAGACACTACCCTGTAAGCAGAGTGCCAGAACGACTGCTGCTAATTGACGACGACGCTGACTTGGGCCCGCTGATGGCCGAATTCTTCACGGAGCGTGGCTTATCGCTCGACTGCGCCCTCTCTGGCCGCGCCGGGCTCGAATGCGCCGCCGCCACTCACTACGACCTCGTCATCCTCGACGTCATGATGCCCGGCATTGACGGCTTCGAAGTGCTTCGTCAACTGCGCGAGAAGAATAAAGTCCCGGTCCTGATGCTCACCGCCCGTACCGAGCAAGCCAGCCGCATCCGCGGCCTGGAAGGCGGTGCCGACGATTATCTGCCCAAACCGTTTGACCCTTTGGAACTCCTCGCCCGGGTCCGCGCCATCCTGCGACGTGCTCCCGCCACGCCCACCACGAAGGTCCTCGAGGCTAGCGGCGTCCGGCTTGACCCAGGCGCGCGCTCCGTTTCGCAGAACGGCCAACCCATCACCGTCACCTCCATTGAATACGACATTTTGGAAGTCCTGATTCGCGCCGCCGGCACCGTCGTTTCCCGCGACGACCTCATGAACCGGCTCTACCAGCGCGAAGCCACTCCCTTTGACCGTTCGATCGACGTTCACGTCAGTCATCTTCGAAAGAAACTGCAGGATAGCGATGCGCTCATTCGCACCGTCCGCGGCATTGGCTACCAGTTCTGCGCCCCCGAGTCCAGCGTATGAAAGGCATCTTCCGCAAAATCCTCGCCTGGTTCGGCGCGTTGCTCCTCTTCAGCCTGGTGGCCTTCGTCGCCACCACTTGGTTCTTCATGCCCCGTCCGAATATCTTCGGCAATTTGCGCAAACTCCAGGTGGAAGACGCCATCATGGCGCTCGATCTCGGCGGCAAGCCGGCGCTCTCGGAATACCTCAACCGTCTCAACCGCCTGTTTGACGCCCAACATTATCTGGTCGACGGGCAGGCCCGCGACCTGCTCTCGGGCGACGATCGCCGCGAAATCTGGCAGCGTGCCACCGAGCCCGCCAACCAGCCCCGTCGCCTGCCCTCTTTCGGTGGACCCCAGCGTGGCCCCAACCACCCCATGCGCGAAATCTCCGCCGACGGCCGCTACGCCCTGCTCCTGGTCCTCCGCGAGCCCGATCTCCGCACCTCCATTTGGGGTAACCTGCCCAACTACCTCTGGATTGTTCTCGTCATCGTCCTCCTCTGCTATGCCCTCGCCGTTACCTTGGCCCGGCCGCTCAGTGAACTGCGCGAAACCATGGTCCGCTTCGGTGCCGGCGACCTCGATGCCCGCTCCAGCCTGCGGCGCAAAGACGAAATCGGCGACCTGGCCCGCGCCTTCAACGACATGGCCGGCCGGACCAAAACCCTCCTCACCGCGGAACGCCGTCTGCTGCAGGATATCTCCCATGAACTACGCTCGCCTTTGAACCGATTGGGCTTTGCCGTCGAACTCGCCCGCTCGAGCGCCGACCGCAACGGCGCGCTCGACCGCATCAAGCACGAAAGCAACCGCCTCACCAGCCTGGTGGGAGAACTCATCCAGATGACCCGCGCCGAAGGAGACCCCGCCGAGCGCATCAATGAGCCGCTTGAGCTCTCCGAAGAAGTAGAACAGGTGGTTCGCGAGGCCGAAATCGAAGCCGAAGTCCGCCATGTAAGGCTCGTCCGCCGTTGGCAGGGCAATTTCAAGGTGATGGGCGACGCCGTTTTGCTGGCCCGCGCCCTCGATAATGTCCTCCGCAATGCGATCCGCCACACCGCTACGGGTACCGCGGTCGAAATCGGTATCGATGGCCGCCCGGGCCAAGCCGTCGTCTCCGTCCGGGATCAGGGCCCGGGCGTCCCCGAAGAGATGTTGGTGTCGATCTTTAAGCCATTTTTCCGCGTCGAAAGCGACCGCGCCCGTGACTCCGGAGGCATTGGGCTCGGACTCGCCATCGCCCAACGCGCTGTCGTATTACACCACGGGGAAATTTCGGCACATAACGCTCAGCCGGGTCTCATCGTCGAATTACGGTTACCGCTCCAAAGTTAAGGAAGGCACCAAGATAAAGGCTTTCACATTTCTTAACCCAGATCGCCCCCAGTCGAGCGTCTTATCCCCTGTGAGAACTATTGGAATTTTGTTTTTTGCCTTCGCCCTGGCTGCCTTCGGTCAGTCGAAGAGTGTAATTGGAAGCATTACCGCCATCGACGCCGTGAAAGGCGAAATGACGGTCAAATCTGACGCTGGCGAAATTTTCGAAGCCAAGTTCGCCGTCGACATTGCGGTAAAACAAATTCAACCTGGTGAAAAAGACCTTACCAAAGCGCAGGTCGTGGCCCTTTCGGGTCTCGCCAACGGCGACCGGGTCCTGGTTCGCGGGGCGCTCACCGAGAAGACGGTGGTGGCGAATAGCCTCATCGTCATCTCGGCCCGCGATATTAAGAAGCGCGACGATCAGGAACGCACCGAGTGGACTCGCCGCGGCATGGTGGGCATCGTCGATGTCGTAGACGCGGCCAAGGGCGAAGTCACGATTAAGACGCAGTCGATGGCCGGCCCCAAACCCCTTACCGTTGCCTTCACCGCCAAAACCGTCTACAAGCGGTACGCGCCGGACTCGATTAAGTTCGCCGATGCCAAGGACGCCACCATGAAGGACCTCAAGAAAGGTGACCAGCTTCGGGTCCTCGGAGACAAAAATGAAGATGCCACCCGCATCACCGCCGAGCGCGCCGTCTTCGGTTCGTTTCGTACCGTGGCCGGTACGGTGATCGCCATCGACGCGGCCACCGGCGAAATCAAGATCAAGGACTTGGCCTCCAGCAAGACGATGCTGGTGCGGATCAAGCCCGACTCGCAAGTGAAGAAGATGCCCAATTTCGCGGGCATGATGGGCGGTAACCCTCCTGGTATGGGCGGACCTGGCGGGATGGCCACGGGTGGTGGACGTCCCGGTGGCGCTCCCGGCGCCGGTGGTGCTCCAGGTGCTGGCGGTCCTCCCTCGGCCGGCATCCGTCCCGGTGGCGGCGCTCCCGACATGATGGCCATGCTCGATCGCATGCCTCCCGCCAAAATCGAAGACATCAAAGTGGGCGAATCGATCGTCGTCTCAAGCACCGTCGGTGCCAAGAGCGACGAAATCACCGCCATTACCCTGTTGGCGAATGCCGACATGATCATTGCGATGGCGCAGCGGCAAGGTGCGAGCGGCATGGGCGGCCTCAGTTTGGGCGGCGGCGACATGGGCATGGGTATGATCTCCATGCAATAGAAGCAATCCGATTCGCCCACGTTTGGCAATCCCAACAAAACAATAAGTAAGTGACGAAGGAAACTCTCAATGTCAGGCCTATACTATCGGTGTGTCTACACGTTTCTGATCCTGGCCTTAGCCAGCGTCAGTTGGGCGCAAGCCCCCGCCATTCGCGGCAAAGTAACGGATCCCTCCGGATCCTCGGTCCCTGGGGCGGACGTCCGCGCCCGCTTGAACGGCGGTCGCGAGGTGCGCGCCCAAACCAACGAAAATGGCGAATTCCAGCTCGTCAATCTAACGCCTGGAGCGTATACGGTGCGGGTGCTCAGCAAGGGCTTTGCGCTCTTCGAAGTGCAGGGCATCAACGTGAGCGCCCCCATCAAACTCGACGCCCAACTCGTCCTCGCCACCGAGGCCCAGATCCTGCAGGTGGAAGAAGAGATCAATAAGGTCTCTACCGATGCTCAGTCGAACGTCGGCGCTCTGGTCCTCAAAGGGGACGACCTTCAAGTCCTCTCCGAGGATCCCGACCAGCTGGCCAATGAACTGCAAGCCCTTGCCGGACCCGGTGCCGGACCCAACGGCGGCCAGATCTTCATCGATGGCTTCACCGGCGGCCGTTTGCCCCCCAAAAGCGCCATCCGCGAAATCCGCGTCAATCAGAATCCCTACTCCGCCGAATTCGATCGCATCGGCTTCGGCCGCATCGAGATCCTCACCAAGCCCGGCGCCGATAAGTTCCGGGGAGAGCTTGGCCTTAATTTCGGCG
>Ga0105047_10007462_pt1 | contig 18413 bp, 19 predicted proteins | sample MAT04_FD_78384 | JGI IMG/M metagenome (GOLD analysis project Ga0105047, IMG submission 78384) | Freshwater microbial communities from Lake Fryxell liftoff mats and glacier meltwater in Antarctica - MAT-04 (megahit assembly) | ecosystem: Environmental > Aquatic > Freshwater > Ice > Liftoff... | reverse complement strand
GTGAGGTTGGGCAGGCGATCACGAACCTCGTCGAGGGTGGGAGCGAACGCCGAATGGAAGATGATGCCCTTGGCGTGGGAGTCGGCCAAGAGGTATTCGAGCTCCTCGGCGACGTAGCGGTAGTTGACGTTGAAGGGGACGGCACGGGCCTTGTAGGCGCCGACCATTCCCTCGAGGTACTCGTTGCCGTTGTGCAGGTACAGGCCGAGGTGGTCTTGGCCCGACTCGTGGTTGCCGAGGGCGCCGCGTTCGGCGTGCACGGTGAACCCCCGTTCGATGAGGGCGTTGGCGAGGCGGCGGGTTCGGTCGCCGATGTCCGCGTAGCTGTAGGTGCGGTCGGCAGTGATGATGCACGGCCGGTCGCCGGCCACGGCCTCGACCGCTTCATGGATCTGAGCAAGATTGAAGTCCACCTGAAGTCCCCCTGGATTCCCTGAGCCCGAGAGCTTACGGCGCGCGCAGCTACCCGCTCGACGCCGCCCTCACCGGCAGTCGGGGTCGCTCCTCGGGACGTCGAGGTCGATGAGGTAAGCGTTCACTGCTTTGTTGACGCAGGCGGAACGGCCGTAGCTGGTGTGACCCTCCCCGTCGAAGGAGACGAGGTGCCCATCGGCCAGGGTGTCGGCGACCCGTTGGGAGTTGGCGTAGGGGGTTGCGGCATCGCCACGGTTGCCCAATACCAACACCGGCGGTGCGCCCTCGGCGACGACGGGTCCGACGATCGAGCCGGTGGGAGCGGGCCAGTAGGCGCAGGGAAGGAGTTCGTTCGCCACCGATCCCCCGATCCTCGGTGAGATGGCGCGGAGTCGGTCGGCGAAGGCGCGGAACGCCTCGGAGCCGACGGGCACCGGCGAGTCGAGGCATTCGACCGCGGCGTACGCGGTGTAGCCCCCGAAGTCGTAGTAGCCCTTGGCCAGGTTCAACATGGCGCGGCCATCGCCATCGGCGGCATCAGCCAGAGCGTCGGCGAGGTCGGGCCACAGCAGCTGTTCGTAGCTCACGTACACGGCGCCGGTCTGGAGCTGGGCCGGGCCGAGCTCCTCGGTTCCCGCCGGGATCGGCTCCTCCTCGACCATTGCCTGCACCTTGTCGTAGGTGGCGGCGAGATCATCGACCGGGCAGTCCGGGTCATCGTCGCAGGCCTCGAACGCCCGCGAGACCGACGCGTCGATGGCCACGGTCTGCTGTTCCAGCCAGGCCTCGAATCCCAGGGTCGGATCGACGACCCCGTCGAGCACGATGGCTCGGACCTTGGTGGGGAACAGATCGAGGTAGCGCAGCCCGATGAGGGTGCCATAGGAGAAGCCCATGTAGGTGAGGGGCTCGTCGCCGAGGGCGACCCGGATGGCTTCGAGGTCGCGGGCCACGTCATCGGTGCCGACGTTGGCGGCGAGTCCGGGGCTGTTGGCCGCACAGTCGTCGGCCACGGCCTTGGCGTCGCTGTCGATGGCGGTCTGCTCGGCGGGGGTGTCGGGGTCGGGATCGTTGGCGAGGAACTCGTCGACCTGGTCGTCGCAGTCGAAGGCCGTGCTGCGGCCGACGCCGCGCGGGTCCCAGCTGACGAGATCGAAGCGCTCCGATACTGACTCGTCGAACGGCTCGGCGAACACGTAGTCGAGACCGCTGGCGCCCGGGCCACCGGGGTTGCTCACGAGCATCCCGATTCGGTCGCCGTCGGCGGGGTGGCGGGCGACGGCGAGCTCGATCTGCTCGCCGGCGAGGTCATCCCAGTCGAGGGGCACCTCGAGCATCGTGCAGTCGAAGGCGTCGTTGTCGTCACACGTCGTCCAGTCGAGGCCGGGGGCCACCCATCCGCCGAGGCTCTCGGCCGGTCCCGCCGGGGCCGAGGGTGGTGCGCTCGTCGGCCGGTCGGCGGATTGCTCGGCGGCCTCGTCGAGACCGTTGCTGGCGCATCCGGCGATGAGCGTGAGTGTGGTCGTCATGGACAGCGCGGTGACCAGGGCGGTCCGGAGTCTCGGGATCGTTGCAAGCACGGCGGCCACGCTACGGCCCCGAGGCATAGGGTTGGCCGCATGATCTTCGGAACGTTCATTCCCCAGGGTTGGAAGATGGAGCTGGTCGGCATTCCCGACCCCCAGGACAAGTGGAACGCCACGGTGAAGGTCGCCACCGAAGCCGAGCGGCTCGGCTACGACTCGGTGTGGGTCTACGACCATTTCCACAACGTTCCGGCACCGGCCAACGAGACCATGTTCGAGTGCTGGACGACCATGGCGGCCATCAGCCAGCGCACCGAGCGGGTACGCCTGGGCCAGATGGTCAGTTGCGCCGGCTACCGCAACCCGGCCCTCGTCGCCAAGATCACCTCGTCGATCGACGTCATCTCGGGCGGGCGCCTCGACTGGGGCATCGGCGCCGGGTGGTACGACCAGGAGTACCGGGCGTATGGCTACGACTATCCGTCCAACGCCGATCGCATCCGGATGCTCAAGGAGACCGTCGAGATCGTGAAGCTCATGTGGTCCGAGCCCGAGGCCACCTACGAGGGCCGGCACTTCTCGGTGTCGGGTGCGCAGTGCGATCCCAAACCCGTGCAGGATCCCCATCCGCCCATCTGGATCGGCGGCGGGGGAGAGCAGCTCACCCTTCGGGTGGTGGCCCGCCACGCCACTCACTCGAACTTCGGCGGCAAGCCCGACGAGTGGGCGCACAAGGCCGAGGTGCTCAAGGGGCACTGCGAGGCCGTGGGCCGTGATTACGACGCCATCACCAAGACGTGGTCGCCTGAGCTGTTCATCCGCGAGACCGAGGCCGAGATCGGCACCGAGTCCCGCAGCTTCTGGGGCGAGCCGTTCGAGTCGTGGCGGGACGGCAACCTGGTGGGCACTCCCGAGCAGGTTGCCGACAAGCTGCAGGCCTATGTTGATCTGGGCGTCGGTGGGGTGGTGCCGTGGATCGCGGACCTACCCGGTACCGAGTCGCTCGAGCTGTTCGCCACCAAGGTCATGCCCGAGTTCCGCTGACCGACCGTTTTGCCCCGTGAGACGTCCGGCTAGCCGGACGTCTCACGGGGCAAAAGCGAGAGGGTTGGGAGGACTGGGTGGACTGGGGCGGGCTCGGGCGGGCTCGAGACCCGAGTCGCTGCTACTCGTAGACGCGGACGATGACCTCGGCCACGCAGCTGGGCTTGGCGGCACCCTCGACCTCGAAGGTGTACAGGTAGGTGGCCTGCGCCTGGCCGGGAGCGAGTTCGTCGATCTCCTTGATCTCGACGCCGAGGCGGAGCTTGGAGCCGACGGGCACGGGGCTGGGGAACCGAACCTTGCCGCAGCCGTAGTTGACGCCCATCTTGAAACCGGTGACCTGCATGACCTGCGGGGCCAGCAGCGGGCCGATGCTGAGCGTGAGATAGCCGTGGGCGATGGTGCCGCCGAAGGGGCCGTCCTTGGCGCGCTCAGGATCGGTGTGGATCCACTGGTGGTCCCCGGTGGCCTCGGCGAACTGGTTCACCCGTTCCTGGGTGATCTCCAGCCAATCGCTGTAGCCGAGGTGCTGTCCTTCGTGTGCTTTCAGTCCGGCGATGCCGTTGATCTCAGTAGCCATGAGGCGATTCTTGCGCGCTCGTTTGCGGCCGTCGAACCAAGCGCCGGTCAGTTCCCTCGCAGCCGGCGGCTGTGGTCGTCGAGACGGCGCCGCTCCTCGGGGGTGAGGCTCTCGATACCGCCGGCACTGATCTTGTCGAGCAGCCAGTCCATGTCGGCTTGGCTGGCCCGGTCGAGGCGGGCTTCGGGGCGGATCGGCACCACATCGGCCGGCTTGCGCTGGCCCCGACCACCCGACCTGGGGGCCTTGCGCTGGGTGGAACGCTGGGCCTTCTCGCGGGCGCGATTGGCCTTCTGGTACGGGTCCTTCGTGATGAGCCCTGGCAGCGGCACCTTGGGAATCCAGTCGTAGTCGTCGCCCAGGTTGAAGGCCCGCATGGTCAACATTCCGGTGGCCAGGATGATGGCCAGGAAGGCGAGCTCGTCGAAGGCCCGCAGCCCGAGCAGTTGCAGCACGCTGATGCCCAGGAAGACTGCGCCGAGCACCCACAGCGGGATGCCGAAGAAGCTCTGCACCTTGGGGTAGAGGAGCACGAAGACCAAGAAGATGGCGATCTCGACGTTGCGCAGGCCGTACACGTCGAGCCCGATGGCGGTGGCGGCGAAGCCGGGGATGACGATGAGGATCGCGAGGAACCACGCAAAGCGCACGCGACCGACCAGCCGCTCGAGCTCGCGGCCGAACATATAGAAGACGGCCAGCGTGATGACCGACCAGATGGACGGTTCGTTGACCAGGGGCCACGTGAGGATTCGCCACACCTGGCCGTCGAGCACTCGGCTGGCGATGAGCACGAAGGGCTCGAGGAACCGGGTGTTCACCGCGTAGACCAGGAACGAGACCGCGCACAGGCCGGTCATCAGGATGGTGGTGGTGACATCCACCGATCCGGCACGGAACCAGCCGTCGTCGGAGCTGTTGGCCTGGGGGAAGAAGCGGTTCACCCGATCATTCTGTCAGCGGAGACGGCCGTTTCGATACCACGCTGACCGGAACCGGCTTCGGTGCCAAGCCGCCGGTGGCCGCAGCGGCCCCGTGGCTGGTGCTCAGCTGCCCGCAGGCGGCGTCGATGTCGGTGCCGCGATTGGCCCGGATGGTGGCGTTGGCGCCGGCGTCGACGAGGAGGTCGCGGAACTCGCGCACCCGAGCCCGCGACGTACCGATGGTGGGGTATCCCGGTGTCGGGTTGAGGGGGATGAGGTTGACGTGGGCTCGCAGGTTGCGGGCATACGCGGCCAACTCGCGGGCATCGGAGTCGCGATCGTTGACCCCTTCGATCATCGCCCATTCGAAGCTGAGGCGGCGGTTCTTGGCCGTTAGGTACTCCTGGCAGGCCGCCGCCAGCTCCGCGAGCGGGTAGCGCTTGTTGATGGGCACGAGCTCGTTGCGCAGTTCGTCGTTCGCCGCGTGCAGCGAGACCGCCAGGTTGACGGGCAACTGCTCGGTGGCCAGGCGCCGGATGCCAGGGATGATGCCCACGGTCGACACGGTGAGGTGCCGCGCCGAGATGCCGATGTCGCCGTGCAGCCGCTCAACCGTGCTCCACATGGGGCCGTAGTTGGCGAGGGGCTCTCCCATGCCCATGAACACAATGTTGGAGACCCGCCGCGGCGTGTCACCCTCCGCTGCGACCCGGGCGGCCTCGACGACCTGTTCGACGATTTCGCCGACGTGCAGCTGCCGTTCGAACCCGGCCTGGCCGGTGGCGCAGAAGCTGCAGTCCATGGCACAACCGGCCTGGGTGGAGATGCAGACCGTGGCCCGGTCGGGATACAGCATCAGCACCGTCTCGACCGTGGCCCCATCGCCGAGCCGCCACAGGAACTTGGTGGTGTCGCCATCATCGCTGAGCGACTGCGTGACGAGCTCGAGTGAGGGCGGCAGCTCGTCATCGAGGCGGGCGCGGAGAGCCTTGGGCAGCGTGGATAACTCGGCGGTGTGGCGGAACTGGCTGTACCAGCCCTCCCAGATCTGATCGACGCGGTAGCGGGGCTGATCGGCGAGCAGCGTGCCGAGCTCGGCCCGGTCGACCTGGTAGCGGGTACTCACGGCGCTGCCGGTCGAGAGGGCGCAGCCGGTCGAGAGGGCGCAGCCGGTCGGGTCGGCGCGGGCTCGTAGGCAACGTCGGTGAGGTGCACCTCGAAGCCGAGGCGGCGGTAGGTGGCGAGGGCCGCGGTGTTGTCGGCTTCGACGTAGAGCATGGCGATGGGAGTCTTGCGCTGCTCCCACAACCAGTCGAGCCCGGCCCGAGTCATCGCCGAGCCCAGGCCCGTGCCCACCCGGGCCGGGTCGATGGCTATGACGTAGATCTCGCCGATGAGCGGCTCGTGGTCGCGGTGCACCTTGGTCCAGCAGAAGCCGGACATGGCGCCGTCGAGGTCGGCGACGCGGAAGTCGTCGAGGTCGAACCAGGGTTCCGCCATGCGCTCTGTCAGTTGTGCCGCAGTCCAGTTGCCCTGATCGGGGTGCCAGGCGAACGCGGCGTTGTTGATCGCCAGCCACGCTTCAACGTCGCAGGTGGGGTCGAAGGCCCGGGTCTCGAGGGGTGTGCGCCCGGCTCCCGATGCGTCGAGGGGGAGTGGTCGCCGCATCTGGAACAGGCGGCGGCTCTCGGTCAGACCGAGTTCGAGGGCAGTGCTGGTTGCGGCGGCTTCGGGGTCGGTCAGCCACCAGCGGCTGTGGCCGTCGAACTCATCGAGGCGGCCGCCGTGACGGGCCACGGCTCCCACCAGGTCGGGGGAGTGGGAGATCTCGCCGGTCGTCATCGTGGCTACAGGCTACGTTCCACTGATGGCCCGTCCACGCTCTCCCAAAGGCCGCGCCCGCCTGACCCACGAACGGCTCAGCGGCGAGTACCCCGAAGCGATCTGCGAACTCGACCACCGCAACCCCTTCGAGCTGCTCACCGCCACGATCCTGTCGGCGCAGAGCACGGACAAGCGGATCAATATGGTGACCCCCGAGCTCTTTCGGCGTTGGCCCACCCCCGAGGAGCTGGCCACGGCCGATCCGTCCGAGGTCGAGGATGTCATCCGTTCCACCGGGTTCTTCAGCGCCAAGACCCGCAGCATCCAGGGCATGGCGGCCCGCCTGGTCGAGGTGTACGACAGCGAGGTGCCGGGAGCCATGGCCGACCTGGTGTCGCTGCCCGGGGTGGGTCGCAAAACCGCCAACGTGGTTCGCAGCGTGGCCTTGGGCCTGCCGGGGTTGCCGGTCGATACCCACGTGCTGCGCCTGACCAAGCGGCTCGGCATCAGCACCGGCACCGATCCGGTGAAGGTCGAGATCGAGTTGAACCCGATGGTTCCTCAAGACGAGCGGGGTGAGTTCAGCCTTCGGATCATCCTGCACGGGCGCAGGGTGTGCTTCGCTCGCAAGCCGAACTGTGGCGGTTGCGTGCTCAACGACTTCTGCCCGTCGGCGTTCGTTGTTTGATCTGACGGTTGATCCGGAGCGTTCCGGGGCATAATTTCTTCATTCGGAGTGTCTTGCCGGAGTCGGCGATCTAAGGTGCCCTTACTAAATGAGTTGAATAGCACCGTCATGTCACGAAGAGTGGTTGGAAAACGCTGGACAGTGGTGGTTTCCGCGGGTAAGTTGTTCTGCAATCCAGGTGTCCGCCACCTGGAACAACGGCGATAATGGGATCCCGCCACCCGTTTCGCCCGACCGGCGCCCCTTCACTGGCGGCGCCGGTCCTCGTTTTCGCCCGATGTCGCCAACCCGGCTCGGATGTGCACTCCCGCTGCCACCCTGGCTCAGGGGCGCTCGCGCAGCTCCTTGACCAATCGCTCGAGGCGACGGCTCGCGGTCTTGAGCGAGCGTTCGACCTCCATGAGGCCCAGGCTGAGGTCCTCGTCTCGACTGCCGGCGAACGAGTCGACGGCTCCGCTGACCCGCTCGATGAGCTGGGTGAGCGAGGAGGCAGCGGAAGCAAGGTCTGCAGCGGAACTCATGGCGGCTGTCTAGCCGAAACCACTGACTCGCCGGAACTGGTGGGGACGGTGCCGCCACGGACGGTAGCGTGACCGATCGTGCTGAACCGATTGGACCTTCGCAACGTCACGTCCGACGTTGCCTCGCACCTGCCCCGCCCCGAGGTCAGCGGCGATGGCCCGGTCGAGGCCGTCCGCGACATCCTCGCCACGGTTCGCCGCGACGGTGACTCCGCACTGATCGACTACACCGCCCGCTTCGACGGGGTCGACCTCGCCTCGTTGCGGGTGTCTCCCGATGAGATCGCCGCTGCGCTCGACCGAACCCCCGCCGACGTGCGCGCTGCCATCGAGCTCGCCGCGGGGCGCATCGAGGCGTTCCACCGAACCCAGCTGCACGAACCCACCGAATACCTCGACGGTGGGACCGTCCGCAGCTTCGCCCGACCCGTCGACCGGGTGGGTTGCTACGTGCCGGGTGGCCGGGCCGCCTATCCCTCCACCGTCTTGATGACCGCCATCCCGGCCAAGGTCGCCGGGGTTGCCGATGTGGTGGTGTGCGTCCCTCCCGATCGCAGCACCGGCGCCGTTGTGGACGTCACCCTCGCCGCCTGCGCCGTTGCGGGCGTCAGCGAGGTGTATGCCATCGGCGGCGCCCAGGCCATCGCCGCGCTCGCCTACGGCACCGAATCCGTCGCTCCGGTCGACGTCATCTGCGGACCGGGCAACAAGTACGTCGCCATCGCCAAGCGTGAGGTCGCCGACCATGTGGGTATCGCCTCGGCCTTCGCGGGCCCCAGCGAGATCGTCGTGATCGCCGACGATTCGGCACCGCCGGCGTTCGCCGCGGTCGACGTGGTGGTGCAGGCCGAGCACGGCCCCGACGGGTTGGCCTGGCTCATCTGCTGGGACGAGGCCGTTGCCGACGCCGTGACCGCCGAGGTGGCCCGCATCACCGAGGGGTCGCCGCGCCGGGCCGAAATCGAATCGACCCTGGCGGTGGCGGGCTATGCCGTGGTGTGTCGCGACGCCGCCCAGGCGCTCGAGGTGGCGAACATCATTGCCCCCGAACACCTCCAGCTGATGACCGCGGATCCCGAGTCGCTGGTCCCGCTGGTGCGCAACGCCGGTGCCATCTTCTGTGGTCCCTGGTCGCCGGCCTCCCTCGGCGACTACGTGGCCGGCCCGTCCCATGTGCTGCCCACCGACGGCACGGCGCGCTTCAGCTCGGCGCTCACCGTGGCCGACTTCCAAAAGCACCACCACGTGATCACCTTCGAGCCGGCCCAGGCCGCCGCGCTGGCGCCCCACGTCGAGGCCTTCGCCAATGCCGAAGGGCTCGACGCCCACGCGTTGTCGGCCCGTCTGCGTCGCGAGGCGTTCGAGTCGGGCGGCAGCCAAGCGGGCGGCACCGAAGCGGGCGGCGCCTGATGGCCCGCCCGCAGGTACGCGACGACGTCGCCCTGATGGACGGCTACCACTCGCCCCAGCTCGACGTGGCCATCCGGCTCAACACCAATGAAGCCCCCGAACCGCCGCCGCAGGGGTTTCGTGACCGGGTCGCCGAAGCGGTGCAGGCCATCGAGTGGCACCGCTATCCCAGCCGCGCCGCCGGCGAGCTCCGCAGCCGAATCGCCCAGGTCGAGGGCGTGCGCGCCGATCAGGTTTTCGCCGCCAACGGCTCCAACGAGGTCCTGCAGACGGTCATGTTGAGCTACGGCGGGGCCGGACGCACCGCCCTCACGTTCGAACCCACTTACGCCCTGCACGCCCATATTTCCAAGATGTGCGGCACCCGGGTGGTGGAGGGGGAGCGCACCGACGACTTCGGTCTCGACCTCGACGAGGTCGCCCGCCTCATCAGCAGCGAACGGCCGGCCGTCACGTTCCTGTGCTCACCGAACAACCCGACCGGGATGATCGAGACGCCCGAGACCATCTCGGCGGTGCTCGAGATGGTCCACGCCGTTGACGGGCTGCTGGTGGTCGACGAGGCCTACGGGCAGTTCTCGCCGTGGTCGGCGCTCAGCCTCGTTGGCGACGACAACTCGCTCATCGTGACCCGCACCTACTCCAAGACCTGGTCGATGGCCGCGGCCCGCCTCGGTTACGGCGTCGCCCCGGCGTGGCTCATCGACGAGCTCGACAAGGTGGTGCTGCCCTATCACCTCGACGCCGCCAAGCAGGTCGCCGGCATCGTGGCCCTCGACTACCTCGACGAGATGGCGGCCCGCGTGGCCTCGCTGGTCGAGGAACGGGGCCGGGTCACCGCCGCCCTCGACGAACTCGAGGTCGACCAGTGGGCGTCCGGCGCGAACTTCGTGCTGTTTCGGCCGCGTACCCTCAGCGGCACCGACGTCTGGCAGGCTCTCGTCGACCGGTCCATCCTGGTGCGCAACTGCGCGTCGTGGCCGCGGCTCGACAACTGCCTGCGGCTCACCCTGGGCACCCCCGACGAGAACACCGCCTTCCTGTCGGCACTCACCGACATCCTGGAGCCACGATGAGCACGCCAGCACGCTCCGCCAGCCGGACCCGCACCACCAAGGAGACCGACATCACGGTCTCCATCGAGATCGACGGCGAGGGACGCACCGAGGTTTCCACGGGCCTGCCCTTCTTCGACCACATGCTCGACCAACTGGGCCGCCACGGCGGTTGGAACCTGGTGGTGAGCGCCGTCGGCGATCTTCATGTCGACGGTCACCACACCGTCGAGGACGTCGGCATCCTCGTGGGTGAGACGTTCCGAGAAGCCCTCGGCGACAAGGTGGGTGTTCGCCGTTTCGCCTCGGGGCTGTTCCCCCTCGATGAAGCCCTCATCGAGGTCGCCCTCGACCTGTCGGGCCGTCCCTACATCGTCTACGACGTGCCCTTCGGCGAGGTGCTGCCGCTGGGCGAGCCGCCGTTCAACCCCGAGATGGTCGAGCACTTCTTCCGGTCGTTCGTCGACGCCTCGGGCATCACGTTGCACGTCACTCGCAAGGCTGGGCGCAACACCCACCACGTGATCGAGGCCACCTTCAAGGGTGTCGCCCGCAGCCTGCGCGACGCCGTACGCATCGAGAGCAACCAGTTGCCCTCCACCAAGGGCGCCCTATGAGGCTTGCCGTCCTCGACTACGGCATCGGCAACCTGCGATCGGCTCAGAAGGCCTTCGAGCACGTCGGTGCCGATGCCCGTCTTACGGCCGATCGGGGCGAGATCGAAGCGGCCGATGCGGTGGTGCTGCCCGGCGTCGGTGCCTTCGGGGCCTGCATGGCCGCGCTTCGGGCCTCCGGTCTCGATTCCGTCGCCCGCGACGTCATTGCGGTCGGCCGCCCGTTCATGGGCATCTGTGTGGGTATGCAGATGCTCTATGCCCGCTCCGACGAGAGCCCCGACGTCGCCGGTCTCGGGGTGTTCGACCGCGATATCCACCTGCTGCCCGACACGGTGAAGCGGCCCCAGATGCAGTGGAACCGGCTGGTGGCGACGGGCCCCGATCACCCGATGCTGCGCGGCATCGCCGACCCCTGGGTCTACTTCGTGCACAGCTTCGCGGCCGAGGGTGGCCCCGAGGTGGTGGCCACCTGCGAGTACGGCATCGACGTCACCGCCGCCGTCGCCCGCGACAACGTGTGGGCCACCCAGTTCCACCCCGAGAAGTCGGCGACCGCCGGTCTCGCGATCCTGTCCAACTTCGTGCGCTGGGCCCGCACCGGTATGGAGTACAGCTGATGGACCTCTACCCCGCCATTGATCTGCGTGGCGGACGCTGCGTGCGTCTCTACCAGGGCGACTACGACCGCGAGACCCACTACGGCGATGACCCGGTCAGCCAGGCCCGCGCCTTTGCCGATGCCGGCGCGCCGTGGATCCACGTGGTCGACCTCGACGCGGCCCGCAGCGGTGAGGCCACCAACCGCGACGTCATCGGGGCCATCTGCGCCGCGGTGTCGGTGCCGGTGCAGTCGGGTGGGGGAGTGCGCACCGCCGCCGCCGCATTGGCGCTCGCCGATGTGGGCGTGGCTCGGGTCGTCATCGGTACCGCCGCCCTCGAACACCCCGAGCTGGTGGCCGAGGTGGCCTCGCGGCAACCGGTGGCGGTGGGCCTCGATGCCCGAGGCACCGACCTCGCCGCCCATGGCTGGGAGGTCAGCTCGGGCCTCGACCTCACCGAGATCGCCCGCTCATTTGCCGATGTGGGCGTTTCGGCGTTCGTCGTCACCGAGATCGCTCGCGACGGCACCCTCGAGGGACCGTCGATCGAACAGCTCAGCGCCGTGCTCGTGGCCCTCGCCGACAGCGCGCTACCGGGTGCCCCGACCCCCGAGGTCATCGCGTCCGGTGGCGTCGGCACCGTCGAGCACCTCGTGCAACTTGCGGCACTCGAGGTGGATGGCCTGCGCCTGGGCGGAGCCATCATGGGTCGGGCGCTCTACGAAGGTGCCTTCACGCTGAGCGAAGCGCTGATCGCCACCGGAGCGATCGGTTCCACGGGCGGGCAGCCATGAACGTCACCCGCATCATCCCGTGTCTCGATGTCGATGCCGGCCGGGTCGTAAAGGGCACGAACTTCGTCAATCTGGTCGACGCCGGCGATGCCGTCGAACTGGCCGCCCGTTACGACGCCGAGGGCGCCGATGAGTTGGTATTCCTCGACATCACCGCCAGCTCGGACCGCCGTGACACCACCATCGACATGGTTGCCCGCGTCGCCGAGGAGGTGTTCATCCCGTTCACCGTTGGTGGCGGGGTGCGCTCGGTCGCCGACGCCCGGGCGCTCCTGCGAGCCGGTGCCGACAAGGTGTCGGTGAACACGTCTGCTGTCGAGCGACCCGAACTGGTCGCCGAGATTGCGGCCGAGTTCGGTGCCCAGTGTGTGGTCGTGTCCATCGATTCGCGACGGTCCGCAGGCGCAACACCCTCCGGTTTCGAGGTGTTCGTTCACGGTGGGCGCACGCCCACCGGCATCGACGTGGTGGAGTTTGCCGAGCGGGTGGCCGTGAACGGCGCGGGCGAGATCATGCTCACGTCGATGGATCGCGACGGCACCAAGGACGGATTCGACATCGAGATCACCCGGCTCATCACCGACCGGGTGAACGTGCCGGTGATCGCCTCGGGCGGGGTCGGTACCCTGCAGCACCTGGTGGAGGGCGTCACCGAGGGCGGCGCCGACGCCGTGCTGGCGGCGTCGATCTTCCACTTCGGTACCTTCACCGTGGCCGAGGCCAAAGCAGCGCTGACCGAGGCCGGGCTCACCGTCCGCCCCGTCGAGCCCGCCTGACCGGGCGGGCCCTGATCGCCACGCACGGTAGCGTTGGCGGTTCTGCCCGCCGGCTGAGCCGCACCGAAAGTCGACCGTGACCGACACCCCTTCTCCCGATTTGCCCGCCCCTGCGAAAGCGGCGGCCCCCCGCCCTGAACCGCGCCCCATGGGTCGTCACGACAAGCTGCCCATCAAGATGCTGCAGGACCGCCTCATGGTGCAGCTCGACGCCACCGAGAGCGAGCGCCGCAGCTCGGGAGGCATCCTCATTCCGGCGACAGCGCAGCTGGGCAAGCGCCTCAGTTGGGCCGAGGTGAAAGCGGTCGGCCCGGCCGTACGCAACATCGAGATCGCCGACCAGGTGCTGTTCAACCCCGAAGACCTCCACGAGGTCGAGGTGAGCGGCGAGACCTTCATCATCCTGCGCGAACGTGACGTCCACGCGGTCGCCGCCGAACGCCTCGAAATCGGCAGCACCGGCCTGTACCTCTGACGGAGACTGAACCCATGAGCGACCCATCCTCCCCGACGCCCGCCCCCAGCTCGCCAGCGCCCAGCTCGATTGCCCCCGGCTCGATTGCCACGACGCCGATCGCGGCCAACTTGTTGGCGCTCGACCAGGTCACCTACAACGCCGACGGCCTCGTGGCCTCCATCGTGCAGGACATCGAGACCGGTGCCGTGCTGATGATGGCGTGGATGAACGCCGAGACCCTGCAGATGAGCCTCGAGCAGGGCCGCACCGTGTTCTGGTCGCGCAGCCGCAGCGAGGTATGGCGCAAGGGCGACACCTCGGGCGACCGCCAGTTCATCCGCGAGGCCTCCTACGACTGCGACGGCGACACCCTGCTGTTCAAGGTCGAACAGGAGGGCAACGGCGCCTGCCACACCGGCAACTACAGCTGCTTTTTTCGGTCCTTCGACGAGGCCCCGGCCACATGAGTGCGGGGTTCGGCGCCAACGCGGGCTCGGAGGCCGGCGTGCTCCCTGACCGCACCGAGTTTCGCGCCGCGGCCCGCCGGGCGAATGTGGTGCCGGTTCGGCGGGAGCTGCTCGCCGACCAGGTCACCCCGGTGGCGGTGTTCGGACGGCTGTGCGGCGACGGGCCGGGTTTTCTGTTGGAGTCGGTCGATCATGGTGGCCGCTGGAGCCGGTGGTCGTTCGTGGGCCGCTCACCGAGGGCCCGCATCCTCAGCAAGGGCGGCGCCATCACCACGGCCGGCGACCTTCCCGACGGCCTCGACACCTCCACCGGCATCCTGGCAACGGTGCAGCAGTTGCTCGACACCTACGTCGCCGAACACGACGACACCCTGCCCCCACTGCACTCCGGGGTGGTCGGCTTCCTCGGCTACGACGTGGTGCGTGAGGTCGAGAAGCTGCCCAACGTTCCCCACGACGACCGGGGCTGGCCCGACGCCATCATCTCGGTGATCGGCGACATGGTGGCGCTCGACCACTGGTCCCAACGCGCCATCCTCATCTCGAACGTGTTCGTGCCCGAGGCGGCCACCGACGCCCAGCTCGACGAGCTGTACGACCGGGCCATCTCGCGCATCGACCAGATGGCCGCCGATGGGGCCACGCCCATCGACGAGCCCATGGTGTCGCCGCCCGACCGCTCCGACGAGTTGCCCGACGTGGTGTCGTCGATGGGCGCCGGGCAGTACGAGGCGGCGGTCGAGGTGGCGAAGGAACACATCCGTGCCGGCGACATCTTCCAGGTGGTACTCGCCCAGCGCTTCGATTTCGAGCTCGATGCCGACCCCTTCGACGTCTACCGGGTGCTGCGCCAGATCAACCCGTCGCCCTATATGTACTTCGTGCGCGAACCCGAGCTATGCCTCGTGGGCTGCTCCCCCGAGCCGATGGTGCAGCTGCTCGACGGCCGGGTCATCTCGCGGCCGATCGCCGGCACCCGCTTTCGCGGCTCCACCGACGAGCACGACCGCAAGTTGGCGGCCGAGCTGTTGGAGCACCCCAAGGAGCGAGCCGAGCACATCATGCTCGTTGATCTGGCCCGCAACGACGTGGGCCGCGTTGTCGAGTTCGGTACCTGCCAGGTCGACGAGATGATGACCCTCGAGCGCTTCAGCCACGTCATGCACCTCACCTCGCAGGTGTCGGGAAAGCTGGCTGCGGGCCGTAGCCCCATCGACGTGCTGCGGGCCACGTTGCCTGCTGGCACCGTGTCGGGTGCGCCCAAGGTGCGGGCCATGGAGATCATCGACGATCTCGAACCCACCAAGCGCGGCCCCTATGCCGGCGTCGTCGGCTATCTCGACTTCTCGGGCAACATCGACACCGCCATCGCCATCCGCACGATGATCGTCGAGACCGTGGGCCCCGATGGCGGGCCGGCCCAACGCCCGTTGCGGGCCAGCGTTCAGGCCGGTGCGGGCGTAGTCGCCGACAGTGTCGCGGCCGATGAGGAGCTGGAGACCCGCAACAAGGCCAAGGCATTGCTCGCCGCAGTGCGGCCGGCCGAGCGCATGGCCGCTCAACGAGCCGCGACTTGAGCGGCGACTAGGCCGTCGACTGGCTCGTCATCCCCCCGGCATCCCCCTCTGTCATTTGCCCCCGGCATCCCCCTCCGTCATTTGCCCCCGGCATCGCCCCCTCCCCCCGTCATTTGTGGCGTAGACCTCGACAAATGTGTCGTGTTCTACGCCACAAAACGGGAGGGTCGGGGCTGGCGAGGGTCGGGGCTACTGCAGGGCGCTGTTGATGATCCACCAGTCGAGGAGCTCGGCATCGCCGAAGACCTCGAGGCGATCGACCGGACCGCGCTGGTAGACCGCAGCCAGCAGGTCCTCGGCGCGGCCGCGGGCCGCAACGGTGCCCTTGCCGTGGCCGTGGGAGATCTCGAACCCATCGGGGCCCAGCTCGATCATCCATTCTCCCTCGACGTCGGTGGCGTGCAGGTGCAGCGACCCCTCGCCACGCAGTACGGCCACCTCGGGGCTGAAGGTGGCGGAGGCCTTGATGTTGCTGAGGTGCTCGTCGATGCCGTCGACGGCCACCAACGGGTCGACCGGCGACACCGGGCCGGCGACGTGCTGGGCATCGATCCGGTGGATGACGGTCTCGTGCAACTGTCGGCGCAACCACCAGCCGGCCGTCTGCTCCTCGGCCCAGCTCCAGGCGGCGGCCGTGGGGTCGCAGGCTCGCAGGGTGGCGAGGAGCTTGGCCCCGCCGCCGGCGATCCAGTCGGCCCAGCTCTCGGCCCCTCCATCGCGAGCGGGCAGCTCGAGGTCGATGGAGCGCATATCGAGTCGGGTCGGCGACGACGAGGCCACCGTGGCCTCGGCCCAGCGGTGGACGGCCCCGACGTGGGCCGTGAGTTTGCGGACCGACCATCCTGGGCAAGTGGGAACGGGCGCCTGAGGATCGGCGGCCCGGATGGCCGCCTCGAGGGTGATCAGCTCGTCGGCCAGATGGTCGCAGCGGGTGACGTGGTCCATGAGCGCCAGTCTCCCAGACGCAGCGGCAGTCCTACCTCACCGTTCTGTCCTACCTCGCAGCGGCAGTCCTACCTCCACGTTCTGTCGCGCGTTTCTATCGGCGAGCCGCCAGATACGCGCGACAAAACGTGGAGGGACGGTGGTCGGAGGCCCGATTCATGGCGGCGGTGCTCATGACTGCGGCGCTCATGACTGCGGCGCTCATGGCGGCGGTGCTCATGACCTTCTCCGATTGCGGGCCTTGGTGCCCAGCAGGACGATGCCCGCACCGCTGAGGAGGATGCCCCAGGCGAACAGACCGTCGGCTGATCCGCCCGTGGACGCCAGACTTCTGGGGACGCCGTCAGCGAGCACTTCCACCGGGAGGTCGACGTCGCGCAGGTTCTGTCCGGCCAGGACCTGGACCTCGACGGGATCGGTGCAGTCGGACTCCACCCGGTAGCGACCCGGCAGCACCGGACCGAACTCGTAGGTGCCCTGCTCGCCGGGCTTGGTGGTGCGGACCTCGGGATCGTTGCTGGCGGCGCCGGCCTCGAAGTCGAAACGGCGGTCGGGGCCGCTGGGTCGCAGCACGACCTCCGAGCAGGTCGCCTCGGGCTCGCCGCTGTTGCGGGTGCCCGACTTGTTCTGGTCGGTGTAGAGGCGCCCGCTGACCATGGCCCCCTCGACGATGCCGCCGTCGAGGTCGAGGCGATCGGCGCGGCGGTCGTCGAGCGAGGTGTTGCCGCGCACGTCGAACGGTGCCGTCCGCCCGGCAACGGACAGGTCCGAGTCGAGACCGCGGTTGCTGCCGATTCCGCCGTAGGTGGCGAGCGTCATATCCGCGAGGCCGACCGACACCTCGTAGCGACCAGGCCGCACATCGGTGAACAGGTAGCTGCCGTCGGTCCCGGTGGTGACACTGAGGTCGACCGGGCGGCCGGTGAGCATCGTGCCGGAGAGACGCACGGTGATGCCCGCCGCTCCCGACTCTCGGGGCCCCTGGATGCCATCGGCGTCGGTGTCGGTCCAGATGAAGTTGCCGATGGTGGCGCCGGCGACCTCGCCGTAGGTGCCGACATCGACCGCCTCGCCCGGTGCCAGCACGACGCCGGCGAACTGGTCGTCGAGGGCCGTACCCACCGCCAACAGCCGGTCGATGCCGTCCAGCCAGCGTGAGGGCTGGGCCTCTGACACCGTGTACCCGGCGGGGTCACTGCCGAGCAGGTCGGTGATCGAGAACCATCCGTCGGCCCCGGTCGTCGCGGTGCGGCTGACGGCGTTGCCGAAGGCGTCCGAACCGCTGAGAGTCACGTCGACCCCGCCGATACCCGGTTCGCCGGCGTCGATCACTCCGTCATCGTCGAGGTCGCTGAACACCCGTCCCCGCACGCTGGCGAGGGTCACACCGAAGTTGACGTCGTCCACACCGTCGAGCGGCACGGAGATCGATCCGATCGTGGTCGGGGTCGACATGCCCCAACCGGCGGGCTGCAGCTTGACCACGGTGTAGGTGCCCGGGGCCAGACCGTCGAAGCGGTAGGTGCCATCGGGGGAGGTCACGGTGGTGGCGACGACGAGGCCGTTGACGTCCTGCAGGACGAGGGTGACGCCACCGAGTCCCGGTTCGGGTGATTCGTAAGTGCCGTTGGCGGTGCGCCCATCGTCGCCGCGGTCGTGGAAGACCCGGCCGCTGATGGCGGTGGTCGCCGTGGCCACCAAGCGCTCGCCGAAGTCGAAGCCGGTGGCAACGGTGCCGGTGGGTAGCAGCACCGAGCCGTGCGCATCGTTGACCGAACGGTCCGACGCCAGGGTCCCGGCTGATTCGGCGCCGTCGAGGTAGCCGGCCGGTTGGGTTTCGGTGATGGTGTAGCTGCCGCTGGCCAGGCCTTCGAAGACATAGGAGCCGTCGGCGGAGGTGAAGGTGGTGGCGTTGACCGTGGCACCGGCGGAGTCGGTGCCGTCGAGCGTGACGATGACCCCGGCGATACCGGTCTCGCCGGATCCCTTCGAGCCGTTGCCGTCGCCATCGACGTACACGGTGCCCGCCAGCACCGACAGGGTGTCGCCGAAGTCGGGACCGAGGCTTCCCGTTCCGGCGGCCGGGGCGGTGGCTGCCGCCGCGGTCGGGTTGAGCGATGAGCCGTAGCCCAACGGGTCGACCTCGGTGACGGTGAAGGTGTCACCGGGCGTGAGGCCGACGAAGACGTAACGGCC
>Ga0105047_10007460_pt1 | contig 18414 bp, 14 predicted proteins | sample MAT04_FD_78384 | JGI IMG/M metagenome (GOLD analysis project Ga0105047, IMG submission 78384) | Freshwater microbial communities from Lake Fryxell liftoff mats and glacier meltwater in Antarctica - MAT-04 (megahit assembly) | ecosystem: Environmental > Aquatic > Freshwater > Ice > Liftoff... | reverse complement strand
GAACGGGAGGAACGGGAGGAACGGGAGGAACGGGAGGAACAGAAGGAGCGAGGGTGCCGGAGGCTGGGTCTGGTGGAGTCTTGCCTTGGAGGAGATTGGAGAAATCGGTCGCCCACTGGGGGGCTGCTTCATGGGTGATGTTTTTCTCAATGTGGGCGAGCATGCGCACGGCGGCCGCGCGCTGGTCACCGGCTTTGAAAAGATCGATCTCGGATGCCCACAGAAGCTTGGGGATGGTGTCAGTGACGAATTTTTCATACTGTGGCGAGTGGACGCCGGCTTTGAGCTTTTCGCCCGGCTTCCCGCTCCAAAGATCCATGAGGGTGCTTTCCTGGACCATGCGTTTGGTCCAGGCGGTTTTCAATGCTGCGATTCGGTCGGGGCTGCGCAAGGGAGGGAGCAGAATCTGCTCGTAGATGGGCTGGATCTGGACTGGTGAGAGCGGCCAGTTTTCAATTTTGACCCCGCTGATGTCGTAGGCGCGGGCATAAACAGTATCGGTGACATTCTGCTGGAGGACACCGCGATGCGCGGAGAGTTCCTCTGCCTGGGTGACAATGGAATCGAGGATTTTCGCCCCCTCGACGGCAAGCTGGTCCCGGTCAGGATCTTTGGATGCCGCTTCAAGCGTCAGGACGAGCCAGCGGAGCTGCTGACGGAGTGACAGTTTGAAATCCTTGTCGGAGAGGCGGTCGGCGTTGTCACGTTTCCAATCCCGGAAGTCGCCGGATTTTTTCTTCATCTCGTCGAAGTTCACCATTTCCTCACACTTGAGGTAGAGCTCGACGGCCGAGTCATCGCTGCTCATGGCGCTCTTGTATGCCGATATGGCGGCCTTGAAACGGGCATCGACCTTGGTGTTGGCCTCGCTGCGGATTTTCTCCAGTTTCTCAAGTAGTGTCTCCCTGTCGCTGGAGGTCAGGTTCTCAGCCATCGCGAGAGGGGCGGCTGCGGAAACAAGGATGGTGAGAATCAGGGTTTTCATCGGGGAAGAACTACCGATTGGTTCGAGCCACGCCAAGCATGGATTTCACGAAGCCGAGCGGGCGGCTCTGATGTGGTGGATTTGCCCGGCAATAGTTCCGGCGAGAGTGGCGAGACGGGATTGGTCGGGTATGGAGGCGGGCTGCGGATCAAAGCGGAGGCGTTGGTGGAGATCCACGGCTTCCGCGAGATCTTCCCGGGAAACGGAACCGGCGGGAAGGCCGGCGATCCACGCTGCATAGGTGGTGCCGGGAGGACGTGGCCCGAGAATTTTCCGGGCGGGGGCTTCGAGATCGTGGAGGGGGGTGCGGGTGACCGGCGCGGTGGAATAAATCGCGCGTTTTTTCTCTTCGATGACGAGCTTTGACTTCCAAAGGCGCCGGGCGATGAAAGTGAAAACCGAAAGGCCGACCGCCCACATGACGATGGTGGCTGCGATGCGGTTCGAGGCTTGGTTCCGCCAAAGGAAGAAGTCTTCTTTGAAACGCTGGTAGGAATCCGCGAGCCACGGTGTCTTTTCTCCTGCTCCGATCTCAATCCCGAGCCAACCGGAAGGAGTGGGATCGAAGTCCGTCCAGGCACCCTTTTCCTGATCCCAGACACGGACCCACGCGTGGCCATGGCTGCCGCGGATGACGTATTCATTCCGGCGGAAATCCTTTTCCATCACCGCGAAGCCGACGCAGTAGCGGGTGGGCACATCCACGGCGCGCAACAACAGTGTGGCTGCGGTGGCGAAGTATTCGCAGTGGCCGCGCTTGGTCTCGGTTAGGAAAACTTCGATGGGGCTATTCCGGGCGATGGCGCGGTCGATGGTGAGATAGCGGGTGTATTGGAAATCCTGGGTGAACCATTGGCGGAGGCGCGCGATTTTCGCCTGGGTGGTAGGCATGTCTTTCAATCCAAGCGTTTCCGCGACTGCCCTGATGGCGGCTTCCTCCATCCCGTCGATGGCAAGATCCTCGACGGGCCAGGGCGGGTATTCCGGTGCGGAATCATCCCGCCAGCGGACGGTGCCGTCGATGATGGCTCTTTGAGGAAGCACCCGGACGGTGCCGAGCGGATTGACCTCGATGGCATCCAGTTCGAAGTCCTGGAGGCTGGCAGCGTTTCCCGGGAGGGGGAGGGGAGCCCAGTTGCTGGAGGCTCCTCTCATCCGGAAAACGGGAAGCGGTTTCCGGATGTCCGCCGGGGTCATTTTCTCACGGAGCATGTAGTGAGGCTCGCCATCGACGAGCTCGATAGTGCGGAGGTCGCGGAAGTTCTCGTCGTCCTGCGGGATGGGATCCGGGAGGATGTTGCGCCAGTTGATGCCACGGTAGCGGTTGTAGGTGGCCAAGCGGAGGAGCTGGGGCGGGGCAGAGCCTTCGAGAGGTTTCAGCCGCCAGAGCATTTCCGGAGACTGCTTGATCTCTCCGAGCGAGCCGATGCTGGTCTTGTTCACCGTGGGGCTTGTACTGGGGTAGCCCCCCTCAAGGCTGCGGTCGGTGGCCCATCTGTACAATTTCCTCATCCCGATCTGGCCGCCGAGTCCGATGCTGGCCGCACAGACGATCATGGCGACGAAGGCGAAGGGCCTGATTTTCACCCGGGAAAAAACCAGCCATGCGCCCAGGCAGACGAGGCCGACGAGAAACACCGGCTGATCCGCATACATTCCCAGAGCGGCGGCGACCATAACCACGATGAAGTAGGGGTTTCCGAAGTTGAAACGAATGACGGAGGCGGCGAGACCCTGGCGCAGGTTGCGCTCGCGGTGGAGTTTCGTGAAAAAGGAAAAGCTGATGAGCGGCATCCAGTCGCGCAGGCCGTAGCTCTGAACGAACATCAGGGGCAGCAGCAGAAGGGGCAGCCAGATCATCAGCCGCGGCAGGGCGGTGTAGCGGTCGCCATCGAGCCACGTGAGGGTGCCGACGATGAGGATGAGCACCATGCAGACTTTCCATGCGCGGGAGCAGGCGGGACTGTTGAAATCCCAGCGGAAACGGATCCAGTTCGCGCCCTCTACGAGCAGTGCCACGACCAGGCCCAGGAGCGCGTGCGAAGTCATCGCCCCCCAGAAAAGCAGGGAGGCGCCGAGCAGGAGGCGGGGAGGGGCTTGGACGCGGGTGTTCATTTCCTGTGCGGGATGTTCGATTCATCCGCTTAATATATAGTGAGTCAATTCCGGGCGGCTGCAAGCGTGGAAGGGAGCCGGAGGAGATCGCGTGGGATTTCTCCGGACTGGAGCCAGTGGCCGAGGGTGCCGGGCGGGGCGGAGCCGTTTCCGATGACCAGCGGGACGCAGAGGATACCGGATTTCAGCAGCCCGGAAACAAATTCCGCGCGGGCGGGATCCCAGCCGTTCAGGACGAGCAGGCACGAGGTCATTTTCTCGCGATGGGCGATGATGGTGCGAGAGAGGATGCCGAAATTTTGCTCCGGCTCCATGTGGACTCCAGCCAGCACTTCCAGGAGCTTGTCGGTGCGTTCCATGCCGCGCCCGGCGGTGACAGTGTGGGCTTCACCGGCGATGAACATCAGATCGAGCAGTGATTCGCTGCGGTCCAGCCCGATGACAAACGAAGCCGCCACGGAAATCATTTCCTCGAAAACATTCTCATCGGGCGAGCCGCTGAAAGTGTCCAGAACGAGGGCGTAGCGAGGATAGAAAGTGTCCTCGAGTTCCTTGACCATGGGCCGCCCGGTGTGCGCCCAGCTTTTCCAATGGATCTGACGTAACGGATCACCGGGCCGGTATTCCCGCAGTCCGACGAATTCGCCCGCGCTGCCGATCGCGTTGCTGGTCTCCTCTCCGCCGATGCGGAAAGCTGCGGAACCCGGCATCCGCACGCTTGGGAGGCGGTAGCGTTTCGGCAGCACGACCAGACGCGCGCGTGTTGCTGCGACCGGCTTGCATTTCTGGAAAAAGCCAAGCGGATCGGGAAGCAGCACGCGGAGATCGTCCATGGCGATGACTCCGCGTCGCAGTGGTGTCACGGACATGGCGAGGCGCTTGGTCTCGCCCGGAGTCAGCTCGAAAGGCTCCGCCGGATAGGGCGCTGTGAATCCCGTCCGCCGCTGCATCAGCCATTGCCAGCGGTAGTAGATCATCGTGCGGTCGAATATGTTGCGCTCGTCCTCGCCCGGTTCCTTGAGGCTGGAAAACTCCCGCAATGATGGCCGGGGGTCGGGAGGTGTTTGTAAAAGCAGCGCGGCGCGGACTGTCCTTTTCCCAAGGTTTTTCACCCTCACGGAATATCGCAAAGCCTCCCCGGCAGTCGCGTGCCTCGGGAGCTCGTGGACGGCGGAAAGTTTCGCCCGGCGGAAGATGACCCACAGGAAACTCAGGACGACCATCCCCACCGAGAAGCAGAAGATCTGGAAAATCGAATTCCGCGGCTGCCCGATGCTCATGAAGCTCGCGAAGGAGACCACCATGATGCCACCGATCCCCGCGGGGCGGACGCGTCGGGAAAACCAGTGCTGCACCGACGCGCCCCGGTGGTAAAAACGGTGCAGGGCGCGGTAGCGGTTTTCTGCGGAAAATTTCATGCGGCCGCCCTGGTGGTTTTCAAACGGGAGCAGGCGTGCTGGCGATGAGATCCGCCACGAGCTGGCGGGCGTTCATGCCGGAGTATTTCGATTCCGGGGCGAGCACCAGGCGGTGCGCGATCACATCCACTGCCACGGATTGGATCACCTCAGGCGTGACGAATTCCTGGCCTTCGAAAAGAGCCATCACCTGCGAGATTTTCATCAAAGCGAGCGAGGCGCGGGGACTCGCCGCAAGCTGGACTTCCGGGATGCCGCGTGTCGCCGCGACAAGAGCGACCGCGTAATGCCGCAGCTCGTCGCTGAATCGGATCTGGCGGGCGGCGGACGAGATTTGTAAAATTTCCTCGCGGGAAAGCACCGCCTCCATCGAGTTGACCGGATGGCTCTCGCGCTGGTCGGCCAGGATCATCGCCTCGTCCGCCGCGCTGACATAACCAAGTCCGCACTGCATGGCGAAGCGATCCATCTGCGCCTCCGGCAGTGGATAGGTGCCTCTGAACTCCACCGGATTCTGCGTCGCGATCACGAAAAATATCCCGTCAAGATCATAGCGCTTGCCCTCCACCGTTACCTGCCTTTCCCCCATCGCTTCCAGAAGAGCGCTCTGGGTGCGTGGCGAGGCGCGGTTGATTTCGTCCGCCAGCAGAATGTCGGTGAAGACCGGACCGTGGTGGAAACGGAACTCCTGTGTCCGCGGATCGAGCACCGAGACCCCGAGAATATCGGATGGCAGAAGGTCCGGAGTGAACTGCACCCGCTTGAACTCCGTCCCGGCTATGGACTTCGCGATCGCTTTGGCGAGCGTGGTTTTCCCCGTCCCCGGATAATCCTCCAGCAGCACATGCCCTCCGGAAAACATGCACGCGAGCACGCGGCGGACGGTGTTCTCCTGCCCGCGCACTACCGCGCATACCGCCTTCTCCAATCGAATCGCCAATTCCGTTTCTCTCATGCCTGTCCGTCCATCGTCCCTGTTAGTCCGGGGACGATCAATCCGCAACTTTCGAAATTCCCTATGTAAATATCGTGTAACATCCATATTGATGCTTGATCGCGGGGAAAAGGCGTTTTTAATCGCGGGATGAAAATACGATACAGCGCATTGTGTGTGATTTCGGCCGTGTCCCTTGCCGGGCTTTCCTGCAAGGAGAAACCCAAGACTGCCGGTTCGGAAAAAACCAAAGACAAGTCCGGCATCGAGAAAACCATCGACGCAGTGAAGGACACCGTCACTCCCAAGCCAAGTCCCTCGCTCAGCGCCGATGAACGCGCCGCGAAGCTGGGTTTCGTGAAATATCTACCCAAGGACACGGAGATGGCGATGTCGTTCTACAACGCCGAGCAATCCGCCGAACAACTCAAAGCCCTCAAACTCTACGGAATCATCGAGAGAAACATGGGCATGGCCGGCATGGGCGGAATGCAGGACGTGATCCCGGAAGATGATATGCTGGAGGATGAGGAAATGCTGGAGGACGAGGAGATCGCGCCGCAGCCGAATGCAGCTCCCGAAGAGGAGATGCTGGAGGACGAGGAGATCGCGCCCGATGCCGAGCAGGCCGCCACCGACGATGCGGACGACGCTTTTCCCGAACCCGCCGCTGATGACGCCGCGATGCCCGAAGGTGAAATGGAAATGGGGGAAGGCCCAAGCCCCTGGACCTTGCTCGGCAGGGAAGTGACCATCGCCCTCGGCGATAGCGCCGGTGAACAGACCGGCAACCTGCTCACGGTCAACCGCCGCATGGGCTACTTTTACGCGAAGGTCTTCGGGCAAGCCGCCCAGGAATACGCGAAGACCGGCAAGATGGAGGACTTCGAGAGCACGATGATGAGCCAGATGGAAGGCGCGGGCCTGATCAGGACCTTGCTCGAAGATCCGGATTCCGGCACCATGCTTCTAGACAAGGTCGAGATGCCTCCCGTCTATATCGCTTTCCGCACGAAGGAAGGCGAGATTGAGCAAGCCGCCCAGATTGTGAACTCCGCCATGCAGTTCATCAGTTCGGCCGGGGAAATGGCCGAACCCATCGAGTATGAGACCGCCGGCGCGACCTTTTCCGGATACAAGCTGCTCGGTGCGAAACTGGCCGAGACACTCGAAGCGGAACGTGAGAGCATGGAGGAGGATCTCGATCCCAAGACAGTAGATGCCATTATTAACGCGCTGAAGAAAAAGAACCTGATCGTCGTGACTGGCACGGTCGGCGAATACGTCGTGATGGTCATCGGCGGAGACGAATCGAAAATGATCCTTGCCGGAGACGTGAAAGATTCCCTCGTTGCCACCGAACAGCTCAACTACGCGGATCCCTTCGCCGACAAGCAGCTCCTCTCCATCATCCATGGGAAAAAGGAACTCTGGGACGAGCTGATCGAAGCTGCCGGCGGAATTTCCAGCTATGCCATCGGTCTGCGTGACGGCATTTCCGGCGGCGGCGGTCTTGGCGATACCCGGGATCTCCAGGCCATGCTCCAGATCATCGCCGACAGGGAAAAGGAAGTCCTCGCGCTCGGCAGTTCCTCCGATCTCGGAGTGATCGCATACGTCGAGGACGGCGTGAAAATCGAGAGCTTCGGCGGCTATGACAAGGGCGCCATGGACTGGAAGGCGGCCACCACCCTCTCCCACCTCGGCGACAGCGGCGACAATCTCCTTTTCATGAACGCCGCGAGCAACGCTGCCTACGACGAGAAGCTCGGCGCATACGTCGAGGCCATCTTTGAAACGGCCTACGCCATGACCGTCAAGTTCTCCTCCCTCGATATCGAAGCTCCCGAGATGGCGGAAATGAAAGAATTCACCCAGATGTTCGACGAGAAATTCCGCGGCGATGTCGTCGGGCTCTACGAGGCGCTCAGCGGCGATTTCGCGGACGGACTCGGCCATGAGAGCGCCATTGTGATCGATCTCAAAGGTGCGGTCCCAGCCGTCCCCGGCATCCCTCAGGAAATCATCGAGCAGGGCAAGGCTCCCCGCATCACTGTGATCGCACCGGTCACGGACAGGAAAAAGCTTTCCGCCGCGTGGGATGAGATGAACACCCGCAGCACCTCCCTCCTGGCAAAGATCAGCGAGATGGCCGGCGACAACATCCCCATGCAGAAGCCCATGAGTTCGGAGTCCAACGGTATGACCACCTGGTTCTTCCCCTTCGCGTTCTTCCAGGACGATTTCCTTCCATCCGTCACACTGAACGACAAGTGGTTCGCCGCCTCAACCTCCAAGACCCAGTCCATCGATCTCATCAAAAAGGCCGAGGCCGGTGGGACAAAGGGCGAGGGACTCCAGTTCTACGTGAACTTCACCGCCCTCGCCAACTACGCCGATGAGATGCTCGCGATGGCCGACAAGAATTCCGCCATCCTGTTCACAGACGAATCCGCACTCGCGGATTTCAACCTTCACAAGGTGGAGGTCAAGGAAGTCATCGAAGCCTGCCGCGAGTTCGATTCCCTCAAATGGACCGCCCGTCAGGAGAACGGCTACATCCGCAACACCATGCACTTCAAGACGAAGTAGTAATGGAGAGCCGTGTCTTCGACCGGTTTTTCTTACGCGATGCACATCGAACCCATCGGCCATCTCCGCACCTGCTTCGGCAGCAAGTTCGCCGTTCCCCGCCAGCCCGGGCTCTGCCCCAGCGCGTGGGGTGTGCTGGAGTTTTCGGAAAAATTCAGATCCATCGAAGCTGTCCGCGGCCTCGATGGATTTTCCCACGTCTGGCTCATCTTCGGTTTCCACGAAACCGCGGACGAAGGCTGGCACCCCACCGTCCGCCCGCCACGGCTCGGCGGAAACGAAAGAGTGGGTGTCTTCGCCAGCCGCTCCACCTACCGCCCCAACGGCCTCGGCCTCTCCCTCGTCAAATTGGACTGCGTTGCCAACTCCACGGAAAATGGGATGGAGCCGCCCGTGCTGAAATTTTCAGGAGTCGATCTCGTGGACGGCACTCCCGTTTACGACATCAAACCCTACCTCGCCTACGCGGAGTCCGTCCCGCACTCCACCAGCGGCTACGCAAACGCCGAGATCCCCAGGGTCGAAGTAAAAATAGAAGACTCCGCCGCCACCGCTTTCTCCCAACTCGACCCACGCTCCCAACGCGTCATCACCGAAGTCCTTTCCCTTGATCCCCGCCCAGCGGCCTCCGCCCACGATCCGGAGAAAACCTACGGCGCGCTCCTCTGCGACAGAAATGTCAGGTTCCGTGTCGATCACGCAACCTGTTGGCTGACAGGGATCGACGTCCTTTAAAATCCACAAGTCTTCAGCCCCAACGGGGCGTAATACGTCAGCCCGGGGCAGCGCCCCGGGACTGCCAACCGAGGATTCCCGCTTGCGTGCGGGGATTCGCTTGGTTACGGGGTGGGCGTGTCCGGTCGGCTGACGGTCGCCGGAGCATTCACCCCACACACACAATATGGCTATCACAAGAGCGTTGCTTTCGGTTTCTGACAAAACAGGTTTGGTTGAGTTCGCGGAGGGTCTCGCGGAAATGGGGGTCGAACTCCTCTCCACCGGCGGAACCGCCAAAGCCCTGCGCGACGCCGGCCTGAAGGTCACCGACGTTTCCGAATACACCGGCGCTCCCGAGCTTTTCGAAGGTCGTCTGAAAACCCTCCACCCCATGGTCCACGGCGGACTCCTTCATCGCCGGGACGATCCCAAACATGTCGCCGACGCGAAAAAGCACGGCATCCCGCCTATCGACCTGGTCGTCGTCAATCTCTACCCCTTTGAGGAGACTGTCGCCAAGGAAGGCGTCACCCTTGAGCAAGCCATCGAGAATATCGATATCGGCGGACCCTCCATGCTCCGCAGCGCTGCGAAAAACCATTCCCACGTCACAGTGATCGTTTCGCCATCGGACTATCCGATGGTTCTTGAGGAAATGCGCGGAAACGGCGGCGATACCACCAAGGGCACCCGCGAGCAGCTTGCGGTGAAAGTTTTCCTCCGCACCTCCCAGTACGACGGAGCCATCACCAATTACCTCGGCCAATGCCGCCTTGGCACCGGCTGCTCCTTCACCCTCAGCCTCCCGCTTGAGCAGGAGCTCCGCTACGGCGACAACCCTCACCAGAAATGCTCGCTCTACGGGAATTTCGCCTCCTGCTTCACCCAGCTCCAGGGCAAGGAACTCAGCTACACCAATATCATCGATATCGAGGCCGCCGCCGATCTCATCCTCGATTTCGTCCGCCCTACCGTCGCCATCCTCAAGCACACGAACCCATGCGGGGTCGGCCAGGACGATGAGGACCTCCGCGTGGCTTGGAAAAAAGCCTTCGAGACCGACCGCCAAGCACCCTTCGGCGGCGTCATCGTCACCAACCGCCCTCTCACCCTCGATCTCGCCCGCGTTATTTCGGAAATTTTCACCGACGTCATCATCGCCCCGGACTTCGAGGCCGATGCCCGCGCCTTGCTCCAGAAAAAGAAAAACCTGCGTCTCATGAAAATGAACGACGCCTATCTCGTCGCGAAAAAAGCTCCCGTCATCCGTTCCAGCCCCGGCGGCCTCATGGTCATGGATCGCGATCACACCGCCCTCGGCCTTGAGGATCTGGAGAGCAAAGTCGTCACCAAGCGCCCACCCACCCAGGAGGAGATCCGCGCAATGCGCTTCGCCTGGCGCATCGTGAAAAACGTCAAGTCCAACGCCATCGTCTATGCCCACGCGGACCGCACCCTCGGCATCGGCGCCGGGCAGATGAGCCGCGTCGATTCCTCCCGCATCGCCATCTGGAAAGCCAGGGAAGCCGGCCTCGATCTCAAAGGCAGCGTCGTCGCCTCCGATGCCATGTTCCCCTTCGCCGACGGACTCCAATCCGCCATCGACGCCGGTGCGACCGCCTGCATCCAGCCCGGCGGCTCCGTCCGCGACGAGGAAGTCATCGCCGCCGCCGACGCCGCCGGAATGGCCATGGTCTTCACCGGCCACAGGCATTTCAGGCATTGATCCATGGATCGAAGGGAAGAACGCATCCTCCACCGCGCCGAAAAGGCGGGGGTGAAACTGGCGAAGAAGGAGGGGCGTATCCCGACTCGCGAAGAAGTGCTGCAGACCAAGATCCAGATCTTATCCGGGTCCGCGCGGTGGACGATGTTCGGCGGCTCTCTCGTTTCCGGATTTACCTGCTGGTATTTCCTGTCCCACGAAATGCTGTCCGCAGGATCCGTCGCCGCAGTCCTTGCTGCATTTCTCCTGCTGTTTTCGATTTTCGGAATCAAGCGGACTCTGGAAACCCTCGCTGACCAGCTCAGCTACGAAATCGTCGATGTCGTTTTCGAAGCTATAGGTAATGTGGTCGGATCGGTTTTTGACTGATCGGAATGATATTCATGCGAGCGGCGCGATTTGTGAAAAATCCGCACAAGCCTTCAGCCCCGAAGGGCCCGAAGGTGCAAAATACGGCAAACCTGGGCACGGCACTGAGACTGCTATCCGAAAGAATCATCCAGCGCCAAAGGTGCGCTTCATCCCAGCCTGGGGCGGAGGAACGCAGCCCCAGGTAACCCGGTTCCCGGTGGAAGGGAGGGCTGAAAGCCCGTTCCACTTTCGAATCAACGATTTTGCTCCCGAGAAACTACATCCTCGACTCTCCGAACCCAACCGGATATCAATCGGGCTGGAAGGATACCTCGTTCGGCAAGAATCGAAATGCGCAAAACAGCTGCCATAGTCATCGCAATCCTCTGGGTGGGAGCTGGAGTCCTGTTCTATGCGATGAAGAGAGCTGATGTGTATCACATGAAAGAGCGCCGATTATGGAAGGACCAGACCATTGTCGCGATCACCGCTGATCTGAAGAAACCAGACCACCTTCAAAAGCGTTTCGGAGAGACTCCCAAGCCAAGGGATGGCTTCTACTCCCCGGAGTCGCAATGGAAGACGGCCGACACCATTGTTTGCAGCGATTCATCATGGCTAGCGTATCGAGCACAGTGCCACAAAGTTGATCCAAACGTCCATGATATTTTCATCGCCAAGGCTTCGGACTCAACGTGGTATTATTCTGACTACCATTTCTGTATCGACATGCTGATGCTAGAGGATCAGCCCCGGTCATTGGAGGACTTTAAGCATCGATACTTTCTTGTGGAGTTCGACGGTACATCTGACAAGGCACTTGATCCGACGTGGATTCCATTGGGAGAACAGCGACAATCTAAAGAGTCGAACTAGATCCTGCGCTTAAAGCACGGGAGTAAGGTGTCTTGGGCGTGGGCATCCGTTTCCCCTAAACCTCCCCCTCCACCTCAAAAACCGTCTTTTCCCATGGTGCCAGCGTGAGGGCGAGCGATGCCGCACGCGGTGGGCAGGTGAGCAGATGGGCGACGGGGAGCATGTGGAAGGGTCTTTCCAAGTCCTAGCAGAAGCCCAGCTATTTCCCGATCTTCCGCCAGGGCTTGGAAAGACCCTTCTACGTTCTTGCCCATTGAAACATGCGGAATGCGGTTGCAGGGGGAGGGTCGGGTGTTTTAGCCTTGGGCGTGCCTGGTGCGGAAGAGAAAACCTTTGATGTTGCGATGAGGGTGGATGGTGGGTTCCTGCGCTCTGTTTTCCACTCCATGCTCACGGCGCGGATCCTGGAGAACAAGCTCTCCAGCCTCTACAAGGCGGGGAAAATCGTGGGAGGCGTTTATCTCGGGCGCGGGCAGGAGGCGATCAGCGCCTCGCTCGGCACGGCGCTGATCCAGGGAAAGGATTGTTTCGCACCTCTCATCCGGGACCAGGCGGGGAGGACGGCTTTCGGCGAGCCGCTGATCGATTGCACGCGGACATACCTCGGCTCGGTGGAGGGTCCGATGAAAGGCCGCGACGGAAACATCCACCGGGGCAGGCCGGAAATGGGAATGCCGGCGATGATTTCCCACCTCGGCGCACAGGTGCCGCTGATCGCCGGGATGCTTTTTGCGAAACGCCTCAAAGGGACTCTCGATGGCTGTGTCGGAGCGACCTCCGTCGGCGATGGCGCGACTTCCACGGGGGCTTTCCACGAAGGCCTCAACATGGCCGCGGTGGAGAAACTGCCGATGGTCCTGATCGTCGCCAACAACCAGTTCGCATACTCGACTCCGAACAACCGCCAGTTCGCCTGCGCGGATCTTGTCGATCGGGCGAGGGGATACGGCATCGGCGGATTTTCAGTGGACGGCACGGATCTGCTGGCCTGCGCCTCCGTGGTGAGTGAGGCGGTGAGGCTTGCCCGCGAAGGTGGAGGTCCCCAGATGGTGGTCGCGAAATTGCTCCGTCTCGGCGGCCATGGCGAGCATGATGACGCGTCATACGTCCCTGAATGTGCGAAGGGCGGGCACTACGGTCGCGACTGTATCGAGGTGGCGATGCGGCAGCTTGCCGAGGGCGGGTATGCGACTGTGGATGAGATGCTGGCCTGGCAGGAAGAGATCTCCGAGGAGGTGCAGCGTGCCGTCGCGCAGGCGCAACAGGAACCCGTGCCGGATCCATACACGGAGGATTGGACGGCGCTTTCCACGAAATTTCCAATGACTACAAAGTGAGTGTGACCTATATCGATGCCATCCGCGAGGCCCAGGCGACTCTGCTCCGGGAGGATCCGCGCGTCTTCCTCTATGGCCAGGACATCGCAAGCTTCGGAGGCGCGTTCAAGGCGACCAAAGGGCTGGCGGACGAGTTCCCCGGCAGGGTGTTTGACGCTCCCATTTCCGAGGACGCGATGATCGGCCTGGCTGTGGGTGCCGCGATCGAAGGGATGCGTCCGATCATCGAGATGCAGTTCGCGGATTTTTCCTCCATCGCTTTCAACCAGATCGTCAACCAGGCGGCGACGCATTTCTACCGCACCGGGATGCCGATTCCCATCACGGTGCGCCTGCCCTCCGGCGGCACTCCCGGCTCCGGCCCATTCCACAGCCAGAGCATGGAGGGGCTTTACGCCCAGTATCCGGGGCTGGTGGTGATGACTCCAGCCACCGTTTCCGATGCCTACCACATGCTCATCGACGCGGTGAAAATCAATGATCCGGTCCTCTTCTGCGAGCACAAGCTCCTCTATCGCTGGCTCAAGGCGAAGGCGATCAATGGCGATGGCCTGCCCATCGGCCAGGCGCGTATCGCACGTCCAGGAAAGCACGCCACCGTCGTGACCTACAGCGCGATGGTGCATGAGGCGGTGCGCGCCGCCGACCGCTTGCAGGCGGATGGTTGGGAAATCGAAGTCGTGGATCTGCGCTCGGTGAAGCCACTCGATCTTGATACCGTGCTGGCCTCCGTGGCACGCACCGGTCGCCTGCTCGCACTCGGCGAGGCTTTTCCATGGGGCGGGGTGACGGCGGAAATCGTCGCCAAAGTCACCGAGGAAGGCTTCCATCTTCTCGACGCGCCACCGCAACGGCTCAACGCCCGCGATACGCCGGTTCCCTACCATCCCAAGCTCTGGGCGGCCCACCGGCCGACTCCGGAGTCGATCTGCGAAGCGCTCCGCAAACTACTGTCCTTCTAGTATTTCACGACCATGCCTACCGTCCCCATCCTGATGCCACAACTCGGAGAATCCATCGCCGAGGCCACGGTGATCCGTCTCGGAATCTCGCCCGGGGACAGCGTCCGGACGGATCAGGAAATCATCGAGGTGGAGACGAACAAGGCGGTGATGGGCGTGACCACGCTCTGCGACGGCATTGTTTCCGAACTCCGTGCGGTAGAGGGAGTTTCCTATTCGGTCGGTTCCCTGCTCGGTCTGCTTGAGGTCACGGAGGAGGAAGTCGCCCGGACAGGAGTCGATACCCTTGAGAGCCTGGAGGCGAAACGCGACAGCCAGCCCGAGCATAAGGATGGCGCGGAGGAGAATCTCCACTTCGCCTTGGATGGCGACAGTTACGAGGAAGACCCCAGCATCATCCCCAGCGTGAAAGGCCTGCCCGTCCCTACCGGAGTGATGGGCGCCCACTACATTTCCCCTCGGATGCGCGCCCGCATGGATGATCTGGGACTTCGCGAGGCGGACATTTCCGCAGTGGTCGGCACTGGAGCCGGCGGACGTGTGACCGTGGAGGATCTGGAGCGTTTCCTTGACTATCTGGAGTCCTGGCCCAGCGTCCCCGCATCGCCCATGCGCTTGGCCGTGGCCGACGCGATGCGGCGGAGTTGGACACGTCCGCTTGCCACCGTCGGCCTGCCGGTGCTGTTGGACCGTGCGCTCGATCATCGGCGGGAGCAGGATCCCAAGCCGGGTCTCACCCTCTATCTTCTCCGCGCCCTGGCTCTGGCCCTGACCGAGCAGCCCATGACCGCCGGTTATCTGATCGGGGGAAAAGTCGTCCATCCGCGCTCCTTCGATATCGGCGTGGCCGTGCAGGTGGAGGACGGCGTGGTCGTCCCCACGGTCCGGCAAGTCGATAGGAAATCCCTTTCCGACCTGATCTCCGAATACGACGATCTTGTGGACCGGGCCCGCCGCCGCAGACTCACGGACGAGGATTGCAAAGGCGGCATCGCAACGGTCACGAACTTCGGCACTTTCGGACTTACGACGGGCACTCCCATCCCTCTGCCCAACGAAACCCTGATTCTCGGAATCGGCGCGGGAAGGAAAATGCCGGTCTGGAGTGAGCAGGTGGAAGCCTTCATTCCTGCCACCGAGGCGGAGCTTTTGCTCACCTTCGACCATCGGGTCGTGGACGGAGGAGGCGCGGGGGTTCTGCTGAAACGGGTTGCCGCATTGCTCCAGCAGCCTGAAACTCTTTAAGCCCAGCCGGAAGTGGAAGTGGAGAACGACAAGCCCGAGAAAACGGATATCCCGAAAAAGGCGATATACCGGCTCTCCATCTATCATCGCTGCCTCCAAAAGCTCCACGCCAACGGCCAGGAGACCGTCAGCTCGAAGACCCTCGCGAAAGCCGCGGGGGTCACGCCTTCGCAGTTGCGCAAAGACCTCGGCTACTTCGGCCAGTTCGGCACCCGCGGTCTCGGCTATCCGGTCGAGGGGTTGATCGCGACGATACGGGAGGCGCTCGGCCGCGAGCATCTCCAGCCGGTCATTCTTGTCGGCGCGGGAAATCTCGGCTCCGCGCTCCTCCGCTACCAGGGATTCCAAAAAGAAGGCTTCGAGGTCGTCGCCGCCTTCGACGCGCGCCCGGAGGAGGCTCGCGCAAGGGAGTTGAAAATTCCCGTCCACGATGTGTCGGAGATGGAGGCTTTCATTTTTAAAAACGAAGTCAAGCTGGCCATTCTCTGCGTGCCCGTCGGCTTCGCACAGGAAGTGGTGAACCGACTGGTCGCCAGCGGCATCCAGGGAATACTGAACTTTTCCCCGATCATGCTGGAAGTCCCGCCTGAAGTCACCGTGAACAACGTCGATCTCGCTCTGGAGTTGGAGCATCTGGGCTATTTCATCCGATGAGCCACGAGGAGGAAAATTTCCCTAAGATAGCCGAAGAGCCGGGCGTTCCCACCGCGAACCGTGATTTCGAAACCGTGAAACCGATGAGCTCCCAGGATATCGAGGCGTTCATCGAGCAGGCGGTGGAGGACTATGAATCGGCGCTCATCGGATATGCCAGAACCTACCTACATGATTTGGAACGCGCGCGAGACGTTGTCCAGGACACCTTCATCCGCCTTTGCCAGCAGGATCTCGAAAAAGTGCGGGAAAACCTCAAGGCCTGGCTTTTCACCGTGTGCCGGAACCGCTGCCTTGATGTCATCCGCAAGGACAAGCGGGTCGAGCCACTTGATGAGATCCGCTGGCAAAAGGTCGCCGGCACCGAAGCCGCGCCCGACGAGCAGGCTGAGGATGATGAGAAAATCGCCACCGTCATGCGCTTCATGGACAGGCTTCCGAAAAACCAGAAGGAGGTCATTTTGCTAAAATTCCAACAGGGCATGAACTACACCGAGATTCACGATGTCACGGGCCTCACCCAGGGGAACATCGGTTTCCTCATCCACACCGGTCTGAAACGCCTACGCGAATGGCTGCCGGACTCCACGAATATCTGATATGAAACTGCACCAGGAAGATCCGAGACTCACAGCCTATCTGCTCGGCGAGCTGTCGCTTGAGGAGGCGGCTGCTGTCGAGTCCGCGGCTGCGGAAGATTCCGCAATCCGCAATGTTTTGGATGAGACCGATCGCGTGCGCGTTGCTCTCGAGGACGCGTTCGGCGCGAAAAAGGAAGCCCTGCTTTCCACTCAGCGCGATCGGATACGCAAAGCCGCGAAGGAAGCGGCGAGAAACGGTGCCCTCCAGCATCTGAAGTCCCATCCCCGCGCGAGAAATCCGTGGGCTATCCCCATGGCCATCGCGGCGCTCATCGCCATCGGGCTTTTTGTGATGACTCTGATCCCTTCCGGGAAAAGTGGCAAGGGAACCCGGCAGGTGACGACCAAATCCGGCGGCGATGTCTCCAAATCGGTATCAGGAACAGCGAAGCCCTCCTCCGCCAGCGAAAACATCATGCGCCTTCCCCTGGAGGCTGGCAGGAAAAGCCTTTCCCAGATCAGCCGCGCCGTCCGTGTGGAACAACGTCTTCCGTCCCCCGATGAAGTGCGCATCGAGGAGCTTCTCAACGCCTTTCCTCTCAGAGCGAAGGATTCCGTCGCCCTCTTCGGAGGCTGCTCGGTCGGGACGGAGATCATTTCCTGCCCATGGAAACCCTCCGGCTGCCTCGTGCTTGTTGACGTGCAAGGAGCGCGTGACGCCTCCAAAAAAATGTCTTTGGAATTCCGCACTAACGAATCTTCTGTCGTCCGTCACCGCCTGATCGGCTGGGCCGGAAAAGCGGAGGACGTTTCCTCCGCGACCTCCTCCACCATGGCCAAAGGCGGCAATGTCTATCTGGTCATCGAGGTCGAAGCCAGTGCCACGGAACTCGGCGAACTCGCATGGACCGTCGATGCCGAGCCAGCACCCGCCGTCCCGCTCGTCCGCGATCCCGGCAAGGAACCCTCCGATGACGGGTGTTTCGCCACGCTCGTATGCAGCTTCGGCCTCTGGCTCCGGCACGAGGAAACCACCATGATCGACGAATCCCTGGTTCTCGGCCTGGCCCGCGAAGTCGCCTCCGACGGCCTCGTCGCGGATCGCTACGATTTCCTCGATCTCGTGGACCAGGCTGTTAAGGTTTCGGAAAAGTAGGGAGCGAGTCATCGCTTTTTAGAATGGCGCGGGAGGAGTGGAGATGGTTTCTTGGCGGGGAGAAATGAAAGTGGGTATCGCGCAAATCAACGGAGTGGTGGGGGATTTTCCCGGGAATGCGAAACGCATCATGGCGGCTTACCGGGAGTGTCTGGAGCTGGGCGCGGATATCGTGGTGACTCCGGAGATGAGCCTGGTGGGCTATCCGCCCAGGGATCTGGTTTTCAAAAGCCAGTTCGTTCCGAAATGTCTTCAGGCGCTGGATTATCTGTCGGACGAAGTGAAGGAGGTTCCGCTGATCGTGGGCTATGTGGATTTCTCGGAAAAGGAGACAGGCAAGCCTTTTCGTAATGCGGCGGCATGGCTGGAGGGCGGGGCGATCCGGCGGAAGTTTTTCAAGACACTGCTCCCGACCTACGATGTCTTCGATGAAAGGCGCTACTTCGAGCCGGGCGAGACCTGTGAACCCATCGAGTGGCGGGGAACGCGTATCGGCGTGACGATCTGTGAGGATATCTGGACGGAGGATTTCCTCCAAAGGCCTTTTTACGACCGCGATCCGGTGGAGGAGCTTTCGGAAAAGGGGATCGATCTGCTGGTGAATCTGAGCGCCTCGCCCTTTCATCTCGGGAAACCGCTCGGCAGGCGCACGATGCTTTGGGAGGTGACCCGGGAGGCGCGCGTTCCGGTGGTGTATTGCAACTCCGTGGGCGGGAACGACCAGCTTGTCTTCGACGGGCATTCGATGGTTGTCGGAGCGGAGGG
>Ga0105047_10007458_pt1 | contig 18416 bp, 15 predicted proteins | sample MAT04_FD_78384 | JGI IMG/M metagenome (GOLD analysis project Ga0105047, IMG submission 78384) | Freshwater microbial communities from Lake Fryxell liftoff mats and glacier meltwater in Antarctica - MAT-04 (megahit assembly) | ecosystem: Environmental > Aquatic > Freshwater > Ice > Liftoff... | reverse complement strand
GCGAGCAGCACCGAACTCGTGCGGATGAATTGACGGCGGGTTTGGAGAGTGGGGGTGGTCATATTCATGATGCAGATTCTTCAGGGCTGGGGTGATGGGCGGTTGGGAAGTTCGACGATTTCAATTTGGGAATCCCAAGGGGTGATTCGATTTTCTGAGGCAACATGCTTTGCGTCCCCTCTGGAGCAACGGCGCGTCTCGCACATTCGTCTGCCGAAAATCCACCTCCGCTCAAATTCAGGGCGAACTCGGGCAAGGTGGGGAGGGAACCAAAAAGGGGCCTGTAGCGGATATCGGCAGAAAAGAACGTGAGCGGTCCTCCTTTATCATCCACCGTCGCGGCAAGGCCCGCCGCGGGCACGGGCGGCGGCGGCAATGCGAAGCTCGCCATCCAGCTCGGCGGTACCACCGCCGGAACGGAATACGATCAGGTGAGTGTGACCGGGGGCATCACCCTGGCGGGTGAACTCTCGGGTTCGTTGATCGATAACTTCGCGCCGGCGCTGAACGATCTGTTCTTCATGATGCTCAACGACAGCAACGACACGGTGATCGGCACGTATGCCGGCCTCGCAGAAGGCAGCTCGGGTCGTTTTCGGCAGCACGGAATTTAAGATCAGCTACCGGGCCGATTCCAGCCTGACGAACGCGGGGAACTTTGGCACGCTGCTGGGGAATGATGTGGCTCTGTTGGTCGTGCCTGAACCTGGCACGGCGGGGTTGTTGTCGGGCGGTCTGGGATTGCTGCTCGGTCTGCGCCCGTCGGCGCGTGCAGTCGTTTTCCCGCCCGCGGAAAAAGCAACGCCGGACCCCGCCAAGGCGTTAGGGGCCGACTCGCACGCTCACGGGCACGTCGGTGTAATACATCGCCTCGACCGGTTCGCCGGGCTGACCGGTTGAGCGGGTGTTGGCGTTGGCGGCCTGGGTGACGATCCGGACGATCGCCGAATACCGCCCGGGCTGCGTGGCGCCGAGAAACGTCACCGCCCACTCTTCCGCTTCCGGGGACGGGCCGCCGCTGAGGCCGGGTCTGCCGTCCGGGCCGAGCAGTGGCAGTTCGCGCGGCGTGGCACCGGGGTGCTTCGTGACGAATTCAAACCGGGCCGCGTCTTTGCCGATCAGGATCGCGCCCACATGGTCGGTCGGCCCGCGCACATGCTCGCTGTCGCCGTGGACGGCCGGCTTGAGATTGGCCGTCCCGTGGAGAAGCGTGGTGACGGGTGCTGGCGCGGGGGTGCGCTCGGTGCGGCGATCGGGGAGCACGCGAGTTTGGGCGTTGGTCAGGTGGCGGGTTTTGGAAATGGCGGGAGCTCCCCGCGTCACGGTGCCGAGATCGATCGGCGTGGCCTCGCTGAGCGCGACAAGGGGCGGAGGACGAGAGGTTATCGAGCAGCAATTCGCCCCAGTTGGTGTCGCCGGGCAGGAAGGCAAGCAGGATGCCCACTCCCGCCCCGTTTCGGCTGAGATCGAAGGTGCTGGTCCTCTCGCGGCGACCTGACGCGTCACGAACTGATCCCCCGCGGTCGCGATCTGCGGCACGGCAAAAAAAATCCAAGGTCACCGTTTTGTCTCTGGAAACCAGCGGGGGCGGGGTTTACTCGGGATCATGCCCCCGTTTGGGAATCCCCTGCGCCGATGCGCCCTCCTTTTCATATTCCTGCTCGCTGGCGGGCGGGGATCCATTTGGGCAGCGGCGACGCCGGATGCCGGGGCGGAGCTGGCCAAGGTGGTAGAGCCATTTTTGGAACAGCACTGCAACCGCTGTCACAACGAGAAGAAGCACAAAGGCGAGTTTCGGATCGATAATCTTTCGCGCGATTTTCTGTCGGGAAAGTCGGTGCTGAAATGGGCGGAAGTGATGGACAAGATCAGTTCCGGCGAGATGCCGCCGGAGGAGGAAGACCAGCCAAAAGCCGGGGAAGCGGCGCGGATCGTCGAGTGGCTGGCCGGGAAGATCAAGGAGGGCGAGACGGTGCGACTGGCGAAGCGGGAGCGGGTCACGTTCAGCAAGCTCACGCGCGACGAATACGTGAACACGATCCGCGACCTGCTCGGCGTGGGTTACGATGCGACCGACCCGATCGGACTTTCGGAAGACGAGGCGTGGCATGGCTTCGAGCGGATCGGCTCGGTGCTGTCTCTCTCGCCCTCGCATGTGGAGAAGCATTTCGCCGCGGGCGAGGCCATTCTGGCCGAGGCGCTGCCGGAGAAGCCGCCGGTGAAATTCCTCAAACGCAAAACCGCGCTCGATCTCCGCGGTGGCGCCGCGGACAAGCAGCAGCTTTGGGCGGACAAGGTGCGGGTCGATCTCTGGCCTGGTGCGGAATTGCAGGGCGGCCGGGCCGGGCCGGGCCAGGCGCTGCCCATTTCGGGCTTCTACAAGGTGCGCATTCAGTTGAGCGGTCTGAAGCCGAAGGAGGGCCGCGCGCCGCATCTCGCGGTGTATGCCACGGATCTGGACCGCATGCTTTTCGAGCAGGACATCGTCACGCCGGAAGACCAGCCGGTGATCGTCGAATTCACCGCGCATCTGCCGGCGGGGAATCTCAACCTGAGTCTCGCCAACGACGTCCCCGGCCCGTCCAATCTGCCGCGCTCAGGGCGTGCCGATCCGCGCGTCCATTTCTTCAGCGTCAAGGACGGGCGCCGTCCCTGGCAGACGAAGCTGACCGACGAGGAAGGCCGGCCGCTCCGGCCGTTTCTCATCCTCGATTGGGTCGAGTGGGAAGGCCCGCTCGGGGAAGACGGCCCGACTTTGGCGCAGCGCGAATATCTGCCCAAGGAAAGCGGCAACGTGGCCCAGGCGCGTGCGGTGCTGGCGAAGTTCGCCGAGCGGGCGTATCGCCGCCCGGTGAAAAGCGAGGAGGTCGAGCAACTCGTGAAACTGGTCGAAAGCGAGATGGCGAGTGGGGAAAAATTCGAGGCGGCGGTGAAGACTGCGCTGCTCGCCGTGCTCTGCGCGAAGGATTTTCTCTACCTCGTGGAAGGCTCGCCGGAGCGCCCCGATCCGCGGCTCAACGACTGGGAACTCGCCTCGCGGCTTTCCTATTTCCTCTGGAGCACGATGCCCGATGCGCCGTGGGACGCCATCCTCGACGAGGCGAAGTGGGGCACGCCGTCTCCCGCGCAGGTGGCCGGGCAACATTGGGACTGGAAGCTCGACGACGCGCAGTGGCGCGAAGTCGTGGCGCAGAAAGGAGAGGGCAAAAAGGAGGACGTGAAGTTTGATTTCTGGCTGCCGGAAGACATCGGCACTGTGCGGGGTATCGTCGTGATTTCCGGCCACGGCAGCGGCGAGAATCTTTACCGGCATCCGGAGCTGCGAAAAATCGCGCGCGAGCTGCATCTGGCGCTGTTCAAATTCGTCGGCAATCCGATGCAGCGCGGCTTCTGGCCGCGGAGCCTGCTCCACGAGCGGCTCCAGGACTTCGGGCAAAAAGCGCAGCGTCCCGAACTCGCGAACGCGCCGCTCTTTCTCTACGGCCACTCGAATGGCACGGGCTTCTCCGCCGTCTTCACGGCGACCGAAGGCGCGCGGGTCTGGGCGTGGGTCTCGATGCGGCCCGGCACCACCTCCCAAGTCTATCAGCCCGGCGCCGCGCCGGTGCCCGGCATGATCATCTTCGGCGAGGACGACGGTTTTTTCGCCCGTCCCTCGAAGGAGCAGAATATGGCGGTCGTGGAAGCCATGCGGAAAAAGCATGACGCCCTCTGGCACTATGCCGTCGAGCCCAGGACGGGCCATGGCCCCGGCGAAAAAACCTGGCCGCTCGTCTTCTCCTTTCTGCGCCACAGTTTCGCCGCTCGCGTCCCTGCCGATGGCGACCCGCGCCAGGGACCGGTGAAGCTCGCCACGCTCCACGCCGAGAGCGGCTATCTCGGCCAAAACTGGAACGCCACGACCGGCGGCTACCAGACGCTCCCGATCGCGCCGTGCGCGACTTTCACCGGCGAAAAATCCACCGCCTCCTGGCTGCTCAACGCCGCTTACGCCGCCGCCTGGCAGACCTTCCAGCGCGACGGACAACTCACGAAATGACTCTTCCCCACATTATGAAACTCGCCCTCGCTGCATTCCTATCCGTCGCCGTCTCGGCCTTCGCACTCGATCCCCACGTCGAAGCCGTCATCCGCACGGTCGAGGGCGCCAGGGGCAAAGTGGAAAAGACCGAGGATGGGCAGAGCTTGAAGCTTGTCGATCTCGCCGTGCCCAACACCGGGCCGCACGACAAGCGCGAGAGTGATCCTTACGACGCCGCATTCTTTGAGCACCTCGGTCACATCCTCACGCTGGAATCGCTGAATGTCGTCTCGACGAAATGCAGCGACGACTGGATCACGCCGATCGGGCAGCTCACGAATCTGAAAAAGCTCAGCTTCACCAATAACGGCAAGCTCACCGACGCCGGCATGGAAAAGCTCGCGGGGCTGAAGAACCTCGAGCAGTTCTCGTTCGTTGGCACGGCGATCACGGGGCGGGCTTACGCAAAATGCCACGACTGGTCCAAGTTGACGCGCGTCAGCCATCGCGGCAACAGCATCGATGACGAAGGGATCAAAGAGCTCTGCGATCGCCTTCCGAATCTCGAAAACATCAGCCTCGCCCACGCGAAATTCACCGATGCCGGGGCGGTGCATCTGGCCAAGCTCAAGAAGCTCAAGGGCCTCGAACTCGGCCTGCAAAAGGGCACGCCCGCCGCCTTGAAAAATATCGTCGGCCTGCCGCTCGAATACCTGCAACTCGGCGAAGGATTCGAAGGCTCGGAAAGCATCGCGACGATCAAGGCCATCCCGACACTACAGCGGTTGACCCTGACCAATTGCGCCAAGCTCGACGACGCGGGCCTGAAACTCGCCGCCGACCTGAAGCAAATCGCCCAGCTCGAGCTTGGCGGCCTCACTCTGCCCGATGAACGGCTGCCGCAGTTGCAGGCTTTCTCCTTCCTCAAGGAGTTGAAGCTCATCCGCCGTCCGCAGAGTTATCCCGAGGAGACAAAGGCGAAGATCAAGGCGATGCTGCCGACCACCGAAGTGAAGTTTCAATAATGATGACGATTCCATTCCTTACCCGGCGCGCGCTGCTGCTCAGCGCGTTGCTCCCCGTCTCGGCCGCCGTGGCCGCGCCTCCCGCCGCGCTCGATCCGAAGGTCGGCGCCTATTTCGAGCAGCACTGCTACGACTGCCACGATTCGACGACGCAGAAGGGCGACTTCCGCATGGACAATCTCTCGCCGAAGGTCGGCATCGAAAATACCCCGCAATGGCTCGAGATCATGGAGCGCATCAACACCGGCGAAATGCCGCCGAAGAAGGTGAAGACGCGGCCCTCGGCGGAGGAGAGTGCCAGGGTCGTGGAGTGGCTCGCGACGCGAATGAAGGAAGGGGAATCGGCGCGGATGGCGATGCGTCCGCCGGTCTCGTACAACCGGCTGACCCGGGACGAGTATGTCAATACGGTGCGCGACCTTTTGGGGATTGAGTTTAATGCCACGGACCCGGGCGCGTTCCTCGAAGACCCGGAGTGGCACGGCTTCGAACGCATCGGCTCGGTGCTCACGCTTTCGCCGTCGAATGTGGAGAAATATCTCGCGGCCTCGGAGACGATCCTCGCCGAGGCCTATCCCGAGATCGCGCCGGTTAAAAAAGGCGCGAAACCGCCGGAACCCTTCGGTGGAAGCAAGCCCGCGTATTGGCCCGATCAAGTGCAGGAGCGGCATCGCGAGCGGTTGCAGGCCATGGGCGTGCTCGACAAGGTGCCTTTTGAGATTTGGCCGGGGCACAACTTCCGCTATTCGACGTTGAAGGAGCCACTGCCCGAGACGGGCATTTACGAGATCAGCTACACGATCAGCGGGCTGAAGCCCGAAAAGGGCCGGGCGCCGCGGCTGAAAGTCTATGAGTCCAAGCTCGATCGCGTGCTCTTCGAGCAGGACATCGTGGCGCCGGAGGACCAACCGGTGACGGTGACGTTCCGCGCGCATCTGGCCAAAGGGCGCCCGAACATCGACGTTTACAACGACGTCCCCGGCCCTTCGAATCTGCCGCGCTCGGGCCGCCACGGCGCTCGGCCGTTTGTCAGCATCAAGGACGGTCGCATGCCGTGGCAGATCAAGCTCACCGACGAGCAGGGCCTTCCGCGTTATCCCTTCCTCATCCTGCATTCGATCTCGTGGCGCGGTCCGATCATCACCGACGAAGAGCGGAAGCTGCGCGAGGACTATCAGCCGAAGACCGAAGGCGATCTGGCGCAGGTGCGCGAAGGGCTGCGCAAGCTGGCGACGCGGGCGTTTCGTCGTCCCGTGACAGAAGAGGAGCTGAACGGTTTTGCCGGCATCGTGGAGGCAGAGATGAAGGCTGGCGAAAAATTTTCCAGCGCGGTCAAGGCGGGCATGGCGTCGATTCTGTGCGCGAAGAGTTTCATCTTCCTCACCGAGGGCGATCCCGGCGCGATGCGCCACACGCTGAACGATTGGGAAATCGCCAGCCGCCTCTCCTATCTGCTCTGGAGCACCATGCCAGACGCGGAACTCTTCGCGCTCGCCGAAGCCGGCAAGTTGCGGGACAAGACCGAACTTTCCCGGCAAGTCGCGCGAATGCTCGCCGACCCGCGCTCGGAGCGCTTCACGGACTCCTTCGCCTCGCAATGGTTGCGCCTGCGCAAGGTCGGGATGTTCCCGCCGGACAAGATGCTCTATCCGGACTACGACAAGCATCTGGAAGCCTGCATGGTCGGCGAGACGCGCGCCTACTTCCGCGAAGTGCTGACCAGCGGCCTGACACTGCGCGAGTTCCTGAACTCCGACTGGACGATGGCCAACGCGCGCCTCGCGCAGTTCTACGGACTGCCCGCCAAAGACCTGCCGAACGAGAATTTCCAGCGCGTGGCGCTTCCTGCGGAAAGCCGGCGCGGCGGCTTGCTGACGCAGGCGGCGATTCTTTCGCTCACCTCCGACGGCACGCGGCATCGCCCGGTGCATCGCGGCGTGTGGGTCATGGAATCCATCTTCGGCAAATCGCCGCCGCCACCGCCCGCGAATGTCGAACCGATTGAGACCAATCCTGCCGGGCCGAAAGCCACCCTCCGCATGAAGCTGGAGGCGCACATCCACGACGCGAGTTGCGCCGCCTGCCATGCGAAGATCGATCCGCTCGGCCTCGCGTTTGAAAACTACGACGCCATTGGTCGCTGGCGCACGACGGAGAAGACCGAAGGCGTCGGCGCCGAACCGGTGGTGGATCCGAGTGGCAAGCTGCTCGATGGCCGTGCCTACAAGGACGCCGATGAATTCAAGAAGCTTCTGCTGGCCGACCTCGATGCCTTCAATCACACCTTCGTCGAGAAGCTCGCCACCTATTCAATGCGCCGCGCGATGTCCTTCGACGACCGCGAGAAGCTCAAGGCCATCGCAGCCGCGAGCAAAGCCGCCGATTATCGCGTCAAGGACATCGTCACCGCGCTCGTTACCTCCGATCTCTTCCAGAACCGCTAAGTCATCCAACCACCCACACCTATGAGCAACCTGAACCTCAATCACTGGCACATCAGCCGCCGCAAAATGTTGCGTGGACTCGGCGCCACCATCGCCCTGCCGTTGCTGAACGCCATGCTGCCGACCAGCGCCCGGGCCGCTGCCGCCGCCGTCGCGAAGCCGAAGCGCAGTGTCTTCCTCTACATCCCAAACGGGGTGAATACCCTCACCTGGCAGATCACGAAGGCGGGCGCGGATTATGAGTTTTCCACGCCGCTGAAGGCGCTGGAAAGCCATCGCGCGGATCTCACGCCGATCAGCGGCCTGCATCACCCGATGGTCATCGGCAAACACCACAATTGCGAAAAAGTGTGGCTCACCGGCGCGAACGTCCCCGGCGACGGCGGCCCGTTCCGCAATTCGGTTTCCGCCGATCAGCTCATGGCCGAAGTGCAGGGCGCCACGACGCGTTTCTCCTCGCTCGAACTCGCCATCGAGGGCAACTCGCTCGCCTGGTCGCGCGACGGCATCCAACTCCCCGGCGAACGCAACACGCAGACGATTTTCAACACTCTTTTCGGGGTGGAAAAGGATGGCAAGGAGGTCATCCGCCGCCGCCTCGCCCGTCGCCGCAGCATCCTCGACCTCGTCGCCGACGATGCGAAGCGCGTGAATCGCAAGCTCGGCAGCGAGGACCAGAGCAAGCTGGACGAATACCTCACCGCCGTGCGGCAGGTGGAGCAGCGCACCGAGCGTGCGAATTCCTGGCTCGACGTGGCGAAGCCGGTCATTCCGGCCGACGACGTCGCGCGCCTCACGCGCAAGCTGACGATTGCCGAGACCGGGGAATATTACCGGTTGTTCTACGATCTCATGGTCCTCGCGCTGCGCACGGATAGCACGCGGGTCATCACCTGCATGATCGGCAGCGAATCGCACGCCAGCGGCATCCCGGAGATCGGCATCTCGCAGACGCGCCACGGCCTCTCGCATCACAATGGCGACCCCGAGCAGCTCCGCCGTCTCACGGAGACGGACACCTTCCTCATCGGTCAGCTCAGCTACTTCCTCGATGAACTCAAGGCGCAGAAGGAAGACGGAGCTTCGTTGCTCGACACCACGCAGGTCCTCTGGGGCAGCGGCATGGCCTACGGCCACAGCCACGGCAATGCGAACCTCCCGATGATCCTCGCGGGCGGCAAGGCGCTCGGTTACAAGCACGGCCAGCACGTCGATTTCAATCTCCCGAAAATCGGTGCCTACAATACCGCCGACGCCAGCACCCATTACCGCATCTGCTCCCGGCCCGTGGACGGCGACGCCCGCGTCAGCAACTTGCTCCTCACCATGTTGCAACGCGTCGATGTGCCGGCGGAACGCTTCCAGGACAGCATGGGCGCCCTCAAGCAGCTCCTTGCCTGATGCCCAGCAAGTTCACGGTTCGTTGTTCTTGGTTTCTTCGTTCTCGAAAGCGACCGAGCGCCGGATGTGGGCCAACCCAGAACAATGAACCAGGAACCAGGAACAGATCTCTAATGCGCCGCGCACTTCCTTCGCTCGTCAGTCTCTTCACCTCGGCGCTGCTCCTGCACGGAGCGGACACGCCTGCCTACCGCACCGATGCGGACGGGCCGTCGAACAAAAAAGTCCTGCTTCCCGACGGCAAACCGCTGGAGTGGTTCAAGCTCGTGGACGGAGAGTTCCCGCCGGAAGGCTCCGCGCACGCCATCTCCGGTGAGCTGACTTTCGTGGAGCATCCGCGTCGCACCTTCCGCATCCGCGTGGATCGCGATGATAGCCAGGATCGCGGCAAGTGGGACCTCCCCCTGGAAGCCGACATGCTTCCCTACGGCTCGATCCATTATCACGGTTCGTTTGCCGCGCTGCCCGATATCCCGCTTGGCACGCACTTGCGCGGCCTTTTCTACCTGCGCAGTCCCGACGACAAGACGCCGGCGCCCGAGGGCCTCTACCGCCGTGGCGTGACGCCGGATGTGGATTTCCGCCGCTGCTTTCGCCTCGAGGATGATTTCTCCTTTCACACGCGGCAGCAGCAGGTTTGGAAGATCGAAGCGGTGAACCTCGCTGAGAACAAACTCACCGCGCGTCTCCACCAGGGCGGCAAACCGATCGGCGAACCGAGGACCTTCGAACTGACCCGCTCGACGCGCGTGCTGCAAGGCCGCGGCTTTGCCACGCTCGACGTACTCCAGCCCGGCCAGGAGGTGCTCTTCAACCTCACCTGGGCCACGCTCTTCGGCCCCGGCCGCATCACCGATCTCTGGCTCGACGCCGAAGCCCGGGAACTGGCCACCACCCAGCAACTCGATCGGCATCACCTCCACGTCCGCGACCGCGGTCTGCCCGCAATGGTGTCGGCGGTGGATGACGAACAGGAAATCGTCACCGTCACGCTCTTCAGCAACGTGGACCCCGCGCTTTTCGCTGACCTGAAATTCGACGCGCCCGTGCCCAGAAACATGCCGCCCGAGACGAAAACGAAGCCGGGAGCCAATCTCTTCGTCGCCGAGCCCAGTCTCCTGACTTACGATCCCATCAACGACCGCAAAGGCGGCGAAATCCTGGAAAAAAAGGCCATCCCGGCCGGGCCCGGCAACAGCGGTATCCAGCTCCGCGTGAAATGCAGCGCGCTCCTCGAAGGCTACCGCCCGCGCAGAGTCGTCGTCGTCCAGCCCGCCACCTGGGTCTATCGCACGTTACCCGTCGAAGAGCAGCTCTTCGGGCGTGAGTGACGAAACTCCGCTTTTTCTTCGTGGGCAAATGGATCGACTCCTGACCGCCACCCTGATCGGCCAGGCGGCGCTTCTGGTCGCCCATTCCGCGATGGGCGCGGAGTCGAGTCACCCTGAGGCGGTGGTGAAGCCCTTCTTCGCCGAGTACTGCAATCAAAGCCACGGCGAGGAAAAGCAGAAGGGCGACCTGCGCACGGACAACGCTGAAGATCGACTTCGAGTCGCCGAGGAGCATGGCTCACTGGGAGGAAATCATGAACCGGATCAACTCCGGCGACATGCCGCCCGAGGATGAAAAACGGCCCAAGCCGGAAGACGTCGCGCGCGTCGCGGAGTGGATCGTCGGGCAGTTGCGCGAGGGTGAAGTGGCGCTCGACCCGCTCGGCGTGGCCTTCGACAACTACGACGCCATCGGTCGCTGGCGCACCGTCGAGACCGTCCGCGATGGCACCGGCGCCGATCCCGCGCTCGACCCGAGCGGCACGCTGGCCGACGGCCGCACATTCGCCGACGCCCGCGCACTCAAGCAACTGCTCCTCGCCGACCTCGACAAATTCGCCGCCGCCTTTACCGACAAACTCGCCACCTACGCCCTGCGCCGCGGCATGACCTTCTCGGATCGCGAGGAGCTAAAACGCATCGCTGAGCAGGCCAAAGGCGCCGACTATCATCTCGCGTCCCTCATCGAATCTTTCGTCACCGGTCCGCTGTTCCAGAAGCGCTAAACCGCACCTCGCCATGAGCAACATTCAATCCCAACGCTGGCTCCTCAAGGAAATGGCCCCTGGAGCGGCACACTCCAGGGTGCCGAACGGCGGGATCACCGGCGCCGTGGAGCGCGCCGCTCCGGGATAGGCTTTTCCTAAAGGTTAAATCCGGCGATGGGGTCCACGAAACACCCGAAAAGACACGAAAGAAGAGCGTTCCCGGTCCTTGGGCGACTCACCCAGCGGGGGAAGGCGGCCGGCCCCGCAACGCCTTCCTTTCGTGCCTTTTCGTGTCGTTCGTGGACTTCCCGTTCACGTTTTTAGCATAAATGCCGCTGGACCATTCGGAGAGAGTCATTCCCGGATCTTCACGGACCCTGCCCGCTCTCGCTCAGCGCCGCAGGAAACTCTCGAGCGCGCCGCCGAAGAGATCCTGCACGTCGCGTTCGATCTCCGCGCGCGTCGGCTCCCAGCCGGTCGTCGCGAGGTCGTCGTATTTTTCGCCGAGCACCTTCGCGATGATCCCGCGCGAGTGCCGCCACTTATAGACGAGCTGATCAAGCACGCGGCAGTCGCTGTGCTGGGGCGTCATGCTCAGGCCGATGAGTTCGAGCCGCATGCGCGTCATTTCTTCGATGATCGCCGGGTTGTTCAGAAACCACCAGCAACCGAAGACGTGCAGGTTGCGGAACTTTCGCGCCGTGACGCAGAGTTCGTGCTGGTTTTCGCGCGAGAGCATCGTGCAGAGGAATTTGTTCTCCGGGTATTCCGAGCAAAGGTTTTCCACGGCGACAATGTCGGCCTTGCCCACGCTGTCGCCCGCCAGCCGGAGCAGCGGATTGACGTTCCGCTTCACTCCGATCATCAGCGCGAAGGCCTGCCCGTGCTCCTGGCCGTGCGGCATGATCGAGTGCTGGATGAGTTGCGCCGCGGGAGTGTGCGCGGGGAAGGCGAAGTCGGGCGTAAGCGAGACCATGCAATACTGCGCGTTAATCTTCTTCGTCCAGTCGCCGAGAAAGCGGCGGACTTCATCGAAGGTCCGGCCGGCAAAATCGGCGCTCACCTCGTAGCCCCACCCGCGCAGTTTCGGCACGGTGTTTTCCCAATCGACGAGCAGGGGGTCGATGCGCAACGCGGCGACGAAGCGCGGGTCACGCGCGAAGCCGCGCGCCCACACCGGGCGTTCGAGATCGTCGAACGGCGAATTCGTCATACAGACCTGGCGCACATTGGCGATCTCCAGGCAGCGCGTCGTGAAATCCTCGACCTTCCACTGCGCGAAGTGCTGCCGGAGCGCGGGCAGGTCGCGCTTTTTCACATCGAGCCCGAGGGCGTTTAACACGGTGAGCACGCCACGGCAGGCCTCCGAGATCGGCGAGTGGTTTACAAAGAGCGCCTGCCAGATCGCGTCCGCCTGCTGCGACTTGCTCATCGCCCAAAACTTTTCGTAAGGCAGATCGAACTGCCGGAAGCCCTCGGCGATGAGGTAGTGATAGACGAGCAATTCATCGATGCCCCAAAGCAGCAATTCCCCGAACGCCGGATCGTAAAGATGAGTGTGGATGTCGTAGATCGGCGTGCGTTCGACGACATCGGCGACAGTCTCGCGCAGGGAAACAGGGGCATGCATGGTGTTCATGTGAACGGACAGGCGGGGAAACTCCAAGGCTATTCCTATCGGCGCTCGCCACCGCGCGCCCTCACCATCGCGAGAGCTGCTGCGGGAACAGGCAGCGGGCGCAATCCGAGGCGTCGCGCAGGCAGAAGTCCTCGTAGATTTGCAGCAGCCCCTGCTGGAGCGCGGCGGACTTGAGGAACTCGCGCTGCCGGGGGCTTTCGCCGAACAGTCGGAGCGCGGCGACTTCGACACGTCGATTGGTCAGCGGGGCGCGCAAATTCGTGAAGCCGATCCAGCGCGTTTCATCCTGCGCGACGGCGAGCGGGAAGAAGACGTTGGCCAGCATTTCGGTGACGCGCGATTCGCCGACGAGCGCCATGCGACGTGCGGACTTCTTCGACGTGACGGTGTAGTGGAAGTCCCAATAGTCGTCGGTGAGTTTGGCGAAGAATCTGTGGATGGATGCGGGTTCGCCGTGGTCGCGGAGGGCGCGAACCTTCGACCAATGCCGAATGAGTTGCGTGAGCGCGGCGAGTCGGCGTTGCGGATGGTTCATCGGCCGCTGACCGGTCATCCGCCACAAATCGGGCGCGATCTTCACCCGTTCAAACTCGGCGCGGCGCGGCCACCACAGCTCCCAGAGCCCGCGCAGATAAGTACGCGTCGGGGCGTCGAACGCGGCAAGGTCGGCCGGCAAAAATCCGCTGACGCCGAAGAGCAAGGCGTCGGCGTCGGCTTTGCGCAGGAACTTCAACGGCAGACGCTGGGCGAGGAGCGTGAAGGGCAGCTTGTTGCTTTTGTAGCCGAGCGTCGCGGCGAGGGCCTGGAAGAGCGCCTCGTCCGCGCCGTGCGATTCCGTGAGACGCGCCAGTGCCGTTGCTTTCCGCCGGAGGCGGAACTGCGCCGCTCCCAGCAGGACCTCGCGGGCCTTTTCCTCCGATAGCCCGTGCAACGGTCCGGCGCAGCGGCCGAGCTTCGCTTCGGGCAGGGAGGGCGGCACCTCATCCGCGAGGCGGGTGAGATCGAGCAGGACTTGCGGCACGTTCCGGTGTTGAGCGGTGCGGGTGAAGAACTCTCCGCCGCCCGTCCGGGTGAAGACGTGCAGGACGACCGATTCGTAGTCGGGATTCGTCGCATGGCCGTGGCGCTCCCAGTCCCGCGCGTCGGGATCGAACTCGATGCAACCTCGCCGCGGTTCACCGCCATTCAGCGCGACTGCGGTCTCCGCAAAGTCCGGCCCGGCCTCGCGATTCCACACGCCGAACTGGACGACGCGCACCTTTTCCCCCGTCGTTCCCGTAAACTCCCGCCCGAAATCGCCGGCAAACCAGTGCGCCTGCATTTCCAACTCCGTCAGTGCGGGCGGCAGCGAGACCAGAGGGTCCTCACGCACCAGCGCGGCGCACAGTGTGGCATACCGATCCCCGAGATTCATGACCGGATGCTCTCTCTCCTGCCGGAAATTTCAACGCTTCACTGCGGGCGCTGGCGCCGGTGGGGCGGGCGGTGGCGGCGGTTCGGTGAGCGCGCGCAGCAGATCGACGGCGGGCGAATTCGGCGCCGCCGCGATCATCTTTTGCGCCAGCGCTTTCGCATCGGCCACCCGCCCGGCGGTGCGCAACTGAATGATTTCATGCACCGCCACGCGCATCGCATCGTCGCCCTTGCCGTAATATTCCCGCGCCTGGGGGAAGCTGACGAGGGCGGCGTCCCGGTCATTGACCGTGAGTTGGAGCAGGCCCAGGCCCTCCATGATCACCCCGCTGCGATTCCTTTTCGCGTCCGCCCGCAAAACTTCCTCGCCCGTTGCACGCTCGGTGGAGAACCACAGGCGCGCGTCTTTCCGATAGTCCGCCCACTCGCCGGTCAGCGGCAGTTCCTCGAGTTCCGCCGCGCCTTTGAACGGTCGATACAAGGGATCGCCGACACACGTCGTCATCCAGGATAGGACCCGCTGGGCCATGTAGGCGCTCTCGCCGAAGGTTAACCCGGCGCGGAGACGGTCGTGGAAAACATCGAGATGCGGCGTGAGCGCGAGGTAGGGCTCATACACGTTGCCGAGCGTCGCCGCCGCCCCGGCCGCAACCAGCGGCCCGGCCCAATGCCGCAACGGATCGCGCAAAGTCGCCGCGCTGAAGGAATGGATGTGCACCGCGATAGCGCCGCGGGCCAGGCGGAAATCCGGGCGCACGAACGGCCCGCTGAGATGCTCGCTGTACCAGCCGAAATAAAGAGCCGCCCGGGTCATCGGGTAGCTCTGGGGAAAGAGCGACGGACCATTATCGAGGACGACCGGGGTGCCGCGGCGGCGGGCGGTATTGGCGATGGCGTAAAGCCAGGTGTCGCCTTCGATGTAGCCCGGGTCGGTAATGCCGCGCGCATCGATGTAGGCGAGCCCCACCAATCCCTCCTGCTCGGCGGCGAGGCTGTCGGTGATCATGCGCCGCACAATCTCCGGCGTCGGTGCATCCAGCCGGCAGACGAGCAGCAGCTCCGGACGGCGCGCCTCCGCGACGGGCGTGAAGCTGCGGAAGTAGGGATTGTTCATCACCCCGGAAATGACGCGCGAGCGCAGGCCGAGGACCGCGAGTTCGGAATCGACCGCCGCTTCGTTGGTCGTGCCCACCGGGGCGGGACCGGTGGCTTTGTCGCCGGCGGAATTCGCCGCCGCCGCGATCTTCAACGGAATCCCGCGGATCAGCGCGACGAAGCGGATCTTGTTCGACTCGACCGCCCCGTTCGGGTTTTCGGCTTCGCGCAGCTTCCACCAGGAATTCGCGGTGAACGCCTGCCGCAGCGGTTCGGCGATGGTTTTTTCATACTCCTCGCGACTGATCTCTTCGGTCTTCGCGCACTTCAGCCCGATGACTTGCTCCTTCGGCACGCCGCGCTTCTCCGCGTAGAAGCGGGCCAGCTCAGCCGAGTCGCGATCGTTCTCATTGAAGACGACCAGCGTGGCCGCGGCGTCGGGATTGGCCGGCGCGCTTTTGCCTTTTTCCGCGGCGTTCGCGATCAGGCTGACCGCCAGACAAACAAACAGCACGCTCCAGCGGATGGCAGATGGGGGAGGGAATCTCATATCTCGATCTTCAGTCCGTCGTAAGCGATTCGCACGCCGGGGGGAAGCGTCGGCTCGAGTTCGGCATGCATCAGGTCGTGGCTCAAGTGCGTGAGCCACGTCTGGCCGGGCGCGACCTCGCGGGCCAGCGCGAGCGCTTCGTCCACATTCATGTGCGTGGGATGCGGGGCGTGGCGCAGGGCATCGACGATGAGATGCCGCACGCCGCGGAGCTGCGCCCGCGCTTCCGCCGGCACTTCCTTGCAGTCGCTAAAGTAGGCCGCCAGCGCCTCGCCGCGCCGCCGGAAAAGGAACCCATTCATGTGCGCCCGGCCATGCCGCACCGGGATGGGAATCAGCTCGGTCTCGCCGAGGAAGAAAGGGCCGTCGATGAGATGCGGGATGGGCCGGATGTAACCCGGCCAGCGGTTCTCGCCGTTGAAGGCGAAGAGGAAAACGCGGCCAAGATCGCGCATCGTCTCCGGTGAGGCGTGGATCGGCAGGTCGTGTGCGCCAAAACAAAACGGGCGCAGATCGTCGAACCCCATGATGTGATCGGTGTGCGAATGCGTATAGACCGCCGCATCCAGCCGCCGCAGCCGCTCGCGCAAGGCCTGCGTGCGGAAGTCCGGCCCGGTATCCACGATCCACGCATACTCCGGCGTTTCCATGTAGATCGAAGCCCGCGAACGCTTGTCGCGGGGATCGGTGGACGAGCAGATCCGGCAATCGCAGCCGATCATCGGCACGCCGAGCGAAGTCCCGGTGCCGAAGAAAGTAATCGTGAGTTCAGCCATGCGTGTGGATTGAAAAGCGGGCGCAGAGTTTCATAATCCCGCCGTGCCCGCAACGCTCACCTCCCTCCGCATCCGCAATCTGGCCCTCGTCGAGGAGCTGACCTGGCTGCTGACGCCGGGGTTCATCGCGGTCACCGGCGAGACGGGCTCGGGCAAATCGATCATCGTCGGCGCACTGCAGCTCATCCTCGGCGAACGGGCGGACAAGACGCTCATCCGCACCGGCGCGGAGAGTTGCTCCGTCGAGGCGGTCTTCAGCGTCGGCGATGCCCAGGCGCTCAACGCCGAACTCGAGGAATTCGGCGTCGAGCCGTGCGAAGGCGGGCAGTTGATTTTAAAGCGCGTCTTTTCCGCCACGGGCGCGAACCGGCAGTTCATCAACGGCAGCCCGACCACGCTCGCCGTGCTCAAGCAACTCGGCGACGGCCTCGTGGACCTGCATGGCCCGCACGATCACCAATCGCTTCTCTCCGACGCCAAACAACTCGACCTGCTCGACGCCTTCGCCGGTGCCGGCGTGTTGCGCGAGAAGTATGAGGACCACTTCCGCCGGCTGAACGCGGTCGTCGCCGAACACACCGAGCTTTCGACCAGCGAAGCCGCGCTGGAAAGGGAGGTCGATTTATTGCGGCATCAGGTGACGGAAATCGAAGCGGCGCAGTTGCGCCCCGAGGAAGAGGAAGAACTGCTCGCCCGCTACAGCGTGGCCGCCAACAGCCGGCGCCTGCTCGAGCTTTCCACGCAAATCGTCGGACGCCTCTCCGAGGCCGAGGACGCCCTGCTCCCGCGCCTCGGCGAAATCGGCAAACTGCTCCGCGATCTGGAACGCGTCGATCCGGCGGCCGCGCGCTTCACCGAGTCGCAACTGCGCGCCACCGCGGAGTTGGAAGACCTCGCGCAATCGCTTCAGCGCTACGCCGAGGACATGGACCTCGATCCCGAGCGCCTCACCCAGATGGAAGAGCGCGTCACCAATTTCGAAACGCTCAAGCGCAAGTATGGCGGCACGATTGCCGAGGTTATTGCCTTCGGCGACCAGGCCGCGGAGCGCCTGCGCAAGATCGAGTCCCGCGGCGCCGAACTGGAACGTCTGGAAAAAGAAATCGCCGCCGCCCGCAAGGCACTCCTCGACGCCGGCGCCAAACTCGGCGCGAAACGCCAGACCGCCGCGCCGAAACTCGCGGCGAGCGTGACCACGCATCTGCGCGATCTCGGCTTCAAGAAATCCGACTTCCGCGCCGCTCTCACAACCATGGAAAAGCCCGGCGCCCACGGCCTGGAAAACGTCTCCTTCCTCTTCGCGCCCAACCCCGGCGAGCCGCCCAAACCGCTCAAGTCCATCGCCTCCAGCGGCGAAATTTCCCGCGTGATGCTCGCCGTGAAATCCTCGCTCGCTGCGCAGGACACCATCTCCCTGCTCGTCTTCGACGAGATCGACGCCAACGTCGGCGGCGAGATCGCCCACGCCGTCGGTGCCAAAATGAAATCGCTCGCCGCTGCGCATCAGGTGCTCTGCATCAGCCATCTCCCGCAAGTCGCGGCGCTGGCCGACACCCAGTTCGTCGTGACCAAGGAGTTCACCAAGAACCGCACCCTTTCCCACCTCGAACGCGTCGAAGGCAAAGCCCGCGTCGAGGAGATCGCCCGCATGCTCGGTGGCAAAGGCGAGTCCGCCCTCGCCCACGCGAAGACCCTGCTCGGCGCGGCCTGACGCCGTCCTGACGACTAGTCAGGAAATGTCGCCTGACCCGAATGGGGCACTAATGGCGCATACAAAGTGCGCGCCATTGGCTGGCTGCATCCGCGCTCCGTCGCCCGCTTCCGGCGAGGGCAAAGAGCCGCCAGTCCCGCGCGAGCACCGTGTTAAAGAAAAACTGCAACGCCGCCGCCGCAATCCGCAGGGAACTCGGCGCATACTTTTTCTGCTCCTTGAGATAAAGCAGATAAGTCCGTGCCTCGTGCTCCTCGAGCAAGGCCGGGTCCTTGGCGCAGTGCCCGGCGAGCTTGCGCACAT
>Ga0105047_10007457_pt1 | contig 18417 bp, 21 predicted proteins | sample MAT04_FD_78384 | JGI IMG/M metagenome (GOLD analysis project Ga0105047, IMG submission 78384) | Freshwater microbial communities from Lake Fryxell liftoff mats and glacier meltwater in Antarctica - MAT-04 (megahit assembly) | ecosystem: Environmental > Aquatic > Freshwater > Ice > Liftoff... | reverse complement strand
CGGTGGCGAGCCGCTGCTGCGCCCCGACGTCGTGGACGTGGTGGCCGCGCTGGCCCGGCTGGGCACGCCCGGGGACCGTCCCGAGATCTCCCTGACCACCAATGCGCTGCGCCTGCCGGCGCTCGCCGGCCCGCTCAAGGACGCCGGGCTGAACCGGGTGAACGTCAGCCTGGACACCCTCGACCGCGACCGGTACCAGCAGCTGACCCGACGGGACCGCCTCCCGCAGGTGATCGCCGGCCTCGCAGCAGCCCAGGCCGTCGGCTTCTCCCCGATCAAGCTCAACGCGGTCGCGATGCGCGGCGTCAACGACCACGAGGTCGTCGACCTGGTGCGGTTCGCGCTCGAGCACGGCTACGACATGCGGTTCATCGAGCAGATGCCGCTGGATCCCGGCCACACCTGGGACCGCACGCAGATGGTGACCCAGGCCGAGATCCTCGACACCCTGGCGGCCGAGTTCACCCTCACCGAGGCGCCCGGTCGTGGGTCCGCCCCGGCGCAGAAGTGGCTGGTGGACGGTGGACCCGGCACGGTCGGGGTCATCGCGTCCGTGAGTGCACCGTTCTGCGGGACGTGCGACCGACTCCGACTGACCGCCGATGGCCAGCTGCGCGCCTGCCTCTTCGCCCAGACCGAGACAGATGTACGGACCGTCCTGCGTGCGGGTGGGGACGACGAGGCGATCGCGGCGGCGATGCGCGCGTGCGTGGTCGGCAAGCGCGCCGGCCACGACATCGACGACCCCGGCTTCCTCCAGCCGAACCGGCCGATGAGTGCGATCGGCGGCTGACCGCTGCGATCCCTCGTGACTGCTGGTGCGTCCTGCTGACCTCAGCCGCCGGCGAAGGGCGGCAGGACATCGACGGTCGTCCCGTCGATCAACGCCGCGGCGTCGGCCTCGACCCGCCGGCCGTCGGCGAGCAGGGACGCCTGGCGCAGGACGCGCTCCATCGCCGGACCGTGCGCCGCGAGGAGCATCGCGCGCAGCTCCCCCACCGTCGCAGCGGCGAACGCCTCGGCGTGCGTCCCGGCGGCCTCGGCCGATGCCGCGAAGTGGCGAACCGTGATCACTTCTGGCCCTCCGCGTCACGGCGGGCTGCCCACTCCTGCGCGAGGGCCGTCACCCGTGCGGCGACACGATCGAACTCCGCGCGATCGCGCGTCCCGGCCGCGACCGCGTAGCCGACGAAGAAGCCGGTCAGCGGTACGGCCGGCCGCGCGACGCCGTGGGCCGCCTCACGTGCCAGGTCGAGAACCGACTGGACATCGACCACCGTCGGATCGACCCCGAACTCGCCCGCGAGGAGCGCGACCCAGGCGTCCAGGTCGTGCCCGGCGGGCTCGTGGCGTTCACTCGTGCGGGGCTCCTGCGCAGCGTGGTCCGTGCTCACGTCGTCCTCCTGGCGATGATCGAGTCCAGCTCCGCGACAGCGTCCCACGTGTCCGCGTCCTGAGCTGCTCCTGTCGGGTCGGGCACCTCGACCAGGGTCATCGGTTCGAGGAGGCGCCGCATCGACGCACCGCTCACCCCACCGCTCGCCACGAGCCGCGCGACTGCCGATCGCAGCGCGGGAGCTCGGTAGACAGCGAGCAACGGCTGCCGACGACCCCCGGCGTCCACCACTACCGCGCCATCGACCCCGGCGTCCCGCGCCAGCACAGCGAGGAGCTCAGGGACCAGCCCACCGGCCAGTGGCAGGTCGCAGGCCAGCACCACGACCGCGGCACCGCCGTCCTGGCCGAGGTGGGCCAGCCCGGCGGCCAGACCGGCGGCCGGTCCGCCCAGCGGCGGGACCTCCTGGACCCGGTCGACACCGAAAGTCTCGACGCTCGGCGGAGCAACGACCACGGTGCGCCGAGCGCCCGCGACAGCGTCGAGAACGTGCGCGAGCATCGGGCGGCCACCCACCGTGACGGCGGCCTTGTCCGCTCCCTCGAGCCGGATCCCTTCGCCGCCGGCCAGGACGATCGCGTCGAACGGTTGCTGCACATCGATGCTCACCGGCTTTCCCCCTCCCGGGTGCGGGTCCACGTTCCTGACCTGCCGCCGGACTTGGCGAGCAGGTGGACACCGTCGATCTCGACCTCGCGGTCCAGTCCCTTGACCATGTCGACGACGGCGAGGCAGGCGACGCTCACAGCGACCATCGCCTCCATCTCGACCCCGGTGCGGTCGGCCGTGCGCACGGTGGCGCTCACCCTGACTCCCGCGTCGAGGACCTCGAGGTCGACCACGACGCCGTGCACGCCGATCACGTGGGCGAGCGGGAGGAGGTCGGGGGTGCGCTTGGCCGCGGCGATCCCCGCGACGCGGGCCACGGCGAGGACATCACCCTTGGGCACCGCGCCCGAGCGCAGGGCGTCGACGACCGTCGCCGCGCAGCGCACGAAGCCCTCCGCCGTCGCCTCGCGCACGGTCGGGGTCTTGGCGGTGACGTCGACCATCCGGGCCCGGCCGGCAGCGTCGAGATGGGTGAAGGGCTGATCGGTCGTCACGGGGTCCTCACGAGGTCGAGCTGGTCGCCGGCGTGGACACGCTCGACATCGGACGGGACGATCACCAGACCGTCCGCGCGGGCGAGCCCCGCAACGAGGTGGGAGCCGGACCCGCCAGGGACCGACCGCCGCGCACGGAGATCGCGCTCCGGCCCGGTCACGACGACGGGCATGTACTGGGCCCGGCCGGGCGGGGTGCGCCACTCGTCGTCGACGGTGGCGCGAAGGACGCCCACCGGCCCGTCGGGTCGTCCGGCGAGGCAATCGAGGACCGGGCGGACGAAGACCTCGAAGGAGACGAACGCGCTGACCGGGTTGCCGGGCAGGCACAGGATCGGGGTGCCGCCGGGCAGCGTGCCGAGTCCTTGGGGTTTGCCGGGTTGCATCGCCACCTGGACGAACGCCATCGTGGGCAGCACCCCGAGCACCTCACGGACCACTTCGTAGGCACCCATCGACACGCCACCGGAGGTGACGATCAGATCGACGGCTCCATCCAGCTCGGCGAGCACGCGGGAGAAGGCGGCCGGGTCGTCGGCGACGCCCCCGACGCGCTCGACGGTGCACCCGGTGCTGCTCACCGCCGCAGCCAGCAGCACGGAGTTGGAGTCAGGGATCTGGCCGCGACCGAGGGCGGCGCCTGCGGGGACGAGCTCGGAGCCGGTCGAGACGACCGCGACGACCGGCCGGCGGCGGACCATGACGGTGGCGACACCGACCGAGGCGATCGCAGCGAGGTGCCGCGCGCCGAGCCGCGTGTCGGCCGACACCACGAGGTCGCCCATGTGCAGGTCCTCGCCCACCCTCCGGATGTGCGCACCCGCCGGGGCTGCGGCGCAGATCAGGACGGTGCTCGTCCCGCCATCGGTCGCCTCCACCGGGACGATCGCGTCGGCGCCGGGCGGGACCGGGGCCCCGGTCATGATGCGAGCGGCGGTCCCTGACTCCACGACGGGGACCTGCGCACTGCCGGCGGGCAGGTCGGCGATGACAGCCAGGCGGACCGGGCGGAGCCCCGCGTCGGCCGTGTCGGCCGCGCGGACCGCGTAGCCGTCCATCGCCGAGTTGTCCCAGCGAGGCAGGTCCTGACCCGAGGCGACGTCCTGCGACAGCCACCCGCCGAGGGCAGCGGCGAGGGGCGTCTCGACCGGCGGCACGGGGTCGACCAGAGCCAACGCTGCCGCCAGGTGCTCGGCCACGGTCCGCATCCGCTGCTCCCCCGTCATGGCGTCGTCTCCTCCGCTGGGCTCAGCGCGCCCCGCCAGGCGAGCATCCCACCCGCCAGATGCACGACGTCGGGGTAGCCGACCTCGATCAGGAACCGCGCCGCGACCTCGGACCGCACCCCGGCGTGACAGACGGCGACCACGAGCCGGTCGTGCGGCAGTCCGGCGAGCCCGCGCCCCGCGAGCAGCTCGTCGAGCGGGATCGACACCGCTCCCGGGATGACACCCGAACTGAGCTCCGCGGTCTGACGGACGTCGAGGACCGTCACCGGCACCCCGGACCCCACTGCGGACTCGACGAGTCGTGCCAGGGCGCCCGGCGAGAGAGTGGGGACGTCGTCCGCGGCGACCGCGGGAGGCGGCCCGGGCCGATGACCGTCGTGGGGGGAGGCCTCAGCACCGGCGGCGTCCGCGGCAGGGACGGCCGGACCGGCCCCGACCAGCGGGACCTCCGTCCATCGTTGCTCCAGCGCGTCCAGCACGAGCACCCGGCCCAGCAGCACACGCCCGGTGCCGGTGATCAGCTTGATCGCCTCGGTGGCCATCAGCGATCCCACCTGCCCGCACAGCGCACCGAGCACCCCGGCCTGCGCGCAGGAGGGGACGGACCCGGCCGGGGGCGGGTGCGGGAACAGGTCACGCAGCTGGACCGGGGCAACCCCGGACCCGACCGGCGGGCGACCCCAGAAGACGCTGACCTGCGCGTCGAAGCGCAGCACCGATCCCCAGACCTCCGGCAGCCCCCACCGGACGCAGGCATCGTTGACGAGGTAGCGCGTCGCGAAGTTGTCGGTCCCGTCCACCACCAGGTCGAAGTCCGCCAGCAGGTCGACCGTGTCCGGTGTGAGCCGCAGCGGGTGGGGGACGACCACGATCTCGGGGTCGATCGAGGCGACCGCCTCGGCGGCACTCGCGACCTTCGACCGCCCCACGTCGGCGCTCCCGTGGATCACCTGGCGCTGCAGGTTCGACACCTCGACCACGTCGGAGTCGACGATCCCGATCGTCCCGACCCCCGCCGCCGCGAGGTACTGCAGGACCGGCGCGCCCAACCCACCCGCGCCGACCACGCACACCCGGGCGTTGCGCAGGCGACGCTGACCCATCTCGCCGAGCCCCGGCAGCAGCAGGTGCCGTGAGAAGCGGGCGATCTCCGGCGCGGCCAGGGGCGGGCCCGGCTCGACCAGTGGCGGCACGGCCGTGGCGGACGCGGGCCGGCCCGGCCCCGGCGTCCCCTGGCCCGGCTTCACACCGTCACCCGGCGAGCGCGATCGAGGACCACGTGCGCGAGGAGGCCGCCGAGGACCGCCCACCCCAACGAGACCATGAACCCGAGCACCCCGACCCCCACCGCGATCCCCCAGGCCGTGACGCCGCGCAGATCGGACAGCAGCCGCACATGGGCGACCGCCGCGACCAGCAGCAGCGCCGCGAGCACGGGCAACGGGAACCCGGTCAGGATGCCCGCGAGCCCCGCACCACCGACCAGTGCTGCGAGCACCAGCGCACCACCGATCAGGGCGGGTGTGCGCCAGGTCCGGCCACCGAAGGAGTAGTGCGCCGACATCCCTCCGGCCCCGTGGCACACCGGCATCCCGCCGACCGCCGCGACCAGCACGTTCGCCGCCCCGAGGGTCCGCGCCAAACGCCCGGGCGCCACCCTGGCGCCACGCTCACCGAAGTACACCCGCGCGGCGTCCGCCGGAGCCAGGCAGGAGTTGGTGAAGGTCAGCGGCACCTGCGGGAGCACCAGCAGGGTCGCCGCCGTCGCGAACGAAGCAAGAGAGAAGTGCGGCACGGCAAGAGCGGACGGGCCCCACTCCAGGCTGGTCGCGCCCCAGGTGGTGGCGACGGCCACCGCGAGCGCGCCAGCGACCACGACGAGCACGACGTGCCGCGGCCAGCGCAGCAGGGCCGCGGTCAGCACCAGCCCGACCGCGACCGCGACAAGGGGTGCGGGTGCGGAGTCGAACTCCGCCGGTGGGTCCGCCACCAGCCCCCACGCGATCTTGACGAAGGTCAGGCCGACAGCAAGCTGCACGCCCCGGATCACCGCGACCGGGAAGATCCCCGCCACCCGGTCGAGCAGACCCGTCGCCCCGAGGACCAGGAACAGCACGCCCATGATCAGCGCACCCGAGGCGATGACATCGACCCCCGCGCCCGCCGCGATCGACACCGCCGCGAGAGCCTTCAACGGCTGCACCGCGACCGGGACCCCGTACACCCGGGCGACCAGCAGATACGTCAACCCGACCGGGAGCAGGACCGCCGTCGCCGACAGACCGTTGCCCACGACCAGGACCACCGCGAGGGGCACCAGCACACCGAGGTCGGCGACGGAGCCCGACGCCTCACGCCACCACGTCCACGCCACCCGCGGCGCCTGGAGGGTTCCCGTCACGAGCTCACCCTCCTTCGGTGGAACCGTCTGTCGTACCGGAACTGCCGCTCGTCGTCGACGAGGGCACAACGGCCTGCACACCAGGATGCAACGCGCACCGCCGGAACTGTATCGACGACGGCCGTGACAAAGCCCGACCGGCCCGGGCCGTTCGAGCTCTCCCGCTCCGCGATCCCTGTGGCTCGCGTTGCGAGCAGGGGCCCGCGAGCCACCCGGTCCTTACCCTTGGATGCTCATCCGGTTGCTGGGGCCCGGCGACTTCACCGGTGAGACCTCCGTGTTCACGGGCCAGCGGCCCGACCAGTACGCCACCGCGGCTCACTCACAGACCTCGCGTGACGTCGAGAGCCCCCTCGCCGGGTAGCGACAGCGCCTGCTCCCGTGTAGCCGCGTTGAGGGCGGCTACGCTTGACGGCTCGAAGCCACCCATCAGCTGGCGGTCCGGACGTCGCCGCCGCGACGCTGGACGCTGTTCATCTCGGGACCCCAAGGGGCTGATCGCCGTGGTCGCGGAGACCCTCGCCGTCACCGATCGCCTGGTGCTGCGCCGGATGACGAGTGACGATGCCGCCGCCCTGGCGGCGTATCGGAGCGATCCGGTACAGGCCCGCTACCAGTCGTGGGAGACGCCCTACTCCGCGGACAGCGCCCTGGCCCTCATCGCCGCGCTGCGCGACGTGCGGTTCGCACAGCCTGGTCCGTGGCTCCAGATCGCGATCGAGAGCTGCGGGCGGCTGATCGGCGACGTCGCGGTCCGCATCGACGGGGACGATCCCCGACAGGCCACGGTCGGCTTCACCCTCGCCGCTCACGCGCAAGGCCGCGGGTTCGCCACGGAGGCACTGCGCTCGGTCATGTCGCTGTTGTTCGACGAGCACGGCGTGCACCGGAGGTCAGCCTGGTGGAAGGGTGAGTGGACCGACGAGTACGTGTACGCCGTCCTCGCCGAGGAGTGGCGGAGCGAGAACGACGCGGTCTGACCCCTGTGCGCCCGGCGCCGCCGGGCGTGGAGGCCACCCAGAGGGCTTCCGCAGAAGCTTGGCGTGTCTGCTGTCGGGCGTCCGGCATCGCGGCTCACTGTGGGAGGTCGTCGTCGTCCTGCCGGTCGTCTGGCCACCTGGCGGTCAACCGGACGTCCGCCGCCTGCGTCTCCTCCACCAGCCTGGCGAGCAGCTCCGTTGCGGTCCTTGCTCGCAGCAGCGCGAACTGGTCCAGCGAGCCGAGCGGTGCGATGCCGGCGACCTGCCAGATGCGTTCCGCCGACTCGGCGGACAGCGCGATGTCGGGTGACCAGGGGAGCTCGACGAACTCGCTAGCCCTGGTCAAGGTCGCCCGCACCAGGGCCTCGACGTCGGCGAGCGCGGAGACGGTAGGCGCGTCGAGCTCCCACGCGTCGAGCTCGCGCACCTCGGCCCGCGGGAACGGGTCGTCCTGAAGCCAGCGCACCACCTCGAACCGTGCGACACCGGTCGCGAGCAGCACGATCGACCCCTCGGTGATCTCCACCGAAGCGATGCGCGCCACCGTGCCCACCTCGAATCGGACGTCGCCACCGCCCACCTCGGAGCCGCGCTCGATCAGGACCACCCCGAACTCGCGCTCCGCCTCCCCGAGCACCGACGACAGCATCGCGACGTAGCGCGGCTCGAAGACCCGCAGCGGCAACGGCATGCCCGGGAACAGCACGGAGCCGAGCGGGAACATCGCTAGCTCACGCGTGACGCCTGACATGACTGCGATCCTGCCGCGCCCGGGCCGGTGATGCGACCCCGGACGGGGGATCGGCTCGTGCGGGACCTGCGGCGAGGAGCGGGAGCAGCCGGGTCAGCGCGGCGCCGACAGCAGCATCCGGCGACGTTCCCTCGGCCAGTGCGGTGACCGCGACGCCGTCGGCGAGAGCGAGCACGAGGCCGGCACTGTCGTCCTCGACCGGGATCGCCGCCCGCAGCAGCACCTGCTGCACGAGCTCCGTCAGCTGCGCGTTCCACGCGGCGACGAGTGTGCGAAGCCGGGAGTGCCTGCCGGCTTCGAGGTAGCGCTCGTACATCACCAGCACCTGGGGGCTGGGCGCGTCTGCTCCGATGATGCTGGTCACTGCCCGGGCCGCCTGGTCATGGTCGACGTGGGGGGGTAGTGCGTCGACGACGGCCCGTGCCCGCGTCACCCAGGCTTGGGCGATGTGGTCAAGCGCCTCGTTGCGGAGATCATCGACGGAGCTGAAGTAGTACGTCGTCGATGCCAGTGGCAGCCCGGCGCGGACCGCGACCGCCCGATGGCTCAGGGCCGCCAGGCCCTGCTCGATGACGAGGTCGGCCGCTGCGGCGACCAGGGCGTGTCGCCGCTCGACCCCGCGGGCGTAGCGTCCGCCACTGCTTGCTGCCATGTCAGTGCGCGGTGCTGGTCAGCTGGAGCCCGACGACGCCCGCAACGATCAGGACGATCGAGATCAGCTTGAGCACCTCGGTGGACTCACCGAGCCACACCATCCCGACGACGGCGGTACCGACGGCGCCGATCCCGGTCCACACGGCGTAGGCGGACCCGACCGGCAGGGTGCGCAGCGCTGTGGCCAGAAGGGTGAAGCTCGCCAGAGAGAACACGATGAACAGGACGCTCGGGACGAGGCGGGTGAAGCCGTTGCTCGCCTTCAGCGACAGTGCGAAGCCGGTCTCGAACAAGCCCGCGATGATCACAAGCGCCCAGGCCATGGTCGGCCCCTCTCCATGTTGGTACGGGTGTCCCACTTAATGTGGCACAACCGTACCAGTTGTCAAAAGGTGCCCGGGGGACGGGCCGGAGATCGCCCGCGATGCCCGGAGTTCACGACGGCCCCTGGGCAGAACTCGATGGCCCCTGACAGCTGTCAGTCCCGCGAGCTGGTGGAGGAGCTCGACGATGCGGGTCAGATCGTTGGACAACGATCGGCCGAGGTGTCCCTTGCCGATCTGATGCTGAGTGGATACAGAGCCTCAGAGCCCTTGCCACTCTGGCTTCGCCGCGTGTGTGGTGCGGAAGTAGTCCGCGAGCTGTAGCCGTCCCGCCGCAGCCGGGTCGACGAGAACGCTCACGTGAGGGTGGTGCTGCAGGATTGTCGCCGGCCACATCGCGCTGACGGGCCCTTCGACGAGGTGGTGGATCGCCTCGGCCTTGGCGCGCCCTGCTGCGATCAGCACGACGTGTCGCGCGCTCATGATCGTGGCGAGCCCTTGCGTCAGGCAGTGGCGGGGCACCTGGTCCACGTGGCTTCCGAAGAACCGTGCGTTGTCCAAGCGGGTCTGCTCGGTCAGCGTCTTGATCCGGGTCCGGGATGCGAGCGAGGATCCGGGCTCGTTGAACCCGACGTGGCCGTCGGAGCCGATCCCGAGGATCTGCAGGTCTACTCCGCCCGCTTCGACGATCGCCGCCTCATATCGCGCGCACTCCGCGCCAAGATCCTCCGCGAGGCCGTCTGGGCCCTGCACGGCATCCGGCGCGAAGTCGACCCGCGAGGCGAACTCCTTCTCGATCACGTTCCGGTAGCGCTCCGGGTGGTTTGAAGCGAGTCCGACGTACTCGTCGAGCGTGAACGCCCGCGCCCGCGCGAACGAGACGTGACCCTCCGAGTGGCGGCGGGTGAGGTCGTCGTAGATGCCGAGCGGGCTCGATCCGGTCGCGATGCCGAGCACGGCCTCTGGGTTCCTCGCCAGCAGCGACTCGATTGTGCCGGCGGCGAGAGCCGCCAGCTCCTCCGGTGCCGCGATCACGACCTCCATGTCGCTACCCTCTCTGCTCGGACCCCTGCTCGGACGTTGCCGCGGCGCCCGAGGGGCACCTTCCTGACCGCCGCACGCTGCGTCGTCCTCACGGTGCGACCACCACACCCGCTCGCCGGACGCTCTGCACCCGGAAGTCGTCGTCGACCACCAGGATGTCCGCCCGGCGACCGGCCTCGAGCGCCCCGACGGTCTCGTCCCCGAGCACCGTCGCCGGGGTGGTCGCCGCAGCGAGCAGGACGTCTCCGAGCGGTACCCCGCCCGCGACCGTCGTCCGCACGATGTCCAGCAGGTGCGCCGTGCCACCGGCGATCGAACCGCCATGCGTGAGCCGAGCCACCCCGCCCGCGACCGAGACGTCCTGCGAGCCGAGCCGGTACGGACCGTCGGGCATGCCAGCCGCCGCCATCGCGTCGGTCACCAGGACGACGTTCTGCGCACCGACGAGGCTGAACACACTCTGCACCATCTCCACAGAGACATGGGTGCCGTCGCCGATCAGCTCCACGACCGCCTCACCGCGCGCAGCCGCCGCGAGAAACACCGGGATCGGGCCCGGGTCGCGATGCGCCATCGGACGCATACCGTTGAACAGGTGCGTCACGGTCGACCGGGCCGACCTGTGATCGGGTTTCGCAGCCAGGCGAGCGCGCGCGTCGGCCAACGCGTCCGTCGTCTGCTGCCAGCTCGCGTCGGTGTGCCCGAAGCTGGGCAGCGCACCCGCGAGGATGAGCGCGTCGACGACCCCGCCCTCTCCGGCGACCCCGGCCAGCTCCGGGGCGATGGTCATCGTCACCAGATGGCCGCGCGCGAGCGTCGCGAGCTCACGGGTCAGGTCTGCGTCGGGCACCTGGATGAGCGCTGGGTCCTGTGCGCCGCACCTCTCAGTTGAGACGAAAGGCCCCTCAAGATGGATACCGGCGATCTCCCCGGCCTCGGCAAGCTCGGTCAGCACCCCCACACGCTGCCGCAACGTTTCCGGCGCAGCGGTCACCAGCGACGCAACGAGAGTCGTGGTCCCGTGCGCCCGGTGCTCGTGCACCGCGACGAGCGCCTCCTCGGGGGTCGTCGCGTCCGGATAGCTCGCGCCACCGCCCCCGTGGGTATGCAGGTCGACCAGCCCCGGCAGCACCGTGAACGGCACCGCGACCGGGTCGGGCACGCCGGACCATCCGGCTGCCGTGGCATACGCCGCCTCACCCACCCATGCGATCCTCGCGCCTCGAAAGACGACGACACCGTCGGCGATCACCTCTGTAGGGGTGACGACGCGTCCGCGGAGGAACTCCGGTGCGATCTGCTCATTCATGCTCGGTCTCGGACCTTCCGGTCGGGTGGTGGGTCTGGGTCGGGTCGAGGTGCCCGGCTCGGCGGTGTGCTCGACGGCGCCCATCCCGGCCGGGCTCGGGCCCGGAGGGCCGGCTTGCCGGCCAAGAAGCGCTCGACCACCTGGGCGACCGTTGGCGCGATGTCACGACCTCCACGTCGTCCTCCGCCTCGGCCTAGCAGAGACGCTGGTCGCGGTCATCGTGATGAACTCTGAGCGATCTCCTGGACAAACCTGCGGGTGATGGAGGTGGGGTGCGTGATGGCGGTGCCGACCACGACGGCATGGGCGCCTAATTCCAAACACCGGACGGCGTCAGCCGGCGTGCGTACCCTGCCCTCGGCGATCACCGGCACGTCTGCAAGGGCGATCAGCAGCTCCAGAAGCTCGAAGTCCGGTCCTTTCGTCTTCGGGCGAGCGGGCGTGTAGCCGGACAAGGTGGTCGCCACGAAGTCGGCACCCGCGGCGAGGCTGTGCTCCGCGTCCTGCTCGGAACCGCAGTCGGCGAGGACCAGCCTCCCGTGCTCGTGGATCGCGTCGACGCAGTCTCGGACACTCGATCGGTCCGGCCGGGGCCGAGTCGTTCCGTCCAGCGCCACGATGTCCGCACCGGCCGCGGTGACTTCCAAGCAGTCGGCGACGGTGGGGGTGATGAAGACGCCGTCTGTGCCGACCTTGACGAGGCCGACGACGGGCACGCTCACCGCCTCGCGCACCGCATGGATGTCGGCGAGTCCCTGGGCCCGTATGCCGACTGCCCCGCCGAGCACAGCGGCCTGGGCGATGGCTGCCATGATCGACGCAACCTGCATCGGCTCGCCCGGATAGGCCTGGCACGACACGATCAAGCCGTGCGGCAGCCCTGCGACATCCTGTCCGTTCATCGGTGTCCTCTCTGCGAACGTGTGTAGGCGGCAGCCCCCCGCAGGGAGTACCAGTTCGTCATCGCGGAGAGGACGAGCGGGGTGTGCGTGAGTCCGGGCATGAGGGCGCCCGTGTAGGCCTCCCGCATCGGGCGCTCCCAAACTGGGCCGGCCTGAGCGAGGCCACCGGCGACGACGACCACGCCCGGGTCGAACGCGTTGACCAGGCTGCCCGTGGCCAAGCCGAAGGCCTCGGCGCCGAGCGCTATCGAGTCCCGCGCGACGACATCGTGCGGGAGTCGTTCGAAGAGCTCCTTGGTGCTCGCCACGGCGGCTTCTCCGCCGTTGCGTCGGTATAGAGCGAGCATTCCCGCACCCCCGCCGACCGCCTCGAGGTGGCCGCTGCCACCGCAGTAGCAGTCCACACCCACGGCCTGCGGGACAGCGACATGCCCGAAGTGGCCCGCCGTCCAGTGAGCCCCGAAGAGCGGGACGCCTCCAGCGACGAATGCCCCTCCCACCCCCGTGCCGGCGACCATGAGCAACAGCGACTCGACGCCGCGACCGGCACCGTAAAGCAGCTCGCCCAGCGCAAACGCGTGGCCGTCGTTGAGGACGAAGGTGGGCAAGCCGGTCGCCCCCTCGATCGCATCGGCCACGTCGGTGCCGGCCCATCCCGTGATGTGCGACGTCGCGCTGAGCACCCGCCCCGAGGATGAGTCGATCACCCCGGCCGTTCCGACGCCGACGCCATCGACTCCCTTGAGCCCGCACTCGCGCAGGACGTCGAGCATCGCACCCAGAACCGCGGCGCCACCCTCCCTCGCTGGGGTCGACCGGACGTGCACTCCTCCGATGAGGTCTCCCGCATCGGAGACACGTGCGCCCGCAATCTTGGTCCCGCCGACGTCCAAGGCCAGGTAGGTCATCGGACTCGGGCCACCACGACGTCAAAGGTGTACCTGTCGGCCCGGTAGATCGTGGTCGCGTGCTCGACCGGCCTGCCCCGGTCGCTGAATGACACGCGCACGACCCGAATGGCGGCAGCGCCGACCGCTTGATCCAGCAGCCGCGCGTGCTCGGCGGGCAGGTTCACGGCCCCGATCGTCTGCGCGGCACGCTCGACGTGGGTGCCCCCTGCTGCCATCAGCTCGTACAGCGAGGCGCCCTCCTGGATCAGGTCGATGTCGAGCAGATCCGTCGGCAGGTAGACCTGCTCGTGGGCCATCGGCTGGTCGTTGGCGAGGCGAAGGCGCTCGATGAATCGCAGCGGCTCGCCTTCGGCGACCTCGAGCGCTTCCGTGACCTCCGCGGGCGCGGGAGCGATCCGCAAGGAGATCAGCCTGCTCGAGCTCACTAGTCCCCGCTCGCGCATGTCCTCCGAGAAACTGGTCAGCCTCAGCTTCTTCGAGACCACGGCGGGGTCAGCGACGAAGGTCCCTGAGCCTTGGACGTTGTAGACGAGGCCGCGGTGGATGAGGACCCGGATCGCGTGACGGACTGTCGCGCGACTGACGCCGAACTCGGCCATGAGATCGCGTTCGGTCGGGAGCAGCTCCCGCGGCGCGAGCGAAGATCGGATGCGCTCCTCCAACGCCGCCGCGACGTAGTCGTACTTTGCGCGAACGGACGGTTCCGTGCTCTGGTGCTTCACCACGGTCAGCCCTTCACCGCCCCCGCGGAGAGGCCACTGACGAGGTAGCGCTGTGCGAACACAGCGAAGAGGACGGGAGGCAACGTCGACAGGATCGACGCAGCCGAGATGTCGCCCCAGCGAATGCCCGTGCTGGTGACGAAGTTGGCTGCGCCGAGTGTCACCGGTGTCGCGTTGGAGGACGACAGGATCAGCGCGAAGAGGTAGTCGTTCCAGGAGAAGATGAAGACCAGGACCGCCACTGCTACGAGCGTCGGCGCGAGTACTGGTAGGACGATCGAGTACAGCGTCCGGTAGGAACTTGCTCCGTCGATCGCAGCGGCTTCTTCGATCTCGATCGGGATTTCTCCCAGGCCCGCAGAGATGAGGATGATGCCGAGCGGGAGGTTGAGGAACGAGTTGGCGATGACCAGTCCAAGAACTGTGTCGATGATCCCGAGATTCGACATCAACAGGAAGTAGGGAACGGCGAAGAAGATCGCCGGAAGCAGGCGCAGGCTGCTCGACGCGTTCATGATGAGCCTACCGCCAAGCCCGAGTCGCACCGCCGCGTAGGCACTCGGGACGGCCAGAAGCAGCACGACGGCAACGGCGCCCAGTGCGATCATCGCGGAGTTCTGGAAGAACTTGGGGAAGTCGTATCCGGCGGCCCAGAGCGCGTTCGCGTAGTTGCTCAGAGTCGGCTTGAAGGCGCCGACCGGGCTGTGGGCGATGTCCGCCTCGCTCTTGAAGCTGACCATCAGCGCGTTAAGCCATGGGATGTTCACGACGAACGCGATCACCGCGACCACGCCGGTTGTCAGCCACATCCGGGTGCGGCGTTCGCGCCTTGGACGTGGACGGTCCTTCGGTGAGGTGCCGGCCGGCACGGCGGCGACGAGGGCTGCGGCGGTCACGAGCGGCTACCTTCCGGCTGGGCGATGCGTCTGACGACCAGCGGCACCAGCGGCAGAAGTGCCAGCAGGACGACCGTGGAGATCGCTGCGGCTAGCCCGAAGTCGCCCGACTCGAACGCAGTCTTGTAGATGAAGATGCTGAGCGTCGTCGTCGTCCGCCCGGGGCCTCCCGCAGTCAGGACGTAGATGACGTCGAAGGTCCGGATGGCGTCGATCATGCGGAGGAACACTGCGGCAGCGATGACTGGCTTCATGATCGGAATGACGAGAGACGTCAGTGTGCGCAGTCTGCCCGCTCCGTCGATCTGGGCGGCCTCGAGCACGTCCGTCGGGAAGGACTGGAGGCCGGAGTAGACGATGAGGAAGACGAACGGTGTCCACTGCAGTACGTCCAGCACGATGAGGAGCGGCACTACGGTGCCGGGGGAGAAGAGCGAGATGTCGAGGCCGAGCGCGCTCAGCACCGCCGGTGCGAGCCCGATGTCGCCATTGAGCAGCAAGCGGAACATGATACCCAGGAGCGACGGCGCGATCATGATCGGCAGGAGGAGCGCCGTGAAGAACAGCTTCTTGCCGGGGAACCTGCGATTCATCAGGAGGGCCAGGCCGAAGCCGAGGACGGCCTCGACGGCCGTCACCACCATGGCGAACAGTGCCGTGAACCGGACGGCGTCCCAGAAGCCGGGGAGGCTGAAGACCCTCCGGAAGTTCTCCAGGCCGTTGAAGGTGATCTCCGGGTTCTGGAGAGTGAAGTCGTAGAGGCCCGTCTGTACCCCTTGGGCCACGGGCCAGACCACGAACATCGCCGTGAATGCGATCAGCGGTGCACCCAGGACCCACTTCGCTGACCTATCGACCTTGCTACCTCTGGTTGCCATAGCGGACCTCCCAGCCGCAACCCGGTGCGTGGGACACGAACGTCTCACGCACCGGGCGATTGATTGTCAGTCCTGCAACAGGTTTGCGAGGTCGGAGTTCGCGGTTGCCAGGGCCTCCTCTGCGGGCACCTCGCCGATCCAAGCACTGCTCAAGTCCTCGGCGAGCTTGCTGTAGGCCTGGAACGTGTTCGGGAAGACGGGCACGGAGTAGCCGTACTTGTCGATGGACTCGGCGATCTGACTGAAGGCGGGGTTCAGGTCCTCGTTGGCAGCGAGCACCGCAGGCATCGCAGGGATGCCACCGGACTGCGCGTAGATCCCCATCGCCTCGGTGGTGGCCAGGTAGTCGAGGAAGTTGCGGGCTGCAGACTTGTTCGTCGAGTACTTGTTCATCGCCACCGCGAGTGCGTGGACATGTGTCTTGCCGCCCGGAACGGTGGCGATGGCGATCTTTCCGGCGACGTCCGGGGAGCGCTCAGGGTCGTTGAGTTCGGCGAACCCGGCCGACCACTGCAGACCGAACGCGACGTTGCCGGACTTGAGTGCGGCCTGGGTCTCCGGGAACTCGGCCTGGGAGGAGTCCGGGGAGGTCCAGCCATTGGTGTAGATGTCGGCGTAGACATTCACGGCCGCTGCCGCCTCAGGGGTGTTGAGGTTCGCCTCGCCGGCATCGTTGGTCCAGCTGCCCCCCGAACCCCACAGCACGTCATTCCAGATCATGGTGTTGTAGAGGAGATTCTTCGCGGGAAGGATCGTTCCGTATCGCGTAGGCGACGCAGGGTTGGCCGACTCCGAGAAGTACGCCGCCATGGCCTTGAAGTCGTCCCAGTCCCACTGATCGGCAGGCTTGGGGTCGCGCGCCTCGCCGATGGCCTGTTCTGCAACCGAGCGGTAGGTCTCCACCTGGGCGGGGTCGTTCAGGAGGCCCTCGATGAGGTCCTGGCGATAGAGCAGGAAGTGGTTGCTGACGTCCAGAGGCAACGCGTAGAGCTCGCCGTCCTGGCTCAGGCCGTCCACGGCGACCGGGAAGTAGTTGGCGGTGTCCACCCCCGTGAGCGGGTCGAGTGCGGATGAGAACTGACCGACGTTGTAGCTGGCGACAAAGTAGATGTCTTGGTCGCTCGACTTGGTGGCCATGAGGGTGGCCTCCTTCGAGAACGTGTCCTGTCGGGACAGGAGAGTCATCTGCACCGTGATGCCGGCCTCCTTGCCGACCCCTTCGTTGTAGTCGTCCACGACATCTGCCATGGCGTCGCCCTCAGGTCCGGGCCAGAGCACCACCTTGACGATGCCGGAACCCTCGCCCTCGTCCCCTTGGCCCTCGCCGACGCTGGGCGAGCATCCGGCCAGAACGACTGCACCAACCACCAGAGCCGAGACCCCGACGATGCTCCGCTTCATGTTCTCTCCTCAATTGGTACGAACCTCTCGCCTGGATGCTAGCTCTTCAAGCGGTGGTGTGGAGGCCGCTCGCCCGCACCTCGGCCACCTGAATCCGCATCGTTATCGAATTGGTACGTACCCCTCGACCTGGCAATGGAAATCGCCAGCCTGCCGTCGCCGGAACCATGCGACTGGCTCTGCTCATGGCCACGGGGGCCGCGGACGCCGTCGCACGCGCCACCCGCTGAGGGTTCGACGGGGCGCACGGTGGGCATGGTGATCAGTGGGTGAGGGTGGCCGGTGAGGGGTGGGTGCGCGGCGCGCCTCAGTCGGCCTGCTCGTCGGGTACGGCGGCCCGTAGGGCCCGGGGCATCTTGCCGGTCGGTTGAAGAGGCCCTCGGTGTCGAGTCGAGGGACGGCAGCAGCGCCCAGCGCTGGCGGTCAGGACCGAGGTAAGGAGAACGTGCGACTGGTCCGGTGCGAGGAGGAACTGCATGAGCAGGGCACCCATCGTCTGCTCGGTGAGGTGTCGCGCCCGCGCCTCCTCGTCCTGTGCCGGGCGACGACACCCAGCGCGACGCTCTCGACTGTGAGGGCCTGTGCGTGCTCGGCCACGATCTCGAGAAGGAGGCGCCGGGCGCACGGCCGGCATGCAGGACACGGAGAATGCAGACCCGTGGGCGCCCATGGACCGAGGACCGCCAGCCGCGCCACCGAGCTGGCGGAGGGGCACCCTTCGACTGGGACTTGGGCAGCACGGCCTCGTCGCACTCGGCACGCAGGGCTGTCTTGGCTCCGAAGTGGCCGTGATCAGACCCGGCGACACGCCGGCGCGGGCCGCGATGACCAGGTACGAGGTGTCGAAGCCGATCTCGGCGAAGCAGTCGATCGCCGCGTCGCGGATCCCCGCCTGATCGGTGAGGCCGGACGAGGATCGGCCTCCTCCGAGCGGCACTGTCTGCACATCCAGCATGCGATACGCATGTTCAGTCCGGCCGAGGCTGTAACGCGTGATCTCTCGATGGGATGGTTGCTCTGCGGATGTCGAAACCCGCGCCGCCCGTTCGTCGTCAGGGTGTCGTACCCGACGGTGGCCGCCGGCCGCCCAGCACCCCGGAGAGTCGCCATGGCTGAGCAGTTCATGATCCTCATCGTCGAGCCCGAGTGGGACCCCGCTACCGCCACCGAGGAGGACTGGGCGTCCGCGATGGCCGCCCACCAGGCGTTCTCCGACGCGGTGGCAGCAGTGGGAGCCCGGATCCTCGACGGGGACGCACTGATGCCGCCCGCGTCGAGCACCCGGATCACGCCCGCGACCGGCGGCGGAGACCCTGTGCTGACCGACGGCCCCTTCCCCGAGGTCAAGGAGGTCGTCTCCGGCTACTACAAGATCGAGGTGGCCGACCGGAACCAGGCGCTCGAGCTCGCTGCGCAGTGCCCGACCGACGGGTACGTCGAGCTCACGCCGGTCATGCCCATCCCATGACGGACGAGGCCTGCCCGGGGTCGGTGCCCGGCCCCGGCCCCGGCCCCGG
>Ga0105047_10007456_pt1 | contig 18417 bp, 17 predicted proteins | sample MAT04_FD_78384 | JGI IMG/M metagenome (GOLD analysis project Ga0105047, IMG submission 78384) | Freshwater microbial communities from Lake Fryxell liftoff mats and glacier meltwater in Antarctica - MAT-04 (megahit assembly) | ecosystem: Environmental > Aquatic > Freshwater > Ice > Liftoff... | reverse complement strand
CAGACCGGACAGGCGGCTGCCACGTCCAACGCCGCTACCACTATTTCCCCGCCTCCCACCGCGTCTTCAAATCATGCTCCACCTTGAGCAGATCAAGACACTTCCCCACCACAAAGTCCACCAAATCCGCCACCGTTTGTGGCCCGAGATAAAATCCGGGGTTGGCCGGTGCGATGATCCCGCCCGCCAGTGTCACCGTTTCCATGTTGCGGATATCGATGAGTGACAGCGGGCTCTCGCGATGCACCACCACCAGCGTGCGCCGCTCCTTGAGCGTCACCATCGCCGCGCGCCCGAGCAGGTTGCTGCCGCTGCCCGACGCGATGTAGCCCAGCGCCGTTGATGAGCAGGGAATCACCACCATGCCATCATGCAGAAAACTGCCCGAGGCGATCACCGCGCCCACATCTTTGTGCGGATGAATGAACAGCCGCTTGTTCTCAATCTCACCCGCTTGCGCCGCCATGCTCGGCACCAGCGAAGCGAGCGACAACTCTTTGATCGACAGTTCGTCGCTCAAGAGCCGTCGGCCATACTCAGTCACAACCAGGTGGACCTCATGCCCGTGCGTCAACAACTGCTCAACCAGCCGCGTTGCATAGACCGCGCCCGAGGCGCCAGATACTCCAACCACAATGCGTTTCATGCCTTGAGCGTAGGTGGCCGCCCGATTTTGTCCCGGCGCAATCGCTGGTCCGGCCAAGCCCAAATCAATCCAGAACCCGCATCGTTCACGGTGACGGAGCGCAATGGGCTCTCCAGCCCCACCACGCCCGCTTCGCTCACGCCAGATCAAACACCAGCAGCTCGCCACCCTCACCGCTCTCGATGAGGATCCGCCGCTCGTTGCTCACCGCCGCGCCATCACCCTCGATAATCCGTTGACCGTTCAAGCTCGCGCCGCCGCGCAGCACCTGCACCCAAGCGTGCCGCCCCGCACTGATCGCCACGTCATGCGTGCCGCTCGCACCCAGCGTCACCATCGTCACCGTCGCATCGGCGTTGATCTTCGCCGACCCATCGCGCCCGTCCGCCGACGCGATCACCCGCGCCGGCCGCGCCGCCGTCGCCGGGGGAATCGGCAGGTCCACATAGCCGGCCTTGCTCCCCGCACGATCAGGCTCAATCCAGATCTGATACAAGTGCGTGCCCTCAGTCGTGGACGGGTTGAACTCGCTGTGCTCAAGCCCTTCACCAGCCGACATCACCTGCGCCATCCCCGGCACCAGCTCGCGCTGGTTGCCCAGCGTGTCTTTGTGAGCCAGACGACCCTCAAGAACCACCGTGATGATCTCCATGTTGTCGTGCGGATGCTGCCCGAAGCCGCGCCCGGGAGCCACCCGATCTTCATTCATCACGCGGAGCGACCGAAAGCCCATGCGCCTCCGATCGACATACCGCGCAAACGAAAAGGTGTACTTGGCGTCCAGCCATCCATATTCGCCCTTGCCCCGCTCGTCAGATTTGCGAATCACCAGCATCGGAGACTCCTTCAACGGGCATGGATATATTGATGAGTATCAATACGTCCGAGACCATCAAAAGTTCGCGCTGCGCGCTTCGCCATCCAACTGCCCCCAGCACGACCACTTACGGCGCCTGACCGTCTAAACAGTTCCCCCTGACTTCACAATCCTCCCCTCCCCCGCGACGATTCTGCCCCGCCGCTTTGCCAATCCGTGCAACGATTTCCCCATTTCTCGCTCTGGCGTCGCCAAACAAACGCCGATTAATGCAACTGGCAAGCCGCCGGCCGCCAACTCAACCGCTTCTCGACTCGTAGCATCTTGCGGCTCTCGTTCGTGTCCCCCCGCCGGAGTTCCACTGTGCGCACCGCCTCCACCACGCTCGTCCTCATCCTCCTCGCCGGCACACCCGCCTTCGCTCAAAACCGCGTTGACCCCGTCAACCCGCTCACCCCCAAGCGCCCCGGCGCCGACCTCGGCGGCGGGCGCATCCTGGATGCCAGCCTCTCCACCTCGGGCGGTGGCCGCATTAACACCCAGGTCCGCGACCTCGACGCTTCCATCCGCCAAAACAACGCCATCATCACCGGCCAGGCCAGCGCCGGCCGCGCCTTCCGCGGCTCGCTTGGCTACAAGGCCACCGATCAGTTTGGCGGTTCCATCAGCGACAATAACTCGTACTCATTCCGCCGCGATGCCGCGTCTGGTATCGCTCCTTCTGTCGGCATCCGCACCACCGATGCGCTCAACTACCAGTTCTCGCTCACCACAGGCAGCCGCGCCGGCAGCGCAGGCTCCGGCGATGCCGCCGTCCTCCGCCAACTTGCCGCCTCCTCTTCCATTGTCCGTGGCGGTGAAATTTCCTCCGGCTCCACCGCCGCGCCGCCGCCCGCATCCTTCAACGCCCTCCGGTCTATCTCGCAATACGAAAGCCAGTCTTCCCGCCTTCCCACGCTCCTCGGCTACCAAGGCGTCCCCGGCGATGCAAATGTCTACGCCGTCACCGCCTCGCCACTCCGCGGCATTGCCGTCACACCCATCAGCGACCCTGGCACCGGCGCCAACAGTCTCGTCGGCATCGAGCGCCTCGCCGGCGGCATCGGCGATCTCTCGACCGTCCTGGGGAAAAAGTACATCAACGGCCGGCTCGTGAACCAAACTCTCGCCGACAACGCCATCCCCGCAACCAACGTCGGCGCCGTGCAGATCGACACTCGACTCACCCCCTCCGGCACCAGCTACGACCAGGTCATCACCTCTCTCACTCAAACGATCGACCAGCGCTTCGTCGTCTCTCCGCCCAGGCCCGTCGCTCCCCCCGTTGATCCTCTCAAACCGATCGACCCAAACAACCCAAACGCCGACCCCAGTGAGAAGCCCCTCCTCCCCGATCCCGCCGCGCCAGGGTGGATCAGCCAGCTCGATCTCCTCAAGTCCAAACTCCGCCGTGACGCGATGCTCTCGCCCGGCGGCGACACGGCTCCCGGCGGAAGTTCCATCACCCAGGAACCGCCCACCACCACCACCGATCCTAAAGATCTCGCCGCGGCCGATCCGCTCATCGCCGCACTCCGCAAGTCGGGCGTTAAGCTCGACGAACTCATCGCCAAAGCCGGCCCCGGCACCAACGCTGCCGATGCCTACACCCTCCGCATGCAGCAAGGCCAAGCCAAACTCAGCGAAGGCAAGTTCTTCGAGAGCGAATCCTACTTCGCTTTGGCCCTTGTCATGCGGCCCGATGATCCCATGGCCCGCCTCGGCCGCGTCAACGCCCAGCTCGGCGCCGGTCTCTTCGTCTCCGCCGCCGCCAACCTGCGCGATCTTTTTGCCGACAACCCCGAACTCGTGAGCGTCAAGTTCGGCCCCGAGCTCCTCCCCACCCCCGCCCGCGCCGACGAACTCTCGACCCTTCTCGAAACCGGCTTCAGCGATCCTCTCTCGCTCATGGGCGGCGACGGCGGCCTCCTCCTCGCGTTCCTCGGCCGCCAATACAGCGAGAAAGATTGGGTCGCAAAGGGTCTCAAAAACCTCCAGTCCCGCACCGGCAAAGACAATCCCTCCGCCGTCTCCTTGACCGAACTCCTCACCCGCGTCTGGGCCGAGTAATCGTTCCGCTCGAGCCCATCCGTCGCGTCATCGCGCTCCGCCGCCGTTGGCGACGGTTCGTCGCCGTGCTGGTCACCCTCTCAGCCCTCGCTGGCATTCTGCTCATCGTGCTTTGGTGGTCGGCCGGGCTCCGGCCCGCCTGGTGGTCCCCCATTGATCAAGCCAGCCCCGCCCTGCGCGATCGGGCCACGCGCTTAGAGAACGGTGCCGTCACGCTCATGTACGGCGGCGATCCTGCCACAGCTCCCGCCACGCCCGGGCCCGCGAACACCCCGCGCCGCTTCACCGCCCTTGTCACGGCCGATGATGCCCAGGCCTGGCTCAACACAAAGATGCCCCAATGGGCCGTCGCCGCCGGCCATGTCCGCCGCTGGCCCGCCGAAATCAGCGACCTCACCCTCCGCTTTGAGAACGACCAACTCCTCCTCGGGGCCCGCCTGCAAACCACCAGCGGCGAACGCTTCGTCGCCGCCCTGCTCACCCCGCGCATAGATGAATCCGGCCAGCTCTGGATCACCGCCAAGTCCGTCTCCATCGGCCGCCTCACTCTCCCTGCCAGCCTCCTTCTCCCCTCCGCCCTCCCGCCCTCCGCCACCGCCGCCGCCGAGCCCGGTGCCGCTGCAATGTCGAACGCCCTCGCTGGCCGCGCCCCGCTGGCTCTGCGTCCCACCCTCCAGCTCGCCGGCAGCCAAGTGCTCCACCTTCGCGCCATCTCTGTCAAAGACGGGAACCTCCTCCTCGAATGCGAAGTTGAGCCCGCGCCCAAGCGCTAAGCCGGCCTCGGTCGCCGATCAATCGCCGCGCACTCAAAACCGCAGGTGCGCCGCCTTCGTCTCTGGCCCCCGCGCATTCAAAATAGCTCGCGCCACCAGCAGGTCCATCGGCAGCGTGACCTTCAGGTTCCGTGCATCCCCCGGCGCCAGCACCACCCGTTCTCCCAGCCGCTCCACCAACTGCGCATCATCCGTGCTCGTGAGGTCTTTTTGCTCATACGCCCGCCTCAGCAGTTTCGCCTCAAAAATCTGCGGCGTCTGCACCGCATACAGCCCGCTGCGATCCACCGTCTCAGCCACTGTCCATAGCGCCGGCCCCTGCACCGCCGCCGTACCCAGAATCGCCGCCAGCGGATCCTCCCTCGTCTCCTCGACCGCCGCCTTGCTCGCCCGCTTCAGCGTGTCCGCCACCGCCACCGCCGGCACCACCGCCGCATGCCGCGCCGCAATCGCCAGCAGCCCCTCCACAAACTCCGGCGTAATGCACGGCCGGGCCCCGTCATGCACCAGAATGTGCGTCGTATCCACCGGCACAAGCTTCAGCGCGTTCTGGACCGTCTCATACCGGTGCGTCCTGCCGCCTACACACAACGTCGCGCCCAGAATACCCAGCTTGTCCCCGTGCCGCCTCTTGAACTCCTCCATCGCCTCTTCATCATGCGGCCCCGCCACAATGATCGTTCGCACCGCGCGCACCTTCGTGAACACCTCCACCGTCCGGTGCAGCAACGGCCGACCGCCCAAATCCTCATCCAGCTTCGACCGCGCCGCATCCAGCCCCTGCTCGGCCCGCGCCGCCGCCATATATCGCGTTGAGCCGCCCGCCGCCGGAATGATCACTGCCACGTTCATAACCCAAAGCGTAGCCAAACCCGCTTCCGTCCTCACGACTGCGGATCCTCGACCTTCGCCCGCTTCTCAATCGCCCGCCGGCACACCGCCACCAGTTCTCGCGGACTGATCGGCTTCGACGCATACGCATCGCACCCCGCCGCCAGACAGCGCTCGACATCGCTCCGCATGGCGTGCGCTGTGAGCGCCACAATCGCCATCGTGCTCCCCCGCGCTCGAAGCTCCCGCGTCAGCGCATAGCCATCCATCTCCGGCATCTGTATGTCTGTCAGCAACAAATCAAACCCCGCCCCCGCCCCAGCTCCCACCCCCGCCCCCACCCCCAACCCGCTCTCGCCCTCGCGCTCGAGCAACTCAAGCGCCAGCTTCCCGTTCTCCGCCAGCGTCACCACCGCCCCCGCATGCCGCAGGTGAAAGAGCAGCAACCGCTGATTGTCCGGCCCATCCTCCGCCAGCAGAATCCGCAGACCCGCCAGGTCTTGCGACCGCACAGCGCCCGGGCCGCCCGGGGCCCGCTCACCCCCAGCCTCACGCACCGCCTCACTCACGCGACCGGCCGCCACCATCTCGCTCTCCGCCACCTCGCCCACCCGCACCGTCGCCGTAAACGTGCTGCCCACCCCAAGCTCACTCGCCACCGACACATCACCCCCCAACATCTTCGCCAGCCGCCGACTGATCTGCAGGCCCAGCCCCGTCCCGCCAAACTTCCGCGTCGTGCTCGCATCGCCCTGCACAAACGCCCCAAACAGCACCCCGCACTGCTGGCTTGATAGCCCGATCCCCGTGTCCACCACATCAAACGTCAGCACGCCTTCGGCGGCCGCAAACGACACCGCCAGCGTCACCGACCCCCCCGACACCCCCGACCCCCCCGCCGTGAACTTCACCGCATTGCCCACCAGGTTCATCAATATCTGCCGCACCCGCACCGGGTCTGACCGCACCCGCGCCGGCACCGCCGTCGTCAGCATCGCCTCCAGCAACAGCCCCTTGGTCCGCGCCTGCTCGCCCATCAATGCCACCACCTCCCGCACGATCTCCACCGGCTTTGTCTCCGTCGTCTCGACCGTCATCTTCCCCGACTCAATCTTCGAGATATCCAGCACATCGTTGATGATCGCCAGCAGGTGCTCGCCATTGCGCCGAATCGTCTCGATACACTCGCGCTGCCGGCCATGCACATCTTCGCCATTCTGCTCCAGCCGCGCCAGCATCTCCGCAAACCCCAGAATCGCCGTCATGGGCGTGCGAATCTCGTGGCTCATATTCGCCAGGAACTCACTCTTCGAGGCGCTTGCCGCCTGTGCGTCCGCCCGCGCCCGCTCCAGCGCTTCCTGCTGCTCAACCGCCACCGTCACATCCATCACCGTTCCAAACAACCTGATCACCCGACCCCGAACGTCGGATCGAGCCCGCCCCTCCGCCCGCACGTACCCCACCGCCCCCTCACGCCGGCTCGTCTCCAGCACCAGCGAATAGGGCGTCCCCTCCGCCGCTGCCCGCTTCACCGCCGCATCCAGCACCAGCCACGACTCGGCCTCATAATCCTCCTTCACTCCCGCATAGTCCGGCGGCCCCTCCGCCTCGGGCCTACCAAACAACCGGTACACCTGCTTCGACCACCGCACCACGCCCGTCGTCAGATCAAACGACCAGTGCCCCAGCCGCGCCATCGACTCCGCCTCTTCCAGCAGGTCTTTGGCCTGCGCCAACTTTTCACTCGCCAGCCGCGCTTCCGTCACATCCCGCGCCGCCGCAAAGATCTGCTTCCCATACGGCGAGGCCCGCCATTCAAGCGTGCGGTACGTTCCGTCCTTACACCGGTATCGGTTCTCAAACCGCCCCAGACTTTGCTGTGCGTCGAGCGCCTTCATCGCCCCCAGCGTCGCCTCCACATCGTCGGGGTGCACAAACTGCATGAACTCTCCGTCCATCAACTCGTCAATCTTGAACCCCAGCACCCGCTCCCACTCAAGGTTGAGCCTCGAAAACCGCCCGTCCTGACTCGCAATGCACAGCAACTCCAGGCTCGACTCAAAGAACGCATCCAGATCCTCCGACGTCTGCTCCAGCCGCTCGGCATGCTCACGCTGCACCGTCACATCCACAAAGCTCACCACGATCGCCGTCATCCGGCCGTCTCCATCTCTGATGGGCTCCGTGCTCACCGAGATCCACCGCCGCTGCCCCTCGGGCGTATGCACCCCCATCAACTCCGCTCGAATCGCCTCCCCCGTCCGCAGCGTCCTCATCGACGGATGGTCCTGCCCCGGATATTCCGATCCGTCCTCGCGAATCGCCCGCCACCGCGGATCAACCGACACCCGGCCCCGCATCTGATCCACCGTCAATCCCAGAATCCGCTCCGCCGCCGCGTTGCACTCGACGATCATCGCTTGCGTGTTCTGCAGCACCACGCCCTCAGCAACCGCCGCGAAGATCGATCGCACCCGCTCCCCAGCCACAACCGCCGCCCGCTTCTGCCCCACCAGCGACTGCACCAGCAGCACCATGGCCGCAAACGCCAGCAGCACCACCCCGGCCGCCGCCGGACCCGATGCATCCCACAACCGCGCCAGCTGCGCCTCCCCCTTCACCCAATCCCGCGGCAGCGAAACCATCACCTGCACGCCCCCGTGCTCAACTGTCTTCAACCGGCTCAATCGCGACACTCCCACAAACGTCAAGTCGCGCTCCACAACTGAGTGCACACCGCCCGAGGCCACGATCGGCGCCACGATCGACACCAGTTCCTCACGCGACAGTTGCAGCTGCGCGTGCCCTGCACCGTCTAGCCCCTCTAGCACCCCGCCCTCGTCGTTGACCAGAAACGCCCGCCCTCCTCCTGACGCGATTCGCACGCTCTTCAGCGGCGCCGTCAGCCGGTTCAAGAGCAGCACCACACTCACCACGCCCACCCGCCCATCGTCCCCGCCCGCTTCCTTGCCCGCCCTCTTCACGGCCCTCGAGTACGCAACCGACATCCCCGGCGCATCAAACAACGCCGACGCAATCACACAGTCAGACTGAAACTTCAGCGTCTCGGCACTCGTCAGATCACTAAGGCAATCCGCAATCGGCTTGCGAACACGGTCCCTTGGCTGCATGACCCGCGCCACCCGCTCCGCCGCCACCACGCTCCCGTCACCATACACCGTGTTCACACCCACGATCCGCGCCTGCGAATCAAACAACGCGATCGCATCAACGTGCCGCGTCCCCGACACCATTTCGTTGCAGATACGCTCCGCACCAGTCACGTCGCCTGCCTCAAGGGCCGCTGCCACCCGCACATCGGCGGCAATCCCCCGCGTCTCCTCCATGGCCGGAACCAAAACCGCTTCCAGCGCATCGGCCAGCGCTGAACCCGCCTCAAACAAGGCCTTCGTCGCCACCACCCCGCACCGCAATCGCTCATCCTCGCCGTTCACCGCAATCCGCCCCGCCACCACCAACGCTCCCAATCCCGCCACGCCCAGCGCGCCAGCCAACAAACGCGCCCCCGCACCCGCCCACCGCTCAACCCTGGCGCGCCGCTCGCCCCCACCCAGCTCGATCCTCGCTGAGTTTGCAGTGTCGTCATTCATAGTGAACAACCAGGCAAGTCAATGAGTGAACAGGGTGAGTCGACGTTCAAGCAAACCGACGACAATGACCCGGGCATCGGTCACTGGTCTCCGCCCCCTCGCCACCCTCAGCCAACCCCGCCGTGAATCACCAGCCGCCACCCCCGCAGCACCAGCCCTTCCCGCTCGCACAACCGCTTGGCAATCGCATCCAGTTCCGGCACATCCACATGTTTCGCCACACCCGTGTCGCCATTGACAATCAGCCCCGCCGGACTCCGCCCATACGCCAGTTGATAATGCGCCTGATCCGAATCCAGCAGCACCTGCTGAATGATCCCCGCATCCGCCAGCAGCTTGATCGTCCGGTACACCGTCGCCTTCGACACCCGCGCCGCCGCGCCCGAATGCGTATGTCCAGTCGACGCCTCGGCCCGCAACTTGTCCATCAACTGATCGGCCTGAAACAAATCCCCCATCGAGATCACCGCATCCAGAATCCGGGCCCGCTCGGGCGTGTACTTCAGCCCCACCTTCTTCAGCGTCCGCCGAAACACCGCGCAGAGCGGCTCCACGATCCGAATATCAAGATCAGACAATCCAGATAGCGCAGGGGCAGACATCACATCCAAAGATTAGGTTGCCCCCCACCCACTCGCGCACGCGGAAAGTGAATCCCCCATCTCCCACCGCCTTATCGGCCCACCCGCCGCCCAAATATCGCGCCCAAAATCACCCCCTAAGGAAACCGCATGCACACCCCCTCGTACAGACATGCGGAGTGTCGTACGGCCGCCAATCTCTCTCTTGGCGGCCCCGAATCGAGCCCGCAAACGGACTCGAGCAAGGTTTGTGGGTTGGCATCGGTCAAGCCAGCCCCGGCCGAAGTAAGCCCCCGCGGCGTGAAACCACCGCGTTGTGCTCGCTCGGGCCGCGACCTCGGCCGGTCGGGGAGGACCGGCCGGGGGGGTGACCAGTAGTCAGCCGACGGGCCGGTGCAGCGTTTGCACTGGCCCGGCGGCGTTTTTGGCCCAGCGTTTTTTGGTGCCCCGTTTTTTGTTTCGGTGCCTCTCAGGGTTCGGGCCAGTTCGCCGCGCGAGCCTCACCACTCACTCCGGCGGCAGCACCTGCACACCCGACGGCTGCCCATCGGCCTGCCCACCAGGTTGTCCATTCGTCGCGCCTCCCTGCGGTGCCGGCGTCGGTGCCGGCGCAGACGTTGCCGGAAGCGGCGCAGTCCGCGCCCTCGTCGAGTTCATCCCGCCCACCCGCATCCCATCCGGCGAGTTCTCCAGGTACCGCAGCGGCGGAGTCTCAAACGACCCCAGCCCCCACACATAGTGGCTCTGCACGTAGTACGGCTCAAACCCGCGTGTCCGCAAGGTGAGCGTGATGTTCTGATACACCATCACCGCACTGGGCCCGGTCGCCGATGTCTGCGGCGTGTACTGCGCCACCGGCACCATCACATCAATCTTCGCGGTATCACCCCGCACCCACACCCGCCCGATGTGGTAAATCGGCAGCGTGTCGTTCTCCACCGTGAGCACCGAAATCGACTTCCCCGCCATCCGGCAAATGCGGTTCGCCACATCCCCCCGCAACCCCGTCGGCAGGTTCGCCGCCACCGGCTGCGTGTTGCGCCCTAAAAACTCTTCCCCGCCCGGCGGATACCGATCCACCACCCACGTCAGCGCCGTCGCGATCGCCTCGGGCACCGGGGGATCATTCGGATTATCAGATAGCGGTGAAGCCCCCTCCAGCGGCTCGATGGTCTTGTGCCCCAGGCAACCACCCAGCAACATCGGTCCGCCCAGCACGCCCAGCACAACCAGCGACGAAATGGCCAAACGTGCCATAGAAAATCTCCACAGGGAAAGATCCATCATCGACCAACCAGACCCATTCCAGCCACGAGTTTATCCCGGGCCCCGTGCACGCACCGTCCCGCCCGTGTCTTGGGTGAGACCACGGATGAGGGCAGTTGGCTCGCCTGCCCGCTTTTTACCTTGTCCATCCTGTCCATCCATGTAAACTCCACCCAATTCTCGACTCCGACACCAAACGCCGTGTCGACACTGACCCTACTCACCCGGAGAAGGAACATGGATGGGCAGGATGAGCAGGATGGAATCGAGCCAAAGCCCGCAAGCCCCCTGCCCCTGCCCCAAACTATGGGCACACCCGCGCGCACCCCAACCACTCCGGCCCCACACACCATTCACTCATTAACTCTTACGTTCTTCATACCTCGCGACGCGACGCTTCTCAGCTCTTCCGCCCAACCACCAACCCCACCACCGCGCCAATCACGCTCACGCCCGCGAGAATCCCGACGAGGCCCCACATTCCGCCCACCGAACCAATCAGGCCCGTCACACCGCCAGCGTTCCCGCTTCCCATCACGCTGATCGTGATGAACAGCAGCACGCCCAGCGTCACCACCATGCCAAACGCGAGGCCGCCAGCGATGCCCGACCACAAGCCGTCATACGGCTCGGCCACCGCCATCACCATGCCCATGTTGTTTGAGTTCACATCGCTCGCCACGCCAGACGTCTCAAAGAGCCCGTCACCACCGCCGCCCGCCGCGCCACCCGATGCAGCGCCGCCGCCGGCATAGACGTCGTCAAGCAGGTTGCCGCCCAGCGAAGTGTCATCCGCCTCGCGCGTCAGGTCCAAAAGGCCCGAGCCCGAAGCACCGGGGTCACCCAGCGTGCCGCCCGGCACTGACGAGGTGACCTGCGTCTGATCTGACGGGTCCGCATCGCCGCCGTCCTCCGCGTCAAAGATCGAAATGCCCGACCGTTCCTTCGTGCCCCCACCCGTGCCCATGGCCGAGCCGCTGCCCGAGGCCGACTTCGACTCTTCGGGGCTCAGCGTGATCTCGCCGCTGTCGGCCAGAGGAATGATCTCATCGTCGTCGCTTTTGCCACCCAGCAGGTCCACCTGTTCGCGCTTGAACACCAGCTTGTCGCGGTCGCGGAACTCCTGAAGCTGGCCCTTCTCCGACATCTCGCGAACCTTCTCAGGCGTCGTGCCGAGCTTCGCCGCGGCTTCCTCAAGGGTGTAGAACATCTTGGCCATAGCACGCACTCCAAAAAAGACCACGCTCAGAACGCAGTCGGTCAACTCGGGTCAACCGTCCGGCCCTCTCGCGCGGCGAAAAGGTGACGCAAGGGACGTGAGGATAGCCCCATTCGCTTTTCTTTGCAGCACGGTTCCCCCTGAGTTGCTCGCTCCCACCCAATCCCCAAGGGAACCCCGCCCGTCCCGCGACCAATCAGCGTTGGACCCTTACTTCGGCGGCGGAATTTCCGCCCCCGGCTCGGCCCCGTTCGACCCACCTTCACCCGCTTCAAGACCGCCGTTTCCGTTTCCATCGCCGTTCCCATTCCCATCCCCATTCAGCGGCTTCTCGTCCCCGCTCGTCACCACCCGCACGTGCCCATCCTCATCCACCACCGTAATTCCCAGCTCATAAAGCGCCAGCAGCGCTGCCTGCTGCTCGGCCGTCTTCTTGCTCTGCCCCCAACTTGACGGGAACTGCCGCTCGCCGATCTGCACGCACACATGAAAGTTCTTGGCGTGATCCGGCCCCTTCTGCTCCAATATCACATATTGCGGCGTGTCATGAAGGTGCTGCTGAGCGTGCTGCTGCAAAATGCTCTTAAAGTTCTCTTGGTGCCCGCTGGCAAACGCCCGTTCAATCAAGGGCTCCACCAGCGGCAGCACCAACGCCCGCGCCCGCTCCAAACCCGCGCCCGCCCCCTCTTCCGCCGCCGAGGCGTCAAAGTACATCGCCGCGATCACCGCCTCCAGCACCGCCGCCGCCAGCGATTGCGGCAGCACATCGTGCACCCGCATGCCCTTCCCCAGCCACAAACAGTCAATCAGACCGATCTGACGCGCCATCACGGCACACGCCGCCCGCGACACCACCGTCGACTTGATCTTCGTCATCTCTCCTTCCAGCAGGTGCGGATACAACTCGTACGTCCGCTGACACACAATCAACCCCAGCACCGCGTCCCCCAAAAACTCCATCCGCTCGTTGGACCGCACCCGTGAGTCCGCCACCGACGCGTGCGTCAAAGCCAGTTGCAGCAAGTTCACGTCACGAAAAACGTATCCCAGTCGCTGCTGCGCAAGTTCAAGAATCGCCTCATCCATAGAGTGCTTCAAACCAGCACAGAGTGCTTCAAACCACCGCAGCGTGCTTCAAACCACCGCCGTCCCGCCACGAATCCCTGAATCCTTATTCAATATACGGCGTCAAGGTCGATTGGGAGCGTCCAAGTGCCATTTCTATCGGTCGATTGATCCCACTCCCAAAATAAACCCGACCAAAAACCTGCTCCGCCCAACCCTCACCCCACCCACACCGTCCACAAGCCCTCCACGCCCACACCTCTTCCCAGCCTTCCAAACCCCGCCATGCCAGCAGTTTGACCCGCCACCGTTTGCCTGCACGCCTCAGCCGTCTATCATCTCGACCCTGTGCTGCCCGCTGACAGCACTCCGGACGGTCGTTTTCCCCTCAGCCAGATGCAGTCCTGATCGAGGTTTCCAATGGGCATTCATTATCCCAAGCGTTGGAGCAACATTCGTCGCAAGCGTAAGCTCGGCTTCCGCGCTCGCATGAAGACCAAGCTCGGTCGCAAAATGATCAACCGCAAGCGCGCCCTCGGCCGCACGCTCAACACCGCTGAACAGAAGTAGCACGCCCCATCCGGGAGAACTCCCGGACCAGTCGCGCAGACCTTCACAATCCGGCATCAATGGCAGCCCGCTTGGGCGAGATGTGCTTTCACAAGTATCACTCGCAGAGGCGGGCTGTTTCGTTTTGCGCACAACGCGCCACTCGCGCCGCGTCCCGATTCACCCCGCAGCGCCCCTGTCCACCCGGCCCTTCCCCGCCGCGCTACGTTCCCACCCTCATGTCGCGCCTGCTCGCCTTCTTTCGAGCCCGCACTCCCGACCATCGCGGCACCCTCCGCGACCTCATGCCCGTCCGCCATCTCAACTGCACCCCCCAAGCCCACAGCCCGCTCCCCCTGCGAACCCGCAATCGCATCTACATGACCCTGAACCGCACCCCGGGCGGCCGATTGAACACCACGAAAACCCCGCTCGACGGCCACGCCGTCGCCTTGTTGGTCATCGGTGTCAGCATCGCCTTCATGACTGTCATCCTCCTGCCGAGCTCTCCCCTCTTCGCCGGAATGTTCGGAATCCTCCTGCCCCGACTTCTCATTGTCATTCCCGTCGTCGTCATCGCCGCCACGCTCACCATCGTGAGCATCCGCTCGCGCGCAACCCGCATCGCCGACGCCATCGCCGCCGAGGGCTATTGCCCCAGCTGCGCCTACCCCCTCGCCGAAATCGAAAAAGCCCACGACGGCTGCACCATCTGCCCCGAATGCGGCGCCGCCTGGCGCGTCAGCGCACGCGAGCCAAACGACCCGAGTGCCCCGGCCCAGCCGTAACCGACCGCATCACCGGCCCTCGGTATGTCGCTCGTGCAGCCCGCCGCACTCAGCGGCCTCGCTCCGCTCCCCTCACTTGAGCTCCTTCACAAAGATGTTCCCAAACTCCGCCGCATCGCCATGCCGCTGCAGCGCAATCGGCCCCTCCGCCGCCACACCCGGCAGCTCCGCCTCACGCAAAACCACCTCGCCATTCAGCCGCACCGAGAGCTTGTTCCCCTTCATCACAATGTGGAACCGGTTCCACTCCCCCGGCGGGTTGTCGGCATTCACCCGTGGCGTAACGCCCGCCCGCACCTTCGCGTTCATCTCTGGATCAGTGCGGTACCCATACACCTCGCCCGACCCGATCGGCCAGCACCAGATGTTCACCTGGCTCTTGCTGCTGCCGCGCAGATAGATCCCGGTATCGCCCGCATCCGCCACCGTCACCATCTCATCCTTCCCATCCCCGCCCTTCTTCACTGTGCCATCGAGCAAAATCACCGGCCGCGCCGTCGGCTTGGGCACCAGCGGGAACCGCCAATCCACCAGCATCTCAAAGTCCTTGTACGACTTCTTCGTCCACAGGTCCGGCCCCTGCCCATCAAACGTCACCGCCCCCGGCCCGCTCATCGTCCAGTGACCCTTGTGCTCATCGGTGTAGTTCCAATCCCCAAAGTTCTCCGCCCGCAGCAGCGGCACAAAGCCCTCAGGAATCGTCGGCGTCGGCAACGTGCTCGCGGCCGCCGCTTTCCATTCGCCCAGTTTCAGCTTGTCACTTCGGAACGGCGCAACCGGCAACTGATCCGTCGCATTCTTCCCAAACAACCCAGCCTTCGGCGTGTTCTGGAACCCATACCGCACACTCGTCGGCTCACGCACCGCCGGTGAGGCCACCACCACCGTGCCGCCCACCACCCGCGCTGCGGCCGGGTAAAACACATTGTCGCCACCCGCCACCTCAAACGGCGACGGTAAAACATCCACCAGCTCCAGCTCAGACCCCTTCAAGCCCGCCGGCTCAAACGTCACCACCGCCTTCCCCGGCTCAAACCCATATCCACTCGGCCGCGGCCCGTCCGCCAGGCAATCTTCAAGCCCATACGTCTTCCGCCCCGCCTGCATCGCCAGCCGCTGCCCAACCACCTGCTTCTGCCGCGGGTGAATGTCGCGCCGCTCGCCGCAATCAAGCGTCACCGCCATCCCCGTTCCCGCCACCGTCACCGCCGTCATGTCCTGCGCCTCGCGCAGCATCGCCGTCTTCCCGTTATCGCCGCCATATTCAAACGGCGCAATCTGCACGAAATAAAACGCCAGCCCCGGGTTCGCAAATGCCTTCCGCCATGACTCAATCATCCGCGGAAACGTCTGCCCATAGTCGACCGCCGCCCCGCGATTGCTCTCCCCCTGATACCAAATCGCACCCTTCACCGTCATCGGCGCAATCGGAGCGATCATCGCGTTGTACAGCGCGCTCAGCGTGTTCGGCCCCACCGCCGTCACCGCTCCATCAGAACCGATCTCCGCCATGCTCGCCCCGCGCCGATACACCCACGGCCCCGCCAGCGACACCGACCACGCCCCCGCTCCGCTACCGCCACCCAGTTTCATCTGTTCCTCCGTGCCACCCAGCCCGCCCGGACCCGACGTATCCACCACCCGGATCGCCACCACATTGCTCCCCGCCTTGAGCACGCCAGCGGGAACCAGATACGTCCGCGGGCTGTTCCACGCCCCGTCAACGATCGTCTTGCCCACGCTCACCCCGTTCACAAACACCTCGTCGCGGTCGTCGATCGGGCCGAGCGAAATCGTTCCCTCTTTGCCCGCCGCCCCCGCCGGCAGTTCCACGCTCCGCCGCAGATAGACCGCGCCGTCAAAGGTGTTCAGGCCGTCGGCCTTGAACGTCGTCGGCAGCGTCATCGGTTTCCAGTCCTTGGCGTCAAACTCCGCCTTCATCCACTCGCGTCCCACCGCCGCGCCGCCCCCGCTCCCCCCGCTCACCTTCAGCCCATCAATCCGCTTCCACCACGCCGCCATGCCCGCCGCGCCGTCGCGCTGCTGCGGATCCGCCGCCGCCTTCACCTCTGCGATCTCTCCCGCAAACGCCCCAAAGCTCGCCAGATCATCCAGCGGCGTCCACGCCTCACACCGCGTCCCGCCCCAATCACTCTCGATGATCCCCACCGGCACCCCCAGCCGTGCCCGCAGCTCCAGCGCAAAGTGATACGCCACCCCGCTGAAACCCGGCACCGTCGCCGGGCTTGCCGCCGCCCAACCGCCCCCCGGCCCGCCGCCCGGCCCGCCCACCGAGATAGTGCCGGTGCACTCCATCAGCGGGTGCAGCGACACCGCGTTGTTCACATTAAACAGCCGCATCTGCGGATCGCCCGCACTCTTGATGAACTTGTCCCCATCCGTCGTCGCCGTCAGTGGCCACTCCATGTTCGATTGCCCCGATGCCACCCACACCTCCCCCAGCAGCACATCACTGATCACCTTGCTCGTATCCCCTGCCACCGTCACTACAAACGGCCCGCAACTTTTCCCATCCACCTTCGGCACATCCACCATTACCGAAAACCGCCCGTCCTTCCCCACCGTCCCCGTCCACTTCACATCCTTCGCCGCCGGCCACGTCGCCGTCACCGTCACCACCTCCCCCGGCCGTCCGAAGCCCCATACGCGTGCCGATCCGCCCTGCTGCAGCACCATGCCATCACTCATTAACGCCGGCAACCGCACATCCCCAAGCGCCCTGACGCCCGCCACGCCCAGTGTTGAGCCCGCCACCATTCCCAGCACAACAACGCAGCCAATCGTGTTCTTCATAGTTCGCACAGTGTACCTGCAACCGCCCCCGTTCGCCCCGCCAGTTCCCCCGCGGCCGCCGTCACCCTGTCCGCTTTCCAAAGCCGTCCTCCCGTCCCCCCGCAATCACGCAATCCCGCAATCCCGCTGCGTGATAAACGTACCGCTCCTTCAGCACCGGCGGCGGCCGCGCCGCTGTTCCTGGCCCCCCCGTGCCACTCTCCACCGGCCCCTGATTGAACACCGCCACAAGCTGCCACTTGTCGTCATACGCAAACACCTCGCGCGGGTTGTTTGACAGGTCACCATCGCCGGCCGGATACCCCAGCGAGTCGGGCGCGCCATCCACGTCATACGCCGCCGTCACCCGCTGCCCCATCGCGTTGTACCCAAACCGCGCAAACAGCGTTCTCATTCACTCATCCTTGCGAAACCTCTCCCGCACGCCCGCTCGGTCGAGCACCTCGCCCAGCAATCGTGCCCGATCGCTGATCGCGGCCGCCACTTGGTCGTAAAACGCGGGGGTGCTCGCCGGCCACGGCCGCGGTGGCGCCATCCCGTACTGCTTCGCGACACTCTCCAACGTCACGCACTCTTGCAGCCGCCCCGCATCATCGCGTATCAACCCGCGCAACTCGATAATCGCGCTCTCACGTGAGTCGAGATCCGAACCAACCCACACACTCGCCTCCCCAGCGGAAAGCTGAATCCCGGACCGATAGACCGACTGCGGCGCCGGTACCGGAAACACAAATCCGCGAGGCTCTAACACTGGCCAGAGCGCTCGTGCCCAAGCTTCGTGTTCTTCCCGAACGGTTAGGCCGTAGTCACCAATCGCCCGCGAGATCACATCGAGGATCCGTCGCGTGAGTACTTGGAACACCGTTGGGGGCGGGTACACCGTTCTCAGAATGCTTGGCGAAGGTTTTAGGGCCACAGAACGAACTCCGTAGGCATGCGCGAACGCTCCAGAAATCGAGGTTCCATTGGAAAGAACTCACCTAGATCGGGAACCCTTGGGTTCGCCCCAATATTGATCGCCCGCCTTCCTACAAAATGATTGAACTCGAGCCATAAGTAGTTCTCCAACTTCAGCACTGCCGTTCTGAGTCCGGGGCGGCCATCGAGTGCGCGGATCGAGTTTGTGATCGGAGAGTTGAACGTTCTTGCATTGTACCGCTCAGCAGCGGCCATGACGCGGGTCATTGTGCGCCCAACCACAATCGGTCGGAGACTTTTAGCCATTACCTTTGCAGCGCCAGCTTGTAGCGCTTTTCCTGCTCCGCCAAGAGCCCCGCCCTTCAGCGCCGCATACGCGTAGTCTCGAAACGTTGCGTTTGAACTGGCGTACCACGTTTGAACTGCCTCT
>Ga0105047_10007455_pt1 | contig 18418 bp, 7 predicted proteins | sample MAT04_FD_78384 | JGI IMG/M metagenome (GOLD analysis project Ga0105047, IMG submission 78384) | Freshwater microbial communities from Lake Fryxell liftoff mats and glacier meltwater in Antarctica - MAT-04 (megahit assembly) | ecosystem: Environmental > Aquatic > Freshwater > Ice > Liftoff... | reverse complement strand
TCAAAATACAGGTGCGTACACAGTGACGGTAACAGCAGCCGGTGGATGTACAGGGACGTCGTCAGTTTCTGTCATCGTCAATCCTATTCCCACTATGACCAGTACTTCCAATAGCCCGGTTTGTACCGGAAACCCAATAAACCTCATGGCATCCGGAGGTAATGCTTATCAGTGGTCAGGCCCAAATGGGTTTACAAGTAATCTCCAAAATCCTGTCATCAATAATGCGGCCAATCAAAATGGTGGAACGTACACAGTGACGGTAACAGCAGCCGGTGGATGTACAGGGACGCAAACAACAAACATGGTGATCCGACCAAACCCAATGGCTATTATATCTTCCAATAGCCCAGTATGCAATGGAGGCAACATCACTTTCCAATTGTCAGGTGGTGTAAGCTATTTGTGGCAAGGTCCTGATAATTTTACTTCCATTGCTCAAAATCCTTCTATAAGTAATGCAAATCCTGCCAATAATGGTACATATACCGTACTAGTAACAGGACAAAACGGTTGTACTACTTCTGCGTCAACAATAGTAAATGTGACGGACCAATTGAATGTCACAGTATCATCCAATAGTCCAATATGTGAAGGTGACACGTTACGCCTGATGGCCAATGGGGGTATCAATTTTGTATGGAATGGACCAAATGGATTTACATCATCATTACAAAACCCAACCATTTCTTTAACAAATGATAGCTCAAATGGTAATTATGTACTTACGGTCAATGATGTGTCAGGTTGTACCGGTACGAGACAAGTCATCGTCGAAGTGAAACAAAAACCATTGGCTATCATCACCGGTGATCAGGAAATTTGCCAAGGTGAAGAAGTCTCACTACAGACGCCGACATCAGGCACTTTATTATGGAGTACCAATGCTATCACCTCATCTATCACAGTAAGACCTATCTTAAATACAACATATACACTCATCGCAGACATGAATGGTTGTAAGGATTCCACTTCATATTTAGTCACTGTTTCACCAAAACCCATCCTAAATATTAACGTTACAAATGCTACGGTCTCATCGGGTGAGTCCATCCAATTGATGGCGACAGGAGCTAAAGTTTACACATGGACACAGGGCACAGGATTGTCTTGCACGGATTGTTTCGATCCTGTTGCCAAACCTGTAGAAACCACCATTTATTGTGTCAATGGTATCTTGAATGGTTGTTCAGCTGATACTTGTATCAACATTACCGTTATAGAAGATTGTTTCTTAATTTTTCCTAATATTTTTTCTCCAAATGATGATAATAATAATGATACTTGGTGCAGTTTAAAAAGAACATGTATCGTGATGCAACAACTACAGATCTATGATCGATGGGGCAATCAATTATACAACCAAAGCGGCGAAGAAGTATGTTGGGATGGAAAGATAGGAGGTATCGCTTGCCAAAATAATGTGTATACTTTTCTCCTTCAAATGATTAAATCAGATGGAAAAATAGAAAATCGATCAGGTAGTATCGCTTTAGTGAAGTAAAACATATCTAAGGTCATTTTATATAAAATATGAATATAATGCTGCATTATTTTTTTACTTCACTTTATAGCCGGGCATTTGAAATTTTTTGCTGTCATTTTACATTCAACAATGACATTTTTTATCAAATAAGTCAAAGGTGCAAAATCCTGGTAGAATAAATCATAGGTTTCACAATTTCATTGTTTTGAGAATCAGAAGGGACAAATTGCCATGGTGTCACTTGATCATCCCAGGCAAAATCACCATCCTGAAGATACTTTTTGCGAAACTCATTGGGTGTATATTTGCGGTATTTTTTAAAAAGACGATTGAAATTGGCCAGATTGTTAAAACCGGACATATATCCTATTTCACTGATGGTTTTGTCAGACTCCAGGATGAGTTTGCAGGCTTTACCCAGACGCAGATCGATCAGGAAATCACTGAAACTTCGGAAAGATTGCTTTTGGAAAAAGCGACTGAAAGCATTTTCTGTCATTTGGACCTGCTCTGAGACATCACTCAGTTTAAAATTAGGATCGGAGTAATGTTGCAGGATATAAGCATAGGCAATTTGGATACGATGATTGTTGGCCTTTGGACCAGGTGATTCGAATTCCAATAGCGTAAGGTATCGTCTGTCCTGACCTTTGGAAAGTACATCCAACAATTTTAAAAATGAAATGGTATTTTCAAAACCTTTATTTTCTGTCATTTCGATCATGATTCTTCGAGCTGCATCAAAGGTCTTACCCGTAAATTGTATGCCACGCATGGACTCTTTAAGCAGGTTGCGGATGCCGTAAAAACTATCCTTCATCATCATATTAGTAGAAAACTGTTTTGAATCAAATTGTATCGTGATCACGCGGTATGGTTTGTTTTTGTTCAGCATCTCATCGTCTCCATACCACTTATGATATAGATATGGTCCAAGAATGACCAAATCATTTTCTTGATATATTTCTGTTGAGTCGCCAACTATCCGCTTTCCTGACATACCGATCACAAGATTGATTTCTACTTCAGGATGGTTATGGATAGGGTAGTCAAACCCGTTATTGGACGAATCCAAAACTACACAAATATCATTGTCTTTGAGCGGTGTGTTTTCTCGAAATACATTCATGATGAATAATTTTATATTAAGTTACAAAAAGCAAATAGAATGAAGTATTGTGAAATAAATTTGCGTTGACAATAAATGGTTTTTCTATTAATTCATAAAAGTATTGAATATTGTCATAATAGTATCATTTCTCCGATATTAAATGATATAAATTTGCTGCATGAGAATAATATTTTAATAATAGATGATGATAGAATTTAATATTTTTAGTAATACCCATTATCGTAGTATCATTAGTTGTTTATTCGTGTCCTCATTGCTTTTAATTTCAGGGGTAGTGATGGCTCAATCTACCATAATAAAAGGAATGGTGAAAGAGACGGATGGTAAACCTATGATCGGTGTATCTATTGCCGAAAAAAATACTGATAATGGTACCATCACAGATATCGACGGAAGCTACTCCTTAAAGGTCAATTCCACAGCATCAGTTTTAGTGTTTAATTATTTAGGTTATGCCGTTCAGGTAGTGACTGTGGGAAACAAATTGGTAATAGATATAGTCATGGAACAGGATTCAAAAATTCTCGAAGACATTATTGTTACCGGCTATAGAAGAGAGACAAGATCTGACGTTTCTACCGCTATATCATCCATCAAATCGAGAGATGTTGAAAAATTGGTTGTTTCCGGCGTAGAGCAGGCACTACAGGGACAAGCACCCGGCATTTCTGTCACTCAAGTGACCGGTTCTCCTGGCGATGATATGGCAGTGAGGATCAGAGGTGCAGGTACATTGGGCAATAACAATCCTTTATTCATCATAGATGGGATACCTACGTCAGGCAACATCAATATGTTTTCAGTCAATGATATCCAATCTATTGAAGTGCTGAAAGATGGCGCATCTGCAGCCATCTATGGATCAAGAGCTTCCAATGGTGTGGTACTCATCACCACCAAAAGAGGTAAATCAGGAAAACCGATTTTTTCAGTCAATATTTCCAATGGTCTTCAAACTCCGATCAAACTCCCTGAATTGCTTAATGCCCGTGATTATCTCACCATAAGAAATGAAGCCATTACCAATGCCAATACATTAAGAAATCCGGCCAATCAATTGTCGACCTATAATCCTGCTATTTTGGACACCTTACCCGACGTCAGATGGCTGGATCAAGTTTTTTCCAATGCGCCGATCAGGCAATACTCAATATCTGCCATGACGGGAAATGAGACAAGCAACCTTTATGTCTCCGGCGATTATCAGGATCAGGATGGCATTTTTCGTGGACAGAGTTTTAAAAAGTATCAGGTCAGAATCAATGGTGAAACCGGCAATAAATGGTTTAGAATAGGCAATAATCTGTCGTTTGGTCATACATCCAGAAAAGTGATAGGCTCATCGGGTGATGGTTTTGGCCCTGGTAACGAATTGAGTGCTGTTCGATTTGCATTGATAGCAGCTCCCGTTTTTTCAGGCAAAAATAAAGATGGTTCGGATATAAATGTAACATCTTTGCTCGGAGATCCTTTATTATATGGTGATGGAAATGCCAATCCATTGGTGCTCATAGATCAGACAGATTGGCATATAGACCGCAGTCGTATTTTTGGAAACGTATTTGCTGAGATAAATCTTTTGGAAGGACTCAAAGTACGGACTACACTAGGTGGCGATTTTAGTTTTGAAAAAGAAAAATTATTTAAAGAATTTTTGTCTGCCGCGATTTATAATCCAACATCACTGAATGAAGGTAGAATATTTAATCAAACCTTAACCTGGAACTCCACTGCAAATTACGAAAAAAAGGTCGGGAAGCATAAGGCGTCTATGCTCATAGGCACTGAGGCAATACAAAATCACATCGACTATCTGGGCGCTTCTGCCAATAATTTCAGGAGAACTGATCCGCTTTTCAGATATTTGAGTACTTCTGTGGCCGAAGACATTAAAAACCTTGGTGTTTCAGGTATCGCTACGGAATGGGGTTTGGTATCATATTTCGGACTTGCGTCTTATAATTATGATAATAAATATTTGCTTAGTGGTGCACTCAGAAAAGATGGTTCGTCCAGATTCGGGAAAGACAACAGGTGGGGCGTATTTCCATCCATTTCAGCAGCATGGTTGGTGTCCAATGAAGGCTTCCTAAAAGACAATGCTCATATATCTGAATTAAAGATCAGGGCCAGTTGGGGTAAACTAGGCAATCAGGAAATTGGTGTGTATCCTTACAGTTCGCTGGTCAGTATCGGTGAGCGGGTGTATGCTTTTGGAGACAAGATTGTCACTGGAGCTACCATTCTTGAAACAGGCAATAGTGGTATCCGGTGGGAATCCAGTACGCAGTCCAATATAGGCTTTGACTTGGGCCTTTGGAATGATAAGCTCACTTTTGCTGCTGATTTTTATCGCAAAAAATCTGAAGATGTTTTAGTGAGAGTGCCTATACCTCAGTCTGGCGGCTCACAAAGAGCTCCTTTTGTCAATGCAGCATCTATTGTCAATAATGGGATGGAATTTGCCCTTTCTTACCGATCATCAGGAAAAGATTTCAGTTATTTTATCAGCCCCAATATTTCGATTGTAAAAAATGAAGTGGCTTCTATAGCAGGAAGTGAACCAATATTGGGTGGGTTTGGCCTATCTGATGGCCCATTGACCAAAACTGAACCTGGCAGACCTATCGGATCCTTTTTCCTTTGGGACATGGAAGGTATTTTTCAGTCCATGGAAGAAATAGAAGCCAGCCCATTCCAAACCAAAGATACCCGTCCCGGCGATGTCAAGTTCAGGGATATCAACAATGATAATATTATAGATGACAAGGATAGAGCGCATTTAGGTAATCCATTTCCTGATTTTACTTATGGGATGCAATGTGGTGTCAACTGGAAAGATTTTGACTTTTCAGTGATGTTTCAAGGGGTACAAGGCAATGATGTTTATTTCTTATTTGGAAATTTTGCTTACGAAACCCAATCGAGAGGATTCAATTCTTACGCAGACATTCTGAACAGATGGACACCTGAAAATACCAATACCAATATACCTAAAGTAAGTCTGGATGACAGAAATGGAAATAGACGACCATCCACCAGATTTCTGTATGATGGATCCTATATGAGAGTGCGAAATATATCTTTGGGGTATAATCTTAAAAAGGTACTGGGTGTAGAACAGATCACTTCGTGCAGGGTATTTTTAACAGTTCAAAATGCCTTTACTTTTACCAAATATCCGGGCTTAGATCCTGAGATTCAGGCCAATGCCAATGATACCCGAGGTCTTGGATTATCATCTGATTTGGCTGTTGGTATTGACTGGGGCACAGTACCGGCTCCACGTACTTTTGTGGCTGGCGTAAAAGTAGAATTTTAGTATTTGATGTAAATAAATATTGGTTTGTAAGGCCAATCCTGACATAAAAATGGTCACCATGAGTGGCAGATTTTTTCTAAAATGAATCATTATGAAACACACATTAAAAATTATATTTTTTGTTTCGATTTTCCAACTGATAGCTTGTGAAGGTATTCTTGATAAAGAGCCCATTGCCATTCTGGATGCAGGGTCTTTTTTTCAAAATGAAGCGGATGCAGTGCAGGCAGTAAATGCTGCCTATAGCCCGTTGCTTTTTAATAACGGAAACAACAACTTTTACTGGGCATTTGCGGAAGTGACAGGTGATGCAGCCATTCCGGGTGGCGATGGTTCCAGACCAGGCATCGTTGAGATGGAATCATTTACCTACACACCCAGAACAGAAGAACTCAATGATTTTTGGAAACTCCAGTACAAAGGGGTCACTCAATGCAATCTGGTATTGGATAATCTCGAAAAAATAAGCTTCAATGAGTTAACAAAAAACAGAATAATGGGTGAAGCCTTATTCCTTAGATCTTATTATTATTTTTTATTGACACAGGTATTTGGAGATGTACCGATGTATCTTAAAGTGACACCGCCTGATCAGTTGAAAATTGCAAAAAGTACCAAAGATGTTATTTACGCCCAGATATTAAAAGATTGTGAAAAAGCAGCTACCTTATTACCGATTAATCATACAGCAGACAATATAGGTAGGGCTACTAAAGGTGCTGCATTGGCATTGGCTGCCAAGACCAGTTTGTATCAAAAGGATTATAACAAAGTTATCACATACGTATCAGAAATTAAAGCTTTAAATGTATATAAACTTATCAGTGATTACAGGCAAAATTTCCAAAAATTGACCCAAAATAATAGCGAGTCGGTCTGGGAAATACAGCACACTAATCTGGAACTCGGAGTAGGCAATTTTCTCAATCAGTGGTGGGCATCCAGAAAGTTTTTGGGCTATGGATTTGCAGAAGTTACGCCATCTTATGTTCAGTCATTTGAAACCAATGATCCAAGATTAAAATTTACAGTTGCGATGAATAATGATCCGTATTTTGGATTGATATATAAAAATTCATTTTCCAGTACTACCTTTTCACCCCGCAAATTTTTACAAGCGGATGCTGAGCTAACCCAGAAAGCAGATGGTGATATCAATTATCCGGCCATCAGATTTGCTGAAGTATTGTTGTGGGAGGCTGAAGCGTACACAGAATTAGGTAGAATGCAAGAAGCATTGGTGCCTTTAGAAATAGTGAGAGCCAGAGCAAGAGCACAATCTACCAATCCCGCTGCATTGCCAGCCATCGTGTCTACAGATCAAAATGTGGTGAGACAAGCCGTTAGAAATGAACGTAAGGTAGAATTAGGTTTTGAATTACATCGTTTTTTTGATTTGGTCAGATGGGGTATAGCTGGAGACCTTTTACCAGGTTTTCAAAAAGGCAAACATGAAATATTTCCTTTGCCACAAACCGAAATAGATTTAAATCCTTCACTCATCCAAAACGCAGGCTATTAATGGGTAAATCATTCAAACTTATATTGCTTCTTCTTTGTCTGATTTTAGCCAAATGGATAGCTGCGCAGCAAAGTCAAATAAATATACCACGTATAGCATCTATGCCCGACCAACCTGCTCCATACAATATGAGAGACTGGAAAAGTGTAGCCATGAAATATGATTCATTCATCTATGACAAGGATAAAAGTGGCCAATATTTACCTTTAGTGACATATACTGCCAATGGGATCAATTATCCGAATCAAAAACAGATCAGACTTCACACCTATGTGGGTACAAAATCGACTCAAAATTCTGAAGGGATCAATGTGTTGCCATCTTTGGTAGGTGCTGCATTGTCAGGGCAGGATATCAGAAATATGTATGGTCTGGACAGACTGGTAATGGCACAGGATTTCTTCAATAAAGCCAATGGTGAAAACTTATATCTGAACAATAGTTCGGCAGGCAGTGGTGGCGATTGGTGGTACGATGTGATGCCCAATGTATATTTTTATCAGTTGTATGATCTTTTTCCCGAATTTAATTCGGAAGCTACCTATCAGTTTACAACCGTTGCGGATAAATTCCTGACAGCTACCCAAAAAATGGGTGGTAAAGCTACTCCCTGGTCTCCGGCAAGCATGAATTACAGAGCCTGGAATTTTAAAACCATGGAAGGCAATGCCAATGGTGTGAAAGAACCGGAAGCAGCAGGTACATTTGGCTGGTTGCTTTATCATGCTTACAAAAAAACAAATAATCCTGCATATCTGAAAGGAGCAGAATGGTCCATGGAATTCCTAAATAACCTGAATACGAATCCATCTTACGAACTTCAACTTCCTTACGGTGTATTGGCGGCAGCCAAAATGAATGCGGAAATAGGAACAAATTATAACATCGAAAAGATGGTCAATTGGTGCTTTAATCGTGGCCCACTCAGAGGATGGGGAACTATAGTAGGAAAATGGGGTAGCATGGACGTATCTGGGTTGGTAGGCGAAGCCAATGATGGCGGCAATGATTATGCTTTCCTGATGAATGGTATGCAACAAGCGGCAGCATTGGTACCAATGGTAAGGTATGATAAAAGATTTGCTAAATCTATTGCAAAATGGATGATCAATCTCAGTAATGCTTCCAGATTATTTTACCCGGGATTTTTGCCTGCAGCTCAGCAGGATGGCGAAGTTTGGTCACAAGTTTATGATCCTAATGCTGTCATAGCACATGAAGCCATGAAACAAAAAGTGGGGAATCTGTCACCTTATGCAACAGGTGATGCCTTAGGTGGAGGATGGGCTTCCACCAATTTAGCAATATATGGTAGCTCTTCTGTAGGCTATCTCGGAGCTATTGTCAGCAAAACCAACGTGGACAAGATCCTGAAACTAGATTTGAACGCTACAGATTTTTACTCAGATGCATCTTATCCTTCCTATGTGTATTACAATTCGTACGATACACCCAAAGCAGTTTTGCTGGATGTAGGAATTGGTCAGCATGATATGTACGATGCGATATCTGAAAAGATGATGTCAGAAAACAAAACCGGACAAGTCAGCATCATCATTCCTGCTAAAGAAGCAGTGATGGTGGTAGTCACGCCGGCAGGTGGCGAAATCAAGTATGATAAAAATAAAATGCTAGTAGATGGTGTAGTGGTGGATTATAATCAAACCCAAATGTCTTATACCTATCAACCAAGAATCAAAGCACTGGAAGCCCAAAATTATCTGGTAGAAAAAGGCAAAATAACTACTGTTTTTTGTACGGCAGTTGATTTAGATTCTGATTCATTAAAATATATTTGGTCACCAAGCAATGGATCTATTAGTGGTGATAAAGAAGATGTCATTTGGACCGCGCCAAACACAACGGGAAAAATGGATATCAAAGTGATCGTGAAAGATAATGATGGAAATGCTGATAGTATGACTGTCACAATAGAAGTTGTAGATATCATTAATAAGGCACCGATTATAAACAGTCTTTCGGCAGATAGCCGATATATCAATACGGATGGAACGGTCTCTATTTATTGTAATGCGGCGGATGAAAATGGTGATTTGATTGCTTATAGCTGGTCATCTACCAATGGAAGCATCACTGGAACAGGAAATACCATCACGTGGAAAGCCCCGGATATTGAGGGCATTTATACCATTAATGTGACCGTGGACGATGGTAAAGGACTAACTAACAAAGGTCAAATATTAATTTTGGTTAAAAATTTTGATGATGAAGGAAAGTTGATCGCATGGTATCCCTGCAATGGCAATGCGAACGACAAAAGTGGAAACGATCAACATGGAACAACCAAAGGCGCCATTCTAACAGCTGATTTTGATGGAAAACCTTTAAGTTCTTATTATTTTAATGGCGGGGCTCAACACATTGAAGTAAAGAATACGCCAATGCTCAATTTTCAGGATGGCATCACGCTCAGTCTTTGGTGTAAACCCAATCTTGCAGCCGATAAAGAAACTTTTTTATTATCACACGGTAGCTGGCAAAATAGATGGAAATTATCAATAACGCCATCGGGCAATCTTAGATGGACCATCAATACCTTAAATAGCATTGTTGACTTGGATACTGATTTTATCTTGAAAACAGACAGTATATATCACATCGTGGCAACCTATGATGGAGAGACGATGATGTTATTTGTTAATGATCAAATAAATACATTTAAAACACAAACAGGTAAAATCCGATCCACTTCTTTACCATTATTGATAGGTCAGATGTTGCCTACCGATGCCAATTATAATTTTAAAGGTATCATAGATGAAATCAGGATATATGATTACGCGCTTAATCCGGTAGAAGTAGAGAAATTGTATCAGCAAAGTATTACCTCAAAAGTTAATAATACCAGCCTTGCAGATGCAATAAAAATCTACCCAAATCCTACTAATCACACTTTGTTTTTCGATATTTCCACACTGAAAGAAGAGATGGTTTTTATGACCATTTCAAATATGATGGGTGTCCAGATGAGAGAAATAGAAATGAGAAACAAAATAAAATCCAGTATAGATGTCAGTGGATTGTCTGCAGGTAAATACATCATTCAGGTCAGAAACTTCAGGAAAGACATCATTCAAAGTATTCAATTTATTAAATCATAGTTTTTATTAATTCATTAAATCACAGAATATGAAACATCTTGTACATTATTTGTTGCTGTTTTTTGCAAGTATACTTGGCTTGCATGCTCAAACACCAGTGGCATCTTACACTTTTTCGGGCCACGCCAAGGATGGCTCAACCTTCAATAACCATGGTTCTGTCAATGGTGCAAACCTGGTGGCGGACCGATTTGGTTTTGCCAATAGTGCTTTTTCATTTGATGGCAAACAAGGCGCAGTGACTGTACCTAACGCAGCTCAATTGCAATCTGCTTCAACGACCATCAGTTTTTGGGTCAATGTAAGAACGTTGCCTGCTCAGGGTGAAGCATATATCTTATCCCATGGTGGCTGGCAGGAAAGGTGGAAAATTTCTTTACCAGCACATGGTAAACCGGTGTTTACTACACATGCTGCTTCTTGTTGTAATGACATGGATTCTGGTGGCGGAAACGAACTAAAAGTCAATGAATGGAGACATGTAGTGATGACTCACGACGGTACTTCAGATAAAATATACATGAACGGTATTTTAGTCAACGAAAAAGCATATTCAGGGGCTTTAAATACCACAAGCCATCCTTTCGGAATCGGTTACGATCCTATAGATAAGGCCAACTATTTTGATGGTTCGCTGGATGATGTTATGTTATTTGATCAAGCTTTGACAGCTACTCAAATTGCAAGTATATTTGCTTCACAATCTGTGGCTCCGGTTACTCCTGCTGGTTTAGTAGCGGCTTATCATTTTGACAAATTTGGTACTGACGGCTCTGATTTTAGCAATAATGCAAAAGCGATTAATGCATCTTATACAACGGACAGATTCGGTTATGGCAAAAGTGCAGTATTAATGGATGGTGTTGCTTCAGAAGTCACTGCTGCCAATTCAGCCAATGTAAATTCAGACTACACTACCGTTAGCCTTTGGGTAAAAGTCAACAATCTGCCAGCCAACGGTGAAGTATTTATTTTATCCAATGGAGGATGGCAGGAAAGACTTAAAATTTCTTTGCCTTCACATGGCAAGCCTGTATTTACTACCAATCATTCTGGTGGTATCTCTGACATGGATTCCGGAGATGGCCACGATTTGAAACCCGGACAATGGACCCATTTGGTAGTGGTACATGACGGTGCCAAAAATAAAATATTTTTGAATGGTGTACTGGTTGCTGAAAAAGTAGTGGTGGGTACCTTGAACAATACAACAAAGCCACTAGGGATCGGATACAATGTCATCGATGGTGGTAACTGGTTTGATGGTGTGCTGGATGATGTAGAGATTTACAATTATGCATTCACAAATCAGGCTATTGCGGACTTATATTCACTTCAATCACAATTTCCGGGAGCCGTCAGTGATTTAGTAGCAGATTATTCTCTGAATGGTGATGGTGCCGATGATACACAGTTTGGGAATAATGCTGCTATAGCCTTAGATGCTACTGCTGCTGCCAATAGGCATGGTTGGGCAGGCAATGCATTGCACGGTGCTGCCATTGCTGACAATTCTATTGCTTTACAATCTGACTATACAACAATAAGTTTTTGGGTCAATCCTACATCGCTTCCTGCTTCAGGAGAAGTATATCTGATGTCTAATGGAGGCTGGCAGGAAAGATGGAAGGTCTCTTTACCTTCCCATGGTAAACCCGTTTTTACTACCCACGCTACAGCTTGTTGCAGTGACATGGATTCAGGAGATGGCAATGCTTTGAAAGTTGGTGAATGGACACATGTAGCTATGGTGCATGATGGCACCAATGACCAGATTTTTATCAATGGTGTTTTAGCCAATCAAAAAGCAACTTCCGGAGCTTTAAATAAAACGAAGTTTCCTTTGGGTATCGGTTTTGATCCGATTGACAATGGTAGTTTTTTTGATGGTAGTATAGATGATGTTTTGATTTTCAATAAAGCATTGAGTGCAACGGAAATTGCTGCTTTGTATGATGTTCAAAAAGTCGAACCGTCAGTAAGTTCAGAATTGGTTGCGGATTATACATTCGACAATACCAGAAATGACAATTCAGCCTACAAAAACAATGCTTACGGTAATGCAGTAAGTACCAAAGACAGATTTGGCAAAACAAATAGAGCAATAGTTTTTGATGGTAAATCCACTTTTGTAGAAGCAGCCAATTCTCCTCAACTGGCTTCAGATTTTACATCTATCAGTTTTTGGGCCAAAGTGAATGCTTTGCCTGCGTCCGGTGAAGCATATATGCTTTCTCACGGTGGCTGGCAGGAAAGATGGAAGATTTCTCTACCATCACATGGCAAGCCGGTATTTACTACACATGCTACATCTTGCTGCAATGATATGGATTCAGGAGGCGGAAATGAATTGAAAGTAGGGGAGTGGACACATATGGTGATGACGCATGATGGCACTATGGACAGGATCTATATGAATGGAGCTCAGGTCAACGAAAAATCATACTCTGGTGCGCTCAATAAAACTACACATCCATTTGGCATAGGATATGACCCTATTGATAAAGGAAATTATTTTGATGGCGCGCTTGACGAAGTACAGATTTACAATCGTGCATTGACAGCTCAGGAAGTTTTGGGACTCTATGTATTACAATCGATTCCTTCTGTTGAGTCTGATGATGAAAGCCCTTGTGCACCATTGGATCTGACCGCAACGGTCAACTTTACCAATATAGACCTTTCATGGTCTCTTGCGACCGATAATGTTGGAGTCACAGGCTACAATGTATATCAGGATGGCTCACTTATAGGTACAGTAGAAGACCTTAATACATACATTTCCAATCTTACACCATTGACTACTTTTGTGTTTGGTGTATCAGCCATAGACGCAGCAGGCAATGAGTCATTGTTCACTACGCTGAGTGTGACTTCAGGTCAGGACGAGACACCTGATACTACTCCGCCAACAAAACCTGGTGATCTTAAAGGCAATGCAGGAGCCAATTCTGTTTTACTTTCATGGAATCCTTCAGTAGATGACAGAAAACTGGAAGGATATGTAGTATTGGTAGATGGTGTATTTTTTGATTCTCTGGCAGAAAGTGCCGTATCCGTTTTTATAGGTGGTTTGGATACTGAAACAGCCTATACTTTTGAAATCTACGCATTTGACCTTTCCGGTAATGATTCGGAAATTGCAGAAATCACTTTAAGTACTACCAAACCTTTGGATACTGGTGAGGCAGGATTAGTGGCTCATTATCCTTTTGATGGCAATGCCAATGATGCTACTCCATACAACAATCATGGAGTCATCGGTGGTAATCCAGTGTTTGAAGCTTCTACACATCCGTTGGGAGCAGGAAAACAAAACATCAAGTTTGACGGTGACAGAGATTCAGTGTTGGTAGGTAATGCGGTACATTTGATATCAGATTTTACTACAGTAAGTTTTTGGATTCGCGTCGACGGCCAGAATACATCCGTTGCTGAAGCTTATGTGATCGATTTTGGACATTGGGACCAAAGATGGAAAATTTCTTTGCCGCAACACCTTAAGATAGTTTGGACCACCAATGGCAATAATACACAATTCCCTACCTTTATTTCTGATATGGATAGTGGTGATGGCAATGAAATGGTAAAAGGTTTCTGGTGGTTTGTGACCATGGTTCATGATGGTGAAAAAAACATCGTCTATGTCAATGGTGAACCTGTCAACAGCAAGCCAGTACCAACAAAATTGAACAGTACAGCAAGACCTATGTGTTTCGGCAGCAATCCGATAGAAGGTGGTCAATACTTTCAGGGAGCATTGGACAATGTCAAAATATACAACAAAGCATTGACCCCTGCTGAGATAGCAAAATTGTTCAATTCAGGCACAACAGGCATCAAGGATTTTGCTTTGATAGAATATGGAGATGTAAAACTTTCACCAAATCCTGTATCCAATGTGCTGAATATCAGTCATACCTTCAATGCTAAAAATGATGTAAAAATCAGAATTCTGGACAACATGGGCAGACAAATGGATGGGTTATCACCTTCAGCGGGCGATTTGCTTTCAGGTAAGATTACTTTAGACACACAGACGTTTTCAAGTGGTTTATATTTTGTCAACTTCATCGTGGATGGACAGAATATAGGTTCTGTAAAATTCAGTAAAATCTGATGAATAAGAAAGTGTTTAATTTATCCCAGCTTTTCTTGCAGTAAATTTTTATTGCTTTTTCTGGGTTTAAGATAGTTAATGTTTTTTTTGTGAGGAGAATGGAATCTGTGACTCAGTTTCATTCTCCCTCACTTTCAAGGTGGATAACATGAATTACACCTTGGATTGGTTTTTTTTTGACCATCATCAGACAAAATTAACAGACATCATGGGCATCAGATTTCCTGAAAATCCGATCATTTTAACCAGTGACATAAAGCCAAGTATGGCTGGAATGAAAGTGGAATGTGTATTAAATCCAGGCGCCTTTACTTTTCAGAATAAAACCTGGTTACTGTTGAGGGTAGCAGAAAGACCACAACAGGAAGATGGTTTTGTATCTTTTCCTATTCTGGACGAAAATGGCAATGTCGAAATTTTAAAATATGCAACGGATGATCCGGATCTGGATATGTCGGATGCTCGAATGGTCACCTATAGAGGCAAAATGTATTTATCCACTATGTCACATCTCAGGCTGGTATGTAGTGATGATGGTATAAAATTTTATGAACCTGAAGGTTTTCCTACCAAGATTTTTGGTAAAGGTGCTTTGGAAACCTACGGTATAGAAGACTGTCGAGTGACTTTTATTGAAGACCAATATGTTTTGACATTTACTGAAGTGTCTGAATCTGGTGTTGGTGTAGGTATGATTACCACCAAAGATTGGATGAATTTTGATCGGGTTGGCATGATCATACCGCCGCATAATAAGGATTGTGCTGTCTTTGAAGAAAAAATTGGGGGTAAATATTATTGCCTGCACAGACCATCAGGAATCGATCTTGGAGGAAACTTTATATGGCAGGCATCTTCGCCTGATATGATACATTGGGGTCAGCATAAGTGTGTGATGAAAACTCGTCCCGGTATGTGGGATTGTGCCAGAATAGGCGCTGGTGCCGCACCGATAAAAACAAAAGATGGCTGGCTGGAGATTTATCACGGAGCGGATTTTAACCACAGATATGCTCTGGGAGCTGTTTTATTTGATTTGAATGATCCATCTATAGTACGTGCTCGGTCAATTGAACCTATCTTACAGCCTGAGGCCGCCTATGAGCTGACCGGTTTTTTCGGAAATGTGGTCTTCACCAATGGACACATTATAGATGGAGATACCCTTTATATATATTATGGTGCATCCGATGAGGTCATTTGTGGTGCAACTTTTTCGATTTCACAAATTTTATCTACCTTGTCAATCCATGCATGATGTTCAGTAAATTAATAAAGGAAATCAGTTTTTTTAACTCGCATCCCAAAGGAATGAGGGTGCTGTTGCTTACCAATCTGATTTATGGCCTGGTTGGTCCCATTATAGAATTATTTATCGGAGCGTATATCATGCGTAATTCTTCGGATATCAGTCTGGTAGTTATATTTCAGCTGGCAGTTTATACCGGTATTCCACTTACTTTTATGATCAATGGCTTTTTGCTCAACAGGATTAAAATTGCCTGGCTATACTCATTCGGCATGTTGCTGAGTGGAATATCCATGTTTGCGATGATGATGCTTCAGCAGTTGGATACTATGGGTGTATTTTTGGCAGGTCTTATTATGGGATTGTCTTATGGCTTTTTCTGGTCCAATCGCGATTTTCTAGCTCTTAATACTACCAAAGACGGCACAAGAAATTATTATTATGGTATTGAAACTTTTTTTTATACTATAACTGGCATTGTAGTTCCCCTTGCTGCAGGAGCTTTCATAGGTGCAACAGATAGAAACGGTTGGTTTGGCGGCCATGTTAATACGGCTTACTATATCCTTACTGCCATTGTTTTTGTCATGTCTATGTTTGCTTCGGTATTAGTACATCGCGGTGAATTTCAAAATCCTAAACGTGCCCCTTTTCTCTTCATTAAATTTGATAGAATATGGAATAAAATGCTGGGATTAGCATCACTCAAAGGGTTGGCACAAGGATATATCGTGACCGCACCCACCATGCTGATCCTTAGTCTAGTAGGTAATGAAGGCTCCCTCGGGTTAATTCAGGGCATTGCAGCTGCAGTATCCGCTATTTTGTTGTACGTACTTGGCAGGATTACTGGTCCAAAGCACCGATTACTGATTTATGGTATAGGGTGTTTGCTATTTGTGGCAGGTGCGCTTTTCAATGCTGCACTGTATTCGGCATTCGGAGTGATACTTTTTATGATGTGTTTGCTTTTTGCCAGACCATTGCTGGATATTGCATATTTCCCGATACAGTTGAAGGTCATAGACTATGTGGCTGAGAAGGAAAAAAGAAATGAATTTTCTTACATTTTTAACCATGAATTGGGTTTGTATTTGGGCAGATTGTTTGGTTGCGGATTATTTATTGTTTTAGCAAGGTATGTCAGTGAGTATGCTGCTTTACGGTATGCACTATTGGTCATTGCGGTATTACACGCCTTGGGTTGGTTTATGGCCAGATCTATATTGAGAGAAAAGGAAATGGTGTACGATACAGTGTAGTAGTGGAGTAACTTAAATCGTTATTTTGCATTAGGATTCGTAATGAGAAGTTAAAATGCAATAAATCAGTGCTGCAAATATGATCCTATCACCCTGCTTAATTATTTTTATATTTTAGAAGGTGTAGCGTTTCCTAAAAAAATATTTAGAAACATTAAATAAACATAAATGAAAGTTTTCAATATTGGTATCATCGGATATGGGGGATTTGGAAAATTTCTGTTTAACGCATGGAATCAACTCGATAATGTTAAAGTTACAGCAATAGCTGATACTAACGCTGCTGCAATGACAGGAACCGACTCCATCAAATTTTTTGTTGATTGGAGGGAAATGATCCTGTCTGATAATATTGATCTGGTAGCCATAGTGACTGAACCTTCTACCCATAAAGCGATCGCTGAAGCATGTATGCAAGCCGGAAAACATGTTTTGATAGAGAAGCCATTGGCGATAAGCACATCAGATGCTGCAGACATTATCAAAACGAGAAATCAGACAGGCGTAGTGGCAGCCATAGATTTTATCATGCGATTTAATCCTCTTTTACAGGCAATTCAATCATTAACTCAGGAAGGGATATTCGGAAAATTGAGAAGAGTAGATGTCGAAAACTACGCCCAGGATGAACTATTGCCTCCTGAACATTGGTTTTGGCATCAGGATAGGTCAGGAGGGATACTTATTGAGCATGCCGTACATTTTATAGATCTGGTTCATTTTTTGGCCCCTTCAAAACACGTGCGCGTTAATGGATTAAAGCACAACCGTAATGAATGGCAGGAAGATCAGATCATGGCAAATGTTTTGTATGAAAGTGGTTTAATCGCCACACATTACCATTCTTTTGCACGCCCCGGTTTTTTCGAAACTACAGATATAAAACTATCATATGACCTTGCTGATATACACCTTCATGGCTGGATTCCGCTTACCGCCGAAGTCAAGTTACTAGTTAATGAAAAGACCAAAAAAATACTGCTATCAAGTCCGCTTTTTGAATGTTTCTCTATTGAGCCTATTGAAGGTGCAACTGATGAATCAAGGCCAGCAGGTTGGGGTACTTCCGATATGGATACTTCAAAAGATAAACATTTTGTACGGTCTGGCGGCGTCATGTATGAGACAAGCGAAATAGTCACTGGAAGATTGAGATTAGGTCAATCAAAACAGGAAGTATATGTCAATTGTGTCAAATCATCT
>Ga0105047_10007454_pt1 | contig 18419 bp, 17 predicted proteins | sample MAT04_FD_78384 | JGI IMG/M metagenome (GOLD analysis project Ga0105047, IMG submission 78384) | Freshwater microbial communities from Lake Fryxell liftoff mats and glacier meltwater in Antarctica - MAT-04 (megahit assembly) | ecosystem: Environmental > Aquatic > Freshwater > Ice > Liftoff... | reverse complement strand
GGGTGACGGCCGCTCCAGGCTCGGCGGTCCCGCGATCGATGGGGATGCTCGAGGCCTGTCCGTCGATCAGGAATCGGACCGCACGGATGCCGTCGATGGCCGTCGCCGTGAACACGATCTGTGCGACTGCGGTGCGTTGTTTGGGCCCCTCGACCTTGCCGAGATCGGACAGGTCGACCACGAGAACCGAGGATGCCGGCGGTGCATCGAGCCGGGCCTCGCGGATCTCGACGGTGCCCGGGATGTCGGAACGAAGACCCCTGGCCACCTGGTCGGCCGTGGCGCCCTTCACCAAGTGCCGGAGCACAGCCTGTGGATACTCAGCGGCGTTGCTCGGTACCTCGACCGGGGCCGTCACCGATTCCAGTGTGTCGGGATCGGCACCGTCGGTGCGTCCACGGACCAGGAACAAGGTGGCGTCTCGGGTGGACGCGGTGGGCCGGGTGGTGGTGCTGCTGGCTTGCTCCACCACACGCGGCGGAAGGGCCTGATTGATGACCTGCGGCACCTCATCCTCGGGGATCCCACAAGCCACGGCGATGGTCATCCCGAGGAAACCAGCCCAGAGGGCCACGCACATTCGCCCCGATGGGCGCAGCCTTTGGGAGGTCATGCGAGGTCCTCGGGCGAGGCATCGGGATGGGAGTCCTCGAGCTCGGGGACCACGGGAAGTTCGACCACGAACCTGGCCCCGGCCTCGCCATCGGTGCGGTCTTCCACCCAAACCCGACCTCCGTGGAGCCGGACGTGCTCGTCGACGAGGGCGAGCCCGAGCCCCACGCCCGTGTCTGCTCCACGATTCCCGCCCTCGGTTCCGCGGGAGAATCGGTTGAAAATCCGTTCCCGCTCGGACTCCGGCACCCCGTGGCCGTGATCCTCGACGGCAATCCAGACCTTCTCCGTTTCGGGTTCGGGTGATTCGTCGGCGACGGTGAAACTCAGCGGCGTGGGGGGCTCGGCATCGTTGTCGGTGGCCACGGCGGGGAAAGGTGCGAGCTCGATCTTCACGGCGGTGGCGCCACCGGCGTACTTCTGTGCATTGTCGAGCAGGTTGGCAAGCACCCGGGCGAACCGGCGTTTGTCGAGGCGAACGACCACCTCGCTCACATCCTCGTCGTAGCTCACGGGCACGGCAGACTCACCGGCGGCGTTGCTGGCCATGCTCACCGCGGCAAGCACGAGGTCGGCCACCAGCACTTCTTCGAGGTGCAGCTTGATGGCACCGACGTCGAAGCGGGAGATCTCGAGGAGGTCTTCGACGAGCTGCTGGAAGCGGTCGACGTCGGTCTTCATGAGATCGAGCGCCATCTGGGCTCGATCGGGTAGCTCCTCGCGCATGTTGTTGAGCACTTCGAGTGCTGCCGCGAGGGTCATGAGGGGGGAGCGCAATTCGTGGCTGACCTCCGACGCGAACCGGGCATCTCGTTCGATGCGATCCTGCAACCCCTGCGCCATATCGTTGAACGAGGTGGTGAGCATGTCGAGCTCGGGATCGCCGCTCACGACGAGGCGAGTATCGAGGTTCCCGGCGGCGATGGCGAGAGCGGCCCGACCTACGTCGGCGAGTGGCGTGAGGGCTCGACGGCTGATCCAGAACCCGAACAGGCCCCCGGCCAAGGTGGTGAGCGCCGATGCGCCGATCAGCGAGATGGCGAGACCATCGAGCGTGCGGCTCACCTCTGCCAAGGGCGATCCTTCGAAGTAGCTGGCGCCGTTGGGGAGGGGAACGCCGACGGTGAGCCAGAGCGTGCCGTCGTGGGTGTAACGCATCCGTGCCGGTTGCCCCGTGGTGACCATGGCCTGGAGGCGGGCCGGGATGGCGTCCTGTCCGAATTGGGGAGCGCTCTTGGCGAACCACTCGCCTTGGTCGTAGATCACCGGCTGGGCACCCTCCGGAGTGGGGAGACTGGCGATCAGCTTCTCGTACTGTCCGTTGGTGTTGTCGCCGGAGGGGGTGAGCGAGTCGATGGTGCGGTTCACCGTGGCGGCGTTGGAGAACACAAACTTCACGGCGTTCTCGTCGCGCTGCTTCAGCAAATTTTCGCGGGTGAGCCCCCACGCCGTGATCGACAGCACCGCCGAGAGGGCCGCCGCCCCGAGCGCGAAGCTGAGCGTGAGTCGGGCTCGGAGTCCGAGCCGGCGGATGGGGTGGAACGAGCGCACGGCGCGTTGATTCTCGCGCCCCGAGCGGGAAGTCACCGAGCGGGCACCCACGGACCCGGTCAGGGTTGGAGCTTGTAGCCGAGGCCCCGCACGGTGACCACGTGGCGAGGGTTGGCGGCGTCGATCTCGACTTTGGTGCGGAGCCGGCGAACATGCACGTCGACCAGGCGACCATCACCGAAGTAGCCATAGCCCCATACTCGTTCGAGGAGGACCTCACGACTGAACACCCGCCCGGGCGACGAGGCCAGCTCCACCAACAGCCGGAACTCGGTTTTGGTGAGGTGTACCTCCTCGCCGTGTCGCATCACCATGCCTTCTTCGGGATGGATCTCGAGGTCGCCGAACTTGAGGTTGGTGATCGCGGGGTCGGTGGTGCGGGCCCGGCGGAGCAGCGCTCGGATTCGGGCCGACAACTCTTTGGGCGCGAATGGTTTGGTGAGGTAGTCGTCGGCGCCGGCTTCGAGCCCGGCGACCACATCGTGGGTGTCGGCGCGAGCCGTGACCATCACGATCGGAACGTCGCTTTGCCGGCGGATGGAACGGCATACTTCGAAGCCGTCCATACCGGGAAGCATGATGTCGATGAGCACGACGTCGGTGGGATGACGGCTGAACGCGTCGAGCGCGTCTTCGCCGTTGTCGGCCTCGTCGACGATCCAGCCCTCGTCTTCCAAGGCCATTTTGACCGCGGTTCGGATGCGCTCGTCGTCTTCCACAGTCAAGATGCGCGTGCCCACGTCCCTATGGTGCCCGATCAACGCGCCGTTCGTGCTGATACCCCGCATATTTCTTGCCGAACTTCTGGCTCGGACCCTCCCGGTGGGGGTTCAGGCGTCGCCCGCGCCGGCCTGACGGAGCACCGCGCGGAGGTTCTCGAAGATCCCGGGTGGGGCGGCGAGAGTGAAATCGGACGACGTAGGTCCGCCATCGAGGTCGGTCACCTTCGCTCCCGCTTCGGTGGCGATGAGCGCACCGGCGGCGTAATCCCATGGTTGGAGCCCGCGTTCGTAGAACGCATCCACTTGTCCGCAGGCGACGGCGCAGAGGTCGACTGCCGCCGCGCCCATGCGCCGAAGGTCGCGCACGGCGGGGAGCACCGAGACGAGCACTTGGGCTTGGCGTCGACGCCGGTCGGCCTCGTAGGAAAAGCCGGTTGCGACGAGCGCCTGACCGAGATCGGCGACCGGTGAGCACCGGATCGGCCTCCCGTTGCACCACGCGCCGCCACCGAGCGAGGCGTGAAAGGTTCGTTGGTGCATCGGATCCGCCACGGCGCCGGCGATCACGCCGACACCCTCGAGTTCGGCGGCAACGGAGACCCCAAAACCGGGATGGCCGTAGACGTAGTTCGTGGTGCCGTCGAGCGGATCGAGCACCCAGCGCACGCCGCTGGTCCCCGGATGGTCGGTGCCCTCTTCGCCAACGATGGCGTCGTCAGGTCGGGCGGTGAGCAGCGCAGCGAAGAGCAGTCGCTCGGAGGCTCGGTCGTAGTCGGTGACGAGGTCCGTGGCCGAGCTCTTGGTGTCGGTGCGGAGCACGGAGGCGTCGCCGGATCGATGGGAGAGGCCTTCCATGAGCAGCGCCGCCGCTTGCCCGGCTATTTCGACCGCCAGCGCGGCGAGCTCTCGGCCAAGTTGCTCGGGGCCGGCGTTCTCGGGGCCGGCGCTTTCGGGGCCGGCGCTTTCGGGGCCGGCGCTTTCGGGGGGTTCGGCGTGGCTCACGGGTTAACGAACTCGAACGTTCGGGCGTCGACCGCCGTCCAGCGTGCGTTTGGGTGGCACCACCTTGCCGGCGTCCCGAGCCTGAATGGTGTGCCACTCGGCCATGGCTCGCAAGGCGAGCACCACCACGATCGCCACGCCGATGCTGCCGATCAACGCACCGGCGAGCCCGCCAACCGCGGTGGCGGTGGTGCAGTCGGCGTTGGGTGCGCACTGCAGATCGGGGATGGACCACCCGATGAAACCGCCGGCGGCGCCGGCGGCGAGAATCGATACGAACGCCACGACCCGCACTGCGACCGATGGCGCGCCGGTGACCGGAATCGCGGCCGGGCGGGGCACCACCGGATCCTCGGCCTGCGGGGTATCGGTCATAGACGCATCGTACGGCTCGACGACACGATCCCACCAAGCCCCACCGGTGCCGTTCGAGAAGCGGTTCGTTCTCTTGGTGGGTCTGCGGGGCATCGGAGGGGTGTCGTCGGCGGTACCCTGTCACGACTCGGCGGCGATCCCGGGGTGGTGCTGCCGGATCGACTGCCGCCCGCCAGCGAAAGTGAGGCCATGTTGACCACCCAGGAGACTGCGCAGACGCGTACGTTCGCCGACCTCTTCGGGGCCATCTCGGCCAACGTCCAGCAGGTCATTCGGGGCAAACATGCGTTGATCGACCTCGTCGTGCTCTGTTTGGTGTCGGAAGGTCACCTCCTGATCGAGGACGTACCGGGCGTCGGCAAGACGAGCCTGGCCAAAGCTGTGGCCCGCTCGCTCGACTGCACGTTCGGTCGGGTGCAGTTCACGCCGGATCTCCTGCCATCCGACGTGGTCGGTATCACGGTGTGGAACCGACAAAGCGGCATGTTCGAGTTTCGTCCCGGGGCGGTGTTCGCCAGCATTCTGCTCGGTGACGAGATCAACCGGGCCTCGCCGAAGACGCAATCGGCGCTTCTCGAAGCGATGGCGGAGGGCCAGGTCACCGTCGACAACACGAGCTACCCGCTCGGACCGCCGTTCATGGTCATCGCCACCCAGAACCCGATCGAGCATGAGGGCACCTATCCGTTGCCGGAGAGTCAGCTCGACCGCTTTCTGATGCGGGTGAGCGTGGGCTACCCCGACCGCAACGCCGAGATCGATGTGCTCGACACTCATGGCGAGGGGAGCAACATCGACGACCTGGTGCCGGTGGCCTCCACCGCTGATGTCCTGGGGCTGATCCGTGCCGTCCGAACCGTCCATGTGGCGCCGAGTCTCAAGAGCTACATGGTGGATCTCGCTGATGCCACCCGCCGCCACCCCTACCTCGCGCTCGGCATGTCTACCCGCGCCACCCTCAGCCTGCAACGAGTGGCGCGAGCGCGAGCGGCGTCGTTGGGCCGCAACTACGTCATTCCCGACGACATCAAGGCGCTGGCCCAACCGGTGCTCGCGCACCGACTCCTCGTCACTCCTGAAGCCCAACTCCAGGGGATCACGTCGAACGATGCGGTGATCGACGTGCTTTCGCAGGTGCAGGTCCCCACCGGGGCGATGCCCTGACCGGGCTCCGATATGCCATGGTGCACGCCGTGAACGCGACATCCGCCGCCCCTGCCGCCGGGTGCCGATGATGCTCACCCGGCAGGGATGGGTCAGCTTGGCCGTGGCCGTGGCCATGCTTGTTGCCGGCCGGGTGTTCGGCACCTACGAGCTCTATGTGCTCGGCACCACGGTGGTGGCGCTCGTGGTCGGGTGTCTCTTGTACGTCTGGTTTCGTCGCATTCAGATCGACATCACCCGGGAGCTCCATCCGCCCCGCGTGTTTGCGGGCAGTCCCAGCCGGGTCGACCTTCGCGTGGAGAACCAAAGCCGGAGCCGTACCCCGGTGCTGGGGTTGCGAGACGCCGTCTCGGGCACACGAGGAGCCAGCCTGCTCGTCGCGCCGCTGGCCCCCGGCGGGGTGATTCGCTCGGCTTACCGGCTCCCCACGGAGCACCGCGGCGTGTTGGCCATTGGGCCGCTCAAGGCGTCGATGGAAGATCCGTTCGGCATGGCCCGGGTGTGGATGCAGGCCACCGGTGTGTCCGAACTCACGGTGTATCCCCGCATCGACGATGTGCCGCCGGTCCCCCAGACCACAGGGAACGACCCGATGGCCGGGGCCGAGCACCCCAACGCGCTCGGCCGATCGGGCGACGACTTCTACGCGTTGCGGCCCTATGTGCTCGGTGACGACCTCCGGCGGGTGCACTGGCCCTCCACCGCCCGCCACGACGACATGATGGTCCGTCAAGACGAGCTTCCCTGGCAAGGGCGGGCCACGGTGTTCCTCGACACGCGCGTCACGGCCACGACCCCGGAGTCGTTGGAGTTCGCGGTGTCGGCAGCAGCGAGCGTGGTGAATGCCAGCAATCGACGCCAGGATCTTGTGCGGCTCATCACCACCGATGGCACCGACTCGGGTTTCGCCGCAGGGCATGCCCACGTCGAGGCCATCATGGAGAATCTGGCGGCGGTGCAGGCGAGCCACGATGCGGCGTTCCTGCGGGTGGTGGATCAGATGGCCCGCTCAGCCACCGGCGGCGCGCTGATCGTGGTTTGTTCGATGGCGCAGCCCCAAGAGTTGGAGCGACTGGCGCGCCTCCGCAACCGATTCGGCTCGGTCACGATCGTGCAGTTCCACCCGTCGAGCTGGGATTCTTCGGTGCCCGAGGTTGCCCCCGGCCTGCTCCGTGATGGGGTGTTGCGGGTGACGGCGAGTCGCACCTTTGCCGAGATCTGGACGCATGCGATGCGTCGTGGTGTCCGCCGTGATGTGGCCTCAGCGGCGAGTCGGGGCGCGGTTGGCGGCTTCGGAGCCATGGCTTCGATGGGATCTACCTCCGCCGACAGCCGAGACGGCAGTGGCGCCGAGACGGCATTCGATCGCCTAGCCCGGCACGCGGCCGCGGCGGAGGCGGGCGCAACCACCGCGTGGGGTCCGGTAGGAAACGGTCCGAACGGGAACGGCCGCCGATGAGTGAGGTGGCCGTACGTCCCGCGGTGCAGCGGCCCGCCCCGCGTTATCACGTGCCGGCCGAGGTGGCGCTCGCCGCGCTCACCCTTGCCACCGTCTTTGGATTCAGCCGGGTCTTCCTCACCGGGGAGTTCTGGGGACCCCTCTTTCTCGTGACCGCGTACTCCCATATCGCACTCATCGCGTTGCGCCGACGGGGCGTGGGGATCTTGCTGTCGGCGGCCATCAGCTTCGTGGGGCTCCTCCTCACGCTCACCTACACGTTCTTTGCCTCCACGCTCCGATTCGGGCTGCCGTCCGGTGCCACGATCGAGGCCGCTCGTGCCGCGATGGAACAGTCGTGGACCACCTTTCAGACCGCCCAGGCGCCGGCGCCGGTGGAGACGGGGTTCCTGCTGGCCTCGGCGTTTGCCATCTTCTTTGCGGTGTTCCTCGCCGATTGGGCGGCGTTTCGTTTGTGGTCGAGCTGGGAATCGTTGGTGCCCGCCACCACGATCTTCATTTTCTGTTCCGTCTTGGGGGCCACGGAGCGCCGTACCGAGAGCGTGGTTGCGTTCACCACCACGGCCGTGTTGTTCCTGCTCCTGCACCGGATCGCCCGTCGCGAAACGAGCGCCGGTTGGCTCGCGAGCGATGCCGTACGCGGAGCCACCGCCTGGTTCCGCGTGGGAGCCGTGCTCGGCGTTGCGTGCGTGCTCGGCGGGGTCGTGGTCGGTCCGCGCCTGCCCGGCGTGGAGCGGGGCGCGATATTCGGCCGCGATGCGGCCAAGAAGTCCGACCGTTTCACGGTGAGCCCGTTGGTGGAGATCCAGTCCCGTATGAGCGGACAGCCCGACGTGGAGATGTTCACGGTGCGAGCAGATCGTGAGGCCTATTGGCGGCTCACGGCGCTCGATACGTTCGATGGGAACACGTGGCGATCGAAGGGGAAGTTCGTCGAGGCTTCGGGAGACCTGCCGGCGCCGGCCGTCCAGGGTCGGGGCCAGGCCCTCAATCAGACCTACGACATCACCGCACTCGCCCGACTCTGGTTGCCAGCGGCGTACCAGGTCGACCGGGTGAGCGAGAGCGCTCGGGCGCGATATCACGATGAGTCCGGCACCCTGATCGTCGACACCGACTTCGAGACGTCCGACGGTTTGCAGTACTCCGTGGAATCGAACTTGCCGAGCTTCGACGAGGCGGTGTTGCGTACCGCCGACAACCGGTCCATGGACGCGGAAGCCCGCAAGCGGTACACCGAGCTTCCTGCCGGCTGGGCCACGGTTGCGCCGCAGCAGGCCCGGGTAGTGGCCGATGCCGCCCGTGCCAACACCGACTTCGACAAAGCCCGAGCGCTGCAGGATTACTTTCAAGACCCCAGCAACGGGTTCGTCTACGACCTCACCGTGGCGCCGGGTCACAGCGGCAGCGCGATCGACGGTTTCCTCAAGAGCAAACGCGGGTATTGCGAACAGTTCGCCGGTTCCTTCGCCGCGATGGCCCGCTCGCTCGGTTTGCCGGCCCGCGTGGCGGTGGGATTCACCTGGGGGCAACGTGACGCCAACGATCCGAAGCTGTTCCGTGTCCGTGGCGAGCACGCGCATGCCTGGCCGGAGGTGTATCTCGGGCAATACGGGTGGGTGTCGTTCGAGCCCACACCAAGTCGGGGCGAGCCCGGTTCGGCGAGCTGGACCGGGCTCGAGCCCTCGCAGGTGGTCCCCTCGGGCACAGTCGGATCAACAGGCACCACGACACGAGCAGTCACCCCCGGCTCGGCGGGAACCACCACGTCCACCGCCGACCCCAGTCAGAACCTGGAATCCAACCTCCCGCCTCCCACCACGCCTGGCTCCGGAGCCGATGGCGATGATGCCAGCGGGGGTGGTGGTTCGTTTGTCGGGTCGTTGATCGCCCTGCTCGGCGGCGTACTGGTGGTGCTGGTTCTGCTGGCGTGTTACGCCCTCGCGGTCTCGTCCTGGTTGGCCCGCCAGCACCGGTCGCGTCGCGCCCTGGCCCAGACCCCTGCTGATTGGGTGCGCGTCTCGTGGGCTGACGCCATCGATCACCTCGCTATGGCGGGGGCGATGCCCGACCGTGCCGAGACCCACACCGAGTTTGCGGAACGAGCGGTTCGCCTGCTGCCGGAGACGGCGGGACCCATGGCCGGCCTCGCTGCTGGTGCCGACGCGGCGACGTATGCGAACGAAGGGCTCGACCCGGCGGTTGCCGAGTACGCGGCCGAGGCGACGGGGGAGATCCGCAACGCGGTGGAGCAGCGGGTCTCACCGGCTCGGCAACGGCTGATCCGCCTCAACCCGGCGTGGGTGTTCCGCCGGGCGCAGCTCCCCAACGCCCATCACGCCACCAGTTCCCACCTCGGTGCCTGACCGGTCGGGCCGCCGGCTCCGCGCGCCGGGCTAGTTAGAACTCGTCGCGCTCGCGCTTTTCCTCGTCGCCGTGATCGCGGCGGATGCGATCACGAAGGCGGCCGCCGCGTTCGGCGCCGAAATAGTCACGCAGGCCGCTGGTGCGCATCGACTGCGAGAGCTGGTCGAGGCTTACTCGGCCCATGCTCCGGGCGTTCACCACGGCCATGTTGGCGGAGGCCAGCACTACGAGGAAGCCGGCCAAGGCGAGTGGCACGCTCACGGAGAGCATCAACCACACGAGCACATTGCCGGCGATCACGCCGAGGATGCCCCAGAAAAGCCGCTTCTTGGCCACGGTGTAGAGGGTGGTGTCGGCGATGTCGCGCGCAAGTGCCGGATCGGACTCGTAGAGCTGAGCCTCGATCTCGCTGAGGATTCGTTGCTCATCCTCGGATAACGGCACGGTGTTCCCCTTTGGCCCTGGTCGGCTTGGGTGGGCCCCCCAGGTGAACTGGTGACACCTATCATCGCACAGGATTTCGAGGGCAACAACGCGTAGCCGCGGGAAATCCCGGGCGATGGGACAAGCGGGTGCGGGAGCGCCGGCATCACGTCGTCAAGACGACGACATGGCCCCCTGCTGGATGAGGGCATGAGGGTGTCAGGGTGTGGCGGATGGTGGCCGATTCGGGCCCCATTGTTGATCGCCTCGACGTTTGCGGCGTAGGCCCGCTTCGCCCAGCAGCACCGCTGGGCCGATGGCGTCGTCACCGAAACGATTGCGGATCTCGTCGATGGCGTCGCTCGCGTCGAGCCAGGACGCCGTCGGGACCGGCGTGGCGCTCCCTTCACCTTCGGCGACGGGGGTGAGGCCGAGTTGGAGTTGGCGTGGGCCTCCGGTGGATAGTCCGCTGACGTGCACGCCCAGCAGGCGGAGGCCGGGGGACGCATCCACGGAAGCGAGAAGCGTTCGGCTGGCCGTGAGCAGCTCCATCGCCGTGTCGAGGGGCTCCGATCGGGTGACGGAACGGGTGATCGTGCGGAAATCGGGATACCGCACCTTGACGGTCACCGTCCTTCCCCCGAGGTCGTTCTGGCGCAGCCGACCGGCGACGGCGTCCGCCATGCGTACCAACTCCCGATCGATGGCATCAGGTTCGAAAAGGTCGTGGGCAAAGGTTTCCTCGTGACCCACCGATTTTGCGGCCCGGTTCGGTACCACGTCCCGGTCGTCTTCGCCGTTGGCCAACCGATGGAGATGCCGGCCCTGGGCCTCGCCGAGGGCACGAACGACGTGCTCGACCGGGAGCACGGCAAGGTCGGCGACTGCGTGCACTCCCAGGCGCTCGAGTTTCACCAGCGTTGCGGGGCCGACGCCCCAAAGCGCCTGCACAGGCAACGACCAGACGAACGGCACCAACTCCTCCCGGGCGATCACCCGCACGCCGCTCCCGAACTTCGGGCCGGTAGGCGTCGCCTTGGGTTTGGCTGCTTCGGAGGCGAGTTTGGCGACAAACTTGGTGGGCGCCACGCCGACGGAGCAGGTGAGCCCCACGTCGTGGAACACTCGCCGTCGGATCTCTGCGGCGATCTCCGGCGCGGGTCCGTGGAGTCGTCGGGAACCGGTGACGTCGAGAAATGCCTCGTCGAGCGACAGCGGTTCGACCAGTGGGGTGAAGTTGGCGAAGATCGCCATCACCTGCTCGCTGGTCTCGGTGTACCGGTGATACCGGCCCGCCAGGAAGATGGCCTGGGGGCACAGCTTGCGTGCGCGCACCGAGCTCATCGCGGAGAACACCCCGAAGGCCCTTGCCTCATACGACGCCGCCGCCACCACGCCGCGCGGGCCGTTCCCACCCACGATCACGGGCTTGCCCCGCAGCTCAGGCTGATCGAGCAGTTCCACCGATACGAAAAAGGCGTCCATGTCGACGTGGAGGATCGACCGTTCAGCCATTCGTGCTCACCACGGAAGGGGTCGTGTCATCGTCGGCGCGTGACGGTGCTGCGGCGGGGGTGGTCGCCGTCGACGTCGAAGCCGAATGTGCGTTCCTCGGCGTGGTGCCAACGGTCGGTGAGAAAGGCCAGCGTGGGCTCGGTCACCCAGGGGTGGTTGCCAGCGAGGAGTTGAGGGACTTCGCTGGAGGCCACAAACCGGGCTTGTTCAACGATGCCATCGGGATCGTTGATCGTCAGCTCGCCGGTGAAGTCCACTGCACCCCACACCTCCACGTGGAGCTGCCAGCCCATGCCGGGCGCCAGCACATCGATGCGGTAGAGCGGAGCCGGTGTCCAGGCCGTCACCTGCACCCCGGTTTCTTCGCGGACCTCTCGGGCCAGTCCGGCGACGAGCTGCTCGCCGGCCTCGATCACCCCGCCCGGGGGGCTCCAATCGAGTGTCCGATCGCGTCGGCGGTTTTGCACGAGCAGGAGGTTTCCGGCTCGTTCGATGATGGCCCCGCCGACGACCCACTGGTGAACCGGCATGGCGAATCAGACTTTGGTGGGAACCTTGATCTTGTCGAGTTCGACCTTGATCGGGTTCCACGACGTATCGGCGGGGACGGGAGGAGAGGTGGCAGGATCAGGCATACCGGGCTGGTCGGGCGGGGGAGCCATGGTCTTGTAATCCTTGTAGGGCGGTGCCCCACCAGCGAGCGCGGTGGCGTCGATCCCTTCGAAGCCCTTCTCGCTGGCGGAGCCACACGCGGCGACCTTCTCGATGGCGGCGGGCCGAGCGGTCTCGAAGGTGTTTCCGCTGAAGCAGTTGTCGAGCGCGCCGCCGGAGGTGTCGGCGAGGGCCAGCACGAGGTCGGCGTACTCCTTGGCGCCGGAGGTGACGTTGTCTCGCACTTCGTTCTTGTGGGGGTCGAAGATCTGGCCGAAGGGCCACAGGATGAGCACGATGTTGGCCCGTTTGTTGTCGACCACCCGGTTCTTCACGATCTTGTAGTTGTTGGTGCCCGCGGCGACGATGCCGGTACCGAAGGCGAGGTCGAGCTTTTCGTCCTTCTGGGGTGTGTCCGGGTTGTTGTTGTCGTAGACGTTGTTTCCGGCGATGATGCCGCCGTCGTTGGGCGCTTCTTTCTCGCCGTCCTGACTTTGGGGCGAGATGCCGATGCGATTCTGGGAGAAACGGGAGTTCACGATGCTGACGCCAGTGGAGTTGGTGCCGGAGTAGCCGAGGAAGTTGTTCTCGGCGACGACCTCGCTCACGACGGCGTTGCAGGGATTGCACTGGCCGATGTAGTACGGCGAGTCGGGATGGCCGGAGCCGTAGTCGTGGTCGAACTGCCCGCGGGTGGCGTTGAAGGCGTAGATCCCGTAGTCGCCGTTGTTGTAGACGGTGACATAGGAGGCCCGGTAGCCGTCGAGCACCACTTTCGAGTCGTAGTCGCCCGTGAAGAACACGCCGTTGCTCTTGTGGTTGCGGGCGGTGAGGTTCTCTACGGCAACGCCGTTGGCGAGCACCTTGATGCCGTTGTCGCGTGTGAACTCTCCATCGATGATGACCTTGTTGCGGTCGAGACCACGGATCACCAGGTTGTCTTTCTCCACCACCACGGCTTCCTTGTAGACACCGGGCGAGAGCAGGATCAGCTCGCCTCCCTTGGCGGCGTCGACCGCGTTCTGGATCGTGGTGTACGCCTTGCCTTCGCCCACCTCGAGGGTGGTGAACGGCGCCTTCGAGGTGCCGCCGCCCTTCGTGGTGGCGGTCCCCCCGGCATTGCTCGATCCGGAGTCTCCACACGACGCGACCGCGGCGCAAAGCGCCGTCAACGAACCGACCGCCATGAGCTTGATGAAACGTGTTCGCATACGGGGAACGTAGCGCGTGACCGCAGTGAGCGGCCGGCCATCTCGAGGGCGCGGGCAACGGGAGTGTTGGGCGATCAGGGTTTTGGTGATGGTGTTGGTGTTGGTGTCGGAGTTCGGGGTGCTCCGCAAGCAGGCGGGCAGTCGATCAGTCGACGATGACGAGGCCCCGCTGGCCCTTGTTAGCCGTGCCGTGGATCGAGCAGTGGTAGGCGTAGATACCCGGCTTGTCGAAGGTGACGGCCTTGCTCATCTTGGGGTCGAGATCGCCGGTGGGAATCCCCACGAACTGACCCTCGGTGGAGGGGATCACGTTGTGGGGATTGAGGCCTTGGTCGGTGAAGGCCACACTGGTCCCCGCGCTCACACGGACCACTCGGGGTTCGAACAGGTTGTCCTTCACGGCTACGGGGACGTCGAGCATGTTGCGTTGGTCGACCGCTTCCGTCAGGTCGAGGCCGCCGGTGAAGGGCCCGGCCGGGTCGGCCGACCCGGGGGTCGGGACCTCGGAGGCGTCGCCCGCTACCACCCGAATGCCGTCGGTGCCGCACCCGACAGCGATGAGCGCCGCCGCGCCCGCGAGCGCGGCGGCGAACGGACGTCGATGACTCATTTGGGGTGACGTCGGAGGATGCGGTCGCGGATCCCCCACCAGGTGACGAGTGCCAGCGCTTCGAACACGATCCGACTCGACATCTTCGAGGACCCTCGTTGGCGTTCGCCGAACGTGATCGGTACCTCCACGATGCGGCCGGCGTTGCGCTTCACCTCGTAGGCCATCTCGATCTGAAAGCCGTAACCGTCGGCCTTGATGGTGTCGAGGGCGATCTTGCCGAGGGCGGGCGCGGCATAGGCCCGGAAGCCAGCCGTGGCATCTCGGACCTTCATCCCGAGCACGATGCCGGCGTAGAGGTTGCCGGCCTGTGAGATGAACCGGCGGGAGAACTTCCAACCGGGAACTTCGCCGCCCGGCACGTAGCGGGAACCTATGGCCAGATCGGCGCCGTCTTCCACCGCGTGGATCAGGGCCGGGAGCATGGCTGGATCGTGCTGCAGGTCGGAATCCATCTCGATGAGGATCTCGAAACCCTGCTTGAGCCCTTCGCGGAAGCCGGCCCGGTAGGCCGACCCGAGACCGCTCTTCTCCGTGCGCCGCAACACCTGCACACCGCCGCCGTTGGCAGCGCCCCAAGCCTCGGCGATGTCGGCGGTTCCGTCGGGGCTGCCGTCGTCCACCACCAGAACCGAGAGGCCAGGCACGGCTTCGCGCGCTCGCTCGAGCACCTCCTCGATGTTGAGGGCTTCGTTGTACGTGGGAAGAACCACCAGGGGCCGCATCGGTCGAGCACTCTAGTGCTGCAACGCGGAAACCTGGCCCCATGGCGGTGAGCCGCGGTCGTCTCTCGAAAGGGCGAAGGGCGAAGGCCCACGTGATTCGTTCGTCGAGGACGAGGACGCCGCGAGATGCGCGACCTGCTTCCGGGTTGGCGCACGAGATGCCGTCGCAACCTTCGGTTCGATCGCCACTTGATAGGGGATGCGAACCGCAGCGCTGCCTGAGATAGGTTCGCTCCATGACGTCGGACGGCCTCATCCTTGCGGTGGACATCGGCGGCACGAAGATGGCTGCAGGATTGGTGGGCCACGACGGCGTCCCTCTCGGGCATCATCGTGTCGCCACTCCTCGTTCCGACGATGGGGACGCCCTCTTTGCCACCCTCGCCCGGTTGATCGACACCGCGCTTGACGATCGCCCGCCGTCGGGCCCCCCGGTCGTGGCGTGCGGCGCAGGATGTGGGGGGCCGATGACCATCGGCGGTGCCACCGTGTCGCCCACCAACATCGGTGCGTGGCGTGGCTTCCCGTTGCACGACCGGCTGGCCGAGTACACCTCGCTGCCCACGTTCGTCGACAACGACGCCAAGGCACTCGCGCTCGGTGAGGGCTGGCGTGGCGCCGCCCGCGGTGTGGCGAACTATCTCGGAATGGTGGTGTCGACCGGTGTCGGCGGTGGGCTGGTGGTCGACGGTCGGCTGCTCGATGGCGCCGACAGCAATGCCGGCCATATCGGCCACATCATCGTCGAGCCCGACGGCCACCTTTGCGGTTGCGGTGCGGTGGGCTGCCTCGAAGCGGAGGCGTCGGGCACGGCCATCGCCCGGATCACGGGACGGCCGGCCCAAGAAGCCGATGCCGACACGATTGTGCGCACCGGAACCATGGTGGGCCGCGCCGTGGCCAGCGTGGCGAGCCTGCTCGACCTCCAACTCGCCGTGGTGGCGGGATCGGTGGCGCTCGGGTTTGGCGAGCCGTTCTTTGCCGCCGCGCAAGCGGAGATCGGGGCTCGAGCCCATCTGGACTTCAGTCGTGGCGCCGTGATTCGTGCGGCGGGGCTCGGCGCCGATGGCCCGCTCGTCGGTGCCGCCGCCGTGGGGTGGCGGCACCTCGGGATCGACGTCTTGGGACGGTCCGCATGATTCGGAGGACGGAATGCCGCTGAATGTTGGTGAACTGGTTGCCGCGGTACTGGCGGTGGCCCGTCGGCCCGACCTTTGGCGGACCGCCGTGCACCAAACACGGGTGCTGGCCCGACCGGGCTGGTGGCGGCGAGCGCCGTTCCTCCCCATCCCCGATGTCGGGTACCTCCACTTTCGATTGCTCACGATGTACGGCGGTGATCCCGGCGATCGACGCCAACGGCGCGCCCTCGACCCCGCCGACCTCGTCACCTATCTGGAGTGGTGCCGGGCGTGGCGGCTGGTGATCGGCCCGCAGCAGTAGCGCTCACGCTTGTGGGATACGCATGTCCCAGGGGTACGGCGCAAATCGGCGTCGGGACGCCGGAGGCCACGGCTACCCTGCCCGCATGGGCAGGGCACTTGTACTCAACGCAACCTACGAACCGCTTGGCGTCGTCTCCGACCGTCGCGCGGTGGTGCTTCTGCTGAACCAGAAGGCCGACCTCGTGCACCCCTCCGGGGAGCAGATCCGGTCGGAGCGCATCACGGTCGACGTGCCGAGCGTGATCCGCTTGCGGGCCTACGTTCGGGTTCCGTACCAACGTCGAGCGGCCCTCAGCCGCCGTGGTGTGTTCCTCCGCGACAACGGCACGTGCCAGTACTGCGGTCGAAAGGCCGAGAGCATCGACCACGTGTACCCACGTAGCCGCGGTGGTGCCCACGTGTGGGAGAACGTCGTGGCCGCGTGTCGTCCATGCAACACCGGCAAACGCGACCGTCTCCTCGCGGACTCCGGCATGCGGTTGCGCACCCGTCCGGAGGCGCCGAAACACCTGAGCTGGGTGCTCGTTGCTTTCGGAGAGGTCCCCGATTCGTGGCATCCGTACCTTGGTGGCGGCACCCACCAAACCGACGCACGCAACGGCGCGTTCTCGGGCGTGGAGGCTCTGTCGGCTTGACCGCCGGCGGGGCCTCCCTCTCGGGTGTCGCGTACCGGGTGGCGTTGCCGCTGCGTCGGTCCTTCGACGCCGCCCACGGACGAACTCACCGGCGCGACGTGATCGTGGTGTCGGTGTCGTCGGAACGGGCAACCGGCTGGGGGGAGTGTCCCACCCTCGATACGGGGGGCTACGTGGGGGGCACCACCGCCGAGGCATGGCACTGGTTTCGGTCACTCACCGCTCCCGTCGATTCATCGAGGGCCGGAGCCCCCTTGCCGCTGATGGCGGTCGCCGCTGTTCGTGATGCGCACCGAGACCATCATCTCCGGGTGGCGGGGAGATCGGCGGCGGGCGACAATCCGTCATCGTCGCTGGCGTGCACCCAGGTGCTGGGAATCTCGCCCACCATCGACCGGTTGCTCGCCCACGCGACGGAGGCGATCGATCGCGGCGTGGTGCACCTGAAGGCGAAGGTCACCCCGTCGTGGTGCTCCGAGCCGGTGGCCGCGCTGCGCCGGTCGTGGCCGCAGGCATCGATCGCCGTGGATGCCAACGGCTCGTTCGACGGTGGCGATCGTGATCACGTGCGAGCGTTGGATTCACTCGCCGATCTCGGCCTCGCCTATGTCGAGCAGCCCTTCACTCCCTTGGGATGGCGCACCCACCACGGGTCGTGGTCGGGTGCCGTGCCGGTTGCCCTCGACGAAGGCATCCTTGCGCTCGACGATGTGCACTGGGTGATTCGGCACAGGGCGGCTTCGCTCGTCAACCTCAAGCCGGCGCGCGTGGGCGGAGCGGCAGTGTGCCACGCGATGGCGGGGATGCTGGCCGACGCCGGCATCGGCGTGTTCGTGGGCGGGATGCTGGAGACCGGGGTCGGACGAGCGACCGCCCTGGCCGTTGCGGCGGCGTGCTGTCCGCAGCAACCCACCGACCTGGGTCCATCGGCCGCCTACTTCGAGCAGGATCTCACGGACCCGATCGTGGCCATGCCCGGTGGCCGGGTGGAGGTGCCGCAAGGCCCCGGTATCGCACGAGCGCCCCGGAGCGAGCAACTCGACGCCGTCGTTCTCGACACCGTGACCCTGCATGCATCGGCGCTCGCCGCGCTCACGTTCGAGGCGCCCCGTGGCTGATCACCTGACCGATGAATCGGCGCCGGTCGTTCCCGAACGCCGATCCGGGTCGCCCGTGGCATTGCACCGCCTGGAGATCGATCCGCAGTCAACGCTCATGGCGGAGGCGGGTCGCGCCTCGATCGGTCTTTGGCGCTTCGACGTGGAGCGCAGCGGGCTCGTCCTGGGGAGCACGCAGCCGTGGTCTGACGTCGACCATGGCGTGGCCTCCTCGCTCGGCATCGAGGTCGGCCGTCGGCGCAGCGGTGGCGGTGCCGTGCTGCTGTGGCCACGCGGACAGGTGTGGCTCGACATCGTGGTACCGCGTGGGCACCCGCGTTGGGATGATCGGGTGGATGTCGCTACCCACTGGATCGGCGAGGCGTGGCGGCTCGCGTTGGCCGAGTTCGGGATTCAGGCCGTCGTGCATCGAGGGGGGAACCAGCCGGGTCCGCTCGGAAGCGCAGTGTGTTTCGCCGGGATCGGTCCGGGTGAGGTCGGGGAGGTGCGTGCGGTAGCGGAGGTGGGCACGAGCGGTGAGTTCCCGATGCCGAACGGGGTTGGTCCGGCGCGAAAGTTGGTAGGGATCGCGCAGCGCCGACAGCGTGCAGTGGCCCGGTTCCAGACGTCGGTGGCCGTCGGCCTCGAGTGTCCGTGGTCCGCTCACGAACTCGGCGCGCTGCTGCGACCGGCGTCTCACCGGTGTGGTGTTGCGCCGACCGACCTCGCCCGGGCCATCGCACCCGTTCCGCTCACGATCGATGCCGACCGGCTTGCCGAGAAGCTCGAGGCGGTGATCCGCGCGCAGTCGGGTATGGGCGAACCCGGTGAACCCGGTGAACCCGGTGAACCCGG
>Ga0105047_10007452_pt1 | contig 18422 bp, 18 predicted proteins | sample MAT04_FD_78384 | JGI IMG/M metagenome (GOLD analysis project Ga0105047, IMG submission 78384) | Freshwater microbial communities from Lake Fryxell liftoff mats and glacier meltwater in Antarctica - MAT-04 (megahit assembly) | ecosystem: Environmental > Aquatic > Freshwater > Ice > Liftoff... | reverse complement strand
GTCCAGGAACAGGGGGTGCTGGTGGACTTCCTGGAACAGGGCGATCCACTGCGAGACGGTCGGAATACCCTGCGCCCTGCACAACTCTGGCCACAGGAGCGCCAGGCTCGCCAGGACCGCCATGGTGGTTTTCGACATCTGCTGCTCCTGCAAGGTGCTGGGCCGACATGGGCTGGAACCGGGAAAGCGCGGCATGGCCGCTCCGGTCGGCCGGGTGCGATGAAGGCGACTGCCGATGCATCAGCGCGACTTTGGCCCACCTTGGTCACTGGGGTTGCGATGGGCCGCCGATGGGTGACAACAATCTTATCGGCCGAACTGGCCCAAACTACAGGCAAGGCTTTAGTCCCGTCATCGGCTTGGTTTTCGGGAGACGCCGCTGACCGACGCGCGAGGTGTTACCCGAATCCGACGCAGCAGCCCTTTGAAGACTTGTTCAGACAGTGCGAAAGTTCACTCGAATGACCGTTGTTTCGAGCCAGCGCCCGGTTGACAGCGCTGCAATGGCGGGGGGATCATTTCGCCGTACGATCGTTCGTTCCGTTCCTGCCAACCACTCCAGGGAGAAACCCCATGGCAACAGCCAAAAGCAAGAGATCCACAACCACCCGCGTTGCCCGCGCGCCTGCGTCGGCCGGCCGATCCAGGGCCAAGCCGGCCGCCGAAAAGGAAGCGCGGCCGGCGTTCAAACGCGTGGCCAAGCCCGACGCGCTGGACTTTCGCGACCGGCCGTTCACGCCCAACATCTCCATCGCGCCCGCGCTGCGCATCTTTCCCAAGGTGCCGCTCAAGGTCCTGCACCAAGGCGGCACCAATGCCTGCACCGGCTTTGGCCTGTCGCTGGTGGTGGAGCACCTGCTGCGCAATTCCAGGCGCAAGGGAGTGGACCCTGCTGTTTCGCCTTTCATGCTGTATTCCATGGCGCGACGCTACGACGAGTTTCCGGGGTCCACCGACGATGACGGCTCCAGCCTGCGCGGTGCGCTCAAGGGCTGGTTCAAGCACGGCGTTTGCAGCAGCAGGATGTTCCCAGAGCTGGACATGCCCAAGGCCCCCACCAGTTCCAAGGACGACTGGTGGCTGGACGCAGTGCGCCGACCGCTGGGCGCGTATTACCGCATAGACCCGCGCAGCATTACCGACATGCACGCCGCGCTCAACGAGGTGGGCATCCTGTACGTCAGCGCCGGCTGCCACAGTGGCTGGGACGACGGCAGCCAGGTGCCGCCGCTCAAGCGCCGCCCCACGTCGTTCGCCAATATCTGGGCGATACCGGCCAAGGGTGGCAGCGCGGCGCATCCGGGCCATGCCTTTGCCATTGTGGGCTACAACGAAATGGGTTTCCTGATCCAGAACTCCTGGGGCACGGACTGGGGTTCCTACGGCTACGCCATCCTCAACTACGACGATTGGCTGCGCAATGCCATGGACTGCTGGGTGGCGCAGCTCGGCGTGGTCACGCGCGAGCACGAAGACATTGCCAGAAGCGTGAGCCTGCGCACCGGCAAGGATGGCCGGGTGACGCTGGCGGCCAGCCAGGTGCTGCGCAACCGCGAGATCTCGCCCTTCATCATCAACATGGGCAACAACGGCGCACTCAGCAACAGCGGGAGCTTCCGCACCAAGCCGGACGATGTGCGCGCCATCGTGGACGTGCACCTGGCCGAAGCGCGCACACGCTGGGGCCTGGAAAGCGACGTCGTGGACGTGTGCATCTATGCCCACGGCGGACTGGTGGGCGAGGATGGCGCGGCCGAGATCGCCGCGACCTGGATACCCATGCTGTACGAGCGCAAGATCTTCCCGATCTTCCTGATGTGGGAGACAGACTTCATCAGCACGGTGATGAACACGATCGAGGACAAGGTCAAGGGCATACCGCGCGCCGCCGGCTTCTCGCCCGCCATCGAGAAGTGGTGGAATCAGCGGCTGGAGCGGCTGCTGGCCCGGCCCGGCACCCAGATCTGGGGCGAGATGAAGCAGAACGCCGACGCCATGAGCCAGTTCAAGGAGGGCGTGGACGACGACCGCCAGGCTGGCACGGTGTTGCTGTACCGGCACTTCAAGCACAAGGTACAGAACAAGAAGGTGCGCATGCACCTGGTGGGGCACTCGGCCGGCTCCATCGTCGCCGCCTACATGCTCGACCGGCTGGTGCAAGACGGCATGACGCTGGATTCGCTGAGCTTCCTGGCGCCAGCCGTGCGCGTGGACACCTTCGAGACCCGCCTGCTGCCCCATCTGCAAAGCGGCGCGATCAAGCGCTACCAGCAGTTCCACCTGTCCGACCGCGCCGAGGAGGACGACCCCACCTGCGGTCCCTACCGGCGCTCGCTGCTGTACCTGGTGAGCGAGTCGTTCGAAGGCGGCACACGCACCGGCATCCTGGGCATGCAGAAATACTTCGACCCGCTGGCGGCACAGATACCGGCGGCCGTCACGCATGTGTCGCCGGCAGCGCCCGATCCGGCCCGCCCCGACGTGCCGCCGGTGGCCAGCAGCACCCACGGCGGTTTTGACAACGACGCGGGTACGCAAGCGCAAGTGGTGCGCTTTATCCTGGGCGCTTGACGCGTTGCGCCTGCCTATTCTGAATATTTGCCATCGTGGCGGTGTTCGTCGCCTGGATCAACCGTCGCGCGATGCCCACGCGCGAGGTTGCGGTGACCGAGGTCAAAGCCCCCGCGAACCGGGTGCGCAAATCACCATGATGCGAGTCCTGCTCACTGGCTCTGTCTATCTCGTCGCGGTCTTTGCCGCAGGCTTCGTGCTGGGCGTGCTGCGCACGCTGGTGCTGGTGCCGCTGCTCGGCCCGCTTTGGGCGGTACTGTTCGAACTGCCCGTGATGCTGGCCATCGCCTGGCTGGTCTGCACACGCATCCTGCGGCGCTGGCCGCTTTCGCCCGCTGCGGCTGCGGTGATGGGCGCATTCGCATTCTCGCTGTTGATGCTGGTCGAGGCCGCTCTGTCGAATCTGCTGGCGGGCCGCAGCTTGACGGAACATCTCGCGCTGTACGCGCAGTTGCCGCACCAAGTGGGACTGGCGGGGCAGTTGGTCTTCGCCGTGTTTCCCTGGATTCAGGCGCGGCGGTCGTGGGCAATGATGGACGCTGGAGCCGCCTAGTCGTTGTCGCGCTGGACCTTTTGCGGTCAAGCGGCCGGCTTGCTGCGATAGCTCATCCAGCGCCGCAGCGTACGCAGTTGCCTCAGGCCTGGCGGCGACGGCTGCGCCAGCCGATCAGGGCCAGGCCGCCAGCCAGCATGGCCCAGGTGCTGGGTTCGGGCACGGCGCTGATGCTGAACACACTGGTGGTGTCCGACACTTCGCTGGACACCGCGAGGTAAAGCACGCCGCCGTTGACGAAGGTCGTCAGGCCCTCGGGCGAACGGTCCACGTTGCTTACGATGATGTCGACAAAGCTGGCATTCGCGGGGTCGGTGATGTCGTACACCGCGACCGCCATCTTGGTCGTGCGCTCGAGCCCGATGAAGGCCAGCGTGCGGCCGCCGATCACGCCAAGTGTCACGCCCTCGGGTTCAACACCCTTGTTGTCGCTGCGACCGTCATCGTAGATGCCAAGCTCGATCGCCTTGCGGTCAAGCTCACTGCCGCTGTCGAAAACCAGGTTGCCAGCAGTGTCCCGGATGGAGAACGAACGCGCCCCGAATGCATACAGATCGCCCGTGGAGGAGTCGGCTGTCGACACGGTCAGGCGCGCCAGGTCACCGCTGCCGCCGAACGCATTGCCACGGGCCTCATCCTGTTCGTCGGCACGCGAGTCACCTTCATTGGCCATGACCAGGTAGTCCTTTCCGCCGCTGGCGAAGGTGACGATGCCGTCAGGCTGGTAAAAGCCGCGCGCGTTCACGCTGCGTAGTATGGTGCGCGTGGGTCCGCGATTGCCGCTGAGGTAGTCCCGGTCGGTCGGATCGATCTCATTGCCGGGCGCGCTGAAGTCCTTCACGCCCAGTCCGGTGACGGTCGTGATGCGATTGGTGATCAGATCGAGTGTCGCGATCGCATTCGCCTCCTGCAGACCAATGAAAGCCTTGCTGCCGTTGGAGCTGACGGCGATGTACTCCGGCTCGAAGTCCATCGTCGTGCCGCCCTTGATGCCGTTGAAGGTGCGGATGTGACTGCCGTTGAAGGTGATGTTGCCGCCAAAGCCTGCCGTGGCAGTGACCGTGCGGGATGCGACGTCGACGATGCTGACGCTGCCGCGCGGATCCACCAGCGTGCTGGGCTCGCCTTCGTTGGCGACCAGCAGGCGGCTGCCGTTGGGGGTGAAAGTCACCATGTCCGGCAGCGCGCCGACGCCGACGCTGCCGCTGAAGGTGCGGGTGGCGGTGTCATAAAAGCGTACGCTGCCCGGGTCGGTCTTGAGCGGGGCCGCTATCGCCACGGCGGCGAGGCCGTTGTAGATGGCCACGCTGTTGACCTCGCCAAAAGCCGCTGTGCTGAGGTGTTGCACCAGCGTACCGTTGCTCGCGTTCAGCACGTCGATGCCGACGACACCGGCGACCCACAGGCTGTTTGTCAGCGCGTCGAAGCTGACGATCTCGGACTTCTGGCCCGCCACGCCGGTCAGCGCGTGATCGTAGGTCCAGAGCTGGGTGAAGCTCAACGGCGCGGCGTGGGCCGTCGCCGCGAGAGTGATCAGTGCGGTGGCGATGGCGGTGCGGGCAACTTTCATATTGTGTGTCCGATCTTGTAAAGCAAGTGACTCTGCCGCTTCTTTGTGACATCCCCATGACAACGCGGGAACTCCCTGCGCCAATGCGACTGCAGTCGGCGTCGGCGTGCTGTGCGCCTGTCACAGCACGGTCATGCCGTCGCACTGCACAATGCCGCGCGGCAGGACCTCGCCAATGCGGCCACGCGCAACGACACGCGCCTGTTCACCTACGACGTCCGCGATTTGGACCAGATAACGCTGACTGGCGAGTACGCCGTGCAACTGCCGAAATTCCAACAGGGCATGAGCACGCTGGTGGCTGCACAGAGCGAGCTCCTGGCGCTGTCCGACACCCAGTTGCTGATCCTGCCGCGCGACAGCAACGGCTTGAAAGTGGTACACAGGTATCGAACCTGCGCCGCGTCGACGTGATCGACATCAGCAGCGCCAGCAACAACCTCGGTGAGAGCTTCGAGTCAGTCATCGCAGCCGGCGGCTTGCTGAATCCGGCCATCACGCCGGCGCAGTACGTGCCATTCCTCGACATCAATGACAACGCCCTGCTGGCGCGCTTCGGCATGGTCAACGGCGTGGTGCCAGGCTTGGACAACCTGTCGGAAAAGTGGGAAGGGCTGGTGTTGCTGCCAACGCTGGACCCGACCCGGCCGAAAGACTACTTTCTCTTCGTTGCCAACGACAATGACTTCGCCACAACTGATGGCTTTCAGGTCGGCAGCGCCTACAACGACGGCAAGGACATCGACACCATGTTCCTCGCCTACCGCGTGACCATCGCGCCTGTGCCCGAGCCGGAAAGTTACGCCATGATGCTGGCCGGCCTGTTTGCGCTCGGCGCAGCGGTGCGGCGCCGACCGCGCCAGTGACGCTGTTCTAGCCGGGGGAGGTCTCTCCTTGTACGTGAAAGGTGTCAGTCTCTGGGCACCGACTCATGCAGCCCTTTGCGTAATGGCGGATCCGAGGGCTTGGCAGTATCTCGCGGCTGCTTGCCAAAGGCCCCGGGTTGTCCCTTGGCTGGCGGCTGTTTCGACAGTGGAGGCTGTGGCTGCCCGCTGCGTGGCATGTTATCGTCGCGCGCGTCGACCATGGTTGCCGACTCCTTTGAAGATTTGGTGACTGGTTTGTCATTCATGGCATGGCCTCCTGATAGTGGATGGTGATCGAACCCGCGATCCGCGGGCCCGGTGACCAGAATAAGCGGATCGCCCAGTTGTTCCAATCAACCAACAAGCCAGTGGCGCGTCGGCGTTGTCCTACGGCTGTCGACACGAGGCATAGGCGATCGCTATCGGCGTTGTCTACCCACCCCGGGTCCCGCGGCGGGCCCTATGCTCCCAGCAAGCGCACGGCTGCTGTCGCAACGGTCAAGGCTGCCGTCAGCGATGATGTTCTCGGTCACAAGGTTGTCGTGCCAGGCAAGAGCTGCTCAAAACCGGTCCATGCCCCGGCGGTAACGGGGACGGTTGCCAGGCGTGGCCGCCCGCGTGTGCGTCGTCCGATACTACTATTCGAAAGGATCCCATGACCTCGCTCGAACATTGCCAGGCGCTCGACGCCAAAGACCCACTGCGCCCGCTGCGCGAGTTGTTCAGCCTGCCGGCCGGGGTGATCTACCTGGACGGTAATTCGCTCGGTGCCCTGCCGCGGACTGCCGCTGCCCGCGTGGCACACGCCGTGACCCAGGAATGGGGCGACGGCCTGATCCGCTCATGGAACAGTGCCGGCTGGTTCGACCTGCCCCAACGTGTCGGCGACAAGATTGCGCGCCTGGTCGGAGCGTCGGCGGGCACCGTCGTGGCCACCGACACCACGTCGATCAATCTGTACAAGGTGCTCAGCGCCGCACTCACGATCGCGGCGCAGGACGTGCCCCAGCGCAAGCGCGTGGTCAGTGAACGCAGCAATTTCCCCACCGATCTCTACATCGCCCAGGCCCTGTGCCAGGAACGCGGCTACGAGTTGCTGTTGGTAGAGGCCGAGCAGATCGATGCGGCGCTGCTCGCAGATGCCGCGGTGATGATGCTGACCCACGTGAACTACCGCACCGGTGCCATGTTCGACATGGCCGGTGTCACGGCCATGGCCCACGCTTCGGGCGCGCTGATGGTTTGGGATCTGGCCCACAGCGCAGGCGCGGTTCCCGTCGCGCTGGAGGCTGACAACGCCGACTTCGCCGTCGGCTGCGGCTACAAATACCTCAACGGCGGGCCCGGCGCACCGGCGTTTGTATGGGTCCATCCGCGCCATACCGACCGCTTCTGGCAGCCCCTGGCCGGCTGGTGGGGCCACGCGGCGCCATTCGCGTTCACGCCCGAATACCGTCCCGCCAGCGGCATCAGCCGCTACCTGTGCGGAACCCAGCCGATCCTGAGCATGACCGCACTCGATTGCGCGCTGGACTGCTTCCTCGCCGTGCAGGACTGCGTGCCCGCTCAGGATGTGATGGCGGCACTGCGCGCCAAGTCACTGGCATTGACCGACATGTTCATCACGCTGTTCGACGAGCGCTGCGCCGGCTATGAACTCGAACTCGTGACGCCGCGCACGCATGCGGTGCGGGGATCGCAAGTGAGCCTGGCACGGACGACAGGCGCCTACGCCATCATGCAGGCGCTGATCGCGCGTGGCGTGATCGGTGACTTCCGCGCCGGCGCCGCCGCCGATACCGGCAAATCCGAGGGCGCCGATATCCTGCGGTTCGGTCTGACCCCGCTGTACCTGGGGTTCGCTGACGTCTGGCAGGCCTTGGAGCATCTGTGCCAGATCATGGACAGCGGCGAATGGCGCGACGACAAGTTCAACCAGAAACACGCGGTGACCTGAACGCGCGCGAACAACATCCCGAGATAGACGGTCACGATCCGCTGGAATCACTGTTCACTTGCGGCCGGAATACCGACTGACGGACGGTGTAGTGTTCGGCTACGTACGCAACGCGACCACCCTGCTCGACGCGGCCCCGTGGATCGACTTCTATGGCGGCGCGACCCCTGGGACCGATACACGCTGGCCAATGAACTGCAAGTCAGCATAAGGCCTCCCCCACCGTCATCCGATATCCAACCCCATCGCATGCCGCAACCCCACCTCCAACCCCCGCAACTCGGCCAAACCAATCATCCGCCCGGTACGTGAATAACCCGGATACGCGCCACTGTCCGTGTCGCCGTCCATGAGTTTGCCGTGGTCGGGGCGCACCGGGATGCTCCACTCAGGCATGCCGGCGGCCTTGCGGCGTTCTTCTTCGGTGATCAGGGCCTTCATGGCGCGGGGCATGTCGACCGAGCCGAACAAATGGTTGGATTCGTAGAACGAGCCTTCTTTTCCGGGCACGTGGGTGACGTTGCGGAAATGCACAAAGTACACGCGTTCGGCAAACTGCTCGAACATCTGCGCCGGGTCGTTGTGGATGCAGCTCCCGAAAGAGCCGGTGCACAGGGTCAGGCCCGAATTTGGCGAGGGCACGGCCTGGAACAGGCGCTGCACGTCTTCGGCGCGGCTGAGAATGCGCGGTATGCCGAACACCGGGTAGGACGGGTCGTCCGGGTGGATACACATCCTGACGCCGGCCGCCTCGCAGTCCGGCATGATGGCGTTGAGAAAATCGTACAGGTTGTTGCGCAGTTGTTCCGCGTCGATATGCTGGTAGCGCTGCAGTAGCCGCAAAAAGGTCGGCGGATCGAGGTTTTCCACCGTGCCGGGCAGGCCGAGCAGGATGCAGCTGCGCAGCTCCGCCCTTGCCTGCTCGCTGAGCCCTTCGTAGAACTGCCGTGCCGATGCGATAGCCCAGGGCGCATAGTCTTTCTCGGCGTCGGGGCGGCGCAGTTCGAACAGATCAAAAGCCACGAAGGCGTCCATGTTGCAGCCCGAGATCGTGCTGCCGTCCGCCTGCTTGATGTACAGGTCGGTGCGCGCCCAATCGAGCACCGGCATGAAGTTGTAGCAGATGGCCCGTACGCCCTGCGCGCCGAGTTTGCGTACGTTGTTGCGGTAGACGTCGATATAGTGCTGGTAGTTGCCCGAGCGCGTCTTGATGTCCTCGTGCACCGGCAGGCTTTCGACCATGCCCCAGCGCAAGCCGCTGGGCTGCTGGCGTTCCTCGTCCCAGGCGATGGTGCGCACCCGTGCGCTGATATCAATCTCGGGCCAGTCGGCACCACAGGCGAGGTGGTGCAGCGAACTCACGACATCCGTGACTCCGGCCTGGCGGATTTCGCGCAGGGACACGGGGTCGTTCGGGCCAAACCATCTCCAGCTTTGCAGCATTGCGCACTCCCGGGCGAACCGCCCCTCAACGATCAATAGAACTGCTTGGGCAGCCACAGCACCAGGCTGGGGAAATAGGTGATGACCACCAGCGATCCGAGCAGCGGAATCAGCCACGGCAGGATGGCGATGGTGGTGCGTTCGACCGACAACTTGGCCACGCGCGCCAGCACGAACAGCACCATGCCCATGGGCGGATGCAGCAGGCCGATCATCAGGTTGAGTACCATCACCAGCCCGAAATGCACCAGGTCGACGCCCAGCTTCTGGCAGATCGGGACCAGAATAGGCACCAGAATCGTGATCGCTGCGGTGGGCTCCAGGAAGCAGCCGACAAACAGCATCAGCACATTGGCCAGCAACAGGAACACCCATTGTTCGTTGGTGAAACCCAGCACCCATTCGCTGATCGCCGCGGTGACGCCGGTGGCAGTGAGCATCCAGCCGAAGATACTTGCCGCCGCCACGATGAACAGCACGGTAGCGGTGGTCTCGACCGTATCCAGGCAGACCTTGACGAACATCTTCCACGACAACGTGTGGTACCAGGCGAAACCCAGCACCATCGCCCACACGCAGGCGGCGATCGCGCCTTCGGTAGGCGTGAACAGGCCGGTGGTCATGCCGCCGATCAGCAGCACCGGTGTCATGATGGGCAGTACCGCCTGGAAACGGAATATGCGGTCGGCCAGAAACAGGCCGACCAGGCCCGCGAATACCGTGGTGCGGGGTGGAAAACCCGCCTTGGTAATCAGCAGCCACAACACCAGCGGCCAACCCACGACGACGGCGGTTTCGATCACGGCCTTGATGACGCGTGGCCACTCGAACTTGATGTCGGAGCCCCAGTTGTTCTTGTGCGCGAAATACGCCACCGTAATCATCATCAAGACCGCCATCAGCAGGCCGGGCAGGATGCCGGCGAGGAACAGGGCCCCCACGCTGACGTTGGCCATCATGCCGTAGATCACGAACGGCAGGCTCGGTGGAATGATCGGGCCCAGTGTGGCCGAGGCCGCGGTGACCCCCACGGCGAACTCGGTGCTGTAGCCATGGTCCTTCATGGCCTTGATCTCCACTGTGCCCAGGCCGGCGGCGTCGGCAATGGCGGTGCCGCTCATGCCGGCGAACACCACCGAGCCGACCACGTTCACGTGGCCCAGACCACCCTTGAGCCAGCCCACCAGCGCCAGCGCGTAGTTGTAGATCCGGTTCGTGATGCCGGCGTTGTTCATCAGGTTGCCAGCCAGGATGAAGAAAGGTACAGCCAGCAACGGAAAGCTGTCGATGCCGCTGACCATGCGATGGACGACAACGAACGGCGGGTTGTCGCCGGTCCACAGGATGTAGAGCAGCGACGAGCCGGCCATGGCAATGGCGACCGGCACGCCGCCCGACATCAGTAGCAGAAAGATGATTTTGAGCATGCGGTGTTGCTTGTTCTTGCCTCTAACGGTCCAACATCGATGATTCGGGGCGTTCCAGCACGCTATAGCCGCGACGCAGATGCAACCGCATGACCCATATCGAGCGCACGAACATGGCGGCAAATCCAAGCATGCACACCGCATACACGATGTTCATCGGCAGGTCGATGATGGTCATCTTGTAGTTGCCGAGCTTTTGCATCATCTGCCAGGTCATGACCACCGCCGCGCCGAAAAATCCGATGCGCAACACGTCCACCAGCAGCGCCATCAGGCGGCCCAGGGCAGCGGGCATGAAGCGGTAGAAGAAGTCGACCTGAATGTGGTTGTTCTTGGCCACGCCAATGGCCGCGCCGATGAACACGGTGCCGATCAACAGGTAACGCGCGATTTCTTCCGTCCAGGCCGCGGAGTCGTTGAGCACATAGCGGGTGAAGAACTGGTAGAAGACCGTCGCGCCCAGGGCCCAGAAAAACCCCAGCGCGACCCAGCCCTCGATCGGCGTGTCCGACAGGTCGACACTTTCGTCCTGGGCATGGAACTGCCCGTCTTCGCCCATCACCTGGGGCAGTGCATCGATGTCGACAATCTTGGACATGGTCACATTCAGAAAAAGGCTGGGCCCGCGCGTGGCGGGGCCGGCAGCGCCACCTTATTTGGCGGCCTGGATCTTGTCGAAGTCGGCGCGCGTGAAGCCCATGGACTCGGGTGTCGCACTCTTGAGCACCGCGTCCTGGAAGCTCTTGCGGTCAACCGAGACGATCTGCAGGCCCTTTTTCTTGAACTCGTCCACCAGCTCGCCTTCGCGCTTCTTGATGGCGGCGCTGGCCCGGGACGCCGCCTCGCGGGTGACCTCGGTGAACATGGACTTCTCAGCGTCGCTGAGCTTGTTCCACAGATGCGGCGCAACCTGCGTCGTCAGGCCGTCGACGATGTGGCCGGTCAGCATGATGGCCTTTTGCACCTCGTAGAACTTCTTGGCCTCGATCGTCGTGAGCGGGTTCTCCTGCGCGTCGACGGTGCCATTTTGCAGCGCCAGGTAGACCTCGGCAAAGGCGATCGGCGTTGGATTGGCGCCGCAGGCCTTGGGCGTGGCGGTATAGGCCGGCACATCGGGCACGCGGATCTTCAGGCCCTTCATGCCCTCGCAGTTGGTGAATGCCTTCTGCGACGTGGTGTGGCGCGCGCCGTAGTAGGTATAGGCGGTGATCTGGATGCCGGTCTTGGCACGGAATTCGTCGGTCATCTCCTTGAACACCGGGCTCTTGCTGTAGGCCAGCAGGTGTTCGCCGTCGCGGAAGATGAACGGATAGTAGGCAATGCCCAGGCGCGGGTAACTGCGCGCGGCAAACGAGGGGCCGCTGATGATCATGTCCACCGTGCCCAGCTGCAGTCCCTGGTTGATGTCGGTCTCCTTGCCCAGGCTCGAGGCCGGAAAGACCTGGATGTCGAACTTGCCATTGCTGCGCTTCTTGATCTCCTCGGCCGCCCACACCGATTCGGTGTGGTACGGCTCGGAGGTCTCGTACACGTGTGCCCACTTGAGCTTGGTCTGGGCCTGTGCGACGCCGAAGCCGCCGGCAGCCAGTGCCAGCAGGGCGCCGCCGGCAATGGTTTGGATCAGGATGCGCTTCTTCATGGATGTCTCCTCGTGGTGGGGTGAAATGGCCTCGTTCAGGCCGGCCGGTCTCGGGTCTGGGCCTGGTAAAACCGTTATGCGCGGGTTTACCAGAATTGGACAAGCGGTAAGACCAATTGATGATCGTGGCTTTTGCACACAACCGGCATCCGGTAAAACCCTTCCATGCCCTGCACTATCGAATCCGCCCGCCTGCGCCAGGTCAATCTGCCGCCCAAAGTGGTGCGTACCGACGCCATCCAGTCTTTCGTGACGCAGGAAACCGTGTTGCTGAGCCTGCGCTGCAGCGACGGTATCGAGGCCAGCGGTTATGCCTACACCATCGGTACCGGCGGCTCGTCGGTCGTGGCCCTGTTGCGCGACCATTTGCTGCCGCGACTGCTCGGTCGCGATCCAGTCCACGTTGAGGCGATCTGGAAGGATCTTTTCTTCCATACCCATGCCACGGCGGTTGGCGCCATCACCAGTCTCGCCCTGGCCTGCGTCGATACCGCCTTGTGGGACTGGCGCGCCCGCAGCCAGCAGTTGCCGTTGTGGCAACTGCTCGGCGGCGCGCAGGCCCGGGTCCCGGTCTATACGACCGAAGGCGGCTGGCTGCACCTGAGTGCGGCCGAACTGGTCGAGCAGACGCTGCAGGCCCAGGCCGACGGATTCAAAGGCGCCAAGATCAAGATCGGGCGGGCGCATGTGAGCGAAGACGTCGCGCGCCTGGCGGCGGTGCGCGCTGCTGTGGGACCCGGCTTCGACATCATGACCGACGCCAATCAGGGCTTCAACCGTCCGGAGGCGACGCGTCGCGCGGCGGCATTTGCCGCCTTCGACCTGGCATGGCTCGAAGAGCCCCTGCCGGCCGAAGACGTGTCCGGGCACCGGCAACTCAGGGCGCACACGGCGATCCCGGTGGCGGTCGGCGAGTCGATGTACCACTTGAGCCAGTTCCGGGAGTATCTGGAGCAAGGTGCCTGCAGCATCGTGCAGCCGGACGTTGCGCGTATCGGCGGCATCACGCCTTGGATCAAGGTGGCGCACATGGCCGAAGGTTTCGATGTGCCGGTGTGCCCGCATTTCCTGATGGAATTACACGTCAGCCTGTGCGCCGCTGTGCCCAATGCGGCCTGGGTCGAATACATCCCGCAACTCGACGACATCACCACCAGCCGCATCCGTGTGGAGCAGGGTTTCGCTTATCCACCGCAAACCCCGGGACTGGGCATTGATTGGGACTGGGCGGCGATCGAGCGGCGCCAGAACGTGGACATGGTCATTACGGCGACCAGGTCCTGAGCATCAAGTCGGGGACTTCTTCGTTGGCGCGCTTCGGTACCGCCGGGGCTGCGGCTGCTCAGCTTGCACTCGGCCAGGGCGATACGCGCCCCAAACTCCTCGAAGCACCACCCACAGCGGACGAACCCTTTCCGTTGGGCCCGACAAAATGCCGCCTTAATCCATTCCCATTTGTCGGTTAGAGTCGCTTCGATCCCGATCCACCCAGGACCGGCGTCGCGCCAGCCTCTTAGCGCAGGCAGCGAACCGGTCGGCACCCCATGCAAACACCGACCCCTCCCGCAACCGAGGCCGCGCACCGCCCGAGCGCCGGCACACGGTCATCGACCGCCCGGGCCGTGCCCTGGATGGCCGGCTGGCTCGCACTGATGGTCGTGATGGCGGTGTCGGGCCGTCAGGCTACGCGCGAACTCGATGTGTTCCAGATCATGGAGGTGCGCTCGCTTATCGGGCTGCTGCTGCTGGCCCCACTGGTGTATGCCGGCGGCGGCTTGCGCGCGATGCGCACGACGATGACGCTGCTGCACGTCGCGCGCAATGTCGTGCATTACGCTGCGCAATACGGCTGGCTTTACGCGCTGACGCTGATTCCGCTGGCGCAACTGGTCGCGCTCGAATTCACGATGCCGATCTGGACCCTGCTGCTGGCGGCGGCGTTCCTGGGCGAGCCGCTGCACCGCTGGAAGGTCGCCGCCGTGGCGCTGGGCTTGGCCGGTGTCGTCCTGATCGTGCAGCCCAGCCAGGCGGGGGTCAGCCCGGGTCAGCTCATCGCATTGGCCGCCGCGGTCGGATTCGCCGTGTCGGTGATCCTGGTCAAATTGCTCACGCACAGCGAGGACGCCACGAAGATCATATTCTGGATGCTGGTAGTGCAGTCGGTACTCGGCTTGTGGCCGGCGTTGGCCACCTGGCGCTGGCCGTCACCGGCGGTGTGGGGCTGGTTGTTCGTGATCGCGTTTTGCGGCACCTTTTCGCACTACTGCATGGCCCGCGCGATGCGCCACGCGCAGGCGACCGTGCTCGTGCCCATGGACTTCCTGCGCGTGCCACTGACCGCGCTGGCGGGGTGGGCCGTCTATGCCGAGCGCATCGATATGCTGATGGTGGTGGGAACGGGGCTGATCCTGGCGGGGAATCTGCTCAACCTGCGGCGCGAGAAGGCCAGGGTGTAGCCCTTTTCCATGGCGCGCCCTTGTGGTGATCTGCCGCTGGGCCCTTCCAGCGGTCGAGTCACCGGGCTCGGTAGGCCGCATGTTCCCGGTGTGCGATGTAGAGCGTGGAGCCGAAGATCACCGCCGCGCCGATCCAGACCCAGCGGTCTGGAATTTCGCCGAACAGGGCATACGCCAATATGGCGACGAAGGGCAGACGGGCAAATTCCAGCGGCAGAATCGCGGACGCATCGGCCAGCGCGAAGGCGCGCGTAAAACACAACCAACCCGCTGTTCCGAGTAGTCCCAGGCCGACCAGCAGCACCAGGTTGCCCGCCGAGGGCGTGGTCCAGACCAGCGCGGCAGGCAGTGCAGTCAGGATCGAGACCGACAGGCTTTGATAAAAGACGATCGTGGTGGTGGGCACGGTTGCCGACAGGTGCTTGATCAGCACCGTCACACCGGCGAAGGTAATGGTCGACGACAGGACCAGGCCTGCGCCCAGGCTGAACGGAACCGAGCCGGGCCTGAGCACGATCAGCACCCCGACAAATCCGATGGCGATGGCGATCCATCGCCGCGCTGGTACCTTTTCGCGCAGAAACAACGCTGCGGCAATGGTGCCGAACAATGGCGTGGCGAAGGTCAGCGCCGAGGCGTCATTGAGCGGTATTACCGACAGCCCGTAGAAGAATGCCAGCATTGACAGCAGGTGCAAGACGCCGGAGGCAGCCATTGGCGCGACTGCGCCGGAGCGCGGCAGGGCCCGCGTGCTCCAAAGCACCAGCGCCGCCACGCTGATGAAACCGAAGAAGCAGCGAAAGAAGGCGATCTCGAAAGGGTGGATCCCGCTGTCAGCCAGCAGTCTGATCAAGGTGTTCTGCACTGCGGTCATCGCGGTCGCAGCGAGCATCAGCAAGATTGCCTGCTGCGCCGGACGAAGTGGAGTTCCCTTCATCAGGCGGGCGCGTCGCCATGGTGGGTCCACTTGCGGGGATTTGCTTCGAGGCAGCAGTGCAGCCGGCCGGTGACGTGGATGGGGACCATATGGGGCAGCACATCGTATTCCAGATTCGCCACACGTGCCTCCCGGTACCCACCCGCAAGGGTTGTGCAAGGTGGCATTGCGTTACCGACATCCGCCGCGTCGCTCGCCAAGGACGCAGTCCAGGAGGGTCGCTGGGCAACGGCACCGTTCACTCGGTGGACACCGAGCTGAAAACGCTCGTGCGGGTGTCGGCGCCCATCGGACTCGTTATTGCCGAGATCGCCGGGAATGACCAAGCGAACGCCAGGGTAATCAGGTCGAACGGGCCGGCGCTGGTGGTGGCGCCGACTTCGATCTGCCTGAACTGGCTGCACGAGATCGCGCCTATTGCTCCCACCCTGACCGGGATGGTGCTTTTGCAGTGCCGACCGCCAAATAACAGTGTCCGACCTCCAAGCCTTCGATCTGGCGATCGCCGGTTATGGCTTGCTGCGGGCGGGCCCTAAAACATGCCGTTTGAGATGCCTGTTCCCTGCGCGAACTGCCGCAGCGCAATTGCCGGATGTGTGTCAGCATGCTGACCAAGAACCCGCTCAACCGTACCCTGGCCGAAGGACTCCGCAAGGTGGGTTTTCGCAAATGGTACGAACGAGAGCTGCTCAGCAGCCATGCGCACATGCTGCTGGCCTTCCTGTGTGTGATCGCGCTGATGGCCAGCATGGAGGCATTCCATGGCGGCAACATTGGCGAGAAACTGACCGACGTGCCCGCTCACGCGGTTGCCATCGCCGGGCTCGTCTCCTGAAACCTGGCAGCCGAAAGGTGCGGAGATACACGTAGGGCATCGGGCATGAACGACGCCCACTTAGCCTGGGCGATGTGGTGACGGGCATCAGCCTGGCTGACTCAGCCATTGGGGAATCAAACGGGCCGAGGCTGCGCCAGCTTCTTTTGGTTTGCAACAGCGGCAGCAATCGTCGCGGCGGCTTCCCAATGGCCAATTGGCACAGCAACAGTCGTCAGGGTTGTCAGCAGTAATGGGCAGCGGACACCGCATTCACCGATCCAGGCCGCTAGCCCACCGCCGCGCGAGTCTTGCCTGAGAGGCGCCGATCGCGCGGCGGTGGATTAGCGTTTTCGGCCGTCTTGGTCGAGCCACCCGACGGCGCGCGGGCACCAAAGACCCGTGCGAATTCAATGACTTTGCCAAGCGCCACGAGGAGGGAATCGACCTGACCCGTAGATAAACAATGTGCCCCCTGAGGTTCCGCGCCATGCCCGCGAATGTGCCCCCAAGCCGGAAGGCTTTGGACGCTCCCGGCTTCATAGATGGTCCCGCCAGTAGGAATCGAACCTACATCTGTCCCTTAGGAGGGGACCGTTCTATCCATTGAACTATGGCGAGGGACGCAGGAGTCTATGTCATTCTCCCTTACCATTTATTCCCTGCTGCAACTTCCTTATCCCAAGCAAGTGAGTCGCAGAGTGTGTGGGGAGTGAGTCGCGGCATCAGTTACCTTTATAGACGGTCAATACCGGGCGCTGGTCAGGCGCAAGGGGCACGAGCATATCTCCAAAAGGTTCATGAAAGAGGCGCCCGCGTGGGCATGGGCCAGAGATATAGAAGCGCAAATTGATGCGGGCACGCTCCGGGCAACGATTGCCGGCAAGGACACCATCGGCCAGCTGATCGAGAAGTGCCGCAACCTGCGCGCAAAGACAAGGCCCGTACTTGACACCAGCACAGAGCATTACACGCTCAAGCAGTTGACGGTAAGCGGTCATTCAACCGCGTCCTTCTCATCAAGCCTTGAACGCGGTAAACCCATGCATTTCACCACGAGGATGCAATGGGTATCAGACTAGGCAAGTGGCTGGGACATTTGAAGGCAGCCGAGACATCGGGCATGAGCCTGAGCGCGTACGCGGCGCAGCACGGCATCAACGTGCGTCGGCTGTATGAAGCGCGCCGCGTGGACGCCAGAGCGAAGGCTGCCAAGGCGCGGCAAACATCGGCATTCGTGTCGGTCAAACTCAAGCCCCAACCGTTGGTCAAGGTCACGCAGACGGCGCATCACGGCGAGGCGCCCGTGGCCAGGCTGCGATACCAGCGCGCCTTGGCAACTGCGTGGTGCTAAGTGGGACTTATGACACCAGCAGCACATCGGCGCAGGCCAACTTGCTGCACACGCTGGCGGGGTTGCCATGTTTCAGTTGAACCCGAACCTGGTTGTGTACCTGTACCGCGAGCCCATCGATTTCAGAAAGAACATCAACGGCTTGGCCGCGCGGGTCGAACACGATCCGGAGCCCGATCCGTTTGCGTCTGCGGTCTACGTCTTTGGCAACCGCCGGCGTGACCGCATCAAGATTCTGGGCTGGAGCCGCAACGGATTCTGGCTGCTGCAAAAGCGCCTGGAGAGCGAACGATTCATCTGGCCGCGCGACAATCAACGCGTGATGGAACTCACCGTGCAACAACTGCATTGGCTGCTCGATGGAATCGATCTGGCGGCCATGCGCGGGCACGAAATATTGCGCTATAAACACGCTGCTTGAGAGAACTTCGAGCGTGGTCGTACGGTCGAAGATATCAATGACTAATCCGCCCAGCATCGAAGAATTTGCAGCCCTGCAGAAGGCGCTCTTCCTTCCATGGGGTGCTGGCGCCCAACGCCAAGCTGAGGGCACTGGTGGTGCCCCAGGCTCCCGAGCAGGCCACCGGCAAATCGGAGCTCACCGCGACCGAGCCAGGCTGCGCGCATGGCAGGCCGGCGCGCATCAGCTGGGCCCGGCTGCTCAAGCGCGTGTTCCAGATCGACATTGAGCACTGCCCGAACTGCGGTGGTCAGCTCAAGATCATCGCCGCTATCCTCGAATCGGCGGTAATCGAGCGCATCTTGACGCATCTGGGATTGCAAGCCAGGGCACCGCCCCGGGTGCCGGCGCGCGGAGATTTTCAGCAGGCGGCGT
>Ga0105047_10007451_pt1 | contig 18422 bp, 15 predicted proteins | sample MAT04_FD_78384 | JGI IMG/M metagenome (GOLD analysis project Ga0105047, IMG submission 78384) | Freshwater microbial communities from Lake Fryxell liftoff mats and glacier meltwater in Antarctica - MAT-04 (megahit assembly) | ecosystem: Environmental > Aquatic > Freshwater > Ice > Liftoff... | reverse complement strand
CAACCCCACTAAAAACCGCAGCTAATATTTTTTTATAACCCGCATAAAATGCAAAGCTCAAAACTGCCAAAACAGCCAATCCCCAAGCATTTCGAGAATTAGTAAAAATTAAAGCAACAGCATTTCCCACTACTGCCAAACTTAGAAACAAGAATCGGTAATTAGGAATCGGTAATTGGGAATCAGTCATCGTTAATTGGTAATTCTCCCTCTCTCCCACTCTCCCCTTCTCCCACTCTCCCCTTCTCCCACTCCCCCTTTGTCAGTTTATTTTTTTTGGCTACCTTTGCCGCATGGCACAAAACGAAGAAGTTTTCAAAAAAATTATATCCCATGCCAAGGAGTATGGGTTTGTATTTCCATCGAGCGAAATATACGACGGCCTTAGTGCTGTTTACGATTACGGACAAAATGGTGTTGAGCTGAAAAACAATATCCGCCAGTACTGGTGGAAATCCATGGTTCAGTATCATGAGAATATTGTAGGCCTTGATGCTGCTATTTTTATGCATCCTACCACCTGGAAAGCATCGGGCCATATTGATGCTTTTAGTGATCCATTGATTGATAACCGCGACTCTAAAAAACGCTACCGTGCCGATGTACTTGTCGAAGACCAGATGGCCAAATGGCAGGATAAAATTGACAAGGAAGTTGAAAAAGCCGCCAAACGCTTTGGTGATACGTTTGATAAAGACCAGTTCCTGGCTACCAATGGCCGTGTATTGGAATACAAGGAAAAAATTGATACGACCACTAAGCGCTTTTACGGAGCCATGGAACGCAACGACCTGGCTAATGTAAAAAAGCTTATCGAAGATCTCGAAATTGTTTGCCCTGTATCAGGAAGCCGCAACTGGACCGATGTGCGACAGTTCAATCTGATGTTCAGCACTTCAATGGGATCGGTGAGTGAAGATTCAAATGTGATTTATCTTCGCCCTGAAACGGCCCAGGGGATATTTGTAAATTATTTGAATGTGCAGAAAACGGGCAGGATGAAAATCCCGTTTGGTATTGCGCAAACAGGGAAAGCTTTCCGTAACGAAATCGTAGCCCGGCAGTTTATTTTCCGCATGCGCGAGTTCGAGCAGATGGAGATGCAGTTTTTTGTACGCCCCGGCACCGAGCTCGAATATTTCGAATACTGGAAAGCCGAACGCTTGAAATGGCATCTTTCTCTCGGAATACCTGCCGCAAAATACCGCTGGCATCCACATGACAAGCTCGCTCATTATGCCAATGCTGCCGTTGATATTGAGTTTGAATTCCCTATCGGTTTTAAAGAACTTGAAGGAATACATTCGCGTACCGATTTCGATTTAAAAGCCCACCAGGAATATTCAGGCAAAAAAATTCAGTACTTTGATCCTGAACTTAACGAGAATTATGTGCCCTATGTTATCGAGACATCCATCGGCCTCGACCGCACCTTCCTGGCCGTTCTCAGCTATGCTTATACAGAAGAAAAACTCGAAGATGGATCGGAACGCGTAGTGCTTCGTTTGCCATCGATGCTGGCGCCTTTTAAATGCGCAATTCTGCCATTAGTTGCTAAGGACGGTCTTCCCGAAAAAGCCCGTGAAATTATGGATACCATAAAGTACGATTTCATGTGCCAATATGAAGAGAAAGACTCTATTGGAAAGAGGTACCGCCGTCATGATGCGATTGGCACACCTTTTTGTATTACTGTTGATCATCAGACACTGGAAGATAATACCGTAACCATCCGCGACCGCGATACCATGAAACAGGAGAGAATTCCCGTGGAAAAAATCGGTGAACTGGTACGGCTCAAGATCAAGGGCTGAGTATAGATTCAGGATAATTTTCGCCCCCGTTTACGCTGAATGCACAAAAGTTAAATCAACATAACTTTTGTGCATTTATGTTTTAGCTAAATATCTGACTGAGATATTTTGTAATCCGTCTGCCAAATGGAATTTATAATCCTACCCTATTGAACTCTATGAGGCGGGATTTGCAATCCCGCCTCATAGAGTCCGGAATTTGGAATTCCATGTTGAGCCAAAAATTCTTTTTGTTTTTTAAGGCAACAAAAACAAGAAAGGTGCAAAGTTCAAAACCTTGCACCTTTCAAAAAGCATTAAATGCTTATTCGTCTTATTTTGCTCCTGGAACTACAGGTTCAACAGCACGTGTGGAAGCAACCTGTATAACGAGGTTACCCTTAACTTCCAGAATTTCGATATTTGGTATTTTAATATCGCTAATCCTGAGGCTGTCTTCAATTTCCATAGCCGAAATATTGACTACAATTTCTTCGGGCATATGCTCAGAAAGACCTTTAACTTTCAGCTTACGGAATTTCTTAACAAGTTTACCTCCGCGCAAAACTCCGGGTGAATTTCCATCAACACGTATAGGAAGGCTTACAATAATTGGTTTGCCAGCCGTTACCTGTAGAAAATCGGCATGTAACGTATTGCCTGTAACCGGGTGATATTGAACTTCCTGAAGGGTAGATGTGAATTTTCTGCCTTCGATGTCAAGGTCAATCAGGAAAGTGTAAGGGGTGAAAATGATGGTGTCGAGTACTTTCCCGTCAAGCGTAAAATGAAGTTCTTCTTTACCACCGTAAATTACACATGGTACTTTGCCGCTTGCGCGGTTCATTTTAGCATCTTTTTTCCCTACGTTCGCACGAAGCGAACCGCTCATAGATACTGTTTTCATTTGAATTGATTTTTAATTGTTAGTAATTGATATTATTTGATGTTAAAAAGCGATGAAATAGATTCGTAATTGTGTGCCCTTTTTATCACATCTGCCAACAAAGTGGCAGTAGTCAGTACTTTTATCTTGGGGCTTGTATGTTGCAATGGAATTGTGTCGGTTACTATAACTTCGGTAAATGCGGAATCAACAATTCGTTGGAAAGCGTCGCCCGATAATATCGGATGAGTACAGAATCCGCGTACACTTGCTGCACCGTTGTCGATCATAATTTTTGCTGCTTTGGAAATAGTTCCGCCAGTATCAATAATATCGTCGAGTAGCAAAACATCTTTTCCTCTTACATCGCCAATCAGCGACATTGAATCAACCTTATTGGCCCTTGAACGCTGTTTGTAACAGATAACAAATCCAATATCCATTGCTTTGGCGTAGGATGCAGCCCTACGCGTACCACCGGTATCGGGCGATGCAAATACCATGTTAGGCAAGTTAAGTTTTTTGATGTATGGCAAAAAAATGGAAGATGCATATAAATGATCCACAGGAACATCGAAAAATCCCTGAATCTGATCAGCATGTAAATCAATAGTTATCAGTCGCTGCACTCCTGCGGCTGTAAGCAGGTTTGCAATCAACTTGGCTGTAATCGGCACACGTGGCTTGTCCTTGCGATCCTGCCGGGCATAGCCGAAATAAGGAATCACGGCTGTAATCTGCCTGGCTGAAGCACGCTTGGCAGCATCAACCATAAGCAAAAGTTCCATTAGGTTTTCTGATGGCGGGAAAGTGGACTGTACAATGTAAACATCGTTACCACGAAGATTCTCCTCAAAGGAAACAGTAAATTCACCATCACTGAATTCAGTTACCTGAACCTCACCAAGTTTTGTACCGAAGCTAAGAGCAATATTTTCGGCCAGGTAGCGCGTGGCTCTGCCTGAAAAAATTTTAACTTCATGTGCCATGATCAGTGATTTTTTATTGAAGAAGCGGCAAAGGTATGAATTTTTTGATTTCTGCAACGTATATTTAAAAACCTTTTTATGTATAGCTTTGATTATTAGCTGAATAAATATTATTCAGCAATATTCTGCAGGTTTTAACGAAAAAATAAGTTGAGGGCCGAATCATTTTACAGACTATCTTTGGACTCTTACATTAAAGCTAGGTGTACGCAATAATAGATATTGAAACCACAGGAGGCAATGCCAGTCGCGAACGGATTACGGAAATAGCCATTTATATTCATGATGGAATAAAGGTTGTTAATGAATATTCAACACTTATAAATCCCGAATGCAAAGTGCCGCCATTTGTTGCCCGGCTTACCGGCATTTCGGACGAAATGCTTGTAAATGCCCCAAAGTTCTTCGAAGTAGCCCGCGATATCGTTGAAATAACGGAGGGCTGTACTTTTGTGGCTCATAATGCTGCATTCGATTATAGTTTTGTAAAACAGGAATTTCTGAACCTCGGATATAAATACAAGAGGCCGGTTTTATGTACGGTTAAAATGTCGCGTAAACTATTGCCCGGGTTTACCTCTTACAGCCTCGGAAATCTCTGCAGTAGTCTTGGAATCCAGATTACCTCCCGACATCGCGCTGCCGGTGATGCAGAAGCCACGGTAAAACTTTTCGAGCGGCTGCTGAGTGTTGATCCCACCCTCAGCCAGATTCCAACCGACGGGCTGCATCTGGCGTTGGATCGTTCCATATTCAGTAAATTGCCTACAGCTCCGGGTGTTTACTACTTTCATGATGAAAACGGGAAGTTGCTTTACATTGGCAAAAGCAAAAATATTCATGCCAGGGTTTTGTCGCATTTTCAAAACAGCAGCACCAGCAAAGCCATCGAAATGCGTTCGAATACGGCAAACATCAGCTATGAGGAAACCGGTAGCGAACTGATCGCTTTATTGCTCGAGTCGGATGAAATCAAAAAGCATAAACCATTGCATAACAGGTTACAGCGACGCACTTTATATAAATATGGATTATATTCCTTTACTACTCAGGCAGGCTATCATGTAATTCAGATCGAAAAAATAAAAAATACCGGGCGACCTCATACCGTTTTCGCATCTTTTGACGAAGCACTTGTATTGGTACATGAAATTGTGGCTAAATATGATCTTTGTCAGAAATTATGCGGTCTGTATCAGAATCACGGGGCCTGTTTCCAGCATTCAATCGGGCAATGCAAAGGTGCATGCATTGGTACTGAACCTGCTGAAACCTATAACATGAGAGTGGATGCCGCGCTGGCTGAATTTCATCACAAATGGTCGGATATGGCTATAATTGACCATGGCCGTAACGAGGATGAAGTATCGGTGGTACTTATCGAAAATAATGTTTTTGCCGGTTTCGGATGGATGAACCGCGCCGACAGTATTGATGATCCTGTCCAAATAAGGGAAAGTATAAAGCAATATAACGATAACCGCGATGTTCAACAGATTATCAGGGGATTCCTAAATACGGGGAAGGCACTCAAAATTATACGATTTTAGCGTTGTTTTTGTCTTCCAAAAATCAATGAAGGGCAGAGGGTAAAACCGCGATATGCATTTCAATATCCAACTTTATAAGTAGAACGCAAGTCCTAATATTCATAACTCCTGAACCGGTTCTTCAGGATCAATCAATTATGAAATATAGAAGCAAATTGAATGTGAGGATTTTTCGGATAAATAAATTAACAAGTATTTTTGCGAATTCATCTTTTTATCATAAGCGGAAAATCAATTCTTTATTTTTCGTGTACACATATGGAATTTAAGGAGATATCCATAAAATATTCCGGTGCGATGCACCTTCGTATTTATTTGATATATAAAACTATAAATATTTCGCCGCTCTGCGGCTTTTCAAAAAAAGTAATTGTGAAAACCGGGTGCAGCGCACCGGAATATTTATAGCAGAGTAATACAGGATTCCCGAAAAGGTGCAGCGCACCGAAATATGAATTGCCATTTAAAGAATGACATATAAAAACTGCGTTTTCACTTTGCGAGATGTCAGGAGTTCTGTTATTAAGTAAAAATGATTCATAACGGAAACGTTTTCCCTTTTTGGAACTCGCATTCAATGTTATTGCATTACTATCCCTGCATCAATAATAAATTTTAATATCTATGTATTTTCATAACACGCTATCTGTTTGATTGTTACTATTAGTTCAGTCTGTAATACCTGTTAATGATTTGTTATTTCGCCGGCATGTTAAATTTTTAGCACGATTTTTATTCTTTTCTGAGATAATATGTTGGTATAATATAACATTAAGAAATTTCTTTTGGCAAAGGGAAACACAGTTACTAGCTGTGATCTTTAAACGGTGGGAGGCAACTTCCACCGTTTTTTATTAGATCAGGCTCAAGCATTTTCTAGTGAGTCAACTATTTCAAAATTATTATGTGCAGAAACCTGCTGCATTGGGAAATCTACAATTCTCCGTCAGGGGGAAATATTTCAATAAATAAATCATTGTTTCACCGCTCATTCCCGGAAGGGATAAACCTAACCTTCTAATTGTTAATGCCATACGGGCAAAACAAAATTCTTCCTCCTGGTTTACCTCAGATTCTTAAACCCGTTTTCCATGGCAGCAGCAATCCGGCCAAATACTTCATCGAAAGTGCCAAGCCCGTCTATTTTGATCACTCCATGCAACTGATTATATTTCTGAATTACCGGCACAGTCTTAGTTTCGTGCTCCTGCAGGCGTTTTACAATTTTGGCCGTGCTGTTGTCGTAAGGCATACAATTCCCGGTTTTACTTCTTTCATCCAGGCGGCTTATCAATTCAAGCGTAGGCACTTCTATCTCAATAATTTTAGAAATGGCAGATCCGTATTTTTTCAACAAACCGTCAAGTATATAGGATTGCACCAATGTTCGCGGGAATCCTTTGAAGATAAATCCTTTCACACCTGTTGAATTGGCCAGTTTTTTCTCAATTAGCTGAACCACGATTTCATCAGGAACAAGTTGTCCGTTTTCATACAAGTCTGTGATTTTCCTTCCCGTTTCCGAATTGGATGCAATTTCCTGCTCAAGCATGGCGCCGGTAGCCACATATTCGAGGCCGAATTCCTTTGCCAGTGCTTTCCCCTGTGAACCACGGCCGGAACCCGGATATCCAAAGAGCACTATATTAAACAGGCTTTTGCTCAATTCATGGTTGATAATTTTTGTGATGGAAAGATTTACATTTTCGATGCTGTCGATTCCATTAACCTCTACATAAATGCCTTTATCCCTGTAAAACTGAAGAACAGGCAATGTCTTTTCGTTATATTCCTTGAGTCTGTTTCGTATAACCTTCTCGTTATCATCGCTACGGCCTGAGGTTTTGCCCCGGTTCAGAAGACGTGCCACGGATTCTTCTTCAGGAACTGCCAGGCTTATCAGGCAATTCAGCGATGTATTCAGTTTCAGCATCAAACCTTCAAGAATATACGCCTGTATATAGGTTCGGGGAAAACCGTCGAACAAAAATCCATTCGAATCCGGGTTGTCAGTAATCGTTTTTTCAATAATCTGGACGATAATTTCGTCCGAAACCAGTCCGCCGGAAGCAATGCTGCTCTGCGCTTCCATACCCAGACGGGTTTTCTCTGCAATCTCTTTGCGCAGAAGATCCCCTGTTGAAATGTAAAACAAGTTGTACTTATTGATCAGGAATTCTGACTGGGTTCCTTTTCCCGCTCCCGGAGGACCAAATAAAGCAATATTTAACATAAAGGAATTTTTAGATAATCTGGTTTAAATAAATGACGCATATATTTACATTTCTATATACATCATAAATCCGTTATCCAAAACTACAAAAAAAAACTGCTCCCTATCCGGAAGCAGTTTACAAAAATGTTTTAAAAAAATATTAGGTTGCAGAAGTAGGAGCAGCAACAACTTTTGCCGCAGCCAGAGTGGCAAGTTCTTTGTCGATCAAAAACAAACCTCCGGATTCGTTTCCGGCTAATTTCATCTGATCAAGAATGCCGTGCATGGTGCTTTCTTCTTCAATCTGCTCATTTATAAACCATTGCAGGTAACTCCCGGTGGTGTAATCTTTATTGTTCAGAGCTACTTCGTAAAGTTCGTTAATGGAGGCAGTAATAAATTCTTCATGAATCATAACTTTTTCGAATACATCGAGAAGGGAACTGTATTCGGCCGAAGGATTATCGAGTGCCAGCAATTTGCTGTACCCGTTCCTGTCATTGAGATAATGCACAAATTTGAGCTGGTGCATACGTTCCTCATCGGTTTGTTTGTAAAGAAATGCAGCAGCACCGGGATAACCATTTACTTGACACCACGATGCCATGGATAGATACAATCTCGAAGAGTGTTCTTCATTCTTTATTTGGATAATAATGGCTCTTTCAACTGCTTCTTTTATCATAGTATATAATTTTTAAGTTTTGTAGTGTCTGTATCAGGTGATACATTAATAACATTTCAGGAATTAAACTGTTCAGCTATCGCTTATGAATTCTTTAATGCTTCGGCACCACTTACAATTTCCAGAATTTCGTTTGTAATAGCGGCCTGGCGGGCTTTATTATAGGCAAGATTAAGTTCCTTGATCAGATCGCCGGCATTATCAGTGGCCTGGTGCATAGCGGTCATACGCGCTCCGTGCTCCGAAGCATACGAATCGAGGATTGCCTTGTAAAACTGTATCTTCAATGATTTGGGAATCAGTTCAGTTACAATTTCCTCTTTCGATGGCAGGAAGATATAATTAGTGTTGTTTTGTGTAATCAGCGGGGTTTCAGCAGGCGCTTCAACAGGTAAAAATTGCTCGACCGTTACAAACTGAACTGCGGCATTTTTAAACTGGTTGTAAATGATGTTAACCCTGTCGTATTTATGGCTGATAAAAGCATCCATCACAGATCTGGAAATCACTGATAAGTTTTCATATGTAAGGCTGTCGAAGATTGCATCGTGGGTTGAAACCACGTTATAATCGCGTTTGCCGAAAAACTCGCTTCCCTTACGCCCGATCGTCATAATGCTGACATTCCCGGCTTCAAACTGTTTAGAATAATCATTTTGTATTTTTTGCACCGTAGCGCGCAGAATATTGGAATTAAAACCTCCGCATAAACCACGGTTCGATGTGATTACAACAAGCAGGACTTTTTCCGGCTTGCGTTCCTGTGCCAGTACATTATCCTCGTTCGAATCAAGAGATGCGCTCAGGTTCTGAAGTATATCCTTAAGCTTTGCGGCATAGGGACGCATTTTCAGAATCGCATTCTGAGCCTTGCGCAACTTCGAAGCAGCAACCATTTTCATGGCGCTTGTGATCTGCTGTGTCGATTTTACCGAAGCGATCCTGATCCTTACTTCCTTTAAATTCGCCATATAAATTTGTTAATCAATAACTTAATATCCATTCTTTCAAATCTATGAAAGTAAAGAAATTTTATTTCACATATCTTGCAGCAACTTCTTTTGCAACCTGGTCAATTGTTTTGAGGATTTCGTCATCAAGTTTTCCCTGTTTCAGGTCGGCCAGAAGTTCTTTATGACTGGTTTCGAGCGTATGAAGGTATTCTGTTTCAAAATCATGTATCGAATGGATGGGTACTTTCTGCAATAATCCACGAGTTCCGCAGGCGATAATGGCTATCTGTTTTTCGACAGGAACCGGCGAATACTGCGGCTGTTTCAGGATTTCAACGTTTCGTGCGCCTTTATCGAGGATGTTTTTGGTAGCGGCATCCAGGTCGGAACCAAATTTAGAGAATGCTTCGAGTTCGCGGTATTCAGCCTGCGCCAGTTTAAGTGTACCGGCAACTTTTTTCATGGCTTTGATCTGGGCATTTCCGCCTACCCGTGATACCGAAATACCAACGTTGATGGCAGGACGAATACCAGAGTTGAAGAGCGTGGTTTCGAGGAATATCTGTCCGTCGGTAATTGAAATTACGTTGGTAGGGATATAGGCTGAAACGTCGCCAGCCTGTGTTTCAATAATTGGTAAAGCGGTAAGTGAACCTCCGCCTTTTACAAGATGCCTGATAGATTCGGGCAGATCGTTCATTTGTTTAGCCACTTCATCGCTTTTGATGATCTTGGCGGCACGTTCGAGCAGGCGTGAGTGCAGGTAGAAAACATCGCCGGGATATGCTTCACGTCCGGGCGGGCGTCGGAGCAACAGCGAAACTTCGCGGTAAGCAACTGCCTGTTTCGAAAGGTCATCGTAAATAACCAAAGCGGAACGTCCGGTATCGCGTAAATACTCGCCTATGGCAGCACCGGTAAAAGGAGCATAGAACTGCATGGCAGCCGGGTCGCTGGCGGTAGCCATAACGATTACCGTGTATGGCATTGCTCCGTGATCCTCAAGTGTCTTTACAATATTGGCTACCGTCGATCCTTTCTGTCCGATGGCCACATAAATACAAAATACAGGTTCACCTTTTTCGTAGAATTCTTTCTGGTTTATAATGGTATCAATGGCAATGGCTGATTTCCCGGTCTGGCGGTCGCCGATAATAAGTTCGCGTTGTCCGCGTCCAATAGGAATCATGGCATCAATGGCTTTGATGCCGGTTTGCAGAGCCTCGGTAACCGGCTGGCGGAAAATTACACCAGGGGCTTTACGCTCAAGGGGCATTTCAAAAAGCTCGCCTTTGATTTCGCCTTTGCCATCGATAGGATTGCCGAGTGTGTCGATAACACGGCCAAGCATGCCTTCACCAACGCGGATGCTGGCAATACGCTTGGTGCGTTCTACCTTGTCACCTTCCTTAATTCTGTTTGATTCTCCCAGAAGAACCACACCGACATTATCCTCCTCAAGGTTCAAAACAATACCTTTCGTATTTGTTTTAGTGAATTCTACAAGTTCACCCGACTGTGCATTCGAAAGTCCGTAAACACGTGCTATACCGTCGCCAACCTGCAACACCGATCCAAATTCTTTGATTTCGGCTTCAGTTGAAAAACCGGCCAATTCCTGCCGCAGTATTGCAGTTACTTCTGCGGGTTTAATTTCTGCCATATGTGTAATGGATTAAAATCCTTTTATAAACAGATTTTTTTCAAAATCCTTTTTTAGTTTCTTGATTTTTGTTGAAACACTTTGATCTACCTGGAAGTCATCGAGATTAATTACAAAGCCGCCAAGTAGTTCTGAGTCAATGTTTTCGACCAGGTCAATTTTCATGTCAGTGAGTTTGTGAAGAATTTCGAGCACACCGTCTTTTTCTTTTTTCTCCAGTTCAACTGCCGATGAAACAAAAGCCGTTTTGATTCCTTTCGATGCTTTGTAAAGGTTGGTAAAAGCTTCGGCAATGGATGGCAGGTAGCGTTCGCGGCGCTTCCGTACCATAAGGTTCATAAAACTGAGCGACATCTTGTTAACCGAAGCCCCGAAAATTTTGGTAATCACCTTACTTTTCTTTTCGGCATGTACTACAGGGTTTTGAAGCATTAGCACAAAATCACGGTTCGATGCGCATACCTTACCAAGCAGTAACATATCCTCATACGCATTTTCGACAACGCCTTTTTCCTCGGCAAGGTCGAAAAACGCTGCAGCATAGCGTATTATTATTTTCGTATAGCTCATTTGAGGGTTTGTATAATTTCTGCTTAATTAATTTTAACTTCTTTCAGAAGCTTTTCGGTAAGTTCCTGTTGCTGCTTCTTGTTTTCCAGTTCTTTCCCAATCAGCTTTTCAGCGATTTCGATCGAAATAGTGGCTATCTGATTTTTAAGTTCATTGATGGCAGCCATTTTTTCGAACTGAATGTTCTCGCGGGCATTTTCCAGAATCCTTGCAGCTTCTTCATTTGCTTTAACACGGGCTTCATCAAGAATTGATTCCTTCACTTTACGGGCATCGCGCATCAGGGCATCACGTTCGTCTTTTGCATCGCGCAGCAATTGCTCGTTTCCGGCTTTGAGTTGCAGCATTTCTTTTTTTGCATCGTTAGCGGCTTCCAACGACTTTTCTATGGTCTCTTCCCGTTGATGAATGCCTTTCATGATAGGCTTCCAGGCGTATTTGGCTAGAACGTACATTACCAGGCTGAATGAAACCAACATCCAGAATAACAGGCCTATACCAGGAGTTACTAATTGCATAATCTGAGGTATGAGTAATTTATAATTTGGTTACAATGCAACTCACGGGATTATTTTATTTAAGAATATCTATTAACGAATTTTAATTTATGATTTGTAGTTCTATCACTTTAGTTCTAAAATCATAAATTGTTAACTCAGCGAAGCGATCTCACGAACTCCTTTAAAAATAAGCAATTGTGAGTAATCCTTTATTCGTTACATTTATTCTTGATCTTCTGTTGTACAGTATTATCCCGTAAAATTTTTACTTCTCATAGCAATTCAGCTATCGCATCCCTGCCAGACGCAGGGATACAGTAGCCAATTTTTTACTTAATGAAAATGATCAAAAGACAAACCACGATAGCGAAGAAAGCAACGCCTTCGATAAGAGCGGCTGCAATGATCATGTTCGAACGGATATCGCCTACACTTTCGGGCTGGCGGGCAATGGATTCGAGTGCCGAAGCACCGATTTTTCCAATACCGATACCTGCACCGATAGCTGCGATACCTGCACCAATTCCGGCACCCATGTATGCAATGGGGGCAAAATTTGTTGCTGCTTGTAATAAAACGCTTAAGAGTGACATAAGAATTGAATTATGGTGGTTAATAAAGGATTTAGTGTTCAGTGGTATGTTCTTCGGAAGTATGATGTTCTTCCATAGCCATTCCGAAGTAGATGGCTGAAAGCAATGCAAATACATAAGCCTGGATAAATGCTACCAGCAATTCGAGCATCGTCATAAATACTCCGAATGCAATGGAGAATACTGAAACTCCGTAACCGATAGCGATGTTCATGTTGCCGAAAATAAAGATCAGGCTCATAAAGCCTAGCAGGATAATATGGCCGGCGGTCATGTTGGCAAACAAACGGACCATCAATACAAAGGGCTTTGTTATAACTCCTACGATTTCGACCACAGGCATAAGGGGAATAGGGAATTTAAGCCACCAGGGAACTCCTGGGGCGTTAATTATATGTTTCCAGTAATCCTTATTGCCGTTAAAGGTGGTGATCGCGAAAGTGAAAAGAGCCAGCACCATGGTAACCGCAATGTTACCGGTGAGGTTGGCACCTCCGGGAAATAAAGGGATAAGCCCTAGCAGGTTGTTGAGAAAGATAAAGAAAAACACGGTCAGCAGGAAAGGCATGAAACGGGCATAATTCTTTTTGCCCAAACCGGGAATAGCAATATCGTCGCGGACAAAAAGGATTAATGGCTCAAGCAGCGATTGCAGACCTTTGGGCGCAGTATCCGGATTTTTCTTATACCGGTTACCAATGGAAATGAAGATAATACACAATAGCAAAACACTGATAAACAGCGACATTACATTTTTAGTAATCGAAAAATCAAGGGGGATTTTGGCGGAAGCATCCATGGTTTTGCCATCTTCCATAACCTTTACAATTTTACCTTTATTTTCACCTTCGTTCATCAGTTTGTAGCCGTTGTACGCTTCGATGCCGTGATGAAAATGGCTGGAACTGAAAATTGCCAGTTTACCGTTATCCAGTAAAATTACAGGCAAAGGGATGGTTAGATGAAAATGATTATAGCTTAAAATATGCCATTCGTGGGCATCGCCAATGTGCTCCATGATCATTTCGCCGGCATCAAAACCTTTCTTTTCGGTTTTATCCGCGGCCTCAGGATTTAGTGAAGTTTCAACGGTATTTCCATACGAATACCCTGAAATAAACAAGGTAATAATAACGACCTGTAACCTGACTGTATGTAATAACTTTCTGATCATTAGCCTGCTTTCGGATTGAAGTGCAATATTACTACTATTATGTGAAAATTGCTTTGTATTCATTTCAAAAATACAAATTTATTTCAATTTCAGGATGCAAAAGTAAAAATAACAAATGTATTTTGGAAGATTAGATATTTTGTGATTTACGAATGACGATTTACGAATGACGATTTGGTGCAAGGTGGCAAGTCAACCATCCAATTTAAAACCTAAAAAGTTCGAAAATGGATATGATGACAAATTTTTAACCATCAGATAAATCTAAAACAGGTACATTTGTCGGACTAAAAGTCAGCTATGGAATTCACTGTTTTCTCCGATGAATCGTTTATGCGTGAAGCTTTGAAAGAAGCCAGGAAAGCTCTTGCCAAAGATGAAGTTCCCATTGGTGCCGTAATCGTATGCGAGAACCGCATCATAGCCCGTGCACATAACCTAACGGAACAACTGAATGATGTTACGGCTCATGCCGAAATGCAGGCATTTACTTCCGCTTCAGGATTTATGTGCGGCAAATACCTGGAAAGTTGTACCTTGTTTGTTACCATTGAACCCTGTGTGATGTGCGCCGGAGCTTCATTTTGGTCACAAATCAGCAGGATAGTTTATGGTGCCGATGATATAAAAAGAGGATATTCATTACTCAGTTCATCGGTTTTGCATCCACGTACCAAGGTAACAAAGGGGGTGCTGGCGGAAGAATGTGGCGAGCTGATGAAAGATTTTTTCAGAAAAAAAAGGTAGTTTGGGATAATGCCTGTAAATTAATAATGCGGATTATGGGTTGAAATTGTAACTTGTAAGCTGCCAGGCGAACTCTTTCAGAGTTTAGTTCGCTATAGATAAAACATGAATTCAACTCTTGATTCGACTTAATATTGATTCATTATGATTTTTATACCCTTTGAATAAAGGAAAGTGTAACTTTGCAGCAGTAGTTTTAACTGAAAGTAAAGTGAAGAATATCAGATATTTTACCAATGGAGTGGATACAATTGAGTGGAATCTGGAATCGTGTATGCACTCCGGCAAATGCCTGAAAAACATGCCTTGTAGTATAGATAAGCCCGGCATATATAGTATTAATGTATCGGAACGTCAGTTTGATGAAATTTTGCACAAGGGTGAATTTTGCCCTTCAAAATCATTAAAATTAACAAAATCCGGGGCAAAATAAAGCTCATCTGATTTGTTCGGGAAAACATAAATAGATTCAATCGGTTATAAATACAAAAAACAGATTCGTCATTTTTTTAATGCAGATTGGTTATTGACTGCACACTAATAACCACTTTGGATCGTTTTTTGACTATGATAAAATAAAATACTCTTAATGCCCCGTCTTCTAATCATACTAATTTTATTCAGTTGTCTGTCAGCTTTCCCGCAGTCGTACCGAACGATTCAAAATACGGCATTTGTGCGTGGCGAAAAACTGAACTACAGGGTTGCGTTTAATTCGGCACTTACAGGCAGCATTACAGGTGGTAGGGCTTCGTTAGAAGTGAAGAGTGAAAATAAAATTATAAATCAGAGGAGTACTTATCATGTAGTTGCAGAAGGCAAAACAACAGGTTTTATAGAAATATTTTACAAGATTCGCGACAGGTTTGAGAGTTATTTCGACCAGGATGCATTAATTGCCAGACAGTTTGTGCGAAACACTCGTGAGAACAAGTACAAAAAAGATGATCTGGTAATTTTCCGACAGGAAGACCGTTTGGCTGTTAGCATGACAAAAGTGGTGAAAGTGCCGGCTAATGTTCAGGATGTTGTTTCTGCTTTATATTATGCCCGTACACTCGATATTTCAGATTTAAAACCGGGCGGATCCATTCTAATTCCATTCTTTCTGGATGATTCAGTATATCATTCACGGGTTATTTTTAAAGGCCGCGAAACAATAAAAATCAAACTGGGAACATTCAAATGCATTGCTTTTCAACCCATGGTTGCAACCGGCTATGCTTTCGACGATCCATACCCTATTACCATCTGGATTACGGATGATGCAAACCGCCTGCCGATACTTATTGAATCGGAACAGCCTGTAGGCCGCGGAAGAGTTGAACTGACATCGTATTCAGGGCTTGCAAATCCTATCACTTCAAAATTACCCGACTAGGCTGGGTGTCGGTAAGACAATTCGACGATTCGACAATGTGGGAATTGAACAATGAGAGATAGAGACTTAGGGTCAAAGAGACTTAGCGATATGAAGTGACTGGAGATTGTTAAATGGATAAACTGGAAATCTGGAATTTCTTGAGGGGATGATAGTATTATTCCTGCTTAATAACAATACCTCTGGTATTAGGTGCCAGTAAAAACGGGAAAGGAGTCATTGTGTCGAAACGCACCAGATTATACCGTTTTATCATCTGATCAATATGCGGTATCCATGAGGATGACCTGGCATAACCCGACGCTTTTATCGTTTTCAGCCATTTCATATAGTCCATATTACCCTTTAAAGCCGGATAGTATTTCCTTCCGGAGATCAGTTTTCCTATGTAAAGATAAGAATCTTCATCTGTGTCGAAACTGCGGTATGAAGTTGTATATCCCGATTTGGTTTTTTTTGATTTAACTCTTCCTTTCACGCCAAAATGATTGTGATTTATCCGGCAAAGCTTGCTTGTGCCTGCCGCACTTTCAACCAATGCAATTCCAAGTATGATACTTGCCGGAATTCCATATTTATTCAAAACTTCAATAGCCAGTGTGTCGAACTTGGCAATATAAACTTCGGCAGTGTTTTGAGCCTGAAGAAAAACTGTAGAGAAAAGAAAGGAAACAATAAAAAAAATCCTCATGAATCTAGCTTAAATAAGCAATAAAAGTAAAACTTTTTATGAATACTCAACTTACTATGCACGGAATTGTTCAATTCAGTGATGGGGTTAAATATTCGGAAAGTTAAAAATCAGGTATGTTTTTTGCAGTTATCCGGAAAACTAATCTTCCTGCTTTTTATGGAAAAACCGGTCACTTTGCATTCTGATACCATCAAATTGCATAATTTTATCTTTTAAAGCCCAACCAAATCTCTATGAAAGCATTTTTCAGTATCCTTATCCTGGCATTCAGCCTTATGGCAATGTCGCAGAATCAATACTCAAATGAGTGGAAACAGGTTGATTCCCTCGCCACCATTGGCCAGTCGCAGACAGCACTCGAAATAGTGACCCGTATTTATAACCAGTCAAAAGCTGCCAGCCAGGCCGACCAGTTTTTAAAAGCCTCGCTTTACCGCATGAAACTGGAAGCGGATTTTCAGGAGGATAATTTTGAAAAAGGAATTGCACGTACACAACTGGAAATTCAATCGGCGCAAACTCCGGTGAAACAAATACTGCATTCGGTACTTGCTGAACTTTACTGGCGATACTACCAGCAAAACCGATGGAAGGTTCTTGACCGCAGTGAAACCGCCAATTTTGCGACCGATGATATCAAAACCTGGGATCTGAAAAAACTGGTTACCGCCTGTATGGAGAATTATTTTTTGTCGCTGACCGAATCGGATTTGCTAAAAAAGACAGCTATTTCTACTTTTGATTCAATACTTATAAAGCAGAAGGATTCGCAGAAATTCCGTCCCACATTATTTGATTTCCTGGCACATCGCGCTATCGATTTTTATTCATCAACGGAGGCCGGGCTTACAAAACCGGCCACTACATTTTTAATGGATAAGGCTGAGTATTTTTCGGCTTCGGCTGAATTTGCTTCTCTGAATATCACTTCACCTGATGCTTTTTCGTTTGAATTCCAGGCATTGAAACTTTACCAGGAAATAGCCGGTTTTCATTTTAATGATAAAAATCCTGATGCATTGATTGATGCTGAACTGGAACGATTGTCCTTTATTCACGAAAAAAGCATTTTGACAGAAAAGGACAGCCTTTACCTGGCATCCCTATATAAACTGGAAAGCCGTTTTAAGAATCATCCATCATCCGCCGAAGTGGCTTACGAAATTGCAGTTCAACTGAATGGCAATGATGATGAAGCTGTCCCATACCTGGATAATGAAGAACAAATAACTGAGCCTATCTCTGAAGCAAGGAAATGGGATAAGAAAAAAGCCATAGAAATTTGCAATGCAGCCATAAAACGTTTCCCGGATAGTTTTGGTGCCAATAATTGCCGTTCGCTGATCGAAAGCATTAAACAGCCTTCTTTATCAATAACAACAAACTATGCTTTAGTTCCCGGAAAACCTTCGCTGGCATTGGTAAACTTTAAAAATGTTACCAAAATTTATTTGCGCCTGCTGAAAATGAATCCGGAAACAGATCGCGAACTGAAGGAAAATGAGCAGAACGACAGGCTTGAAAAATACTTGTCATTGAAAGCTGAGAAATTCTGGGAACAGGCTCTTCCTGATGACGGCGATTTCAGAAATCATTCAACTGAAATACGCATTCCGGCATTGCCGAAGGGCTATTATGTGCTGTTGGCAAGTACGGATGCATCATTCCCGGCCAAATCAGCGATTGTAACCTCCAATAGTTTTTGGGAAACCAATATCAGCTACCTCAGCCGGAATGATAATAAAGGTAAAAATGAAATTGTTGTTTTGCACCGCGAATCCGGGCAACCGCTGGCCAGAGTGAAAGTCCAGGCTTTCAACAGGGAATATAATACTATCACCGGCAAGGTCGAAAATAAAGCCGGCGATGTTTTTTCAACAGATAAAGCTGGAATGATAACTATTCCTGCTAGGAATGGAAACAGGCGGTTTAACCAGTTCTACCTGGTTTTCAACTTCAAGGGCGATCGGCTAATTAACGAAAGTTATTTTTCAGGCTATTCGTACCGAAGCGATGAGCCAAAAACTGT
>Ga0105047_10007450_pt1 | contig 18426 bp, 15 predicted proteins | sample MAT04_FD_78384 | JGI IMG/M metagenome (GOLD analysis project Ga0105047, IMG submission 78384) | Freshwater microbial communities from Lake Fryxell liftoff mats and glacier meltwater in Antarctica - MAT-04 (megahit assembly) | ecosystem: Environmental > Aquatic > Freshwater > Ice > Liftoff... | reverse complement strand
GTGCTGCTCGGCCTCGCGCATCATCTCGGTGGCTTCTTGCAGCTGCACGTCGTCGGGGTGCTTCTGCGCGATCATGCTGGCCAGCGTGAACGGCGAGAGGTGGTTGCGGACCTCGTGCGCGATGCCGGCAGCCAGGCGACCGATCGCGGCCAGCTGCTCGGTCGCCACCAGCCGCTCCTGCGTCGAGAGCAGCTGCGCCTGCGCGTCCTCCAGCTCGCGGATCGTGCGCGCGCGCCGCTCGAGCTGCCGCAGGTTGTCGACCGCCGCGCCGACGCTGGACGCCACCATCGACAACAGGTCCAGCGCGCGCTCGTCGAACTTCCGTCCGAGGTGGCTGCTCTCGATCTGGATGATCCCCAGCACCCGGTTGTGCACCAGGATCGGCACTGCCATCAGCGATCGCGCGTCGCTGAGCATGATCGACGCGGCGTCGCGGAAGCGCTCGTCCGCCGAGGCGTCCGAGCAGATCACGCCGAGCCCGCGATCGAGCACGTGCTCGGCGATCGTCGTGCTCAGCGCGACGTTGCCCTCGCTCGGACCGCGAATCGTGTGCACCGCCTGGAGCTCGAGATCGCCCGCCTCGTCGAGCAGCGCCGCGAACCCGCGCTCGCACTGCGTCACCTCGAGCACCAGCGCCAGCACCCGCTCCAGCAGCTGCCGCCCGTCGCTCTCGCTCTGCACCGCCTTCGTCACCTCGTGCAGCACGGCGAAGTCGCGCGTGCGCCGCAGGATCGACTCGAGCGTGTCCGCGCGCGCCGGGAGCAGGGTGTTGTCGTCGCCGATGCCCAGCGAGAGGAAGTACTCCGCCGCCGACATCCCGCCGAGCACCGGCGCCAGCAGATCGGCGATCGGCTTCACCACCTGTGGCTTCACCGCGCCCGACGCGCGATGCACGAGCCGCTTCGACGGGGCCGTGCCGGCCGCGGTCATCACGGTGAGCCGTGACTTACCGAGCGCGATGACGTCGCCCGGCGCGAGCACCGATCGCCCAGTCACCGGCGCGTCGTTGACGGTGGTGCCGTTCGGGCCGCCGAGATCCTCGATGTAGAGCTGGCCCTCTGCGACGAAGAGGCGGGCGTGCTGGCGGCTCAAGCGCTGATCCGGGATGGACAGCCCGCAGTCCTTGCCCCGCCCGATGAGCAGCTCGCCCTCGACCGGACGCGTGATCTCTTCGCCACCTTCGGAGCGGATCGCGATGGCAAAGGCCACGCCTGGATCTAGCACGCGATCGGCTTCCCCCGCACCCCGCTGCGTGACTATGCTCCGCCCAATGGCCAACCCAACCGCAGTCCTCGAGACCTCGCTCGGCAACATCAAGGTCGAGCTCTTCACCGACAAGATGCCCGTCACCGCCGGAAATTTCGTCAAGCTGGCGAAGAAAGGCTTCTACGACGGCCTGCACTTCCACCGCGTGATCGATGGCTTCATGGCGCAGTTCGGCTGCCCGCACAGCAAGGATCCCAAGAGCACCCGCGCCGGCACCGGCGACGGCCCCGACGGCACGATCAAGGACGAGCACCCCGCCAACGCCAAGATCTCGAACGAGGTCGGCACGCTCTCGATGGCCAACACCGGCGATCCGAACAGTGGGAGCTGCCAGTTCTTCATGAACACCGCCCACAACAAGAACCTCGACTGGTTCTCCCCTGGCGAGTCCCGTCACCCGGTCTTCGGCAAGGTCATCGAGGGCATGGATGTCCTCAAGAAGATCGAGAAGACGAAGACCGATGCGGATGACCGCCCCATCACGCCGGTTCGCATGAACCGCATCGTGGTCACCGAGTAGATCTTCTAAATCGTCGACCTGACGCGCGCGATCGCGTCGGCCACGTCCGTCACGATCAGCACGTTGGTCCGCCGATCGAACGTCACGTTCCCGCGCGGCGTCAGGAGCGGGGCCACGATCGGCACCATGTTCGCGGCGTCGGCGTGGCTGAGCGGGATCATCACCGTGATCAGCGGCGCGAGCTCTTCCTCCGCCTTGGCCCGCGCCGCCGCCGACGCCCGGCGCGCGGCGATGCGCTCCGCCAGATCGATGTGGATGACCTCGCCGCTGGCCTCTTTGCCGAGCCCCTTCGACTGCAGCACCACGTCGAGCGCCTGGGGCCACGGCACGTTCTTCAGCCGCACGGTGACGCGGCCCTTCACCTCGTCGGAGACGACGATGTTCAGCTGGGCGACGTCCGCGAAGAGACGCAGCACGTTCTGGATCTCGGCCTCGCGCACGTCGAGCGTGATGCGCTTCGGCTCGGGCGCACCCGCGAGGAGCAGCAACAGCGACAGCATCGCGGAGCTATCTTTCGTGCGCTGACACCCGTGTGGCAAGCGTCCCCAAGCGCTCGTCGATCCCCGGGGCATCCGGCGCGGCGGCCTCGAGCACCAGCGCACCGACGATGCGATCCAGATCCGCGGCGTCGGCGCCCGGCCGCGTTCGGGCGGCGCGCGCGCGGGCGATCAGCCGGGAGATCTCCGCGACGCGCGAGGGCTCGGCGCGCACGGTGGGCGAAGCGGTCGGCGACGGGGTCGCGCGCGGCGTGGGGGAGCGCGTCGGCCGCGGGCGATCGGGAGACGCGGACGGCGGCGGGGCGGGCGGCGACGGCTCGCTCGACGGGGACTCGGTGGCCAAAGGCGAGGGCCCCTGGACGGCAGTGATCGGCGCGTCGGGCACAGGCTCCTCGGTCGCGATCGGTCGCGGCAGCGGCGCGTCCACCTGCGAGACGTCCGTCTGTCCCGAGAGCCAGCCGATCGCGCCCAGCAGTCCGATCGCGCAGAGGCCGAGCGCCGTCGCCCCGAGCCACGAGGATCTCCGCGACGTCGACGGCGGACGCACCGGCGCGGGCGGCGGCGCAGGCGTGGGCACGACGACGGGCGCCGGCCGCGCGGGGAGCGAATCGCGCTGCACCACCGGCGGGTTGTCGATGCGCGTGGGCGGCACCTCGATCTCCAGCGACTGCGTGGCGAGCTTCTCGACGCCCGGCGTGAGCATCGGCTTGCGATCGGCGCGCGTGCGCGGATCATCGCTCCACGTCCCCGGGGTGGTGAGCGATCGCAGCTTCTGGTGGAGCGAGGTGGGTTCCTCGCCCGACCCCTCGCCCGACCCCGGCGAGATGTACGTCGGGTCCGGCTCCGGCTCGCCCCAGCCCTCGAACGGATCGCCGCCGTCGTGGTACGCCATCATCGACTCGCCGAGCCGCGCCATCGTCGTGCGCGTCGCGTCGCGCTGGCTCCACAGCGTCTCGCCGACCAGCTCGGAGACGTCGGCCTCCATGCCGCGCGCGTCGGGCACCACCGTCAGCAGCCCTTCGCGTAGATCGTCGGCGCTCTCGAAGCGCCCCGCCAGATCCGGATCGAGCGCCGACTGGATCAGCGCGTCGAGCCGCGGCGGGATCGCCGGCACCAGCTCGCACAGCGAGCGCGTCTCCGGATCCAGAGCCGCGCGCCGCCGCGCCTCCAGCGGGCCCGGCGGGATCCACGGAAATCCGCACAGGAGCGCCCACGCGATCGTGCCCAGCGCATACACATCGGCGCGCGGATCGATCGCGCCCTGCATGAGCTGCTCGGGCGGCGCATGGCCCAGCACACCGCCCGGCGGAGGCTCGCGATCGAGCCCGAGCAGCCGCGCGCGCCCCTCCATGCCCAGCAGCACCGTGTGTGGCGCGACGTGCCCGTGCACTCGATCGCCCGGCTGCGCCAGCGACGCGACGCGGCCGAGCGCGTGCGCCAGCCCCGCCACGATCCGCACGGCCGACACGATCGGCATCGGCTCTCGCCCGCGCGCCTCGAGGATCTGCTCGAGCGTCCAGCCGGAGACGTGCTCCATCACCACGAACGAGTGCGCGCCGCCGCGACCGATCTCGAACAGGCGGGGCAGGTTCGGGCTCTGCGCGAACACTCGCCGGCGCACTCGATCGAGCTGCTCGATCGACAGCGGAGGCTTGTGCATCTTCACCGCGACGGGCGCGGCGGACAGGCGCGCCTCACCGGTCGAGCGGGCCAGATAGATGTCGCTGCTCGATCCGCTGTGGATCGGCGCGATCAGCACATACGGGCCGAATCGGCGCGGGAGCTCGGCCGACATCCGCCTGGGATGCTACTCTATTTCCCGAGAAGTCGTCGCGCGATGACCATGCGCTGGATCTCGCTGGTCCCCTCGCCGATCTCGAGCAGCTTCGCGTCGCGCAGGTAGCGCTCGACCGGGAACTCGTTGGTGTAGCCGTAGCCGCCGTGGATCTGGATCGCCTTCATGCCGGCCCGCACCGAGGCCTCCGACGAGAACAGCTTGGCCATCGACGCCTCGGTCGTGAACGACTGGCCCGCGTCACAAAGGGAGGCCGCCCGCCGCACCAGCAAGCGCGCCGCGTCGCACTCGGTCGCCATGTCGGCGATCATCCACTGGATCGCCTGGAAATCGGCGATCGGCTTCCCGAACTGCTGCCGATCGAGCGCGTACTTGCGCGACTCCTCGAGGCAGCCGCGCGTGATCCCGACGCCCAGCGCACCGATCGAGATGCGCCCGCGATCGAGCACCTTCAGCGTGTCGACGAAGCCGTGATCGAGCGCGCCGAGCTGGTTCTCGAGCGGGATCTCGACGTCCTCGAACGCGAGCTCCGCGGTGTCCGACGACCGCATGCCGAGCTTCCCGTGGATCGACTTCTGGGTGAAGCCTTTGAGGCCTTTTTCCAGCACGAAAGCGGTGATCCCGTGCGTCTTCTTCTCCTTCGTCGTCGACGCGAGGATGACGAAGATGTCGCCGACCGTCCCCTGGGTGATGAAGATCTTCGAGCCGTTGATGATCCAGCGATCGCCCTTCTTCACGGCGGTGGTCCGCATTCCGGCCGCGTCGCTGCCGCTGCCCGGCTCGGTGAGGCCCCACGCGCCGAGCTTCTGCCCGCTCGCCAGCTGCGGGAGCCACTTCTTCTTCTGCGCGTCGTTGCCCGCGATCTTGATGTGCCCGGTGCACAGGCCGTTGTGCGAGGCGACCGTGAGCGCGAGCGAGGCGTCGTGCCGCGCGATCTCCTCGATCACCACGGTCGTCGAGATCGCGTCGAGGCCCGCGCCGCCGAGCTCCGGGTCGACGGTCATGCCCATCATTCCAAGCTCGGACAGGCCCTTCACGGCGGCCCACGGGAACTCGCCCGTTTGATCGAGCTTTCCAGCGCGGGGCTTCACTTCGGTGTCGACGAAGCGGCGCACCGACTCCTGGATCATCTGCTGGTCGGCGTTGAGCTCGAGAAACATCGTTGCTCCTTATTCTTTGGCGGCCGGTCCCTGCTTGAACCGCTGCTCCGGTCCGCCGGGCGTGTAGACCTGGATCGCCCGCATGGGCTCGATCTTGGTGTCGACGCGCAGTGAATGCTTCATACCTGCAGGGATGTAGATCGCCATCCCGGGCTTCACCTCGAAGGTGCGCTCGCCCAGCGTCATGACCCCGTGACCCTCCAATACGTAGAGGAGCTCGGCCGACACGTCGTGGGCATGTTCGGCGACCACCGCACCGGGGAGCAGTACCAGCTCGGTCATGGCCGCCTCCTTGAGGGAGGGAGCGGTGGTCTCGTCGAGGAGGATCCGGGCCCCGCCTTTTCCGTCCGCGATGACGCGAACGGGCTGCGATTGCCGCTCGATCACCGCCGGGGATGCCTTCTGAGGAGGCGCGGCCAACATCAAAAGTGCGAGGAACATGCGAGCAGGTTTTGGGCCGCTAGCACATCCCAACCTCGCGTGTCATGTGCAAAACAGGCTCTTTTCGGATTGAAAAGGCGGCCGGGCATGCCTATACGCAGTCCCCGCGATGGCCAAGTACATGAAGCTCAATCCACCAAAACGAGGATCCAAGATCACGGTGGCGAAGAACGGTCAGCTGCAAGTTCCTGATGATCCGATCATCCCGTTCATTCAAGGAGACGGCGTCGGCAACGAGACGTGGCGCGCAGTCGAGCGCGTCTTCGAGCGCAGCGTCGAGCAGTGCTATGGCAACGCGAAGCGCCTCGAGTGGCTCGAGGTTCACGCCGGTGAGCGCGGCAATCAGCTCTACGGCCCGGGCAACTGGCTGCCCGAGGACACCATCCGCGCGATCCAGGAGTACAAGGTCTGTGTGAAGGGACCGCTCACCACGCCGGTGGGTGCGCCCAAGTCGACGGATACGTCGCTGCGCGAGAAGCTCGATCTGTACGCGCGCGTTCAGCCGGTGCGTCACCTCGAGGGCGTGCCTTCACCGCTCGTCGCGCCGCAGGGCATGGACCTGATCATCTTCCGCGAGCACACCGAGGACGTTTACTCGGAGATCGAGTGGAAGAAGGGCTCGCCCGAGGCGAAGCAGGTCATCAACTTCATCAACAACGAGATGGGCCGGAAAGGCGACAACGCGATCCGCCCCGACTCGTCGGTGGGCATCAAGCCGATCAGCGCGACCGCCACCAAGCGTGTCATCCGCCTCGCGCTCGAGCACGCCATCAAGCACAAGCGCCGCTCGTGCACGTTCGTCCACAAGGGCAACGTGATGCGGTTGACCGAAGGCTTCTTCCGCGACTGGGGCTACGAGCTCGCGCAGAAGGAGTTCGGCGATTACATCTACACCGAGCAGCAGCTGCACGAGGAGTACAAGGGCGAGGCCCCGCGCGGCCGCGTGCTCGTGCGCGATCGTCTGGCCGACCAGGTCTTCCAGGAGATGCTGCTCCGTCCCGATGAGTACGACGTCATCGCGACCACCAACATGAACGGCGACTATCTCGGCTCGATCGCGCTGGCGATGGTCGGTGATCCGGGCGTCGCGCCCACCGCCTACGTCGGCGCAAAGGCCGCCGTGTTCCAGGCCGCGCAGGCGACCGGGCGCAACGACGCGGGCGAGGACGTGAATCCGTCTTCCGTGCTGCTCGCGGGCGTGATGCTGTTCGAGCACCTCGGCTGGAAGGACTCCGCCGAGCTCGTGGCGCAGGCGCTCATCCGCACCGTCGCGGATGGCACGGTGACCTACGATCTCGCGCGCAAGGTGGAGGGAGCCAAGCTCCTCAAGCCGGGCGAGTTCTGTGATCGCATCATCGACAACTTCGACGAAGTGCGGAAGTCCCGCGTGCGCCAGGCCATGGAACGCGCCGCGATCCGCATCTGAACTGTCGCTACGGTTTAAAGGAGTTAATGATTATGGCTCGTCCCAAGATTGGTCTCGTTGGTGCCGGACAGATCGGCCAGAACCTCGCCCTCATCGCCATGCAGAAGGAGCTGGGCGACGTCGTCATCCTCGACATCCCCGCCGCCGAGGGCATGGCCAAGGGCAAGGCGCTCGACCTGCAGCAGCTGTCGACGATCGGCCGCTACGACTCGCGCGTCACCGGCTCGTCGAACTACGACGATCTCAAGGGCTCGGACGTCATCGTCATCACCGCTGGCGTGCCGCGTAAGCCGGGCATGTCGCGCGACGATCTTCTCGGCATCAACCTGAAGATCATGACCGACGTGGCGGGCAACCTGAAGCGCGTCTGTCCCGACGCCTTCATGATCAACATCGCCAACCCGCTCGACGCGATGGTCTACGCGCTCAAGAAGCTGACCGGCGGATCGAAGCAGAAGATCGTCGGCATGAGCGGCATCCTCGACACCGCGCGCTTCAAGGCGTTCGTGTCGATGGAGCTCAACGTCTCCATGAAGGACGTCACCGCCAACGTGCTCGGCGGACACGGCGACGACATGGTGCCGATCACGCGCCTCTCGACCGTCGGCGGCGTGCCGCTGACCGAGCTCATGCCGGCCGACAAGCTGAAGAGCATCGTCGATCGCACCCGCACCGGCGGCGCCGAGATCGTGAAGCTGCTGGGCAACGGCTCGGCGTTCTTCGCGCCCGCGGCCGCGGCGATGGAGATGGCGGAGTCGTTCCTCAAGGACCAGAAGCGCGTCATCCCGTGCTGCACCTGGCTCGAGGGTGAGTTCGGCGTGAGCAACACGTACTTCGGCGCGCCCTGCATCATCGGTGCGGGCGGCGTGGAGAAGGTGCTGACGTTCGAGCTGAACGCCGAAGAGAAGGCGATGGTCCAGAAGTCGGTCGACAGCGTGAACAAGACGATCGCCGAGACCAAGCTGTAATGGCGTGCCGCCGGGCCGTGGTCCTTCGCGTGTCCCGCGAAGGGCTCGCGGCCGCTGGCAAGGCGGGCCGCCGAAGCCATACTCCTTGTCTGTCGAGGCGGCCCAACGCCGCCAGCGGTTGCGAGGCCGAGCGAGACACGTGAAGGACCACGGCCCGGCGGCACATGCGCGCGCCGCTCGGCTCGCGCAGTGGGCACATCTCCTCATCGTCCTCCGCATTCTTCCCGCGGCGGCGCTCCCTGTCCTCATGTACACCCGCGGCATCGATGGCCTGAACGCGCTGACCGGCGTGCTCGGCGCGCTCGTCTTCCTCAGCGGCGTCGCGGCGATGGTCCCCGCTTGGCGCGCGACGCTGGTGGTGAAGGACGATCCGCGGATCGCGCCGCTCGCGCGGATGACGCGGATCGCGCTCGTTTTGTGGGTTGGTTTCGCTGCCGCCGGGCAGGTGGCGGTGGCCGTGCAGGGCAGCGGAGTGCCGTTCTCGGCGATGGCGGCGGACGTCGTGGCGATCGCGTGGGTGATGTTCGTGGGACAGGTCGCCCGCGCAGCGAACGTGCAAGGTGCCGGTCGGCTGCGCAACGTCGCCTACGCGTTCGTGGCGCTGCACGCGCTAGTGCAGCTGGTGCCGTTCGCGGCGCTCTATCAGCGCGGCATGTCGATGATGGTGATGTCGCCGCTGCTGACGGTGATCACGGTGCTTTCGGGCCTCCTTCCGCTCTTGGCCGCTTTCCTCGATGCGCGGCGCGTCTTGGGCACGGCGCAGACCGAGCGGGTCGCGCCGCCGATGGGCGAGGTCAGCAGCGGACCCGATGATCCTTGGCGTCCGCAGTAGAGCTCATCTGGAAAACCAGCGCGAACGGGCCGCGAGACCGAGCGAGACGCCGCGATGGTTTTTGAGATGAGCTCTCGCACGCTTGCGCTCGGGGCACGATCGCGCGATGCCCTGATCGAACGTGGTGAGTAAGGGCCTGGTGCACATCCTCGAGTCGGGCCTCAAGGTCCGACGGAGCGAGCTCGCGCGCGCGGGCCTGATGTTCGTCTATCAGCTCACCCTCGTGTCGGCGTTCCTCGTCAGCCGCACGGTGCGCGACGCGCTGTTCCTCTCGCGTTACCAGGTCGAAAAGCTGCCGCTGATGTACGTGGCGGTGGCGATCTCGGTGTCGCTTGCCTCGATGGTCTGGGCCCGCGTGTCCGATCGCTGGCGGCGCGACATCGCCATCTCCCGCACGTTGCTGGCGTCGGCGCTGGTGCTGACCGGTGCGTGGGCGCTGCTCGCGGCGAAGGTGGCCGGCGACTGGCTCTACCCGGCGCTCTACGTGTTCGTGGAGATCTTCGGCGCGATCTCCACGATCCAGTTCTGGATCTACGCCAACGATATCTTCTCGTCGCGCGAGGCCAAGCGGTTGTTCCCGATCATCGGCGCGGGGGGCGTCGTCGGCTCGGTGATCTGCGGGTTCGCGGTCGGCGGCGCGGCGCGCGGCGTGGGCGCCGAGATGCTGGTCCTCTCGGCGGCGATGCTGCTGTGCTTCAGCACCTTCATCGTGTCGCGCATCCGCCGCCTGGTCGCGAACGACGTGATGCCGGTGACGAAGGCCAACGCGCGGATCGAGCGCGCGCTCGCTCGCCGCGGGGTGCTCGCCAACCGCCACTTGCGGCTGATCGCCGGCGTGGTGTGCTTGACGATGATCGCCAGCACCATCGTCGACTATCAGTTCAAGGTCATCGCGCGCGACTCGTTCCACGGCGACGAGAACGGGCTCGCCGCATACTTTGGCTACTTTTATGGGTTCGCCGGCCTGGTGTCGTGCACCGTCCAGCTCTTCGCGGTGGGGCGCTTGCTGGAGCGCGCCGGCATCGCGATCGCGCTCCTGGTGCTGCCGCTCGGTCTCTTGACCGGGACGAGCGCGATCCTGCTGCCGGCGATCCCGCTGCTGTGGGCCGCGACGCTCGCCAAGGGCGCCGACGCTGCGTTCCGCTACACGGTCAACGACGCGACGATGCAGCTCCTCTACGTCCCCGTTGCGACGCGCATGCGTGCGCGCGCCAAGGCGCTGATCGACGGGATGGTGAAGCCGATCTCGGTCGGCATCTCGGGCCTCGCCATCCTGGCGATGACCAAGTGGCTCGGCGCGATCGGCGTGGACGCAGCGCATGATCTGGCGTGGCTGGATCTCGCGCTGATCGGCTCGTGGATCGGCCTGGTGCTCGGCATCCGCAAGGAATACGTGCGCTCGCTGATCGGAACGCTGCGCACGCGGCGGCTCGACTTCGACGCGCCCTTCGCCGTGACCGCCGACGAGGCCACGCTCAGCGTGCTGCGCTCGGCGATCAGCAGCCCCGACGAGACCGAGGTGCTGCACGCGCTCGAGCTCTTGCCGTCGGTGACCGCGGACTTCTCCACCGATGTCGCGGGGGCGGTGATGCACAGCTCGCCCGAGGTGCGCATTCGCTGTCTCGAGACGCTCGGGCGGAGCGGCAAGTTCGGGCACCTCGAGGCGATTCGATCACGATTTGCGGACGTCGATGCGCGGGTCCGAGCGGCGGCGGTGCGCGCTTTTTGTGCGCTGGGTCGCGAGCGCACGTTCCGCGAGGCGTCGGGGTTCCTCAAGGATCGCAGCCCGATCGTGCGCGGCGCGGCGGTCGCGGGGCTGTTCGAGCACGGCGGCCTCGATGGCGTGCTGATCGCTGCGGAGACGCTGAAGACCTTGCTCGCGAGCGAGGATCCGATCGCGCGGATCGAAGGCGCGCGCGTGCTGGAGGACGCCAAGGTCCGTAATTTTTACGCTCCGATCCTGGTGTTGCTGCAGGATCCGGTGCTGGAGGTGCGGCTCGCCGCGATCCGCGCGGCCGGGGCGCTGGCCGCCGATGCGCTCGCGCCGGCGCTGGTCTATCAGCTCGCGGCGCCGCGGACCGCGCGCTCGGCGGCTGCAGCGCTGGCCGTGTACGGTCCGTCGGTCGAGCCGGTGCTGGTGAAGGTGCTCGGCCACCGCCGCGAGTCGCCGGCGATTCGCCGGCAGATCCCGCGCATCCTGGCGAAGGTCGGCGAGGTCGCGTCGATGCGCGCGCTGACGGAGGCGCTCGATGATCCGGAGCTGCCGCTGGTCGCGGAGTGCGCCAAGGCGATCGCCCGGTTGCGTGAAAAGCACCCGGCGCTGACGATCGACGACGCGCACATCGCGCGCTCGATGAAGCGGGAGATCTGCTCGGCGTTCCAGGCACTGGCCACGCTGCTCGATCTCGGGGTCGACGAGAGCACCCTGATCGGTGAGGCGCTGGCGCTGCGGCACGAGCGGCACCTCGCGGTGGCGTTCCGCTTGCTGTCGATTCGCTATCCGACGCGCACGATCGAGCTCGTGTACTTGAACCTCGAGAGTGACAACAAGTCGATGCGGTCGAACGCGGTCGAGCTGGTGGACAACCTGTTGCCGCGCGAGGAGTCACGCCTGGTGCTCCCGCTGCTCGAAGCGCACTCGAACGAGGAGCGCGTGAAGGCCGGGATGGACCTGTTCCCGCTCGAGCGACGCACGGCCCACGAGTGGCTCGAGTCGCTGGCGAGCGATCCGGATCCGTGGGTGGCGACGACCGCGATTCATCACCTCGCCCAATCGGGCCGCCTGGCGTCGCTCGCGGCGTCGCTCGACCGCTCCAGCGCGTGGGACCCTCTGGTGCTCGAGACGACCTGCCACGCGCTCACGCAGGGTTGGGAGAGCGGCGGACACCACGTCCCGCGCGAGCAGGCCTTGGCGCTCGCCACCCTGGCGATGATGGACGAGCTGCCGGCCATGAAGAGCGCCGGGGAGGCCCTCAAAGCGCGCCTGGGCGCCGGCTGAGCTATTGCTCGCTTATTCCGTGGCTTGGCGCCCCACTTCGCAGCACTGTCACGCGCCACCATCGCGGGCGAGAGCCCAACCGCCCATCTTCGAGTCGGCATGGCGAGTGCATTGACCTCGAACGTCATGAGAAACGTCGTACTCGGTGCCAGCGTCTTCTTCTTCGCCTGCGCGAGCGGCGACCCCAAAGACAACCTGCCGGATCCCTACGAGTTCATCCCGAGCGTTCCCAATCCCACGCCGGTGGCCGTAGCGCCGCTCGCCGAGGGGGTTACCACGCTCGCCGGCTACTCGGAGCCGGGCGACTTCGATGGTCCGCGCGGCCACGCCTTCTTCGACAACCCGGTGAACGTCCTCGCGGTTGGCGATCAGGTGTTCGTGGCGGACTTCTACAATGGGCGGATCGTGCAGATCGCACCCGACGGCAACGCCGAGACGGTCGTCCGCCAGGACAGCTTCGATCGTCCCTTCGGGATGCTGCTGCTCGACGAGTCGACGCTGCTCATCCAGACCGATCGCAACACCAGCGGCGGACTCAACGGCGCCCTTTGGCGCTACGACATGCCGTCGAAGACCATCACGCTGGTCGCCGACGAGATTGGTCGCCCGCGCTTCATGGTCAAGATGAACGACGGCCGCATCGTCGCGGTGGACTACGAGAAGCACGTCGTCGAGTTCCTCGACCCGGATACCGGCGCGGTGACGCCGTTCGCGGGCTCGGCGGGCCAGGCGGGCTACGTGGACGGCAACGGCAGCGCGGCGCGCTTCAACGAGCCGCGCGCTCTGGTTGCGGTCAGCGACACCGAGGTCGTGCTGGTCGATCGCTTGAACCACGTGCTGCGCAAGGTCTCGATGAACGGCGACGTGTCGACATGGGCCGGCAGCAACGAGTCGGGCAACGCGGACGGCGGTCGGGCGGAAGCGCGCTTCTTCGAGCCGCTGTCGCTGGCTCGCGGCCCCGATGGCTCGCTCTACGTCGGTGATGGAAACAACTTCCGGATCCGCAAGATCACGCCGGACGACACCAGCGCGCCGGTCGGCACCGTCGGCCGCAGCCTGCTCGAGGAAGGCGCGGACGCACCGGGCATGGTCTCGACGCTCGCCGGAACGGGTGAGGCGGGCTACCGCGATGACTCGCTGCCCACCAACGCGCAGTTCCGCGGCATGGAAGGCATCCACGTGAGCACGGACGGCCGATTCCTCTACGTCGCCGACGGTGCGCGCGGTCGGCAGGAGCAGTTCAACCGGATTCGCCGGGTGACGTTGCAGTAATCAGGCGGCGCTCTTCAGGGTACGGGCGGTGCTCTTCATAGATGCCCGCCCGAACCCGCTCTTGAATAGAGCGCCAGTACCCCGCCCGTACCAGGTCCCCATGCATCTCGAGAAAGAGATCGCGCTGCGGGCCGGCGCGAAAAACGAAGTTGGCAAACTGTTCGGGAAAGACATCATGCACCCCCACGGCGAACCAGGGTTCCGATGACATCTCCTCCTCATCGTCTCGCGCGCGCGGCATCTCCCGGAAAGCCACGTCGCGCAGCAGCGAGATCTCGTCGTAGTCGTAGAACACGACCCTCCCCCAGCGCGTGATACCGAAGTTCTTGAGCAGGAGATCGCCGCAGAAGATATCGGCGTCGGCGAGCTCCTTGATGGCGTTTCCGTACTCCTTTATCGCGTGGCGTGCCTTGGCCTCGTCGGCGTCGCCGAGCCAGATGTCGAGGGGGACCATGCGGCGCTCGATATAGAGGTGCTTGATGATCAGCTTGTCGCCCTCGATCGAGACCATCGAGGGGCAATACTTGCGCAGCTCGTCGAGCACCGAGTCGTCGACGCGATCGAGCGGGAAGGCCACGTCGGAGTACTCGAGCGTGTCGGCCATGCGACCGACGCGGTCGTGGTGTTTGACCAGGTGATACTGGGCGCGCACGTGGCGCGGCGTCATTTCCTTGGGCGGATCGAACCAGTCGCGGATGACCTTGAAGACGTACGGGAACGACGGGAGCGTGAACACCACCATGACCATGCCGCGCACGCCGGGCGCGGGGACGAAGCGATCGGTGGAGTGGACCAGGTGCTCGTCGAGGTCGCGATAGAACAGCGTCTTGCCCTGCTTCTGCAGGCCCACCGCGGTGTAGAGCTCGGCGGCCGGCTTGCTCGGCATGAGTGAGCGCAGGAAGCTCACGTAGGCGCTGGGGACCTCCATATCGACCATGAAGTACGCGCGCGCCAGGCTGAAGAGCCGGCCGACGTCCTCGCGCTTGGCGAGGAGCGCGTCGAGATAGAGCTTGCCGTCGTCGGCCTGGAGGATGGGTACCGCGAAGGGGTGGATCTGGACGCCGTTGATCGCGCGGCCGACCAGATAGGCAGCGCGATTTCGATAGAACAAGCTGGATAGGACCTGCAGCTGATAGTTGGGATGGATCTCTTTCGGTGTTTCCTCGGCGAGCGCGGTCTCGATCGCGGCGAGGTCTCGCTCGATGTCCTGCCATTCACGACCGAGCGCGCAGTCCTTGACCATCGCGCGGAGGACCGCTGGCAGACCCTGGGTTGCGGGATAGTACGAGCGGTAGGTCGGCTGGCGGGTGCGGATGTGCTCGGTGGAGATCGCCGGGCGCCAGAAGATGTAGTCGTTGCGATAGTACGTGCGATCGAGGACCCGGCAGGCGACCGAGTTGTAGAAGGTCTCGGCGCACTCGGGCTGGTGGTGCTCGTAGAGCAGCGGGATATAGGCCAGCTTCACCTTCGGCCAGATGCTCTCGTCGATGGTCGGGAACTGGGTGTGGAGGACGTCTACGGCCTCGCTGACGCGCTGATCGTAGAAGCCGATGCGGGTGCGGCGGGCGTGGTCCACCTCGCTCCAGGCGGCGCGCTCGAAGCGATCTTTGGCGCCCGCGCTGATCGCGCGGAACAGGCGGTAGTGCTTGTCGAAGCCTCGGAGGATGGTTCGCGCGATCTCCTGCGCGGTGCTCTCGGACATCTGCGACCAGGGTTGCACGGGAGCCGGGGTGAGGCTAGGCCTCGGGCATGGGCGCTTTCGACGGTTTCCCGCGGGGTGGAAGCCGATTCTTCCACGAGCTCGCGCTCGAGCAGAACCGTGAGTGGTTCAACGCGCACAAGAGCCAGTACGAGTCGCTCTGGGTGAGGCCCATGAACGCGCTGCTCGAGGATCTGCACGCCCGACTGTCACGCGTGTACAAGCCGCGCCGCCTGGCGCCGCCGAAGATGTATCGCATCTATCGCGACGTCCGGTTCTCGAAGGACAAGACGCCGTACAAGACGAACATCTCGGCGATCCTGACGCTGCAGAAGCCGGGGGCGGGATCGATCATGGAGGCGCCGGCGGTGCTGTACGCGCACTTCGGGACGGACCGGGTGGCGGCCGCGGGGGCTTGGATGATCGATGGGCCTGCGCTCGTGCGCTACCGGGCGGCGGTGGATGATCGGAAGAAGGGCGCGGCGCTGTCGCGGATCATCGACACTCTGCAGGACGCGGGCGTCACGGTCGGCGCGCACAGCTCGCTGGCGAAGATGCCGCGCGGCTTCTTGCCGTCGCATCCGCGCGCGGCGCTGCTGCGACAGAAGGGGTTGATGGTCTCGTTCCCGCCGGCGCCGGTGAAGCTGCTGAGCTCGCCGAAGCTGGTCGAGCATCTGGTGAAGCAGTCGACGTCCGCCAAGCCGCTGCTCGAGTGGCTGATGAAGAACGTGATTCTCTGATGTCCGATGCGCTGGCGATCGCGCGCTATCACATCGTGATGGTGGCGATGGTGGCCTGCGTCGCGTTCGGTTGGATCATGACCGCAGAGCGCCTCTGGGTGGTCGCGCTGATCTGCGGGCTGGATTGGTTCCTGATCAACCTGATGAACCGGATCACCGATGTGGCGGAGGATCTGGCCAACGGGATCGCGGGGACGGCGCGCGTGGCGGGGTCGAAGCGGCTGCTGACCGGTGTGGCGGCGGTGCTGATGGTGGGATCGTTCGCGGCGACGCACTGGGTGTGGCCGTCGCTGACGCCGTTGCGGGTGGCGGTGCAGGTGATCGGTCTCGGGTACAACTATCCCATCGTACCCACTTTCCGCGGATTTTCGCGGTTCAAGGAGATGTACTTCTTCAAGAACTTCGGGTCGTCGGTGCTCTTCGTACTGACGTGTTTCGGATATCCGCTAGCGGTGGGGGAGACGCGGGTGGCGTTGTGGGCGGAGGTCGCGTGCCTGGTGGCGTTCTTCGTGCCGTTCGAGCTGACGTACGAGATCTTGTATGATTTGCGCGATCTGGAGGGCGATCGGAAGGAGGGCGTTCCGACGTATCCGGTGGTGCACGGGGCGCTGACTTCGCGCCGGATGATCGATGGGCTGCTCGGCTTCTCTTTTGTGGTGCTGCTGCTCGGGCTTGTTCTCGGCGCGATCGGCGTGCGCGAGGGGCTGATGATCGTGGCGTCGATCTCGCAGCTCTTGTTCTATCGACCGCGGTTCGCGCGCGGTATCACGTCGCGCGACTGCATCGTGCTCACGCACCTCGGGACAGCGCAGGTCGCGCTGTGGATCGTGTGTACGTGGCTCTGGGAGCGTGCGGGACTGCCGTCCAACATCTTCTTGAATTGAGGGCCCTTTCCCGGCGTGGGATACAGATCCGTGGCCGAACGGATTCGTATCGTGGTCCTGCCGGGCCTCGACGGAACGGGCCAGCTCCTCGGGCCGCTCGCCGCGGAGCTCGACATGGAGGTGGTGCACTTTCCAACGGACGAGGCGCTCGGCTACTCGCAGCTCGAGGAGCGCATCGAGGCCGCGTTGCCGAAGGATGGCCGTTTCATCCTGGTGGGCGAGTCTTTTTCGGGACCGCTGGTGCTGCGCATCGCGGCGAAGCGGCCGCGCGGGCTGGTCGGCGTGGTGATGGTGGGGACGTTCCTGTCGGCGCCGGTTCCGCGCGTCTTGCGCGTGTTCGCACCGCTGCTCAAGGCGCTGTGGTTCAGCTGGCCGCTGCCTTCCTGGCTCGTGCGACGCCTGCTGGCCGGCCGCGACGCGCCGGAGAGCCTCATCCAGGAGGTGCGGCGGGTGGTGCGATCGGTGAAGCCGCGGGTTCTCGCGCACCGGCTGCGCGAGATATTGATGGTCGACGCGCGCGCTGCGCTGACAGCGGTGAAGGTGCCGATCCTGTGGATCAGCGGAGGTAAGGACGCGCTGCTGCGGCCGATGGATCGGGCACAGCTCGTCGCGATCAACGCGGGGGTGGAGACCAGCGTGGTCGACGCCCCCCATTTCATCCTGGAGCGCGAGCCGCTGGCTTCGGCCGAGCTGATTCGCGCGTTCATCGAGCGTCATGTTCGATCCAAATGATCTCGCCGCCCGGGACCCGGGGTTGATCCGCGCGCTCTTGCCGGCGGTGCGCGTGCTCAACCGCCGCTACTTTCGCCTGGAGGTATCCGGGCTGGAGAACGTGCCGCGCGAGCGCGCGATGCTCATAGCCAACCACAACGGAGGGATCCTCGGACCGGATCTGTTCTGCACGCTCGGATCGCTCTGGGACTGTCTCGGCGCCGACGCGCCGCTCTACGCGCTGGCCCATGATTTCGTGATGCGGCAGGTGACCGGCATCGGGCGCGCGGTCCAGCGCCTCGGCGCCGTGCGCGCCTGCCCGGAGAACGCGCATCGGATCCTGGAGAAAGGCGGGCTCGCGCTGGTGTACCCGGGCGGCGATCTCGAGGCGTACCGCCACTCATCGAAGCGCGACGCGATCGTGCTGGGCGAGCGGACCGGTTTCGTGCGGGTGGCGCAGGCGACCGAGGCACAGATGGTGCCGGTGGTCGCGCACGGCGCGCACCGCAGCGCTTGGATATTCACCGAAGGCAAGTTGCTGGCGGACCTGCTGGCGCTCCGCGAGCGCGCGCGGGTGAGCCGGTTCCCGATCGCGCTGGCGCTGCCGTGGGGACTGGCGCCCGGGCCTTGGTTGCCTTACTTCCCGCTGCCGTTTCGCATCCAGATCAAGATTCTGCCGCCGGTGACGGTGGCGGCGGGGGCGGATCCGGTGGAGGTGCGGAGGATGATCGCGGCGCAGATGCAGCAGGCTCTGGATAGTATGGCGGCTGCTAGCGGCACTCGGCGATGAGCGCCTGATAGGTCGCGTGGAGGGTCGCCTCGAGCGCCTTCGAGGTGATGTTCACGCGGACGAACTGATCGCCGAGCGTCACCTCCTAGCGCTGAGGTGGGCGAACTTCGCTTACGCCGGCTTGCGGCCACTCGCCCCGGGGCGAGTGGCCGCAAGATACGGTATTGCCACGCAAACCACCTGCAGCCAGAGAGCGGGGGCCGCTGGGGCGACGCTCACCAGGAGCGCGAAGAAGAGCCCGGCGGCGATCATCCGCGGGCCGGCGACCGCGAGCGGGATGCCGTCTCCGGCGCGGCGGGCCCGTACCACGAGGGCGGTGAGGAGCGCCGAGATCGCGACCATGCCGACCAGCGAGGCGTGGCCGAGGTCGCCGCGAAGGACCCAGCGGAAGAAGCCCCACCACGTGGTCAGGAGCAGCGCGTGCGTG